>Ga0070726_10000637_pt1 | contig 41327 bp, 30 predicted proteins | sample tdAd471_FD_67275 | JGI IMG/M metagenome (GOLD analysis project Ga0070726, IMG submission 67275) | Marine sediment microbial communities from the Atlantic coast under amendment with organic carbon and nitrate - tdAd47.1 | ecosystem: Environmental > Aquatic > Marine > Coastal > Sediment | place...
TCGACGGCCTGTCGTTCAATGCGCTGCTCGCCGACAAAGCCTTCGACGCGAACTGGCTGCGCACCGATATCACCGAACGCGGCGCGCAAGCGGTGATCCCGCCGCGAAAGCACCGCAAAGCCCAAACCCGCTACGACGCCGAAATGTACAAATGGCGCCATCTCGTCGAAAACTACTTCGCAAAAATCAAGGAATTCCGCGGAATTGCAACACGCTATGACAAAACCGATACCAGCTTTCGCGCCAACATCAACCTGACCGCAACTCTCATCGCTTGCCGCTAAATGTCCACAGGGCTTAGGGAATATTACATACGTAATATCCCCATAGACCAATAGGCACTGCCCCTAATGTACCGATGCCTCGGCTCGCCGGGCCAATTCACGCCCATGTGCAGTAACAAGGCATAGCTCGGCATAGAGCCTGTCCCACAGCTGCACATCGATCAGGAGGGACGGCGCTTCATCCTGCTCGATCACGATACGATGGCTATGGTCACAATCGAGATGAAAACGCGCAGAGAAGGCCCCTTCCGTTGCCTCATCCGGCATGGAGTGCGGCGCAGTCAGCCGCGCGGACATCAGAAATCCGCTCAAAATTTCGGCGCCATAAAGGCTCAGCATAATCGCCGGCTGATGCGTCTGATCACGACGCTCCAGCGTTACCATGGCACCTGTAGGATGCGGCGCAACGCTCACCCGCAAGCATACCCCTTTATTATCTTCTATATCGCGTGTGCGTGCGTACACTCTATCCTCCCGATCATGCTTAGGGTCCTGACCCTATGCGGGTGCTGGTAAAAAGGGGCCGGGATTGTCGCCCGGCCCCTTCGGGCTGTCGTTGCGCATGATGGAGCGAAGCATCACTGCACCGCTCCATATGATTAACGGAACAGCGAGATGATGGTCGACGGTGCCTGATTGGCGATCGACAACGCCTGCACGCCAAGCTGCTGCTTGACCTGAAGCGCCTGCAATTTTGCCGATTCCTTGGCAAGGTCAGCATCCACCAGATTGCCAATACCAGCCTCCACAACATCGCTCAGCTTGCTGCTGAAATTCTGCTGTGCCTCGATCTGACGCGAGGCAGCGCCCAGCGTCGAGAGCGAAGTGGCAAGGTTGGCCTGGGTTGTGGTGATCGTGTCGATCATCGTCTGGGCATTGGCCTGCGTATCGACAGCGCCGGTAGCCGCAATGGTGATGACGGCACCGCCAAGATCGAGGCCCTGATTGGCCACTGCCAGAGAGTCAGGCTGATAACCAGCCGTGCCGGTGTCACCATCCTTGACGGACTGAAGCGCAGTCACCGTACCACCGCCGGTCAGCAACAGGTTGGTGCCGTTGAAGTCCGACGAGTTGACGATAGTGGTGATCTGATCGCGCAGAGCCACAAAGTCAGAGTTGATCGACGCACGGCTATTGGCATCAATGCCAGCATCCGCAGACTGGTAGGCTTTCGACTTCATCATGTTGAGCACATCGGAAATCTGCTCCGCGCCTGCAATCGCCACATCGGTAACGCTCTTGGCACGGCTCAGCGATGCGCTGACCGACTGGAGACCGCCCAGGTCACCACGCAGGGTTTGCGCAATGGCATAGGACGCCGAATTGTCCTTGGTGGACGACACGGAAAGGCCAGTGTTGATGCGGCTTTGCACCTGGGCCAAGCCACGGTTGGTTTCATTCAGGCTCTGCAGCGCAGCCATTGCGCCGAGGTTTGTGTTGACGGAAAAACCCATCTGTTTCCCTTTCTAGGAAATACGGCGCGCTTCTGCGCTCCGGGGCCGGAACCGCCGACCCGCGATGCCCCGCATGTGCGGCACACATATCCATTGTGGGAAAGATTACAGGGCGGCAGAAATCACTTGCACGTTTTTCGTGGTTAATTTCGCGTTGACCATTTTTTTAGGCTGGTGCCACTTATCCACGCAAGTGAATCACCCTAAAACGGCGACAACACATCCATGAGTTGCTGGCCCCAGCGCGCCTGTTGCGCGTCGGTGAGCTGGCCCTTGCCGCCATAGCTGATGCGCGCCTCGGCGATCTGGGTGTGGGCGATGCTGTTATCGCGCGATATGTCCTGCGGGCGGACGATCCCGCTCACCAGCAATTCGCGCAGCTCGAAATTGACGCGGCTTTCCTGCCGCCCGCGTATGATGAGATTGCCATTGGGCAATACGGCCGCAACAATCGCTGCCATCGTCATGCTGATCGTCTCGCTGCGGCTGGTGCTGCCTTTGCCAGAGCTGGACGAGCTGCTCTGGCTGGCGATGAGGCTGGACGTATCGACCCCGGCTATATCGCGGACGATTTTCTCCAGCCCGAATATGCTGCTGGCCCCACCGCTTTCCGAGCCGTCGCGCGTGCGGCTCGTCGTGTTGCTAACGCTCGCCTTGTCGGAGATGTCGATACGGATTGTCAGAATATCGCCAACTTTGGCAGCGCGCTGGTCCTGAAACAACGCCCCTGCACCCGTGCGAAACAGGGAGGCGGAGGGCAAGGGCTGTGAGGCAGCGACAGGCGGCACAGCCGCACTGGCGCGATCTCGCACCAAAGATGCTTCCAGTTCCGGCGTTGTGACAGGCTCAACCTCGCTCATATCGGGCGCACGGCCCACATGGCCCATCCGCCCCACTGTGCCGCAGCCCGCAGTAGACAGGCATATCGCGATCATCCAAAGCTTTTTCATGGTGCCATAACCTCTACTTCACCCGCAGCTTTGGCCTGCGCATCGAGGCTGCGATTTGTCGCCAGATTAAGCACACGCACCGGCTCACCCGCGCTCGCATCCGCCAACGCCTTGCCCGGCGCCGTGATCGTCAGACTGCCTGACCGCAGGCTGACCACGACCCGGTCACCGCGATGCACGACCAGCGGTTCTGTTATGTCGCTGGCGCGCAGCGTGATCCCGGCGGGCAAAGTGCGCCGCGCCTCTTTTCCAGCCGCCTGCTCCGCGCGCAGGGCAAAGCGGATTTGGGGCGCAGGCACCATGCGTTTTTCGAAATCCTGCGCGCGCAATAGTGCACCACGTGGCACAGCGCGCGCCAGCACATCGCCCTCGGCCAGAGGCGCGGTAGCGAGCTGCGGATGCGCATAAGGCGCGAGCGCGAGTGTAGCAATGGAAGCTGCAATCAAAGCCATAAGCCGGATCACCGTAACCGGCTCCCTCACCGCAACTGGCTCGACGTCGAGAGCATTTCATCGACCGTCTTGACCACGCGACTGTTCATCTCATAAGCGCGCTGCGCCGAGATAAGCGCCGTAATCTCCTCAACCGGATTGACGTTAGAGGCTTCGACAAAGCCTTGTGTCAGCATGCCAAAACCCGGCTCTCCCGGATTGGCAAGATTTGCCTGACCCGATGCCGCTGTCTCGATCAGCAGATTATCGCCCTGCGCTTCCAGACCCGCATCATTGATAAAGGTCGCAAGCTGGATCTGCCCTACCACCTGCGGCGCGGGGTCATCGGCGGTGTGCACCTGCACCTCGCCCGTGCGCGAGATGCTGACATCCACCGTGCCTTCAGGGATGGTGATGCCCGGCTGCACCTGTAGCCCCTGCGCCGTCACCAACTCGCCCTGATCGGAGAGCTGGAAGCTGCCGTCGCGCGTATAAGCAGTTTCCCCACTGGGCAGCGTTACCGGAAAGTAACCGCGCCCCTCAATCGCTACATCATAGCGATTGCCCGTCTGTTGCAGCGCGCCCTGCTGCTCAATGCGATAGACCGCACCGGTTTTGACGCCCGCGCCGATCTGAATGCCTGAAGGCGCGCGCCGATCATTGCCGCTCACCGATGTGCCGGGGCGCACCTCTTGCTGGTAGAGCAAGTCCTGAAACTCCGCGCGTTGCCGCTTGAAGCCGGTCGTGTTCATATTAGCGATATTGTGGGAAATCACATCCACATTGGTCTGCTGCGCGAGCATGCCCGAAGCAGCGATAGAGAGAGAACGCATGATATTTCCTTTTCAGTTAGTCCGCACCAGCCCACTCCTCCACCCAACCTCCCGACAGGGTAAATTTGGGAGGTTGGGTGGGGGAGTGGGCTGGTGCCGCTCATCAACCAAGACGGCTCAAACGCTCGATGGCGCGTTTGCGCATATCGTCCAGCGCGGCGGTCATCCGCATGCTGGCCTGATAGGTGCGTAATATATCGACCAGTTCGGTCGTCTCGACGATCGGCTGGACATTGGAGCTTTCAACACCACCGCTGCCGATGCGCGTCTCTTGCGCGCCCAGCACGCGTCCACCGACGCCATCCGTCAGGCCATCGCCGCGCGGGGTCAACACGCTTTCATCCTCGAAAACAGTAACGCCAATGCGCCCCAGCGGGCCATTGATCGAAGCGACCGTGCCATCGCTGCCAATGCTCAGGCTGACGCGTTCCTCAAGTGGAATGACGAGAGGCCGCCCGCCATCATCCAGCACGGGCAACCCGCCAGAGCTCACCAGTTCGCCCGCATCATTGACCTTGAGAAAGCCCGCGCGGGTATAGGCCGTGTCGCCGCCCGGCGCCTCAACCGCGAGCCAGCCCTGCCCCTCGATCATGATGTCGAGCGGATTACCGGTCGCCTGAAACTCACCGATGCGATTGTCCTGCCGGGTGCGATAATCCAGCACGAACGACGCGGCGCGAGAGTCACGCGGCAGGTCATTGCCCGGCGTTTTCTCCATACGCTCCACCGCTTCATGAAATACCGGGCGCTCGCGCCGAAAGCCAATAGTATTGCTGTTCGCCATATTGTTGGCGGCAATGTCCAGCCGACGCCGCAACGCCTGTTCATGGCTCAAAAGAATATAGCTCGATATGTCCATGACGCGCGCAGCCTCCCGACCCGGCAAAATTTTCACGTTTCGTTTTGAGGCAGGCAATTTTTGCCGCCCACTCATCCTATAATAGGAAGAAATTGGACAGGCGGGCGACGCCCCGCTCTTTTTCACCAGACGGGACCACTGAACTTATGGCGACCAAAAAAAAGCCACAGGACAAAGATCAGGACAAGGACGCACAGCAAAGCAAGCCGGAGGAGGAAGAGAGCGGCCTCATTGATGTTGGGCCGGATTTTGATGCTCCTCAGGGTAAATTCGCTTTCCTGAAAAACAAGAAGGTGATGATCGGTGCTGGTGCCGCCGTGTTGCTGCTTGTCGGAGGTGGGGGCGCTGCCATGTTTATGGCAGGCGGCTCTGAAACCACCACCCATGAAGAAGCGGCTGGCGAAGACCTTGAAACCGCAGAAGCAGATGAAGAAGAGGAGGAGGAGGAAGAAGACAGCGCCGGGGAAGGTGCCGATGGCGAACTCCCGCTGGTCGATGTGCCGCCCATGGTCGTCAATATGCGGTCACCTGATGGCAACAACCGCTATTTGAAGCTGCGCTTCATGCTGGAAGCAAAATCCGCCGAAAAGGTAGAGCAGGTAAAATCCAGACTCCCGGCCATTATCGATGCCTACCAGCCTTTCCTGCGCGAATTGCGCCCGGAGGATGTCTCCGGCTCGGCGGCGGTTTTTCGTATCAAGGAAGAAATGCTCATCCGCGCCAATCAGGTCGCGGGCAAGAATATGGTCCGGGATGTGCTCATTCAGGATCTGATTCAACAATGAGTGCCTTTGCTTTGAACCGCACCGGCCCGCTCTTCGTCACGTTTGGCGGAGGGTGTGGGCCGGTGCGGCAAGGAACAGATAATGAGCGATGATGCTTTCGAAGAATTCGAACTGCCTGAACCGCCAGCGGGCGGAAGCAACGGGGATATCGGCAATTTTGATCAGGCCGGCATCGATGCGCTCTTCAGCAACGACGGACCCGCGCAATCTGCCCGTGTCGGACTGCGCGCCGTGCTCGAATCTGAGATCATCAACCATGAGCGCCTGCCGATGCTGGAGGTGGTGTGCGAACGCATGGTCCGCGCCCTTTCCACCTCAATGCGCAACCTCACTTCGGACAGCATCGACATCAGCCTTGATGATGTGACGACGGTGCGCTTCGGCGACTTTATGGACCGCGTAACCCTGCCCGCGATGATCGCCGTGATCCGCATCGAGGAATGGGAAAATTACGGCATTATCACCGTCGATAGCAGCCTCATCTATGCCGTGGTCGATGCGCTGCTCGGTGGACGACGTGGCTTTGAGGTGATGATCGACGGACGCGAATATACCACCATTGAGACAGCACTGGTCTCACGCATGCTCAAACTGGTGATCGCGGAATTTTGCGCCGCAATTAAACCTATTGCACAGGCCACGGTCACGCTGGAACGGATCGAAACCAATCCGCGCTTCGCAGCGATTGCCCGCCCCAGCAATATTGGGGCCGTCTGCACCTTCCGCATTGACATAGACGGACGCGGCGGACGTTTCGCAATCATGCTCCCGCAAGCCACGCTCGAACCCGTACACGACAAGCTGGTGCAACGCTTCATGGGCGAGCAAATGGGCCGCGAAAATATCTGGCCACACCATATGGACCAACAGGTGCGCGCGACCGAGGTCGGTGTCAGTGTCATCATGGGCGAAACCATACTCACGCTCGAGCAGATCAAGGCGCTCGAAATCGGGCAGAACATCCCGTTCTATGCACAACCTGAACAGCCCATGGCGATCCAGTGTGGCGGGTTGACACTGGCGCAGGCCCGTGCGGGGCAAAGGCGCGGTAATGTCGCTGTCAGCCTCTCAACACCTGTAACAAAAGGAAAAAAGCCATGACTCTCTCTCTCATGGGCAATATCGTCCTTGCTATGCTGTGTCTGGGCGTGATCGTGCAAACGGTGCGCCTTATCAACCGGCTCAACGCGGTGGCCGATGGGCGCATGGACGAGATGGTGAAGGCACTCAACCGCGCTACCGCTGAGGCCCGAAGCGTGTTGGATGGACTGCGCGCCACATTAAGCGGAGAGGGCGCTGAGGTTTCAAAAAATGTGAACGCTGCGCGCAACCTCAGTGAGGAACTGGGCGTGATGATCGGTATCGCCAACTCTATGGCCGACCGCCTTGCAGAGGCCAGCCCGCCCAAAACCAGCGCCAGAAAAGCGGTGCGCAAAGTTGCGCCCCTGGCAAAGCCTGACACCGGGACAGACAGCATGGCTGACACCAAAGGCAACCCGAAAGACGGCCCACAAAAACCGCGGGAACCAAAAGCCACATTGCCAATGCCTGCGACCGCAAAACCTGCTCCTAAAAAAACGGTGCCACCCAAACCCCCTTCGGCGCGACCTGTCACTAAGAAACCAGCGTCCGCAAAATCAGCCGCCACACAGCCAAATGCTGCAGCAAACCGGCGCGCAGCGAAAGCGGCTGCATGAAAAAGCTGAAGCGCCCCCCAATGCTGCTGAGCCTGACGCTGAGCGCAGCAACGCTGACGCTGGCCATCAACATGAATGCCGCCATCGCATCATCAAGTAAAAAAGAAACCGTTTCACCCAAGGCAGAATCGGCAGCAACCAGCCGCATGGGCGCGAGCATCGCTGACGATGTCGCCAAACGCAGTCTCAGCGCACGCGAACAGGCACGCACACTCGACCTCAAGGAGCAAGCCGCCAAAGCTGCACAAGCGCGCCTGAACGCGGCACTCAAGGTTCAGGAAAAGGCAAAGAAAGCGGAAGACAGCGGCCAGGACACTAAGGCCGGGAAAGCGGCAGCAGACACTGGCCCCGATCAGTTCGACACACTTGCCCGCATCTATCAGGCAATGAAGCCCAAAAAGGCTGCCCCGGTATTCGAGCAGCTTGACCTTGATGTGCAGACAGTAGTCGCACAGCGCATGCGCGAAAGATCAGCAGCGCAGATCATGGCGGCGATGTCTCCCAAGGGTGCAGCGCGGCTCTCTATGGCGCTGGCGGGAAAAACGGAAGAGAAGGCCGCGCCAGCAAAGCTCACGCCCCCTGCAAACGGGGCCAAAACGATAGAAAAATAACGCTATTGCGCTGCTGCGCCCACACGGATGATGAGCGCCTTTTCAACACCGGAATCAACCGCCTTCAAGGCGCCGTCCAGCATCAATGCCAGCTTCCGGACATCCACCGCGCGATATGGCGAGGCGCGCAGCCGGGCAAAATCCAGCCCGGCGACCAGAGCGGCAGAGCGCAAACGGCTGATCTGTTTCGCCAGCACTGCCGCCGCCACATCATCATGCGCACGCAATACGATGGTGAAGCGCAGCACACCTTCCATGCGCGATCCATCAATGATCGGCACGGTGATCTCATCCATCGGCACCAGTGCAGGCACACCCTCTCCTCCACCGTCAGCAGCCAGTGCTGGCCCGACAAGCAAACCGGTGCCGGCCAATGCGCCGATCATGCCGGTCATCAGCTTGCGTCTTCGAAACTGGCGGTGCCTGAAGCCCACGATCGCCCTTTCATGGCTGGTGCGTCCCCGAAAAAGAGGCCGTCTTTCTATAATAGAAGGAGGAAGTGCCCTCGCGCGCGCAGCAGGACAGAAAATGAGTCAGGACCAACGCCCCGCCCCCATCCGCGCTGTGACACCCGCGCCTGCGCAACAGGATGGTACCCAGGCTGACGCGGGGGCCACAAACACCAGCGCCGAAGATACTGCGTCTGAAGGAGAATCCGGTGGAGAAAAGCCCGCAAAAGCTGGGTCTGCGCTTGCGATGATAGCCTTTTTGATCGGCTGCGCAGGGGGCGGTGCCGCAATGGCCGCCATGCCCCATATCGCGCCTCAGTTTTTTGCGACATTGACCGGACAGCACTGAGCCATGCGAAACATCATGCCACCGAAATATAGCCTGACGCTCATCTGCGCGGGTGCGTTGCTTATGGCCAATAGCGCGCCCAGGCCTGATGCCGCCGCACCTCATGATGCTGCGCCTGCCAGTCAGCAAACACCGGAAGGCAATATTGCTCCCCTCATCCCGCTAACATCCGCGCGGCTCCCCGGCTTCGCGCCTAAGCTTGCCGAGCGCCTGATCCCTCGCGGCCCGGAATTCTGGACCCACACGTCACCCGATGCCGCCCTTGCAAGGCTGGCGCGCAGCAAGGCTGATGATCGTCAATCAGCACGCTGGGACTATGCAATGGCACAGCTGGGCACTGGCCATGCACCCGCAGCTCTGGGCGCGCTTGACGTCATGCTGGGCGACGATGCCGACATGGCGCTTGTCCCCGCTTTCCGGCTGGCGCGGGGGGCCGCACTGGCGCAAATGCGGCGCGACCATGAGGCGATTGCCATGCTCACCGAGCCGCTGCTCGCCAGCCATCCGGAAGCCTGCATGTGGCGAATGCTCGCGCTGGCGCACAGCCAGCATCATGACGCCGCCCTTGCGGAAGTGCGCTGCGCCGTCAAAGCCGTCAACCGCCGCAAGGTGACTGAAGCCGCGCCCTTTATTCGTGCGGCTTCGGAAGCTGCGATTCATAAGGCACATTATCGGCGCGCCCTGGGCTGGCTCCAGCAGCTTCCCGATGGCGACAGCGCTGCCAATCTGCTCCGCGGCAAAGCGCTTATTGGCCTTGGAAGCCTCCCGGCGGGCAAGCTGAGACTGGACCGGGTGCGCAATTCAGACAATTTTGTGGATATAATCGCTGCCGAAATGACCTTGGTCGATGCCCTGGTCACGCAACGCCAGATGAAAGATGCCGAGGCGCTCAAGCGCACAGAGCGCATCCTCTTTCTCTGGCGCGGCGGCGGCGTTGAGGAGCGCGCCATGGAGCTGGCCTATGAGCTGGCGCTACGTCAACAAGATGGCCGCGCGATCCTGCGCTATGGCGGCATGTTGATACGTTATGGCAATATGGGCCAGAAAGGTGCCGCCATACTCAAAACCACACAAAAGCAGCTTTTTGCGGTCCTTTCGCCCGAAAGCGACCTCAGCCTGGGCGATGCCGCCGGTTTATTCTGGGACAATCGCGACCTAGCCCCCACAGGACCAGAAGGCGACCGGCTGCTCTCCCTGCTCGCCAACCGGCTGGCGCAAGCTGGCCTTTATGAACGGGCGGCCGACCTGTTGCGTTATCAGATGCGCGCCCGCGCCAAGGATATTGAAAAGGGTCCGGTCTCCGAGAAAGTCGCGCGCTATTATCTGCTCTCCGGCTATCCGGGCCGCGCCCTCCTTGCGCTGCGTGAGACGGACCAGCCCGCTTATCCGCGCGCCATTCTCGATGCGCGGCACCGGGTGGAGGCCATAGCACTCTACCAAATCGGCAAGACGGACCGCGCTATCTCCATATTGGAAGCCATGCCTGATATGATCGCCCTGCGTGGCGAGATGCTCTGGCGCAGACGCGACTGGCAGGGGTTGATCGCGAAATTGGGTACCTTGCCCTCCAACCGCACATTATCCGCTGTCGAACAGGCAATCATCCTGCGCTATGCTGTGGCGCTGGCGATGACCGGACGCGAAGATGGCCTGGCAGAACTACGCACGAAATATGGTGCGGCGTTTAATCGCCTGTCATCGGCAGCGGCTTTTGAGCTGCTGACCGGTCCGGTCGAGAAGATGACCAGCGCGAGCATTGCGCAAGCCATGGCGGCCATCCCGTCTGCATCGGTGGCAGGGGTCTATGATGATATGCTGGATCAGGACCGGCAGGATGATGACGCCACATTGCCTTCTGTTCCACCTGCCAAAACGGACATGGCATTAGCAAGCGCCGAGCCTGCCCAGGGCAATGCAAAAACACCCGCCGATGCCGCTACCGATGATCACAAATAAGAGAGCAGGCTGAGCCTTGAGAGCTGGGCGAAGATCGAATAGCTCGCCTCCAGCACCATTTTCTGCTGGGTGAGATCGATGGCGACCTGCGCCAGATCGGCATCCTCATTTTGCGAAACAATGTCCTGCCATAACAGGCTGCGTTCCTCGGCACGGATCGAAAGGGTTTCCACCTCAGCCAGCTTGCGTCCATTGTCAGCATTGACCGTGCGCAGAGTGGCGAGCCCCTCCTCCATCTGACCGATGGCCTCGTTCATCGCGCTTTGCTGGGCCGCGGTTGGCGTCGTGCCAAATGCGCCTGCAGTGGCGAGCGTGCGAAACGCCTCGTAGAGCTTCTCGCCCACCTCGCTGGCAAGCACGCCATATTCAACCTTCAGCCCTTCCGACACTTCAGCGCTGGCGCGCACCGCATCATTGCCGAACACATCACTGGCCGTCGTACCCACCAGATCACCAAGCTGGTCTGCCTGAAACGGCACATCAAGCGTCTGCCCGCCACCAAAAAGCGCAACCCCACGCTCTGTGGTGTTGAGGCTGGTACGAAATTGATGAAACGCGCCCTCAATAACAGCCTGCAAGCCAGTCGTCTGTCCAGTACCAATCGCCTGAAGCATGGTCTCGCGCAGACCCTCCACAGCGCTATCGATCGCACCCATGCCAGCATCATAAATGGACAATGTCGTCGTTACCTGTTTGCCGACAACGGCATGGGCTTCCTGCCGTGCAATCATGGACCGCGCAGAGAGAATACGTGGCGCCTGTGTTCCCAGGTCTGCATAATTCTGCGCCTTCTTACCCGTTGCAATGCGCTGCTGCGTGACAGCAAGATCACCCTGTGCACGGCTGATCGCCTGCGCCATCCTGGCTTGCAGCGGTATGGTGGCTACGCGCGACATGATTACCTCATCATTCCAATCAAAACATCAAACATTTCCCGCGCCGTTGTCAGTACGCGCGCCGAAGCGCTATAGCTGTTTTGCAACACAACCATTTGCGCCAATTCCTCATCAAGGTTGACACCCGAGAAACTGTCGCGCCGATTGACAGCATCCTCCTTGCGCGCGGTCGCATCGGTCAGTCGGTCCGCAGCAGAACCCGCCGCTGCGCCCACACCACCCATCAGGTCACTGGTATAACGTTCCAGCGTCGCACTGGTGCGCCCGGCGAAATCGCGCACAGATGAAAGGGCATCCACCATTTTTAGCGCGCCGCTGATATCGCCACTACCCAAGGCACGCTCTCCCGGTGCTATGCCCTGTTGCAGCGCGGCGAGCGGCAAACGCGCAGGGTTGCCAACCAGCTCGCGCCGGACCTCGGCCTCTTCCAGCCCGGACCATGTACCAGTGAGGCCCGAAAGCGAAGTGAAGGTGCGGCCCGTACCCAACCTGTCAGTAGAATCTGACGGAATCGAGAGCGATGCGCCAGCAAGGCTGGCCTGTGGCGTAAAAGCGATGCGGCCATTCGTATCCAGCACAAAGCTACCGAGCTGGCCGACGTCGCTGGCGGCAAGGTCAGTTAACAAATCTGATATTGTACCACCACTGACAGGGTTGAGTGTCGCACTGGCCAGCTCCCGCCCATCTGCATCGCGCAACAACAGCTCCACGGTCTGACCAGTCGCAAAACCATGAGCATCAGACGCTATAAACCCCGGAGCGACAAGCGCACTGTCGCTGCTCTGGATAATATCATTGAGGCCAAAAAACTGCGAAAATCCATTGCCACCCCGGTCACTGGGCGGCGTGCCCTGCCCTATCGAAACGCCATTGAGCGTAGAGGCGGCAGTGAAGCTGAGCGTCCCTTGCGCATCCACGCTGGCGGTTGCTGCGCCACCCAGCCCAGCGTTAATCGCGTTGAGGGCATCATCGACCGTCGCGCCAGCGCCCAGCGCATCGAAATCCACCGTAGTCGTCGCGATCAGATTGCCCTGCTTGTCAGTCACGGCAAACTGCGCCTGTCCGCTAAAACCCAGCCGGTCTATGCCCAGCAGGCCAGTCGGGCGACCCGTCAGGCTGGCCGGAGGCGGCATAGCAGTCGAAGCGTTGGACGCACTGTTCAATGTCTCTGTCAAGCCACCGAAGAGCACGCCCAGACTATCGGCAAAATCAGGAATGAGATTATCGCGCAGATTGATCAGACCGCCAAGCGTACCCCCCGAAGCGGGGCCAGCAAGCTGCTGCCCGGTCAATAAGCCCGGATTGCCTTTGTCATCGGCGAAACGAATTCTGATCGGCGGGTAATCAGCCTGTGCCACACCGCCGCCGGGAATCGCATAATCGAGCTGACGCAAGCTGCGGTCAAGCAACACGGTGCCATCCGTACCATCAATCGTAATACGCCCGTCCTGCTGATGTCGTACCTCAATCGAGAGGAGGCCGGACAGCTCTTCCAAAGCGTTCATCCGCTGGTCTGCCGCACCTGCCGAACTGCGCCCCAGCCCTTCGAGCTGCGCCACTGTTCCATTCAGATCATGGATGCGCGCCAACAGACTATTGATGCGTTCAACCGAATAGCCAACCTCGGCTTCAACATCGGCTTTGATCTCATTTGCATCACGCCCCAGCAATTGCAACGAATTGACAGCATCACTCACATCGCTGATGAACGCGCCCATGGCCTGTGGTGAATTGGGCAGGCCGGTCATCGCCACGGCAGAGGCAGAAAGTGCATCTATCCGTGCCGGAATACCGCCTTCCGCGCCGGGCTGACCCAGCAAGCCCTGAAGACGATCAAGATAATTGGCTTCGGTATCTGCACGCCCGACATCACCCGCACGGCGATAGACGCTGTCTTCCAGAAACCTGTCGGCCACGCGCGCCGGTTCACCAACAGTAACGCCAGCAACGCGCCCCTGCACGACACCAGTGCTGAGCGAAACCTTTTCACGCGCATAGCCGGGCGTGCCGACGTTGGCGACATTGGTCGAGACAGTCTTGAGAGCAGACTGGGCAGCGATAAGGCCAGATTGCGCCGCGCCCAATATCGAGTTTAGTGACATGGCGCATGTTCCATATCCGGGAGGCGGCACCAGCCCATTCCTCCATCCGGCCAGCCATGAGAATATCCTGCCAGAAAGTCAGGTGGAGGAGCGGGCGGGTGCCGCGCTGTTTCAGATACGCATAATATCATCGTTTGATATTGCTCACTTCCTGCAACATATCATCGACCGTGGTGATGATGCGCGAGGCAGCACTATAGGCGCGCTGGAAGCGGATCATATTGGTGAACTCCTCGGCCAGATCGACCGTAGAGCCTTCCAGTGTCCCCGCAGAAATAGCCCCCGCACCCAGCACCGTGGGTTCATTAAGTGACGGACTGCCTGAATCGCCAGAGGTCGAATAGCCGTTGCCGGGCAGGCGCGTGAGGCCATCGGGATTAGGAAAAGTCGCCAGTGGCAGCTGATAAAGCGCGCGCGCTGTACCATCCTCAAATATCGCACTTACCAACCCTTGCTTGTTCACCTCAATCGAGGCGACATTGCCGAGCAAACCGCCATTAACGATGGAACTGATCATCGCGCTGGGGCTGCCGAACTGGGTGAGTCCGTCCAGCCCGTCCTGACTGCCCAGATTAAGCTGGACAGGCTCGGCCCCCGCGCTGTTGGTCCAGCTGATTGTAAGCGTACCAAAGAGTGCCGCTGACGAATTGGCGACATCAAGGCTGCCATCCGGATTAAACGCGACCGTACCACTGGCGAGCAGGCCATTGGCGGCTGTGACATCGCTGGCCGGGTCAGAATAAATCTCCGCTTCCCAGCTGTTGGGCGCGGTTTTGATGAAAGAAAGCGTCAGACGATGTGTGCCGCCCTGCGCATCATAAACCTCCAGCGAACGACTGAATGCTGGCGCGAGCGTGCCGGTCGCCATATCGCCAGCGGTATAAGCGCCGGTATATTCCGCCGTTGTCGATTGCAGGTTCGCGCGCATCTGCAGCTTGGTTGTGGGCGCAGCCGTACCGGTCAACTCGCCAACACGCACAGGCCCCAGCGCCGAAAGATTGCCGGTATTCACATAATTGCCGCTGCCATCAAGCGCCCAGCCTTGCAGATAATAGCCCGAGGCATTGCGCAAATAGCCTTCTTCATCTGGCCGGAAAGACCCGGCGCGGGTGAAAGAAACGGAATCATCCGCCCCCGTGCCCGCACGCGTCACGAAAAAGCCGGCGCCATCTATGCCAAGATCGGTCGTGCTGCTCGATGCCTGAAGCAAGCCCTGCTTCGAGATGAGCGTGTGCGGCGCGGCGGCCACGCCACCGGCAGAATAAGACCCGACGACCGTACCATCGGTCACCAGAGTCCGAAACTGCGCCTCAACGCCTTTATAACCGACCGTATTAATATTGGTAATATTGTCGGCGACCGTCGCCATCGCGCTGGACTGCGCCGAAAGGCCGGACACGCCTGCATATAATGCTGAATAGAGGCTCACCTGCTTGTCTCCTGTAGTGGGCGCACGCCACATATGCGCACCCCCGCAAAGTCATTATAGGATGGAGACAATCACCCTCCCAAATCGGCATGATTTTCCGCTTTTATCATGGAGCAGGAAAAATTTGCCGGTGCCTGTCCTATAATGAGGGAAGCAACCGGATTTGGGGCCAGACCTGGGGAGATAAACATGCTGAAAATTCGCCTCCGCAAGGGAGAAAAAATGGTGATCAACGGCGCCGTATTGCGCGCAGAAGGAGCCACCACGCTCTGGCTCGAAAGCGACGCTTCCATATTGCGTGGGCGAGAGGTGATGAGGCCTGAAGAGGCCAACACCCCCGCACGCCGCCTCTATTTCGCCTGCATGATGGCCTATCTCGACCCCGAAAACCGACAAGACCATCAACAGAAAATCGTGACGCTGATGGGCGATCTGATGGACGCGCTCGAAACATTGGACGCCAAGGCCAGCTGCGCCTCCATGGCCTGTGATGTCGCCTCCGGGCAATTTTATCGTGCGCTCGCTCATGGCCGACTGCTGATCGAGCATGAAGCCGGAATATTGGAAACCGCCACGCAACACACATAAAACTGAAGCTTGCATCATGCGCCCTTCCCTCCCCGAAATCACCCGCGCCCTGAGGCATCTGCCCAAAGACGCCATATATGGGCAAGTGGCCGCCGTGCAGGGTGCCGTAATCGAAGTGGAAGGCCTGCTTGGCGCGGCCAGTATTGGCGCGCATATCCGTCTCGAAAGCGACGCTGGGCTGCTCGACGCGGAGATTACCGGACTGGACCGGGGCGTCGCCCATTGCCTGCCATTCACCGAACCACGTGGAATCACCATTGGTGCAAAAGCCCATGTCTCAGCCGGGCAGGATCGCATCCGTCCATCGCGCGCATGGCTGGGCCGCATGGTCGATGGGCTTGGCCGCCCGGTTGATGGCAAAGGGCCATTGCCCGCTGGCGGCACACCCCGGCTGATGCGCGCAGAGCCACCACCAGCGGCCAGCCGCGCGCGCGTTGGGCAGCGTATAGAAACCGGGGTGCGTGCGCTGGACCTCTTTGCGCCACTCTGTGTCGGTCAGCGCCTTGGCCTGTTTGCAGGCTCCGGCGTCGGTAAATCTGTTCTCCTCTCCATGCTCGCGCGCTGGACCGAGTGCGATGTCGCTGTCATCGGCCTGATTGGCGAACGTGGCCGCGAGGTGCAGGAATTTATCGAGGACGATCTGGGCGCAGAAGGGCTGGCGCATTCGGTGGTCGTGGTCGCAACCTCCGATGCACCTGCACTAATGCGGCGACAGGCCGCATGGACGACACTGGCCATTGCCGAATATTTCCGTGATCAGGGCAAGCATGTGCTGTGCCTGATGGATTCGGTCACGCGCTTTGCCATGGCCCAGCGCGAGATTGGCCTCGCCAATGGCGAACCCCCTGCCTCGCGCGGCTATACACCCTCGGTTTTCGCAGAGCTGCCACGTCTTCTGGAACGGGCAGGGCCGGGTTTTGCGCCCGCTGACGCGGAAGGGGCGGCACCAGCCCACTCCCCTACCCGACTTCCCAATTCATTATCCTGTGGGAGGTCGGGTGGGAGAGTGGGCCAGGGCGGTATCCCCATTATCGACTCCGGCTCCATTACAGGCCTGTTCACCGTACTGGTCGATGGCGGCGATCATGACGAGCCGGTGGCGGACGCCGTGCGCGGTATATTGGATGGCCATGTTATCCTCTCACGCCATATTGCGGAGCAAGGCCGCTATCCGGCGGTAGACCTGCTCAAATCCGTATCGCGCACCTTGCCGCATTGCCTTTCACAAGAGCATAATGATCTGCGCATGCAAGCCCGCAGCCTGCTCTCGCTCTATGCAGACATGGAGGAGATGGTACGCCTCGGGGCCTATCGCACAGGCAGCAATCCGGAAGTGGACCGCGCCATGGCGCTGGCCCCGCACATTGAGACATTACTACAGCAGAGCAGACAGGATCAGGGCCAGTCCCATGCTGCCTTTGCCGCCCTTGCCACCATCATGGCAGAAGCCGGGCCGGAAGCTGGCGCCAGTATATGAAAACGCCTTATGATCCTGCAGTACGCATCGGCAAACGCACGCTGGAGTCTATCCGCATCTCGTTACGCGCCGAGATGATACATATTGCCGCGCTGGACGATCAGACCACATATGTTGCAGCCCAAAAAGCGCGGGAATGCGAAACAGCCGAAGGCGACTGGACCGTGTCCACCTATGACTGGCTCCGCGCCCGTCAGGCACAAATACAGAATATCGCGCAGGACAAGGCGCAGGCAGAAGCGGCCCTCGGCAGGCTGCAGAAGGAAGCAGCGCAGGCCTATGGCCAGCTCCAATCCACACAAAGCGCAGCGACCTTATGGACACAGCATGCCCGGCAACGACACCAGCGTAAGGCTCAGGCAGAAGCCGATGACCTTACCAATATGCGACTGCTGCTGAGGCGCAGGCGCGCTGCAAAACAGGCGGCGATGCGCTATGGCTGACGCCAGCATCTCCTCTTCTTTTCATGCTCTCTCTCCACGGCAACGCGCTGACATAATCTTGTCCGCCGCACGCGCCGATATGTCCGGAAAAACATGGAAGGCAGCACTGGGGTCCGGCAAGCCTGCCGATGCCATAGAGGCACCCAGATCATGGACACCGCCGCAAATAGAATCAGGAGCAGGCACTATAATTGCCAATCCCGGTTCGCTCCATAAAGCGGGATATCTCGATGCATTGCTTGCATCGATAGCGCCAGAAGTACAGCCTGCAAGCGCTGTGCCCGTTGAGCCACTTCCTGACCCCAACGAAGTCCAACCTCTAACAAAGGATAAGCCTGTTGGCCCAGTGCAGATCAGCGGCCCCAATGCCATGCATGCCCCGGCGCTTGAGGCCGCAGCGCAACGGACCGGGGTTTCAGCCCCCGCCCTTGCCGCCATTATCGATGCCGAAGCGGCGCGTCTGCCCGATGGTCGCTGGAATCCCCTTTCACGCAACCCACGTTCCAGCGCTGCCGGGCTGGGTCAGTTCCTCGCCGGAACATGGCTCGACATGGCGCGCAACAAGGAGTCATGGCTGCATGGCTATGCACGCGAGCATGATATGATTGATGCACAGGGCAAGCTGCTCCCGGGCCGGCGCGGCGCTCTGCTGGCCCTGCGGTATGACCCTGCTGCCTCCATCGAAGCTGTGGCAGATTATGCGCATGCCAACATCGCACATCTGCGCCATCAGGGCATCACCATTCATGATGACAGCCATGCTCTGTCACGGGCCGCTTATATCGGCCATCATCTCGGCCCCGGCGATGCAACACGATTTTATCGCGGCACCCTCTCGCCAGAACGTGCCAGACATTTGCTCACAGCCCAAATCGGCACGGCACGGGCCGAGCAGCATATTGCCCGTAGCGACAGTGCCGCAGCCGCGCATCGCCATTGGCTGAGCTCCTATGTGTCGCGCCACGTGCGGCCCGAGCGGCACATCATCACGATAACAAAGCCACTGGATAATTTATAGGATAAGTAGTCCTACTTATAGGATGTTTTAGGATAACTACAAATCCCATCCTTAAACATGTCCCTGTCAGCACATCATTATGTGTCGCATTGAACAGGGGATAACCAATGTCGAAAGCCACCGAATTACTCGAAGACGCTGTTGCAGAAGTCATTGCCAACCGTCCGGCGGAAGGAGAGCGACCATCGGCTCGTCAACGCGCCGCAGTGGACCGGGCCTTTGCCAAAGTCATGAAAATCATCGCGCCGCGCGTGCGCCATTTCATCAAGCAATATGGCCTGGTGAACCACTGGGAAGATGCCGAACAAGTGTGTGCCATCGGCGCACATCGCGCCATCGAGGCCTATGACCCGGACAAAGCAATGTTCACGACCTTTGTGAACTGGCAATTGCGCGGCGAGCTTCAGGGCTTGCGCTTTCGCCTGATGGACGACCAGCGGCCTTCCGCCAAAAAAGTCTCCGCCACGACCATCTCGCTGCATACGACAGAGCGCAGCCCCGATGGCGAAGACATGTCACTGGAAACACTGATTGAGGATGAAAGCGCAATAGACCGCACCGAGGCCTGCGCGGCTGATCATCTTGCACAACAAACAAGCGAAGCGCTGATGAACGAATATGCCCGTCATTTGCGCAGCGTCGGCATATCGCAGCTCAAACGCAAGGCCCGTTCCGGCCGCAAGGTAGCGAAACGCCGCGAAGCCTCGACTGCTTTACCCAAATATGTGCATAGCCGCTCACCCCAGATCGACCCTGAAGAATTGCGTAAGCTGGAAGAGCGCATTGCGCGCGATCGCGATATTGTTGCACGCTATTTATTTGGTGACGGAAAAGCGCAATCCGCCGAGCTTGAAGATGGCCTGACCAAAGAACGTATCCGCCAGATAACACGCCGCGCGGCCAAGCTGATGACAGAGCTGGTCACAGACAACCCGCGCTTCCTGCCCGGAACGGAAGAGGACATGCCATTTGATGCGCGCCCAATGTTGCCAGACAATACGCATATTAGCGATGACGATGGCGCCCATGACATGATCACAGTCACCGCACCGGATTTCACCGCCGCTGACACGCACGCCGCTGAGATAATATATAACAACAGCGGTTCAACACTGCGACACTAACATCGCAGCACCGGGCCAGCATCTCAAGCCACAATGTTAACTACCATATTTTCTTATATATTTCAGGGCGCTCTTGATAAAAGGGCGCCCTGAAATATTGCGCCACAACGCATCGACGGCAATGCTTCGAACGGCTTTTTCAGGAAAATGCACCAAATAGGATGTAATAGCATCGTGAAGTCATTCCCGATCCGATACCGTCATGATAGAAGGAGATATTAGAGGATAAGCCGATAATAGATATGATAGGATTATAAAGCGACATCAGCGGATGAATGGCCCAACGACAGGACAGCGCCCCTCAAGCACATCGCCTATAGCAAGTGACGCACCAATAGCGGGCGATGCGCCTATACTCCGTGATGCAATCAGCCATGGCGTAGATGATAATGCACGGGCTGATACTTCTGGGGCGGAAGCTTCAGGGTCCGGTGCTTCCGGGATAGCAATTGACCCCTATCGCATGTTCCCATTTCCTAATGCGATCCGCGAGCAGCGTAAGCGCGCAGGTTTTAATTCACTTCTCGCCCTCTCCCAGCAATTGCCGGCAATCCCCTATATCCGGCTCTCGAAAATCGAACGTGGTGAAGTCTTCGCCAAGGCACAGGAAATTATTGCTCTGGCAGGCCAGCTGGACCTGAAAGACCCAAGCCGCCTGCTTGTCGATGTCGAGGACGCAAATTTCTCGCTCCCGCTCTGGGCGGGGCTGCGCGGGGAGTCCGTCGCGCTGAACCGGGAGGCGGAAGAGCTTGCGATGTTGCTGGCCGCCGCCTTTCGCGCACGCCGCGGCTCCGCACCCGATCTGACATTGGCGAAACTCAATGCCGACTATGGCCTGCCCGCCGTCATAATTTCACGTATCGAAAATGCTGCAAAGCCCTTTGACCGCTGGAATGCGGAAACTCTTTCAGGGGTGTGCAGGGTACTCGGCATCGAAGACAGCCGCGCACTCGCCAGTCATTTGCGTATACAATATGAGAGCGGCGCGCTGACCGAATGGCTCAAGCGCATTCCTGGTGCGCCAGAGCGCGAAGCGCGCACGAGAGAGCGTGTTGCTGCCTTGCGCACCGAGTTACAACGTATCGGCAAAAATAGTGCTGGCGGCACAAACCGCGCGGATGCTTTATACCCTGTCCAGGCCCGACATGACCCGCCGCCTGCACCGGGCAGCGCACAAAATGGCATGGCCAGCGGCCCGGCGGCGCAGGCCAGCGCCGCAACTGTCACCAACATCCGGCTTCCGGTGCTCGGTATACCATTGGGCGACGGTGTTATAGAACCCTATCCCAACCCGCAGTACATCATGGCACCGGCAGGATCAGGTCCCAATGCCTATGCTCTGCGCATGTGCCGCGCCTCGCTGGGTGCCGCAATCCCTGCCAATGCAATCCTGATTGTTGACCCGGACCGCTCTCCGCTACAGGGCGGAATTGCCGTGCTCCGCGTTGAAAACGGGCTGCGTGTGCTCACCGTCACAACCAACCGGGATGGCCAGCTTTATGGCCATAGCAGCAACCCGGAAAAGGAGCTTTTGCTCGATGCGATAGCCCCTTCCGAGCTTGCAATGGTGACAGCAATATTGCTCGGATAGGCCATATTGTTCGGCCTTTAAAATGCTATTGAGAGTTTTTGCCGGGAATTACACTTGCCTGCGGCCCGGATCGACGTCTACAAAGCCGACATAATCAAACATTATCGCGGTCGCATTACGCAGGGATGATTTCAGCTGGAATCAAACGTCTCGAAGCACTGGCTTCAGACATATGGGGGATTGATGTAATGTGCGGCAGTAAATGGACCCGCTCTTTTTTAACCAGTGTCGCAATAGCCGGATTTTCGGCTTTGGCTGGCGCAAGCCCGGCGGTTCAGGCGCAAACAGCACAACCAAGCCTGATGGACAGCTTCCGCATAGGCTCGGGCGGGGGCGCATTATGTCAGGCACAAAACAGCCGGTCTGATTCTGCCATATCAGATATGTTTGACCGCTCATGGACAATAGTCTGCCGCGATTCTTCCCTCCCGATAGGCCGTATGTTCGCCCTGAAAACAACGGAAGGCGCCAACCAGGAAAGCCTGGTTGATCGCGTTATCAACAGCCGCAAGGAGGCACTGGCCTGCAGTGCAGCAGGCGCGATTACTCTGGAAGATCTGGGCACAGTCGAAGCGCGTAACTGCATGAGCGCATCGGGCATAGCCTCACGAATCACGGCCGTTACGCGCGGTCGCTTCACTTATGTCACGCAGGGTTTTGCCAGCTACTCCAGCGCGCTCGACCTTGGTATGCGCACCATAGTGGCTGACCGCATGATAGAAGGCGAAATCGCAGTCGCAACATTGGGCACGCAGGACGATGTAGCCTTTGCCCGCGCACAAGCGCGCTCGCTTGACCCCAATGTTGTGCTGGCAGAAGGCTATCGCCGCAATAACAGTGGCAATTATGCAGAAGCCGCAGAATTTTTTGACAGCCTGACCAATCGGCTGGCAGAGGATGACAATGGCGCACTGAGCGAAACCGAACGCACCAACCGCACTCACGAATATCAGATCAACCGTGCATTGCAGCTTTCCAATCTGGGCGAGTTTGATTCAGCCAACCGGCTGTTCCGACGGGCGCGTTCAGTCCCGACCGTAGACCCTGTGCAGCTGCGCCTGCGCCGCAATTTCGAAGCCATGCACCTGCTGAATCAGGGTCAGAGGGATCAGGCCGTTGCCACGCTCGATCGCCCGTTGGCGAGCATGGCGGTTAAAGGATCTGCAGACGTGAATGGCGCCGAGATTGACGCTATATCTGCGGCCGAAATGAATAGCGCCGCGCCGACAGCAGAAGCTATGGGTCTGGGGCAAAATGACAAGCTCACCGCCGCGGAACGGGCCGCGATTATCGATGCACAGGCACAGCAGCTCCGCGGTACAGTGTTGCGGCTTTCGGGCCAATATGCGCCAGCACGCGCACTGATGGAAACCGCGCTGAACGATGTCGTTGCCATACGCGAAGGCCGGGTCACGTCCATAACGCGCCTGCGCGCGCAGCTGCTCGCAGAAATAGCGCTCACCCATGAAGCAGAAGGGAATTTTGGCCAAGCCGAATCCCTGCTCCAGCAGGGCGTGGATTTAATTGCATCGCAATATCCGGAAACCGTAGCGATGAATGGTGCACGGGCACGACTCGCATCTTTCCTGACGCGGCGTGAACGCAATGAGGAAGCGATGGATATCTATCGCGCTGTGATTGACTCAACCATTGCCAACCGCAACCGGCTGACAGGCATCAACAATCAGATTACACCTTATTTCGAACTGCTGGTCAACGGTCTGGCAGAGAGGCCAGAGCTGGCGAGTGATCTCTTCCTCGCCTCGCAGACGCTTATGCGGCCCGGCGCTGCTGATACGATGGAAGCGCTCACCCGAGAGCTTTCAGGTGGGACCGGCGATGCCGCACGGCTCTTCCGCCAGTCCGTGTCGCTTGCACGCGATATAGAGCGCGCACGCATAGACCTGACCCGCCTCAAACAGCGCGCACAGCAAGACAGCGCTTATGCCGCTGCCGCTGTAGCACAAGAGGCGGATATTGATGCGCTCGCCACGCAGCAAGCTGCTACGCTCTCGGCGCTTTCAGCCTATCCGCAATATCGCGCCGTATCGAAAGACACGCTCACGCTTGCCGATATGCAGGCTGCGCTCAAGCCCGGTGAAGCCTATCTCAAACTCGCACAGATCAACGATGCACTTTATGCCATTTATATTGATGCGGCAGGGGCCACGGGCTATCGCGCAAATATCAGCGCGACAGAACTTGAGGCCAAGGTTGCTGAGCTGCGCGAAACCATTTCCACGACCGAAAATGGCGTCCAGACCACATATGCGCTGGATGTTGAAATCGCCCGTGCGCTCTATGTTGCTCTGATTCAGCCCGTTGATGATCGGCTGACCAGCGTCAACCACCTGATTTTCGAGCCGGACGGCGCTATGCTCCAGCTACCGATCAACCTGCTGATCGCTGGTCAGGAAGGCGTTGATGCCTATATGGCCCGTCTTGACACGCGCGGAAATGACGAATTTGATTTCACCGGTATAGAATGGCTGGGCCGCACCCGCGCCGTCAGCACATCTCTGGCTGCCCGCGCCTTCCGCGACGCGCGGCAGGCCCCGGATTCAACCGCCACCAATGACTATATCGGTTTTGGTGAAAATGCTCCGGTAACACGCATTCGCAAAGCATCGCTCACCCGCTCAATGAGCAGCGCTGAGGCACTTGACTGTTCCTGGCCCACAGCCGAATGGTCCCGCCCTATTGCCGCGACCGAGCTGCGCAGCGCAGCCTCGCTGTTGGGCGATGGAGGGTCACAAGTCGTGACCGGCCCTGCTTTTACCGATGACAATATCCTCGCACGCAGCGACCTTGCGGACTATCGTATTCTGCATTTTGCGACCCATGGTCTGGTCACTGCGCCGCGCCGTGAATGCCCCGCGCGCCCGGCATTGCTCACCTCTTTTGGGGCAGCCGGAAAATCGGACGGCCTGCTGCAATTCAGTGAGATTTTCGAACTTAAGCTTGATGCCGACCTCGTCATTCTTTCCGCCTGTGACACCGCCGGCAAGGCCAGCAAGGAGGCCACGCGCGCTGCCGGTCTGGGAACCGGTGGCGGATCAGCGCTCGACGGGCTGGTGCGTGCTTTCATCGGTGCTGGTGGCCGCTCGGTCATTGCCAGCCATTGGCCAGCCCCGGATGAATTCAAGGCAACAGAGCGGCTTATCACAGGCCTGTTTACAGCAGGCGCCAACATACCCGTCGCACAGGCGCTATATCAGGCGCAGCTCAAGCTGATGGATGATGCGGCCACCTCGCACCCCTTCTACTGGTCCGGCTTTGCGGTAATCGGTGATGGCGCACGTCCGCTGGTAACCAAGCGCTGATCATGCCCGCCAGCCGCAGCTGGATGCGCATCTGGAAGCGCAAAATCAGGCGCATCTGGCAAGACACAGGACTGCTGCGTCTGGGCTTTACCATCTTGCTGCTGGGCATAGCATTGCTCTTTGCCCGCTATAGCTGGGATACCCCGCTGGTCGTTCAGGCCGAACGCAGCTTCTACGATCTGCGCACCACGATATTTGCACCCCGTGCCGATCAGGATCAGCGCATCGTGATGATCGTTTATAATGACCAGACGCTCATCGACACTCGCAAACGATCACCGCTGGACCGGGCCACATTGGCACAGGCGCTGCACTCGCTCGACAGCATGGGCGCAAAATCCATCGGTATCGATATTCTGTTCGATCAGCCACAGGACGAAGACGAAGAATTGATCGACGCTTTTAAGGCGATGCAGACACCGACCTTTCTTGCCTATGCCGACGTCGAAAATAATACCGACCAGATCATCTATAACCAGCATAAGTTTCTGATGCAGTTTCTCGAGCAGGCCGGCGGACAGAATGTCCAGCCAGCCAGCATCCGGTTCGAGGTCGATAATGATAATGTAGCACGGAGCTGGCCGCCCGCCGTTGCGGGCTTGCCCGAACTGCTGACGCGCAGAATGGCTCCTACTCCGGGCTATACTGATTATCAGGGCAGTATTCGTTATCGCCTGCGGGCGGACAATGACCGCCCGGTTTTCACCTCTCTGCCGATTGATCTTTTCACCAATCCGGATCTTGCCGCAGCTTTTGCCGACCAGATTAAAGGCAAGCATGTGCTTATCGGTGGCGATATTGTCGATATTGATCAATTTGAAACGCCGCTGACGACCTATGCGCTGGAAGGCCAGGACGCGACCGGGCACACGATGGTTGGGCTGGAAGTACACGCGCATATGCTAGCGCAAATGCTCGATGGCCCACCCTGGAGACACATGCCGGAATGGGCATTATGGTGTGTGTCGCTGCTCGTTGTTATAGCAGCCATATTGACTGCGCTCACCGAACTGCGCTGGTTTCAGCTCATCCCTTATCTTTCAGCGCAAGTCGCCCTGTTCGGCGGGCTGCCTGTCTATCTCGCCTATCGCAATGTCGATACGCAGAATTTGCCTGCCATTGGCTGGGGTATTGGCTGGATCATCGCCTTCATCGCCATTGGCTCGGCCGCACGTGCCATCGGCTCGCATCAGCGCCGCTTTGCGCAATCCGCCCTGGGCAAATATCTGCCGCGTGACATTGCAACGCAGATTTTGCAGGAACCGGAAAAGCTCGCCCTACATGGCGAAAAGCGTGAAATATTCGTTGTGTTCACCGACCTGGAAGGCTTCACCAAACTTTCCCATGCCATCCAGCCGGAAATGGTCGCACAACTGCTCAACCGCTATCTTGATATGCTCTCCAATGTCGTGCTGGAACATGGCGGCACAATCGACAAATTTGTCGGTGACGCTGTCGTCGCCTTTTGGGGCGCACCAATTTCACGACCGGATGATGGCTATTATGCGGCCAAGGCAGCCTATGCGATGTGGGAGGCGGGCGAAGCATTTCGCGCTGACATACCGCCCGGCGTACCGCCCATTGGCAAGACGCGGGTTGGCCTGCATTGGGGCGAAGCGATTGTCGGGAACTTCGGTGGAAAAGGCCGCATGCAATATACCGCGCTGGGCGACAGCATGAACACCTCAGCACGGCTTGAGTCAGCCAACAAAGCGCTCGATTCCAGTATAATGGCCAGCCGCGAAGCGGTCGAGCATTCCAAACTTGACTGGTGGCGGCCCATGGGCAGAGTGCGGCTGCGCGGACGCGCAACGCCGGTCGATATATTCGAACCTGTGCCTAATTTTCCGGCAAGTGATACACGTCACTTAACCGACATATTAAATCGGCTATCAACGGATTCGAAGACGGATATACAAACGGCGCTGGAAGATATGGACGCGCTTATCAAGCGATATCCGGATGACAAAGCGCTGCATAATTTGCACAATCGCATGAAGAAAGCCGGAAATGGAGATGCATATGACCTCGGGTAAGACATTCACCAAAGCGGCCATGATGGCCATCGCGCCTATCGCAATCGTCATAGTTGCCCCACAGGCAGCACAAGCCGAAAGCATTGTTGTACGCGCCAGCGGCCCGTCCGCCGGTGATTATAAACCGGGCAAGAAGCTCGCTGACAATATCTCGATAACCCTGAAGGCAGGCGATATCGTAACGCTGCTTGACGGACGCGGCACCCGCACCCTGCGCGGACCGGGCACCTTTGGATCAACAGCCAGTGCGGCAGGCACGGATACACGCACCAGTCTTTCATCCTTGCTGCAAACCAAGCGCGTGCGCCGGGCACGGACCGGAGCCGTGCGCGGCGCCATTGTTGAACCGACCACTGCGCCCCGCTCACCCAATCTCTGGTATGTTGACATCAGCCAGTCTTCAACAGCCTGTGTGCCCGACCCTGCCAATGTAAAATTATGGCGTCCGTCAATGACTGAAGACGCAGACGTGGTAATCACTCCGGCAGCCGGAGGCGAGGCAAGCACGGTGCATTTCAATGCTGGCCAGTCTGTAGCCTGGTGGCCAGAGGGACTTTCCGTCACTGAAGGCGCTCAATATGCGCTGAGCTGGCCGGGCCTGACCCAGCCGGTCAAAATTGGTTTCTCCATCATGTCTCCGGGTTCGGAAGGGTTGGAAAATATGGCCTCTGTATTGATCTCGCGGAAATGCAGTGCCCAGCTCGACCTGCTGGTCGAAACAGTGGCCCTGCCTGACCCCGCCCCCGACGTCGGCAGCTGAACCATAAATTATAGGATAATTGCGATTGAGTAGTTTGTCTCTTCTTGTAACATCTGGCATGGGCTGTTAGCGTCCGAGCGCCGAGAATAGCGTGCGCAGCGCATCAATTACCCAAAAGGGTCGCCCTATCATATAATTTTGGCCATTTAAATGTGGACCGAAACCATAAGATATTGATTTTATTGTGAAATATTGAGGACGTAATGTCCTTGTTAAGATTGGGGGACATATGGCGGCGCTCGACGTCACAGCCGGGAAACTGTTGATTCTGTTAAAGCTATCGATAAGTGCCGGTGCGATTCTGCTGGGCGCCTTGCCTGCGTCCGCGCAGGTTGCGCCAACGCGCGAAGAACTGGAACGGGCCGAGCAACTGGCGCCTGAAAGCGCGCGACCCAGCAAGCTCTCTGTTGAAGGCGATATAGAACGTGCCCCCTGTCCTCTGGCTGACCCGCGCTTTGCCGATGTGACCGCCAACTTCTCCAGCGTATCTTTCGAGGGGCTTCAGGCCGTGCCCGCCGAAGCATTGCAAGGCAGCTGGAGCGAATTTGCCGGACGCGATGTTCCGCTCGCTACCTTGTGCGAAATCCGCGACCGGGCAGCAACGGCTCTGCGCGCCCGTGGCTATCTGGCAGCTGTGCAGGTCCCGGCCCAGCGTATCGAAAATGGCGAAACTGTGCGTTTCGAAGTGCTCATGGCCAAGCTGGTTGGTATTGAGGTGCGCGGCGGCGCAGGCAATAGCGAGAAGCTGATCGCTGCTCATCTTGAGGCGCTTACCCGGCAGCCCGTTTTCAATATGAAGCAGGCCGAACGGCATTTGCTGCTGGCCCGCGACCTCCCCGGCTATGATGTGCGCCTTGCCCTGCGCCCGGCGGGCACGGCTCCGGGCGAAGTAATCGGCGAAGTGCGCGTAAGGCGTGAGCCGGGGCGCTTTGACATTAATGTCCAGAATCTCGGTTCGCGCTCTGTCGGGCGCTTTGGCGGGCTTGCGCGACTTCAGCTCAACGACCTCACGGGCATGGGCGACAGCACGGTCATCAGCCTGTTCAATACCGCGCAAACCAAGGAACAAACCGTTTTGCAGCTCGGCCATAATATGGCGCTGGGCACAGATGGGCTGCGGCTTTCGGGCAGCTTCACCTATGCATGGACACACCCGGGCATTGCCGCACCAATCGAATCCGACACTTTGATTGCCTCAGCCGAAGTTTCTTATCCTCTCATACGCAGTCAGGCGCGTAACCTGCTGCTGAACGGCGGGCTTGATGTTATCGACCAGAAAGTCAGCTTCATCGGCGCCAATTCCGCATTTTCCAACGACAAGCTGCGCATATTTTTCGCCCGCCTCAATGGCACACTCACCGACCCGGACAGCATGGCGAGCACCACCGGCTATTCAGCGCGGGAACCGCGGTGGAACATTCGCGGCTCGCTGGAATTGCGCAAAGGCATATCCGGTCTGGGCGCCCAAGGCGGCACAGCCAAGCCAGACGGTTTTGTTGTTCGTGCATCAGCGACGGGGGAATATCGGCCGATACCAACCGTTACTCTCGCCTTCTCGCCACGCGTACAATATAGCCCCGACCCTCTGCTCTCCTTTGAGGAAATGAGCGCAGGCAATTATACGATCGGACGCGGTTACGATCCTGGTGTCATTGCTGGTGACAGCGGCGCAGGCTTTTCTGCCGAGGCACGGCTGGGCAGCATGATGCCGCTCAGCAAGGATGACCTCGCGCTTCAGCCCTTTGCCTTTTTCGATGCCGCATGGATGTGGAACGAAGATATAGGCTTGCAAGGCACAAACCCGCTCAAGGTGTTTTCAGCCGGTGGCGGTGTGCGCGGGGCATGGGGCAATCGTGGCCGCTTCGACCTGACATTGGCCGCGCCATTGCGTACTCCTGATTTTCGGGCCCGACGCGGCGATGTGCGCCTGCTCTTTTCCATAACAACACAGCTCTGGCCGTGGAGGTACTGAATCCCATGACCGTAACACCCGCTCTCATCCATTCCATCGCCACCCATCCTGCGCGCCGCTCCAAAACACTGGTCCGCCTGCTTTCCGGTGGCTGCGTTATGGGCATCGCGCTGACACTTGGCTCCCTGCACAGCGAGCTTGATGCGCAAGGCTTTGCTGGCAACGGCGTGGTCGTGGACGGAGACGTCAATATCAATGGTGGTGCCGATACTATCATAGTCAATGCGTCCGTAGCCCAGATCGATTGGACTCCGTCAGACACCAGCGCTCCCGGTACTATCGACTTCCTGCCAGCGGGCAACAGCGTGGATTTTCAGGCCGGCACGGTAACTGAATATACAGTGCTCAATCGCATCATCCCAACGGATGGCAGCGTTCCTCTGCTGAACCAGATTATTGAACTAAACGGCACGATCACCAGCAACCCCGGAGGCAAGGTCTGGTTCTACACGCCCGGCGGCTTCCTGGTCGGCGGTACCGCCGTGATCGACGTGGGCGGGCTGGTGCTCACCACAAGCCTGATCGACGACGAGGCGTCGGACTTCACTGGCACGTCCGGCACGCTCTCATTAACAGGCACACCCACTGACACATCGGCGATCACCATCGCCGCAGGAGCCTCAATCACAACCAGCCCTGACGATAGCTATCTCGCGCTGGTTGCGCCGCGCATCGTGCAAGGCGGCACTGTGAGCGTGAACGGCACTGTTGCCTATGTCGCGGCAGAAGAAGCTACTATTTCGATCAATGCAGGCCTGTTCGACATTACCGTAAGCACCGGCAGCGGCGACACCAATGGTGTCGTGCATACCGGCACGACCACCGGCCCCGGCTCACAAAGCGACCCGACTGCTGGTACACCAATTGTCGATCGCCAGAATATCTTCATGGTCGCGGTACCGAAAAATCAGGCTATCACCATGTTGCTCGGCGGCAGCATCGGTTTTGCCGCAGCGACCGGCACACAGGATGATGGCGGTGTTACGCTTGCGGCAGGCTATGATATCCTCGAGAGCGATATCGGCACCGGCACTGGCGGTGGCGGCAACGCCAATATGACGATCGACGCCGGGAATTTTTCCAGCACAGTCAATGCGCATACAGCCAATACGCTGGCTATCGCTCCGGCTGGCGCATTGCAGTTCGGCATGGATACGACGTTCAGTTCCGATACGTCCATAGACGTTGACGTAGCTGACAGTAGCAGCATCACTGCAAATGCCAGCCTTACCCTCAGAGTAAGCGGCACCAACGGCGGATCGATTGACGTTGATACCAGCGGTTTAAGCACAACCGCCGGGACCATCACCGTGGCCGACACATTCCTGCTCGATGCTACAGGCAATGGCGACTTCGGGATCAGTTCGCCTTCTACTGTGGGTAATGATGCATTTGGCGGCGCGATCAACATTACGGCTGTTGATGACTCTGTCATCAGCGGCAACATTTTGCGTGCAGACGCCACGGCACAGGGCGGCACGGGCTTTGATTTCAGCGGCAATGCCCAGGGCGGCGACATCAATATCAACATTGCCGACAATGCTGCGATAAACTTTACTACCAGTACGGCCGACGTCAGCGCCAGTGCGCGGCTTGGCAGCCCACCTGCAATCGGTGGTGGCAATGCAGACGGCGGCGACCTGTCGCTTTCTGCAAGCGGCGGCACCCTCGGAATGGGCGACCTCACACTGTCAGCCAATGCTGCGGGTGGCGAAGCAGGGACCGGTGCGGGCGGTGATGCCACTGGCGGCCTGATCGACATTAATATCACGGGCGGCACGCACAGCATGACGTCTCTGATCGCCGAAGCCGATACGGCCGCTGGCCCTACCGATACCGGCACTTATGGCTCGGCAATTGGCGCAAGCTTTGGTTCCACTGGCAGCGCCGACATCCGCCTGCGCGTATCAGGGGCCAGTACCATATTTGAAACCACAGGCTTTCTGGGTGTTAGTGCGATTGCCGATGCGACCACCGGAGGCACTGGTGGCGGTATTATCCAGGGTGGTAATATCACGATATTGGCGGAACAAGGCGGCACATTGCGGGCAGCGGGCAGCTTCTTTGTAAGCGCCGATGCATTTTCGCAAAGCGGAAGCGGAGGGGACCCGACCAACTCATCGCTAACCCAGGGTGGTACCATCGGGTTTATGGCGTCGGGCGGCACAATCGAAGCATTGGACTCATTATCGCTATCGACAGATGCGCTTGCCGGTGATGCCTCTGCCTCATCAGGCGACGCGCAGGCAGGCAATATAACGCTCTCGGCAACCAACGACGGCACTCAGCGCGGCTCCGTCAGCTATGGTGCCTGCGGATCTTTCTGTACAGAAAGCTACTTTACCGCTGATGCCGAAGGCGGAACTTCCAGCATTGGCGGCGATGGTCTGGGTGGTTCAATCGATATTTTCGTTGAAGATGCCGACATTACCGGTCTGGGCGAAACCTATGTCAGCGCCAGTGGTTTCGCTGGCTATTCTCTCACTGATGGCAACAGCGCTGGCGACGGAACAGGCGGCGCAATCCTGATGGAGATTCAGGACGGCCTGACCGGCGACGGCACAATGACCTTCAATGATTTCTATGGCAGCGCACTGGGCACGGCCACTCTGGAGGTCGAAGGCGTCGAATATAATCTGGGCAATGGTGGCATCGGCACTGGCGGTTCATTCGACCTTGCCGTTTCAACGGGTGTATTAACCGCCGACAGGCTCGATATCGCATCCGATGGTATTGGCGGTGCATCTGAAAATCAGGACGGCACCATCGGCAGCGGCGATGCATTCACGGCTGGCAACGGCGCAGGGGGCACCACCAATGTGAACCTGTCAGGCGGCACAATCAACGTCACGGATATGTTCATTACCGCCGATGGCTATGGCGGATTCTCGCAAAGCGCCAGCAGCACGGACATCATCGCCTCAATTGCTGGCAATGGCACTGGTGGTACAGTTGATTTCTCCGCTGATGGCGGCACACTCAACGTCACGAACCTCACCGTTTCTGCCTCTGGATTTGGCGGCATAGCGCTACGAGGGTTTGAATCCGCAGGTTCAGACTCCGGTGACGGCATAGGCGGCAGCGCCGATTTCCGCATTACAAGTGACGCTGTCATCAATGCTACAGACATCATCGTCTCAGCCGAAGGGACTGGCGCTATGGGCGGCGGCGCTATGGAGTTTTTCAGCAGTGTGCCCGCATTTACGCTCAATGCAGGCAATGGCGGCGATGGCACGGGCGGTAATGCTGCTGTTGCCCTCGAAGGCGGCACACTGACCGCGGGCACTTTCACGCTTTCTGCATCCGGCATTGGTGGTGAAGGTGGCGAAACCGATTCGCTGGGCACAGGCGGCGCTGGCGGCACAGGCATTGGCGGCGACGCTCTGTTCACTTTCCTCTCCGAAGGCCATGACATCACAACAACGGTGGTCAAATCGCAAGGCTCAGGCGGCAGCGGTGGTCAGGCACGCTATTTCACGGGGACGGATAATAATGGCGACCCGATATATGAGGTCGGCTCTGGTACAGGCGGTGTGGGTGGCACAGGCAGCGGCGGCAGCGCCGAGTTTCTGGTATTCGAAGACCCCACATTGCCCAATGTCACAGTCGATGCGAGCAATATCGGCGGCGCTGGCGGCGATGGTGCGGTTGGCGGCGCGGGCGGCAATGGCCTGGGCGGCAGCACTGCCGAACTAAATGTGTTCAACAGCTTTCTTGAAGTCACCAACACGACATTGGTGCGCGCAGAAGGCGTGGGCGGCGCGGGTGGTGACGGCTATGATGGCATAGGCGGCAATGGCGGCGGTGGTCAGGGCGGTGATGCCAGCATCAATGTTACCGGCGGCTCAGAACTGATCACCAACACGACCAACGTCACTGCATCAGGCAATGGCGGCCATGCAGGGGCCAGCGGTATTCGCAGCGGCGAAGGCATCGATGGCGCCAATGGTGGCAGTGGTGCCGGAGGCAATGCCAGCATATTGGTCGAGGAAGACGGAATATATACAATCGATGGGCAAGCGCGCGTCTTCGCAGATAGCGTAGGCGGCAACGGTGCATCCGGTATTGCCGGAATCACTGTCGCGGGCGGCCCAGGGGGCGATGGCGGCAATGCTATTGCAGGACAGGCCGAGGTCACAATCGATACAGCTGCTTTCGCTGCTTTTGATCTGGACGGGCTTGAAATATCCGCCACAGCCCATGGCGGTGATGGTGGGTCAGGGGGCGCGGGTGGCATAAGTGCACCGGCTACCAACGGGGGCAATGCAGGCAATGGCGGCAACGCAACCGGCGGTGACGCAAGCTTCATGGCAACGGACGCAGATTATGAGATCGAAACACTGGTTATCCGTGGCAATGCTACGGGCGGTGAAGGTGGCACAGGTGGAATCGGCGCTGCAAACGGCACAAGCGGTATTGGCGGATCAGGGTCGGGCAATGCCGCCAGCTTTTCCAATATCGCTTCTGGTTCGCCTTCCTCTGGCGAGCTGCGTTATGTTGGTGAACTGACAATCGAAGCCTCGGGCCTTAATCCGCTATCAGCCGCACCTTTCCCGGTTTCCGGCAGAGCAAGTTTTGTCAATGACAGCCCGACGGCCGGTGCGGTGGACCTTTCCGACGCGCTGTTGACGATGACGGCCAGTGGCGATCCGAACATCAGCGGTCAGAGCGGCGTCTTTATCGACCTGACGACAGGCCGTGTGAATGTTGGTGAAGGCTTGCTTTATACTGATGCCGCAATTGGTATCACCGTCGATGGTCCCGGCGCGCTTGATTTTGTGAACGACCTTCGCGCCGAAGGCATTAATGGCGTTACAATATCCCATATCAATCGCCCTGCCGGCAATACGCCCGACACGCTGACCGGTAATATGATCTCGCTCTATGCCTTTGGCCCAATAAATGCGACCGACCAATCGACCATAAACACAGCCGGTGATTTCTTCGCATACTCGCTGTTTAGCACTGTGTCTCTCAACGATATAGTCGCAGGCGGCAGCATCGGCATCGCCGGTGATACGCTTGCACTGCTGGAGCTGGACGCTGGCGAAGACATCGCTCTGCAATCAGACAATTCGATTGATCTGGACACAGCCGGCGCCGCCGATGATCTGGAGATAACCTCCGTTTCCGGCGATATTATAATCGGATCCGGCAGTGCCGGTGCCAGCGGGCCAGATGGCAATTCGGTTAATTTCACCTATGGCAATATGAGCACAAGCGCCGGTAGTGATTTTGGCGCAGGCACGATCACCCTTGATGGCGCCAGCGGGGTTTTTGCTGCCAACCTGTTCTCTGCGGGCGACACGAACCTGTTCTCCGGTGGCGACATCATTGTCGATGGCTCGCTGGATGCTTTTGGCCAGGTCACGGCGGATGGCGCCAATATCGCCATAGACAGCGATGGTGACATCAGCTTCGCTTCCGCCAATGCCTTTGCCGGTTCATTCCTTTTGGAGGCCTTTGGCACCGCCACCTTCATCGGTGATGCCACCGCAACCAACATCGCGCTGAGCAGTGGCGACATCGTTATCGAGGCGGATGCGAATATCATTGCCGATGCATCACTGTCGCTGATCAATTTCGACACGAGCAACCCAAGCTATATCGGCGGCGCAGATACAACAGCGGGCTACAGCCTGTCAGCCGATGAAATTACCCGGATTTTCTCAACCAACACCACTGTTATCGCCGATGAAGTCAGCGTTATAAACTCGACATCGCTGGGCAATAGTGCGCCCGATGTTTTCATCGACGATATGCTGATCACCGCAGGCACGGGAGGCACAATCGGGGCCAATGGCCGGTTTGATATCATTACGCCGGGCAAGGCGCGGGTTATAGGCGCCGTGCAGGTGACAGGCGCGGGCGTCGATGGCGGCTTCTCAATCATTGCGGATGATGCGCTTGAGATTATCGCCAATAGCGGCTCCATTGATGTGCGCGATGGCAATGGCAATCTTGGCGGTTTCATCTTCCTCTTCTCGGAAGATATCATCGCCGCAACATCCGGCATGATCCAGCAGGTCGCCGGAGCATCCAGCACCAGCGAACGCGACTCCCTGCTCTCCACGCCCAGCGGTATCGCCAGCGATACTGGCTATTTGCGCGCCGGAAGGCTGGATATGGGGGCAGTGGACGGCCTCTATATCCAGAATAGCGGAACAGGCACGGACTATGACGACCGCCGGGGTTTCACTGCCAATGCTGTCAATATTTTCACAGAAAGCAGCGCGACTGAGATCATTATCAATGGCCGACTGGCTATTGCAGGAACAGGCGGTGGCTTCATCACCGGTATCGAGGCAATTCCCGAAATATCCATTAATGGTCAATTCTCTGCGACCAGCGGCTTTGCGCTTGATTCGACCATCAATGGCTGCCTGATCATCGATCCGGCGAGCTGCGCAGGCATAACGCCACCGCCACCGCCACAAAATGAGGAATTTGAGGACCTCCCCACACGGGAGGAAGACATTGGCGCTGAACTGAACCCGACAACCGGGCCAAGCGGCGACAGCCTCCCGACTGTCATCATTGAGATCAAGGAATTTGAGGAGGTCGGCTTCCCGCCATTGATTGACGAACCGATTACGGGCGCAGGCAATGATGACCTGTGGACCAGCAATGACTGCACCGATGCCAATAGTAACAATTGTGGTGGGGGCGCCACGCAATAATATATGCTGAGCCTATACTCAGCCGAGGAAGGAATATAATCATGTCTACCAAAGCATCAGACCTGTTCATACAATGTCTTGAAGAGGAAGGCGTAGAATATATTTTCGGCGTTCCCGGCGAGGAAAATCTCGACATGCTGGACAGTCTGAGCCGCTCGGACAAAATCCAGTTGATCCTCACCCGGCATGAGCAAGGCGCTGGCTTTATGGCCGCCACCTATGGTCGCCACACCGGCAAGACCGGCGTGTGCATGGCAACGCTTGGCCCTGGCGCAACCAACTTTGTCACCGCAGCAGCCTATGCGCAACTGGGCGGCATGCCGATTTTGATGGTAACAGGCCAGAAGCCGATTAAAAAATCAAAACAGGGCCGTTTCCAGATCCTCGACGTTGTCTCGATGATGGAGCCGATCACCAAATACACCCATCAGCTCGCCAGCGCGGATAATATTCCCAGCCGGGTGCGCGAAGCTATCCGCCTTGCCGAAGAAGAAAAGCCGGGCGCAACGCACATCGAGTTCCCGGAAGATGTTGCCGACGAACATACCGACAGCACCCCGCTCAAACCCAGTCTGGCGCGCCGCCCGACGGCCGATGAAAAAGCCGTGCGCGCAGCGGTGAGAGCGCTGGAAGAAGCGCAGCACCCCGTGTTGGTGATTGGTGCAGGCGCAAACCGTACAATGACAGGGCGCATGCTCCTCCAGTTTATCGAAAAAACCGGCATCCCCTTTGTCACCACACAACTTGGCAAAGGCGTGATTGATGAAACGCATCCGCTGTTTCTCGGTTGCGCAGCCCTGTCAGCAGGCGATTTTGTGCACCGTGCCATCGAAGCTGCAGACCTGATTGTTAATATCGGTCATGACGTCATCGAAAAGCCGCCTTTCTTCATGCACAATGGCGGCACGCCGGTCATCCACGTCTCAACCCGTTCGGCAGAAGTTGACCCGGTTTATTTCCCCGGTATCGAAGTGATCGGCGATATCGCCAACGCCATCTGGCAGATGAAGGAAGACATTGTTCCCGCGGCAAAATGGGATTTCGCGCATATGCTGGACTATCGCAAAGCCGAAGTCGCGCATACAGCATCGCTCGATGGTGATGACCGCTTCCCGATCTTCCCGCCGCATCTGGTACAACAAGTGCGCAAGGCGATGCCGGGCGATGGCATTATCTGCCTCGACAATGGCGTGTATAAAATCTGGTTCGCGCGCAATTATGCCGCCCGCCAGCAAAACACCGTGCTGCTCGACAATGCGCTCGCCACCATGGGCGCGGGGCTTCCCTCGGCCATGGCTTCGGCGATGGTCTATCCCGACCGCAAGGTGATGGCGATATGCGGCGATGGCGGCTTCATGATGAACAGTCAGGAAATGGAGACCGCGGTTCGCCTCAAGCTCAACATCACCGTATTGATCCTCAATGACAGCAGCTATGGCATGATCCGCTGGAAACAGGCGAATATGGGCTTCAAGGATTGGGGGCTGACCTATGACAATCCGGATTTCGTCAAATATGCTGAAAGCTATGGTGCCATCGGCCACCGCGTCGAAAGCGCGGCACATCTGCAAGAGCTGCTCGCCCACACGCTCTCGACACCGGGCGTGCACCTGATCGATTGCCCTGTCGATTATTCCGAGAATGACCAGATATTGAATATCGACATCAAGGAAATGAGCGCGAAGCTCTAGCAATCGTCACCCCGGACTTGATCCGGGGTCCAGTGCGTACTAGCGCCAAGCCAAATTCTGGATTCCTGCTTTTGCGGGAAGGACGAAGAACAGGAAATGATCATGCTCAAAGACACCTATCCGCTGTATCTGAACAACAAGGCTGTGCAGCCCAATACTGATCTTGCGGTAACAGACAAATATACAGGGGAAGTCGCGTTTCGCGTGGCACAGGCAGATTCGGCCACGATCCTTGAGGGGATTGCCGGGGCCGTGCGTGCAACCGAACCAATGGCGCGGATGGCGAGCTATGAACGACAGGCGGTGCTCGACCATTGTGTGAAGCGCTTCAGGGAACGCTTTGACGAACTGGCCTATGCGCTCTGCATAGAGGCGGGCAAGCCGATCAAGGATGCCGAGGGCGAAGTCACCCGGCTGATCGATACCTTCCGCATCGCCGCTGAAGAAACCACGCGCATGACCGGCGAGGTCCAGCCACTCGACATATCCCCGCGCGCCAAAGGCTATCAGGGCATGTGGAAGCGGGTACCGATCGGCCCCTGCAGTTTCATCTCGCCGTTCAACTTCCCTCTCAATCTCGCCGCGCACAAAATCGCGCCTGCCATTGCTGTGGGTTGCCCCTTTGTGATGAAGCCCGCGAGCCGTACCCCACTGGGCGCGATCATCATGGGCGAGGTGCTGGCCGAGACGGACCTTCCCGAAGGCGCTTTCTCCATATTGCCCGCGCACCGCGACGGCGCGGACCTCTTCACCGAAGACGACCGCCTCAAACTGCTGAGCTTCACCGGAAGCCCGGATGTCGGCTGGGCGCTCAAGGCCAAGTCCGGCAAGAAAAAGGTGGTGCTGGAGCTGGGCGGCAATGCCGCCGTCATCGTCGATCAGGATGCGAACCTTGAAGACGCGCTGGAGCGCATCATCTTCGGCGCTTTCTATCAGAGCGGCCAGAGCTGCATCGGCGTACAGCGTATCATCATCCATGAAGCCGTCTATGATCGGTTCAAGGACATGCTGGTTGCGCGCACCGGTTCGTTGATCGCGGGCGACCCCAAGGACCGTGATACCTTCGTCGGCCCCATGATTTCCGAAGGCGAAGCGCGCCGCCTCGATGGCTGGATAGAGGAAGCCACTGCGGCGGGCGCGACCCTGCTGTGCGGCGGAAAGCGCGAGGGCGCGATGCTCGAAGCGACATTGCTGGAGGGCGTGCCGCATAGCTGCGCGGCCTTTACCGAAGAAGCCTTTGGCCCACTCGCCATCCTCTCGAAATTCTCGGACTTCGATGCAGCGCTCGATGAGGTGAACGACAGCAAATTCGGGCTTCAGGCAGGCATCTTCACGCGTGACCTGTTCAAGATGTTCGATGCATGGGACAGGCTCGATGTTGGCGGCGTGGTTATTAATGACGTACCCAGCTATCGCGTCGACAATATGCCCTATGGCGGCGTCAAGGACTCCGGCCTGGGCCGCGAAGGCATCAAGTTCGCCATGGAAGATATGACTGAAATCAGGAACCTGGTGATACGGCGAGGATGAAATCTGACTCTTTGTGATTGAAATGCTTCGCTTTGCTTGGTTAAAGGATCAACGCAACGACAAGCAAAAAAGAGTCGCACGATTAACAGGGGGCTGGTGCAGTCCGGCTACCAGATAGGGGCGTGCTGATGATGGTCTGGACGACCAACAACAGGGTGAAGAAAAAAACGGCAATTGCCGTCACCATAGCGACATTGGCAGCGATTTTATTGCTGGGTTTTGCTTTGCTCGCGCCATGGGGGACAAGCACCGCCAATAGCGCGACGGCTGCTCCCGGCAGCTTCACGGGCGTCGCTTCCTGTGCAGGCTCGACCTGCCATGGCCGGATGGTGCCCGATGGCAAGGTCGTGCGACAGGATGAGCTCGCGCGTTGGCAAGAGCCCTCCACGCCCGGCGGCGCGCATAGTCGCGCGTTCAATGTCCTCTCCAACCAGCGCAGCCAGCAGATTGCCGCAACACTTGGGCTGGGCGCGGCCACTTCCGCCAAAGAATGCCTCGGCTGTCATGCGACGCCAGCAGGCGGCAACGCGCGCGGCGCACGCTTCCTCACCAATGATGGCGTGGGCTGCGAGGCCTGTCACGGCGCGGCGGGCGGCTGGATTGCCTCTCATTATGCCGTGGATGCCAGCCATGCAGACAATGTCGCCAATGGCCTCATCCCACTCGAAAAACCCGTCGCACGCGCTTTCGCCTGCCTCGACTGTCATTTCGGCAGCGCCGATCAGGGCCAGTTCGTCACGCACCGTTTAATGGCAGCGGGCCATCCGCGCATCAGCTTCGAGCTGGACCTCTTCTCGGCGATGCAAGCGCACCATGATGAAGATGCGGATTATATCGAGCGCAAGGGCGCGACGGACAGCGTCCGCATGTGGGCTGTGGGTCAGGCCATGGCGCTGGAGCGCTCGCTGTCGCTCTATGCCAGCAATCGCGGCACCGAAGGGGCGTTCCCGGAATTCTATTTCTTCGATTGTCATAGCTGTCATCGCCGCATCTATGATCAGGATGCGCGGGTAAAAACATGGGAGGCCAATCCCGGTCGCCCGATCCCCGCTGGCATGCCGCCCTATAATGACGAGAATATGATCATGCTGATCGCGGCGGCCAAGGTTGCTGCACCGGGCATGGCATCGCGCCTTGAGGCGGACAGCCGCGCTTTCCATGGGGCCCTTGCCAAAGATCGCTCAAGCGCAGTCGCCGCAGCCGGAAAGTTGCGCCAGACCGCGGCTGATCTTGCCGCTGCTCTCTCCAATGTACGCACATCAGGCACTATGGCTTTTGCGATCATTGACCAGATTGAGAGCAAGTTCGTACTGGCCCGGCTGACCGATTATGAAGGCAGCGTGCAGGCGGTTATGGCGGTGGACACGCTGCTCAATGCGCTCGTGAAATCGGGCCGGATCACTGTTGGCGCAGCAGCGGGCATTCGCGCCCATGTCAACCGTGCCTATGCAGCGGTGAACGATCCGAACAATTATAAACCTGCGCAATTCCGCGTCGCGCTCGGCCATGCCACCCGCTCTATGGGAGCCTTGCGCTAATGCTGAAACGCCCCGGTTCAATGCGCACCAGCATCGCTGCGCTTTCGCTGGTTCTGGCCTCTTGTGGCGGCGGCGGAAGCAGTGGGGGCAGCGGCACCCCCACACCCAGTCCTTCGCCTACCCCCGGCCCGACGCCCACACAGCTCGACAAATATGTCGCGCCTGCCCAGGAATCGCTCACCTCCTCCGATGTGCAAACCATCATTGGGCAGGCCGTCGCCGAAGCGCAGGCGCGCAGCCTGCCCGCCGTCATCGCCGTGACGGACCGGGTCGGCAATGTGCTCGCTATCTATTCCATGCCGGGCGCGGCTGCGACGGCCACGACCAGCGCAGCGCCCAATGGCAATAATATCGACGCGCAGAATTTGACCGTGCCCGCCGCCGCAGGTGCCATCGCCAAAGCGATCACCGGCGCGTATCTTTCTTCCGGCGGCAATGCGTTCACCACCCGCACGGCCAGCCAGATCGTGC
>Ga0070726_10000639_pt1 | contig 41178 bp, 39 predicted proteins | sample tdAd471_FD_67275 | JGI IMG/M metagenome (GOLD analysis project Ga0070726, IMG submission 67275) | Marine sediment microbial communities from the Atlantic coast under amendment with organic carbon and nitrate - tdAd47.1 | ecosystem: Environmental > Aquatic > Marine > Coastal > Sediment | place...
ACGTCGCTGCCATGGCGTAATCTCGATCTTCGTGCCTGCATGGCGATTAATCTTCCAGGCAAGATACTCAATACCATCGGCGAAAGTGAAGCTGGCCTTAGCCAACCGAAGTACGCTGAGCCATTTGCCACGCCGTTGCAGCTGCCGCCAGCGCCGTGCATTGGCCTTTATCTCGCGTTGATCAGGCAACCGCTCAGGCATAACCATGGCATCGGCTACCGCTGCTTCATATATGGCACGATAGCGCTCCGGCTCAGCATCGACGATGCTTAATGCGCGCCCTTTACGCTCCGCCCGCAACTCAGCGCGATAGGTATTTGAAAAACCATGCTCAAACACTGCGCGCCATGTCTTGCGCTGCTCTGGATTTATACCGGGAAGCGCCATGTTCAACAATGTCGGCGGCGCCTGCGTTATGGCAGAGGCAATATGCTGCCGGGCTGCATCATCTGCAGACCATACCAGACGCGAAGGCTGCGCAAAGCGCGCCCACACCGACACATTATCCGCCTTGTCACTGCATAATCGGATAAAATCCTCTTCCGACAATATCGCATATTTGGCACTCATGCCCTTACAGGCAAAGGGAAAGACATTTGGCGGGATCAGGCGATTGGCCCGCGCCAGCCATGGCTTGTCATACGCAGCGCGATAATCAGAAACGATCAGATAGAAATCGAGCATCAGCCCATCAAGCTGTTTCTCACGCAAGCAGGAGCCATAAAAAAGAACCCCGCGCGCCGCCAGGGGATAATGCGCTGCCAGCTGGGCTGCCATTTCTGATACGCGCAGGTCAACCGGCTGCGCCAGCTCGGTGCACACCAGGCTATGAAGCCGCGCACTCACGCTGCCAGGCGCAGAAACGGAACAGGAGGTGTGGATTTGAGCACAATGGGACGACCTTCATGGGACTGAAAAATTTCACCATCAAGAATGACGCTGCTATTTTCGCCTTCAATACGGATCATATCTCCATGTTCGAGATGGATACCCTGCATACGCTTGGAACCAACGCGCCCAAGAACACTGGCATATAATATACGCAACACTGCCGCAGGGCTATGATCGACCGCCATCAGCTTCAAATGCCCTGACATACCGGCTTGGCCAGCAGGCTTCGCACCAAGCAAAAGGCGCTCCAGCGTGGTGACGATCAAAACTGCGAAATGTCCCACCAGCTGTCCATCGCGCATCATGGAAATAGAAACGCGCTTCGCAGCGGGCGGAAAATATTTGCCTTTCATGCCAAAGAAAATCGACGCCATAACGGCCAGTGCCGTAAGGAAATGCGAAATTCCATTGGACAGTCCAAGCGGGTAGATGCGGTTGCGGCAAAACAGAATCGACTCAGCCAGCCCTGCACCGCCCAGAAACATGCCCAGTACCGGACGACTGCCCGTTTCGCCATCGGAAAGTGCAATGAGTTCCCGCGCAACAACATGATCTGCGATATCATTTTTCGCGATCTCGACAATCCGCTCAAGCGCCTTGATCGGGTCGCCCCTGATACCCAAATCCAGCGCGATCAGGTTGGTCTTGCCATTGGGCAGCACAGCCACAGGAGGCACTGCGTCACCTTCAAAATAGCTGCCCTGATAGAGTTCGGTCAACGCAGTCTGCACCGTACCATCGCCGCCATTGATAACAATTACAGTCGGCTTGACATGCGCAATCATCTTCATTGCACGGCCAATCTGGTCGACACTTTCCACTTCATAATGGAAGATGTCCGAATTATTAGCGCAATAGCTGCGGACACGCGGAAGCAACTGGCGGTTGCCCGTCGATTTGGGATTAGACAATAAAGCAACGCAAACCATACAGACAGGCGGTAAGCCCTCTCCTTCCTACATATATTGCAACTGGATAGCGATGCTGGTCGGGCGTGATCCCACACTGACAGCAACCTTGCCGACCGATGGCTTGCCAAGATTGAAGAGGTTGGCCTTGGGATTATTGGAAAATCCCCCACCATCCTTCCATATATCGGTCTTGCCGTTATTATTCGTATCGTGGCGCACGGCAATGCCGTAGCTGCCCGCAGACGGAACCGGCATACAAAAGCGCATCACGCCATTGGCAGGCTTCACGTCCGTTTCGATACGATTCAACCAACGGCCTTTTTCCAGCCATTCGTCCTTTGTGGCACGATAAGACTGCACACGAATGCGGCCATCTGTTTTTTCGAAGCCGCGAATTTCAATCAGTATTGCCGGACCGGACGTGGAATAGCATCGGCTCATATCGTTCGATATAGCCTGCTTCGCATAGGCCGTGGCTGGCGTACTGCCTGTGCTCAGGGCAACACAGGCAGAGGCAAGCACAAACGCCGAACCCTTGCGATAAAATTTAAACATGACCTAGTCTCTCCTCGAAGCTATAGCCCACATAATAAATGGTTACTATGCAGGTGGCCCTGTTCGCCCCAAGGGTGATATGGACCTCATTTGCGGCCAAAACATGGTGACGGGACGACGATAAATTGAATCTGCTAAGCGCAACCGACCGTTATATCGCCCGCCTGATCGCCGTACCGCTTGCAAGTACGCTGGTGATCGCGGCCATGCTGCTTGTCCTCGACAAGATGCTGCGCCTGTTCGATTTTGTTGCGGCGCAAGGCGGCCCGGTCAGCGTGGTCTGGCGCATGCTCGCCAATATGCTGCCCGAATATCTCTCGCTCGGCATACCAATAGGGCTGATGCTCGGCATATTGCTCGCCTTTCGCCGCCTCGCCTTATCCTCCGAGCTGGACGTGCTGCGCGGCGTCGGCCTCTCTCCGGCCCGCCTGCTGCGTGTGCCCTATATGTTTGCTATCGCACTGGCGCTCATCAATTTTGCAATCGTCGGCTTCATCCAACCCTATGCCCGCTATGCCTATGAAGGGCTGCAATATGAGCTGCGCTCCGGCGCACTGGGCGCATCAATCAAGGTTGGCGAGTTCACCAATCTGGGCAAAGGCATGACCCTGCGTATCGAGGAAAGCCGGGACAGCGGGCGCGATCTTTATGGTATATTTGTGCGGGTAGATCAGACCGATGGCCAGTCACTGGCCGTTACCGCCAAACAGGGTACTTTCCTCGGCACCGATGACCCCGACACAATCATATTGCGGCTCACCGATGGCGTGCTCGTCCAGCGCCCAGACACGCTCTCGTCGCCGCGCATATTGAGTTTTTCGGGGCATGATCTTCCCATTGACCTCCCCAAAATCGACACATTCCGCGGCCGCGGAGACAGGGACCGCGAGCTCACCCTGCCCGAATTGGTGCGCGTAGGGTTTACAGATGGCGTCGATGCCATGACCCGCAATGAAGTCCGCGCCAATTTCCATTTCCGCATGGTAGAGGTTGCGATGATGCTGTTATTGCCTATGGCTGCGCTGGCCTTCGCCATTCCGCCCAAGCGCTCCACGTCTGCGCTCGGCGTGTTTCTCTCTATCGTGTTCATCGTTACCTATCACAAGATCAACCAATATGCCGAAGATATGGGCGCCTCTGGCCGGGTAGACCCCCTGCTTGCGCTCTGGTTGCCGTTTATTCTCTTCAGCGCTCTGATATTCTGGATGTATCATGTGATCGCCCATCGCCCGGGTGGACAGCCCATTGGGGCGCTGGAAGCCCTCTTCGCAAAGGGCACGAAATGGCTGTCCAAATGGTTCCGGTTTGGCCGCCAAAAAATCAAACATACATTATAGCGGCGAGGATCAGGCAAGATGCAGCTTCAGTTTTTCCCATCGCGGCGCATGGCCTTTTATATGGCCCGCAGCTTCCTGATCCGCAGTTTTGCGGTGCTGGCAATGCTCGTGATCATACTCATGACGCTCGACCTGCTGGGGCAGAGCGGCAAGATCCTCGCGCCACCGGGCAATGGAGAGCCGGAGTTGTGGCGCTATGTCGGGCTGCGCGTGCCGCAAATCATTGCCACCTTTCTGCCTTTTTCTGTATTATTGGGCACGCTCGTCACGCTCGCGACGATGAACCAATATAGCGAAATTGTTTCCATGAAGGCCGCCGGCCTCTCTGCACATCAGATATTGGCGCCGCTGATCGCTGCCGCCATGGGCGTTGCCGCGCTCAGTTTCATATTTAACGAACGGATCGTCGCACGGGCAACCGCGGCGCTTGATGCATGGGAAGACGTCGAGTTTGGCGAAATCCCGCGCGACAGCGGCGTCAAAACCAACGTCTGGGTACGCGAGGGCAATAACCTGGTCACAGCCGGAATCATCAGCGGACGCGGTCATGATGTGGTTTTGCGAGAGGTCGAAATATTCAATCGGGTCGATAATCGGCTTATCAATATCTTGCGTGCACCCGTCGCACGATATGATGCCACACAAAGCGACTGGATATTGGAAGATGTTCGCCAGTTTGACGTCAATCGCGGCACATCCAATGATCTGGGCACTGTTCACGCAGGCTCCGGTATCAGGCCAGACCAGTTCACACTCGCCAAGGTCGATGCCAACGGCCTCACCTTCATGCAATTGCGACAGGCCATTGGCGACTTGCGCGATGCTGGCCGCCCCACAGCCTCGCTGGAGGCAAGCCTGTGGCATAAAATATCCAGGCCGCTCTCTGCAATCTTAATGCCGCTACTCGGCTCCATCGCCGCCTTCGGGCTGGCGCGCTCGGGGCATTTATTCGTCCGCGCCGTTATCGGCATGGGGCTGGGCTTTGCCTATTTCGTGGCGGACAATGCCTCGCTCGCCATGGGCAATCTGGGCGCCTATCCACCCATGCTCTCAGCCTGGGCACCGTTTCTGCTGTTCCTGCTATTGGGCGAGGCCGTATTGATCCGCACGGAAGAGTAAAAGCCTACTATCCCCGTTTCACCATCGTGCTGCGCGCAATCTTGCCCACCAATGGCAACATACCGCGATAATGGGCGCGCATATAGGTGGAGTCTGCGCCAAGATGCGCAGTCAAACGCCGGTGCGCCTCGCCCAGCGAATGATAAGGCACGCTCGGCAGCAAGTGGTGCAGCGCGTGATAGCGCAAACCCACTGGCGCCCAAACGACCGGCAGCGCACCCGGCGGTGGTACATTTACTGAATCCAGATATTGCGCCGTCACCGTCATCGCATTGCCGTCATTTTCCCACAGATGCGCGACCAGCGTGCGCAGCTGGTTGAGAACTGCCGTGAACGAGAAAACGCCAAGTGCAATGAGAAGCGGGCGCCAACCGATATAATAGGGGCTCACCAACAGCGCCACCGCCCAGAGGCTCGCGCCAAGCTCCTGCCAGAAGACCATGCGCCTGAAACCCCCTTCGGGCGGGCGACGGCGAAAATCGGGGTTGATCGACAGAGCCGAAACACGCTCCCATACCAGCCGTCGTACTGGCGGAATGAGCGCACCAAGCGGAACCAGTAGCGCCGAGCGGACCAACAACAAAGGCGGCGCGAGCAAGGCCACCACTATAAAAAGCGGCAGCGACCATGGCTTCATCAACGCCAGCGGCAGATATTCCGGATCATCCGGCGTGCCATAGCGGGTGCGCGCATGATGCAGCGTATGCACGCCCTCATACATGAAGGATGGCGTCAGCATGGGAATGCCCACCAACAGATTCCACACAAAGCGAAAGCCCGGCAGCGCATTTTTATGAATATGGGTCAGCTCATGAATGAAGAGCAGCGCACGATACAATGCCAGTGCCGCCACCAGCCCGCACGCGATAGCCAACATGGCTTCATCAAGCAGGATAGCGCCCGCTAATGCTGCATAGCCAACCAATGCCGAAATCAGCATATCCGGCCAGTAAATATCGGGCCGCGCCGTCGAAATGTCGCGCGTCAGCTCGACTGCCGCGCGCAACATCGCCGCATCATCAGAGATCGCCGCAGCGCTGCCATCAATTTTCTCATAGGCTGTCATAGGCTCGCCTCTAAAACCCAATTGCGCACAGATAATGGCAGCACCATGACATAATCATTGTTCCAGGGCACGGGCCATCGTAACATGTTCATCGCATTACCGGCTCTGATAGCGATCAAAATGAAAGCAATATAGTGGCAAAATCCGACCTACTGATCTCTCCCGTTTCGGGCAAGGCAGACCTCAAGGCTTTTGTCGATTTCGCGTGGGAAGCCTATAAGGACGATCCGAACTGGGTGCCCCCGCTCAAAGATGAAGTCTATGGCATGCTGGTGGCAGAGAAGAACCCCTTCTTCGAACATGCCGAAGCGCAATATTTCCTTGCCCGACGCGGCGGCAAGATCACGGGCCGTATCTCCGCGCATATTGACCGGCTTGCGCTCACCATGCCCGCTGAACAGGGCATGGGTCCGGGAACCGGCTTTTGGGGTATGTTCGATGCGCTGGACGAGCAAAGCGCATCTGCCCTGATAACCGCTGCAGAGGGCTGGCTGCGCAACAAAGGCATGACCCGCGCATTAGGGCCCATCTCGCTGTCCATATGGGAAGAGCCCGGCCTGCTGACACATGGTCATGACCATCCGCCCACGGTGTTGATGGGGCATCACCTCGCCCGCTACCAGCCATGGGTCGAGGCAGCGGGCTATAGCACGGCCAAGGAGTTACGTACCTATGATGTGGGCATCGTAGAGGGATTCCCGCCCCTTATTCAACGCATCGTAAAGTCTGGCGAGAAGAGCGGGCGCATCAATATCCGCAGGGTCGATAAAAGTCGCTTTGACGAAGAGGCAGCGCTCATTCTCTCGATCCTCAATGATGCATGGGGCGACAATTGGGGCTTTGTGCCAATCACCGATGCCGAGGTCGCCCATACCGGCAAAAAGCTGAAGCCCATTGTCTATGAAGACCTTATTCGCATCGCCGAGCTGGACGGCGAACCCGTCGCCTTCATGATGACACTGCCGGACGTGAACGAGGTTCTGGCCCCGTTCAACGGTTCGCTCTTTCCCTTCAACTGGGCAAAGCTGCTCTGGTGGCTGCGCAAACCGAAATGCCGGACGATGCGCGTTCCGCTCATGGGCGTGGTCAAACGGCTGCAATCCTCACGCATGGCCAGCCAGCTCGCTTTCATGATGATCGAATATATAAGGCAGGATGCTATCGTAAAATATGACTGCACCCGTGGCGAGATCGGCTGGGTGCTGGACGACAATCAGGGTATGAACGCCATTGCCGACGCCATCGAGAGCAAGGTGAACAAGGTTTATACGATCTATGAGAAGGGGTTATAGAAGCGGGCTTTTATTCCTCTACCCCCGCAACTCCACCCACACCGGCGCATGATCGCTGGCCTTTTCCCGCCCTCGATAGTCCTTGTCTACCTGCGCATCTGTGAGGCGGTCGGCAGCTGAGGGCGAGAGCAGCAGGTGGTCGATACGAAAGCCTGCATTGCGGGGCCATGCGCCTGCCTGATAATCCCAGTAGGTCCACACGGCGCCTGCAGGATGACGGCTTGCCAGGGCATCGGTCCAGCCATCACCCATCAGCGCACGATAGGCCGCGCGGCTTTCCGGCTGCATCAGCGCATCGCTCGCCATTGCCGGCACGGAATAGGTATCACGGTCATAAGGGATGACATTATAATCGCCCGCAAGAATGGCGGGGACTTCCTCGGCCCATATCTCCGCCGCGCGGTCGCGCAGCCGCTTCATCCAGCGCAGCTTATAATCAAACTTCGGACCGGGAAGCGGGTTGCCATTGGGCAAATAGATAGACGCAACACGCACCCCCATGACATCCGCCTCAAGATAACGGCTATGTTCATCTTCCGGCTCTCCAGCAAGGCCGCGTTGCACTTCTTTCGGGTCTTCGCCGCGCGCTAAAATCGCAACGCCATTAAAGCCCTTTTGTCCATGCCACAGAGCGCCATAGCCCGCAGCCTCTATGTCCTTCACGGGGAAGGTTTCGTCCGATGTTTTGATTTCCTGCAGGCAGGCAATGTCCGGCCTGGTTTCGTCCAGCCATTCGACAAGACGGGGCAAGCGCGCCTTGATGCCGTTGATGTTGAAAGTTGCAATACGCATGGCGCTACTGGGAGCGGAAATGCGGCGCGAGGTCAAGCCTCAGCGTTCGTTATATCGAAAAACTCGATCCGCAACCGCAGCCAGCGGTTGCATTGGGGTTGGTCACCTTGAACGCTGCTCCACCGAGATCCTCGACATAATCGACAGCGGCCCCGCGCACGAGGTCAAGGCTCATCTCATCAACGACCAGAGTAACTCCATCGGTTTCAACCACCGTATCGCCGTCTTCCTGTGCATCTGCGAGGCCAAAGCGATACTGGAACCCCGAGCAGCCACCGCCCTCGACCGCCAGACGCAATATGGCGGGCTTGGCTTGTTTTTGCGCAATCCAGGCGACGCGGGCAGCAGCAGAGGGGGTCAGGCTAATATCAGTCATATAGTGTAAGATATGATGTCTCCCGCCTCACCACAAGGGCAGACATAGAAAAAGGCCGCAAAACCTGCGACCTCCTTCATTGCCTTATTCGACATCCCGTAATGTGAAAAAAGCGCGATCCCCTCGCGCCCCCTTCTTCTGATATATGCTTATTTTGCTGCAATTTCCTCACGCGCCGTCGGGCCACCAAGAGCGACCGACGGGCGACTGTTCAGAGCCATCGCGCGCTCGGAACCCGTGATATATGGCAGCGGATTGATAGCGACGCCAGACACCCGGATTTCATAATGAAGATGGCTACCGGTCGAACGGCCGGTAGACCCCATCAGGCCGATAATCTGACCACGGCGAACCCGGGTGTTCGGCTCCACGATCAGCTTGGAAAGGTGCCCAAAGCGGGTATGCGTGTCGTTGCCATGCGCGATCTCTACAAAATTGCCATAGCCCCGCACCCATTGCGAGCGGCTGACGATGCCATCGGCCGTCGCATAAATCGGCGTGCCAACCGGGCCGGGAATGTCGATCCCCTTGTGCATACGGCGGCGACCGTTAAACGGGTCATTGCGTGCGCCGAAGCTGCTGGTGAGTTTAACATCGTCAACCGGGCGACCCGTCGGGATGTAGATGGTGGCCTCTGTCTTGCCGGCATCGGCCTTGTCGAGCTTCTTCCAGCTCGAAAACAGATTGGCAAATGTTTTGTCCGTACCGCGTGTAACAGGAGCAGACGCCTCGCTGAGGTCATCGCTCCAGGGACCATCGTCAGCAATTGTGTGGGTTTCAGCATGGGCGGATATGGTAGCTGTGCCCAACGCCAGTGCGCCGATGCACAATATCGCTTTTACTTTGCCGGATATAATATGGAACCAATTCGTATTCGCGACGTAGTTGTTCATATCATCTTTAATCATGCGACCCAATCCACTCGTCCGGACGTTGCCGGGCGATTAAAATCTTGATTAAGCGGTTTTTAATTCCACTTCGGAGCACACATGTCTGCCAGACAAAGGTTAATAGGCAAGAGACATATAATAATCGCGCGTTAAACCGGCCTGATCACGCGCCGAGTCGTTGAACGGAGGCTTCAAACGGCCCCGGAAGTGCTGTTTTACAAGCTTTTGGTAGTGATTACTGGCACATAGCCCTTCTCGGTTCACCGCATGATTAAACCACTTCGTCCCAAAAGCGACATGCCTGATTTCATCTGCCATGATTCGGCCAAGCATCCGACTCGATAAAAAGTCTCCGGATTGGTCAAATTTCTTAATGGTCGCAGGCGTTATATCGAGTGCCCGCGCCTCCAGCACCATGGGCACAATGGCGAGCCGCGCCAGCGCATCATGTGCCGTTTCCTGTGCCGCCTCCCATAGTCCGCCATGGGCGGGCAATGCGCCATAAAAGCTGCCCATCTGATGCAAACGCCGGTCCAGCAATGCAAAATGCATCGCTTCATCCGCACCGACCTTGAGCCAGTCATCGACAAACTCTGCAGGAAATTGCGCGCCGAAACGTCCCACCATATCAAAGGCAAGGTCAATGGCGACATATTCGATATGCGCCAGCGCATGGAGCATCGCGATGCGCGCTCGCTCCGATCCGCCCTTGCCGCGCCGGGGCATGCGATGCGGCGGCAACAGCTCCGGCACATCGCCGCGCGCTGGTTCATCGGGCATCGCCATATCAAAGCCATGTACCAACCGGCCCAATCGCCAGTCCCGCGCAACCTTGCGCGCACGCATCAGCTTAGCGCGTGGTTGCGCCGTGAGCAGCACCTCGCGGCACGCCTCGCTGATAGTAGAGCCGGTCTTATGCACAGTACCAAGTTCAGCCAAGTGCCTTGACCGCTTCCAATACTTCAGCAGCGTGCCCTTTGACCTTAACCTTGGGCCATGCCCGAACAATCGCGCCATCTGCGCCGACCAAAAATGTCGCGCGCGCAATGCCCATATATTTGCGGCCATACATGGATTTTTCGATCCATGTACCAAAGGCATCGCAAAACGCCCCGCTCTCTTCATCAGAAGCCAGCGTTACCTTAAGGTCATATTTGTCGCGGAATTTAGCGAGCTTGGCGGGCTTGTCTTTCGATACACCAATGACAGGGACACCAGCCTTCGAGAATTCACCCAAAAGCTCAGTAAAATCCTTGGCTTCGGTCGTGCATCCCGGCGTGTCGGCCTTGGGGTAGAAATAGACAATCAACGGTTTGCCCTGATAATCGGAAAGGCTCAGCGGCGCGCCATCCGCATCCAGCAGGGGCACATCGGGCACATTATCTCCAGCATCGAGCATTACATATTCTCCTGTTTCATAAGTTCCAGCATGACTGCAACTGTTCGGCACCGACTCTCTGGTTCAAGATGCATCCCGCACATTCTCGACAACCACAGCCCAGCTTTGCGCCACCCTTTGCCGCGCATCGTCCAGCATAGCAAGCAGCGTGGTCCAGTCTTTCGCGCCGCATCGCGCTGCCACCAATGACTGCGTAGCCTGCGGAGGTTCCGTCGACCCCGGCGAGACCAGCCGCGACACAATGAGATAGCGGGTGAGCAGATCATATGCTCCGGCCAGTTCCGGTGACAAATGCCCGGCAGCAATCAGGCTCTCCAGCGCTGTGCCAAGATCAGGGTCAAAACCGATATGATGGATCAGCTGCGTGACCTGCACCAGAAACTCAAGATCAACCAGACCGCCCGGCGCAAGTTTGACATCAAGCGGCCCGGCAGGCGGCTTGTGCCTTGTGATATCCTGACGCATCCTGACGGCCTGTCCGGTTAGCTCTGCGCTGTTGCGTTCCTGCACCAAGGCGTCGTCAATCACAGCGCCAACAGCCTCACGCGCCGGGGCTGAACCATATATCGGACGCGCACGTGTTAATGCCAGATGCTCCCATGTCCAGGCGCTATCCTGCTGATATTTCTGGAAACTCTCAAGGCTCGTCGCCAACAGTCCCTGCGCGCCAAAAGGCCGCAAGCGCGTGTCTACCTCATAAAGTGCGCCTGATGCGGTCGGAACTGAAAGTGCATTGCCAATACGCTGTGCCAAGCGATTGAAATATTGGGTTGCACCCAGTGGTTTCATACCATCGGACTCTGCCCGATAATCGCCGGTAAAAATATAGACGAGATCAAGATCCGAAGCGTGCGTGAGTATCCCGCCACCCAGCCGTCCCAATGCAAGAATCACCAGTTCGCTGCCCGCTATATGACCATGCACAAGCGCGAACTCCGCAATCGTTGCACGCGCCAGCACCTCAACCGCGCCATAGGCCAGACGTCCATAGCCGCCCCCCACGTCAAGCGGATCAACCGTACCGCTTATTATCTGCGCACCTAACGCAAAACGACGCTCACCAATTTTCTGGCGCACACGGTCGAGCAGCATTTGATAATCATCGCCCTCCTCACCCTGCGCGAGCCAAGCGGCAATCTCTGCAACACAGGGCACAGGCTCAAGTGCGCTGGCATCGATCAATCCATCGAGCAGCTCAGCCCGGCGCGACAGGTCATCGGCGAGCGTCGGCGCATGGCTCAGTATCTCGACCAGCATCGTCACAAGCTGCGGGCGCGCAGCCAGAAGCTTGAAAAAGTTGATCGCACTGGGCAGGCCCATGATCATATCATGCAGACGGTTCAGCGCGCCAACAGGCTCAGGCGCTTGCGCCAGCCCTTTAAACAGCACAGGAAGCAATTCTTCCAAAGCCTCTCGCGCAGAGGTGGAACGCAGCGCACGCGCCGAGCCATCGCGCCAGTGGGCAATACGCCTGACCGCGACATCAGCCTCCATAAACCCCAACGCCCGCAATTGCCCGGCCAGGCTGTCGGGTACGGAAGACAATCGTTCCACAGCTTCACCCGGCGCGAGCTTGTCATAATTGTTGCCAACCCACTCCACTTGCGGACGCAGCAAATCAAATAACGCCGCATCACTCTCCAGCCCATGCAGGCGCGCGACATTGGCCAGTGCCTCGCTATTGGCGGGCAGCTCATGCGTTTGCCGGTCATCCACCATTTGTAACCTGTGTTCGATTGTGCGCAGCACCACATAGGCATCATCGAGATGCTGCCTGACCTCTTCCTCAATCACCCCGGCCCGCGCCAAGGCCCGCAAGGCCTCACGTGTTGCCCCAGCGCGCAGATCAAAATCACGCCCGCCATGGATGAGCTGATGCACCTGCGCGAAAAACTCGACTTCCCGTATCCCGCCGCGCCCGCGTTTAAGGTCAAACCCCGGCCCAAAGGCCTGCCCGCTGGCATAATGGTCACGGATACGGCGGCTGATATTGAGGATCGCGTCTATCGCTCCGAAGTCGAGCGAACGCCGCCAGATAAAGGGGCGGATAGCCTGAAGAAAATAATCGCCCAGGGCCATATCGCCAGCGCAGGCCCGCCCGCGGATAAACGCCGCCTGCTCCCAGCCCATCGCCATGCTTTCATAATAGCTGATCGCTGCTTCGACAGGCAGTGCCATGGGTGTGGCTTCGGGTGACGGGCGCAGACGCAGATCAACACGAAACACATAGCCATCGCCATCACGCGCGCTGAGCAACTCCGTCATCCGTCGTGCCAGCCGTACAGCCGCCTCAACCGGTTCCTCTCTGGCACGGCGGGGCAAGGTTTCCGGATCAAAGATCAGGATAGGATCAATGTCTGAACTATAGTTCAGCTCATGGCTGCCATGCTTGCCCAGCGCAATAACCGCAAAGCCGCGTGGCGCCTCGCCCGGATAACGCTCTGCAAAGGCCGCATGGAGCGCATCATCCACCGCAGCATCCGCAAAATCGGACAGGCTGCGGGTCACCTGATCCAGACCCCATGCCCCCGCCAGGTCGGATATGCCGGTTACCAACGCCACGGCCCCGCGCCTTTTGCGTAACGCCTGCGCCATGTTGCCCGCGCCATCACCCGCCTGCTGCGCCAATGCCCAGGCCTCATCTGCCCTGCCCGCTTCCAGCCGTTCCAATATCGCCGGGTAGCGGTCCATCATCAGCGCAAGAAATGGCGCATGCGCCCGTGCACGCCGCACCGCATCTTCAAACCGGGCGATGTTGGAATGCCTTGCGTCCATTGTCATAGAATTGTTTTGCCTCGGTTCATCGATTCCATGGGAACAATGCCGCAGCTGTCACGTCTTTCCTAGCATGAATGACAAGCCCGCTCCTGAACATAATACCCCATATGACACGCCCCGATATTCTCAGGGGGTCAGGAAAACCCTGTCCATGTCACATGAGATGATGAACCATATGTTGGGCAGATTGTACAGCGACACACAAAAAGCGTCTGTTCCAGAAGATATGGCTGCTCTGTTACGCAAGATTGACGGCGCGATATGATAAACCGTTATATTTCGCGCCCTTCACTGAGCTGCTCCACATCCGCCATAATATCGGCCAGCGCGCCATTACCACTTGGCTGTTGATCATCACGGCGCGAAGGCAAGGCACCCTCTTCCAATATCTGCTCCAGCGCCGTGCGCGCCCGCGCCACACGGCTTTTGATCGTGCCTACGGCAACATCGCATATTTCGGCGGCTTCCTCATAGGCAAAGCCACCTGCCCCCACGAGGATCAAGGCTTCGCGCTGGGCCTGCGGCAATTGCATGAGCGCGCGCTGCATATCCGCCAGTTCCACTTGCTTGTCCTGCCCCGCAGGCGCAGCGAGCAAACGGTCTGCAACCAGATCATCCCACTCCCCCTTGAAACGAGACCGGCGCATTTGCGAGAGGAAATGATTACGCAGGATGATGAAGGTCCATGCCCGCATATTCGTCCCGGCCCGAAATCGGGTACGTGCCGCCCATGCCTTGAGCAACGCCTCTTGCACAAGATCATCCGCCAGGTCAGCCGAACCGGACAGCGAGCGACCATAAGCGCGCAGATGCGGAATGACGGCCGTAAGCTGCTGCTTAAACGCCTCATCACTTAACGGCTCGATTTCAGCCTTATGGTTCTCAACCATGTCGGTCATGCAGATCCTCTGGTTGCTCAAAAAATCAGGGAGATGTCATAATATATTCGGCTCAGCCCCATATCCAGCCCAACGCACTAGACGAATATCTGTTCCCACATAGCAAGTGAATAATGGCTGAATCAGACTTGTATCAAGGTTGCATCAGCTTTGCATCGGCGCAAGGATCATGCTGGGCTGGTGGCTGTATCGAAGAACAAAGCCTGCGAAATCGCGGCCTTTACTGTCGAATGATGAAACGGCTTGGTGATCAGGAAAGTCGGCTCGGGCCGCTCACCCGTCAACAGTCGCTCAGGAAATGCGGTTATGAAGATAACCGGGACCGCAAACTCCGCCAATATATCTGTGACCGCATCAATACCGCTGCTGTCATCTGCAAGCTGAATGTCCGCCAGCACCAGCCCGGGTCGATGCGCCAGTGCCATCTCCACGGCCTCGTCACGAGTCACCGCAATAGCGGCCACATCATGCCCCATATCACGCACGATCATTTCAATATCCATCGCAATGATCGGTTCGTCTTCAATGATCAGCACATCGGCTTTCGTCTGCTTCTCGATTTCAGCCATCGCCTGATCGACCTGAAGCCCAACATCATCGGCAGACATATTCATCAAATATCCCGCCTCCTGATGACTGAAACCTTCCATTGCCGTGAGCAACAGGGCTTGTCTTGAAAGCGGCTCGACCCGGGCAAGGCGCGCACGCGCTATGGCCTGACGCTCAGTGTCATCGCCCGTTGGTGATGCGCCTTCTTCCAGATTTGTGGATGACCATATGCGATGAAATATCTCATATAGTCCCAGACGAGGATCGACATCGGCAGGAAAATCACCCGGGGCAGCTACAATCGCTTCCAGTGCCGCGCGAACATAGGCGTCGCCATGACTCTGGCTTCCTGTCAATGCACGCGCATAACGCCTGAGGAATGGAAGATGAGGCTGTAGCTGTTGACCCAATGGCATATATTGCTCCTTATACGATACCGCCTTTGCCGCCCGCATAGCAGCATAATGACGGCGCAAACATGGCACATCAAAACAAGTCCGGCCCATTAAAACATGTACCATTATATCAAAATGCACATAGCGGCGTTTATATCGGAACTATCGAGCCGGAAAATAGTTTCCACTATGTGATAATCAATAATGATGCACCGGAGTAATATGCCGAAATGATACAAGATTAAGGCAACGCGACAAAATATATGCTTTATGCCATTGTGTTGACGACGCAGGAAAGAATAGCATGATCATCAGCATTTGGTCCAAACAGGAACGGGGCAGCCTGCCTCAGAAAACCGCATCATGAGTGGTAAGTGACATGAACGGCAATATTGAAGTGGGGTGTCTATATGGCGCTTGAAGGAATGCAGAAATGATCGATCATGAACCGGGATCATCAGGCGGCAGTGGGCGCCACAAAGAGAGCAATAGTGCCCGTGACAGCCGTGTCCATAACAATGGGCAATCACAGCGCAGCAGCCCATCTTCCACAGCGCAACATGACGAACGCCTTACGGCTGGTTCGCAGTCCCTTCCTGATGATGACAGCGATCTGGGCGATGCACTTCGCACCATATATCAACAAACCGTGGACGAGGAAATTCCTGCCGAAATGCTGGATTTACTCAAACGTCTGGATTGAAGGCCGATTTGACAGCGCCTGACCAAAGCCCAAAAGCTGGAGATTATAGTCCCGCCCCTCATTCGGAACATATATAAACCCTGCTCTATGCGCCAATCGCTTCCCTCATTATATCGCTGGATACCCTCCTGGTTTTCCAATTATGTGCGGGGAACGGCAGCCCAGATTTTCATCATCATCATGATAGTCCTGCTGCCTCTCGCGGCCCTGGCGACATTATTAAACTGGCAATCCATCAGCGCAGCAGACAAGGAAACCCGCGAGCTGCTCGAAACGGCAACGCTGCAAAATGCCAACCAGCTCGCGTCCAATATCAGCGCCATTCGCACCGCACAGGAATTAACCGCCAATGTGCTGGCGACCGAGGCGGACCCTGGCAACATCTGTGAAAGACTGCATATCCTCATGCGCACCATGGGCGGCACAAATGGCATTCAGTCCATATTATTTGCCGCAGACGGCAGATATTTATGCGGTACAGAAAACAGCGCTTCTCTTCAGGCGCATTATGATGCTGTCATAGGTGATGACACCGCCCTGCTCGTCCCGGAGATGAACGGCCTGTTGATCCAGTCCCGCAGTCCCGATAGGCGCGTCACCGCTATGGCGCTCTATCGCATATCGGCGATGCTGCCTTTATTGCGAACCAATACCAGGGACCCCGATCATTGGGTCATTCTTCGCAAGGGCGCCGTCAGCTTGATATTGACAGGCGCGAAAGATCAACCACCGGACCTTGAAACCATGCTCGCGGCTCAGGCTCCTGTTGGCGACCTCGGCGTTGAAATGATCGTTGCCATAGATGATCGCGGCACCGCGCTCTCAAGGGCGCTCGCGTTGTTCATGCCTCTGGTCCTGCTCTTTAGCGCAGCCTTCATGGGCTGGCTGGTGGTCCGCTGGATCCTTATAAAACCCCTGATCTCACTGCAACGGGAGGTCGCCAATTATGTCCCGGGAACCATCATCAACCCGCCTGAAATAAAAATGCAAGCCTCCAGCGAAATCACAGCATTAGGCGCAGCATTTCACGAAATGAGTGAAGATGTCGCCGAACATGAGGAAGAGATGCGTCAGGCGCTCGAACGCCAAACCAAGCTGACCCGTGAAGTACATCATCGCGTGAAGAACAACCTGCAAATCATCTCCAGCCTCATCAGCCTGCACTGGCGCGCCAGCCAGGACGAGAAAACCGGCATCGCCTATCTCTCGATACAACGGCGTGTCGATGCACTCGCGGTTGTACAGCGCAACCATTATGCCGAGCTCGACGAGAAGCGAGGCGTACGCGCCCGCCCTATGCTCAATGAAATCGCTTCTGGCCTGCAAACATCAGCACAGATACAAAGTGGTTGTGCCATAAACATTCAGGTCACATGCGATGACATATATCTGCATCAGGACATTGCCGCACCGCTGGCGTTCCTGACAGCAGAGCTGACCGATCTGCTGATCGCACAGAAGGATGACGGGGCGTTACGCATATCGCTTTCCCGTATGGCCGGGAGCCCCGGACGAGCACGGTTCATGCTCGCATCCGCTGCGTTCAGGCAGAGGGAAGCAGCGGCAAATGGGACTACCGAGCTATATGAGCGTATTTTAACAGGCCTTGCCCGACAATTGCGCAGTACATTGGAACATAATCCGGAGCGTGGCGAATATCATCTGTCCATAACGACAACGCTCTGAATGCTAATATTCCTTTTGATTTCAATGTGACGCAAGCCGTTATTTATAATAGCGCTTCCGAAAGTCTCTGGCATATTGTGCAAAACGCCCATTGGCTATCGCGTCGCGTATATCCTGCATCAGGCTTTGGTAGAAATGAATATTATGCTGCGTCATCAGCATTGCACCCAATATCTCTTTAGCCTTGACGAGATGGTGCAGATAGGCTCGGCTCCAGCCGGTACAGGCAGGACAGGCACATGCTGCATCCAGCGGCGCACTATCTTCGGCAAAACGCGCATTCCGGATATTAAGCGGCCCATCCCATGTAAACGCCTGACCATTGCGGCCTGAACGGGTAGGCAGCACACAATCAAACATATCGATGCCGCGCTCCACTGCGCCCACAATATCATCCGGCTTGCCAACGCCCATTAAATAGCGCGGCTTATCGACTGGTAACTGGTCGGGTGCATAATCAAGGCAAGCGAACATCGCTTCCTGCCCCTCACCCACAGCCAGGCCACCCACCGCATAACCGTCAAAACCAATGTCGGTCAGCTTTTGCGCAGAAACAGCGCGTAGCTCCTGATCGAGCGACCCTTGCTGGATACCGAACAAGGCGGCGCGCTGTGCGTGCTCAACACCCCCATCAAAACCGTCGCGCGACCGTTTTGCCCAGCGCATGGAGCGCTCCATGGAGGCAGCAGCTTCATCACGTGTAGCGCCATTTTTGGTACATTCATCAAACGCCATCACAATATCGCTGCCCAGCAAGCGCTGGATTTCCATCGAACGCTCTGGCGTGAGTATATGCTTTGAACCATCAATATGGCTGGAAAAAGCAACTCCTTCCTCGCTCATCTTGGTAAGCGCAGAGAGACTCATCACCTGATAACCGCCACTGTCAGTCAGGATCGGGCGGTCCCAGCCCATGAAACCATGCAGGCCACCAAGTCTGGCTATGCGCTCTGCCCCCGGCCTGAGCATCAGATGATAGGTATTGCCCAATATAATGTCTGCACCGGTCGCACGCACTTCTGCCGGGCGCATTGCCTTGACCGTTGCGGCAGTGCCGACCGGCATAAACGCTGGCGTACAGATTTCACCGCGCATCATCTGAATGCGGCCGGTGCGCGCTTTGCCATCCGTTGCGGCGATAGAAAAGGAGAAGCGGGGGCGGAGTGTCTCAGTCATCGCGCGCGTCTGTAGGCGAACAAAAGCCTGCTGTCACGCACACCTATTGATGGGCCGCACAGATTGGCGCTGCCATTGATAATAGAGTTAGGCTATTGATAATGGAGTTAGGCGATGTGGCCGGGCAGGAAATGCAGCAGACCAGAAGAGGGACCGAAGTTTTCGATGCGGCGATAGCGACCTATAAATTTCACGCAATCAGACGAAATACGCAGCGGCCAGGTCACCCCGTCCGGCGATTGTAACACAAGAGTCACAGGCATTTCATCATTGCGTCGTCGAATCATGCCCATGATGATAATTAATAAAGGTTAACAAACGCTTTGTTATGGCCTGAATGGAGGTCACAGAAAATTGACCGTTGCAAAATTGCACCTTGCCTTTGCACATAGCGCCTAAACCTGTGATTAATAAGCAACAACATGGTTAAAAAAAGGTTAATGGTCGGATTTCGAGCAGTATCTATATTGCGCGATGATGATCGTCCATGCTCCTTGATAACACTTGGCCGAACAAGCAAATATCGGGGACAATATGACTGACACGGTCCGTCTGGATTCCATCGAGCGCGAGCCCGAGCATAATAGCCCGGACGATTATTCGTCGCGTGTAGCTCCTGTAACAACAGGCCCTGTGACAACAGGCAATGCGAAAGCCACCCCGGTTTCAGCCAATATTGCAGCACGCACGGCGGCTGACCCGGTTGTCACAGAGGAATACGCACGGCTTGGTCAGTCCAAATTATTCGACCTCGGGCAAATTGATGTACAGTGGGACGCAGAGCTTTCCACACTCTGGGCGTTCATCACTCCAATTGATCGTCCCAATTATAATCTGGGCCTGCTGCGTGACACGATGACCTGGCAGATGGAAGCCAAAAAACTGTTCGGTCAGCAAGGCAACGGGCTTAAATATATGGTTCTGGGGTCACGGTTTCCCGGCGTATTTAACCTCGGTGGCGATCTGGAAATGTTTGCGCGCTGTATTGAAAGACAGGACCGAGAAACGCTCCGGGAATATAGCCATTTATGCGTCGATATTGTCGATCGTGTATGGCATTGCAATGATATGCAGATCGTCAATATCGGCCTTGCACAGGGTGATGCACTGGGTGGCGGTTTTGAAGCATTAATGTGCTTCGATGTCATCATCGCCGAGCGGCAGGCGCGGTTCGGATTGCCCGAAGTGCTCTTCGGTCTCTTCCCCGGCATGGGCGCTTATTCCATTCTGGCCCGCAAGCTCGGCCATAGTGTCGCAGAACGCATGATCCTCTCCGGTAAAGTGTATACCGCCGAAGAAATGCACGAGCTGGGTATTGTCAATATATTGGCAGATCCGGGCTGCGGCGAAGAGGTTGCGCGAGATTATATCAAATCCAACATGGCGCGTCATGCAGGCCATGTCGGCGTCTATCAGGCAGGTCGGCGCGTGAAACCGCTCGACCTTGCCGAGTTGCGCGATATTGTCGATGGTTGGGTCGATACGGCCATGAAGCTCACCGAAAAAGACATACGGATGATGCGGCGCCTTGCTGCTGCACAAACCCGCCTGCACAAACGCTGATAATTGCCTCACCGGGAGGCGCTTATCGGGAATTTAAGGTACTCAGAAGGCGCACCACATCAGCACGGGAAACCATGAAGTCGGCCCAACCCACCCAACTGCTCAGGCGCGGCGCGCTGCTCGTGGTGCCGTGTTCAATGCGATAGCATCGTTGATATTGACATTACGCGCGATCATATCGGTGATTATTGTCTCGTTTTGCGCAGTGGACATCAGGAAACCCTGCACATTATGCACGCCAGCCTCACGGGCATAATTCAGGTCTTCCACTCTCTCAATACCTTCAGCGACAATCTCCATATCGAGCGCATCAGCAAGATGTCGCACCGCTTCGACAATAGCCTGATCCTCACGGCTCGATGTAATCCCGTCCATGAAGCTACGATCAATCTTTATCCCGTCAAAACGATAGTTGCGCAAATAGCTGAGAGATGAATAGCCTGTACCAAAATCATCAAGCACAAGCCGCAACCCTATACGCTGTAACTCGCTGAGCATATGGTGCGTATGACCATCATCATTGAGGAAAATAGACTCGGTAACTTCCAGCTCCAGCCGACGTGCAGACAGCCCGCTTTCCATCAATGCGGCGATCACAGTGTGTGGCAGGTCACCGGTTTTAAGCGAAGCTGGCGATATATTGACCGCCACGCGCACATCACTGGGCCATTCTGCCGCAACCGCGCAGGCCTTAGCAATCACCCATTGCGTGATTGGCTCAATCATGTTGATGCTCTCGGCCACCGGTACAAACTCACCGGGACCGACCATACCCAAGGTGGGGTGCTCCCAGCGCAACAGAGCTTCACAGATTGCAATGCGTCCTGTTTTGACCTCAAAAATAGGCTGAAAATGTAGCTGTAGCTCGTTTTTTTCTACCGCCCTGCGTAACCCTGTCTCAATTTCATGAATGCGATGGAACCGCTCTTTCATTGACCAGGCAAAGCTCACTGTCTGGTTGCGCCCCCTGGACTTGGCTTCATAAAGCGCAAGGTCAGCATGTTGCATCAGCTCATCTGCATCCCGACCATCCTGCGGCCCGACAGCAACACCAACCGATGCTGTAACCGCAAGATTATGTGCACCGACATCAATACCATGCTCAAAAACGGCAATGACCTCATCAGCGATCTGCTGCGCGGCCGCACGGCCCATCGCCGGACAGAGGATAACAAATTCATCTCCGCCAAAACGCGCAATATGCCCGCGTCCGTCCAGAAGGCGCGAGAGCTTGAGAACAACATTGCGGAGCAGCGCATCACCGACCATATGGCCAAGCGAGTCATTAATCTCCTTGAAGCGGTCAAGATCCATCCACAGGATAGCAAGGGCATCATGCGCCTTGTGATTAGCGCCAAACAACTCACGCAACCGGTCCTGCATTGCCATACGATTTTCAACGCCCGTCAGGCTATCATAGCGCGCAAGCCGTTCAAATTTTGCCGCAAGCCGTGACTTTTCCTGCTTGCCGCGCAGCGCCTCAACCACGATCTTGTGCGTGGTCTGGGTGATCTGCGCCATGCCGTAAATCATCGACACAAGCACCACAGCTAATGTGCGATATCCAAAATCACCTTCCAGCCATAGCCCAATCGCTGTCGGCAGAAGCGCAAGGCAGGTCTGGCCCACGGCGATCTTGGTTCGCCCGGCATTGCGCCCCGATATGCCAGCAGCATAGCCGGTTGCCAGCGCCACCGAGAGCATGTGAATGGTCGCATCATCAGTACGCAGCAATGTCACCAGAGCCAATATGCCGAGCATGCCGGCATAGGCCCACGCCCCCAGCTCATAGGCCAGTTCCCAGCCACGATTGGCGCGTGCCTGTCTGGTCTTCAGACGCCGATAAAATATGCTGGCAGATATTGTCCGGGCAATGGCGATAAGGCAAATGATGACAGCGCATGCGGTCATCACCGAATCATGGGTTCCACGCGCAACCGCAATACTCAGCAGAAATCCGGCCAGCGCCCCTACGGCAAGAGAGGAAGGCGAGGCATAGAGGGTTTCCACAAGCGCACGACGAATATCGGCATCTTGTGCCGTTCTTCGCCTTGTCATTATAGGCGCCAACATTCTGGACCAAAATTTACGCAAAAAGCGTCTCCACCACCAAAGTATAGCTATGACGGGTGAGGCTTGCGATTTGGTTAAAACGGCAGCAATTCAAGCTGATAGAGAAAATATTGTTAAATCATGAGATTAAGTCCCAATGCTATCGCCTGCAAAGCGACGATAATTCCATGGTCTTGCATAGGGTCGAAGCCATAGTCTCATACAGGGCAATCATCCGCTTTGCTTCGCTTTGCGTGCCGCATCGCCGGGGGATCACATCCTGCGCATAATGATACAGGTTGAGGTTGGGCCAATTGGGCGCAACCGCCTCGATCGCATTTCTTGCCTCATCATGCATATCAGCAGCGACCAATGCAGCAGCATGTCGAAGCGATGTGTCTGGCGTACGAAATATTACATAGGATGCGCGCCCTGCCTCAACGGCCGATAGCAAATCACCATTATTGAGATAGAGCTGACCCAGCCATGTCTGCGTCACCCATCGCGTGGGGTTGTCTTGTGCAAGCGAAGCATCAAAAGCCTGCGCTTTTTCAATCACATCCATGGGCACATTCTGACATGTATATGGATGCACCAGAGCCTGAAACGCGGCCAGGGCATTGTCCGGGTTGAGTACCACCGTGCGCTGCGCCACCTCCCCCGATATTTCAACCCTGCCGAGATGCCAATAATGGCTCGCGAGATTGGCAAACACATTCGGATCGTTTGACGCCAGCTTGAAAGCCGTTCGCGCATGATCAACCGCTTCCTTGCGCGCGCCCGATGCCTCCATCTCTGTGTCAACATTGGCAAGATAGGCCAGCTTGTCTGCCAGCACAGCATGCGCCGGAGCGAATTCCGGATCAATCTCTATAGCCTTGCGTGCATAGGCGACACGCTGCTGCTCCCACTGCAGGCTGTCTTCAGCTTCCCCCGGCACCCATGCCGCATTAAGATACAACAGCCATGGCGTCGTGTCTGCCTTTGGGTTTCCCTCCATCACGTCCTGCACAGCCAATATTATGCGCAGGTGCAATTCCCGCGAAACAGCCTGAACGAGCGCCTGTGTTTTTTGTACCTCTTCTCCGGGGTCGTAATTCCATGAATTCGCCCACAGCAGCACCTCTCCATCTGTTCTGAAAAGCTGCACCCTGATTTGTGGCCTATCCCCATCACGCTGCACAAACCCATGCACATGCAATAAAGGCAGCGTTTCATTTCTCTCGCCTCTTGCGTGCCAATCATCATCGCGCGACATCATGACAACCGGAAAAAGCTTTTGCCGTGTCAATGACGCACCCATGGTCTGGCGCATATCCCCAGCGAATGATGTGAGCCGGGGGTCATCATTTTGGGTAACAAAAGGCATCAACGCAATTTGAGGGCGCGGTTCCTCACCCGAGGCGGAAACGGAAGTTTGAACCCATAAAAAAACAGCAATGACGGCCAGGGTCAGTGCCGCGCCAACTGCGCCCCAAAGTACAGGGCGGCGAAAAAGCGCGGCGCTATCGGGGCCAGCGTCGTCAGCTTCAACTGTGTAATCATCAGAGGCTGAAGTGGACGTGTCAACTGTCGAACCAATCGCCGAAATTGCAGTGAACTGCGCGCTATATTGCCCTTTGGGGATTTCAATAAGGACCAGATCCGAGGCGCTTGCGGTCGTATAATAACGGGCCAGCATCTTACGCAACCGACCAACCTGCACCCGAACAATAGAATCGAGCATGGGGTCAAAGCTCTCATCGCGATCAAAAACATCTATCCCGATGGTATAGCCTTTGAGCTGCTCGCCATCACCTTCCAGCGTCGCAGTAACGAGGTAGCGCAATAGTGCCTGAATCTTGGGCGAAGCTGCAAATTCAACCGACGCCAGAATCCGTTCCACCTGGGCCAAGACGGCCTGTTTGGAAATCTCGCTTTGCACTATATCCCACCTCATTAGCCCGCCCCATTAGCTTTGGGTGTCATGGCTGGCGGCAGCATAGCGCAATAGATGCGGCAAGGGTAGCAAATCAGCACTGTTAAATGCGCCGCCGCGCTATATGCCTTTTGCACACCATATGGACAGCATAAATCCATATAATATATTGATTATAAATAATATTATAAAATAACCAGCGTTCCATATCCGCTATTTAACTGTAATACACTCCCGCACTGGCAGCAAAACCCATATCAGCCCCGCATCGAAGGTCGTCAGCAAGATATAACTCAACATTACGACGACGCAGCTATTTCAGGACTACTCTCCCACATGGCCTTGAGACTGTCTTCGGTTGGGTCGCGACCGAAGTCCTTCCATACCCCACAGTGGAAGGAGAAGGGCTGGAGCTAACAGGCTCCAGCCCTTCACATATTCAGGACCAGTCGAGCATCAAGGCAGCAAAAGGCTTGCATCGCCATAGCTGTAGAAGCGATACTTTTTTCCGATAGCATGGGCATAAGCTGTCTGCATCGTCTCCCGCCCCATCAGCGCACTCACCAGCATGAAAAGCGTTGAACGGGGCAAATGAAAATTGGTCATGAGACCATCGATAGCGCGAAATCCATAGCCCGGTGTGATGAAAATACGGGTTTCGCCAGTCCAGTCATGAATGATACCATCCTCGCCAGCGGCGCTCTCCAACACGCGCAAGCTGGTCGTGCCCACCGCAATCACACTGCCGCCCTCAGCGCGCACAGCATTGAGCCGTGCGGCGACATCCGCGCTGATGCTGCCCCATTCAGCATGCATCTTGTGATCATCGGTGTCTTCAGCCTTAACCGGAAGAAAAGTTCCCGCCCCGACATGAAGCGTCACCGTCTCCGTTGTGATGCCAGCGGCCTTCAATCCGGCGATCAGCTCTGGTGTAAAATGCAACGCAGCAGTGGGCGCGGCAACAGCGCCATCCTCGCGAGCGAACATCGTCTGATAATCGCTGAGATCGCGCTCATCGACCCCGCGCTTGCCCGCAATATAGGGCGGCAATGGCATGGTCCCGGCGCGCTCCAGCAACACCTCGACCGGCTCTTCTCCCTCAAAGAACAGGGTAAAGCCGCCTTCATCATCGCGTGCTTCAGCCACAGCCGTTACGCCCTGCCCAAAATCAACCTGTTCGCCGATACGCAATCGCTTGGCATTGCGCACAAAAGCTTGCCAGCGGCGCAAATCCAGCCGCTTGTGCAAAGTCGCGCCAATCTTCGCAGCGCCACGCGTGCCTTCAAGCTGCGCCGGTATGACGCGCGTATCATTGAACACAAGACAATCGCCGGGGCGCAAACAAGACGCCAGATCATGCACATAGGCATCGCGCATGCCATCGCCCTGCACCACGAGCATGCGCGCAGCATCGCGCGGCCTGACCGGTCGCAGCGCTATCTGCTCTTGCGGCAGCTCGAAATCGAAGAGATTGACGTCCATCGGCGCATATCCACGCCGGGCAGCTTCTAGCCCCCGGCGGCTTCCATACGCGCACTCACAATTACGGTCGGATTCGCGGGCGGCTCGCCTTGCTCGATTGCATCGACATAAGCGATCCCCTCGATCACGCGGCCCACAACCGTATATTTACGATCAAGCTGCAAGCGCGGCATAAACACGATGAAGAACTGGCTGTTCGCACTATTGTCGTCCATCGCACGCGCCATGGATACCGCCCCGCGTACATGCGGCAGGTCATTGAACTCGGCCTGCAAATCAGGTTCGGTCGAACCGCCTGAGCCATCGCCCTTAGGATCGCCACCCTGCGCCATAAAGCCGGGGATCACGCGGTGAAATGTCAAGCCGTTATAGAAACCGCGATTGGTCAACAGCTTGATGCGTTCAACATGACCGGGTGCAACATCATTACGCAGCTGGATCCGCACCGTGCCGCCATTAGAGAGCTGCAACACCCAGACATTGGCCGGGTCCAGCGCGATGCTGGCTGGTGGCGTCTTGCGCGGTGCTTCCTTACGCAGTTCCTCGGCCTGTTCACGCGCCCTGGCGGCACGCTCAGCCTTTTCCATCTGCTCGGCCTGCCCCTTGCCTTGCGCATAAGCTGTGCCCGTTCCTGCAACGGACGCCATGAGCGAAAGTGCTAAAACCGAGCGAAAAAGCGTCTGGAATGTCATCGAAAACTCTCTCCGGATACGAATCTGTGCGTTCTTATGCGCGATAAAGGATAGATACTGAACCGCAAATGATCATCACGACCCTTTGCGCCCTATTTTCTCGACGCGCGCTACCACTTCCTTGCACACTGTGGGGCTGACAAACTTATCAATCGGTCCACCATAAAGCGCGATTTCCTTGACCAGTCGCGAAGCGATGGGCTGAAGTGAAACATCCGCCATCAGAAAAACCGTCTCGACCTTGCTGTTAATCTGCTGGTTCATGCCCGCCATCTGATATTCATACTCAAAGTCCGCGACGGCACGCAGGCCACGAATAATGACGCTAGCCCCTTGCCGGTCAGCAAAGTCCATCAAAAGCGCATCAAAAGCGACAACTTCAATTTCTGTGCCAATATCCGCGCATTCACGCTGAACCATGGCCAGACGCTCATCGAGCGAAAACATCGGTGATTTGCTGGGGTTGGTGGTCACACCGATAATCAGCTTATCCACCAGCTTTGCGCCGCGACGGATAATATCCATATGCCCCAGGGTGATGGGGTCGAATGTGCCAGGATAGACCCCTATGCGATCTGCACCCATATTCAACGGTCCCTTTCAATGATATAATCGGCAATAGCGCGCAGCAGTTCTGCACGTTCGCCATGATCATGCAAATGCGCCTTGGCCTGCTCCACGAGCACCTGCGCCTGCTGGCGTGCCCGCTCAACCCCCAGTAGCGAAACGAAGGTTTGCTTGCCCGCGACACTGTCCTTGCCCAGCGCCTTGCCAACGGCCGCTTCATCGCCTTCAACATCGAGCAAATCATCAGCGATCTGAAACGCCAGTCCTATATCACGTGCATACCCATGCAGCCCCGTGCGTGCTTCAAGCGGGACATGGCCCATAATCGCCGCGGCCTCTATACAAAAGCCGATGATCGCTCCTGTCTTGAGCTGCTGCAACCGGGTGACGGTAGGCAGGTCAAACTGCGCATTTTCAGCTTCCAGGTCCATCATCTGCCCGCCCGCCATGCCAGCCGGGCCACTGGCGAGGGCCAACGCCTTGATCAATTCACAGCGGATGAACGGGTCAGGATGCGTTTCTTCACTTACCAAAATCTCAAAAGCGAGATCATGAAGGCAATCCCCCGCCAATATCGCCGTTGCCTCATCAAAGGCCTTATGCACAGTCGGCTTGCCACGGCGCAGATCATCATCATCCATCGCTGGCAGGTCATCATGCACCAATGAATATACATGGATGCATTCAACCGCCAAACCGACACGGACGACCTGAGCATGGTCAAGACTGAACAAATCGCCTGCCGCTTTCACCAATAAGGGACGCAGCCTTTTGCCGCCACCGATGGAGGCATGGCGCATCGCGTCATACAGGCGTCGCCGCGGGTCATCGGGCTGTTCCAGCAACAGATCAAACGCATGATCAATATCATGCGCCATCTCTTGCGCGGCGACACGGAGCATAGCGCTGCTGATATTGCCTGCCTCCACGCCTGCCCTCTCCTGCTCAATCAGCATTAAAAGGCTGCTGCCCGCCGGGTATGCCAGTATTGGCGTCAATCGTCAGCTTTTCAATCCGCGCTTCGGCATCGGCAAGCCGCTTCTGACATTGCGCACGCAACGCTTCTCCTCTCGTATATAGCGCTATCGAGTCATCAAGAGGAACATCTCCTCTCTCCAATCGCTGTACGATAGATTCCAATTCTTTAAGAGCATCCTCGAACGACAAAGTTTCGGGCGCATTATCCGACATATGTTTGAGCCTCCACTATAAGAACAGCTTTGGCGCTGGGGGGCTCCAGGGTCAAGTGCTGGCTTGATACAAGATGGTCTGTATCAGCTTGGCTATGCCCCATGATGAATTCACTAAAATGTAAAAAATGCCTCCTAGAGGCCGGACATCATATCGGCAAAGCCATATTTTTTGAAATTTATGGCCTTTTTCCCATAACAAGCCCATGCATCTGTTATTAACCATTGACGAAAATGCTGCACCTGCACATAGAAAGGTCGCTATGAAAATTAACCTTACCCTGATCGCTGCCACCGCGCTGATACCTCTCTCAGCCTGTGGCGAATCCGAACCCGAAGTTGTCGGCGGCATTCCCGACCCAATGGCTGAGGAGCTGGCAAACGCGGCTCCCATCGCCGAGCTGCCGCCGATGATCCAGAAGAGCGAAACCTATCGCTGCAAGGACAACTCGCTGATTTTCGTTGATTTCATGTCTGACGACAAGACTGCGGTTCTGCGTCTCGAAAAGAAAGATGCCTCCCCCGTCACGCTCACTGTTGCAGAAGAAGGCGGTGCTTATGTTGCTGAAGGCGGCTATTCGCTTAGCGGCTCTGGCGCGACCATCTCCGCTTCGCTGCCTGGCAAAGGCTCACTGAGCTGCAAGTCCTGATTTCACACTTCCATAAAAGACAATCGGGCCGGTGAGCGTCAAGCTCCCGGCCTTTTTTGTAACTGCCTGTTCAATGGCATCAGGATTCTTCACCCCCATGTCTAAAAGCGGTTCCCACCGCGCACCAAAATCATTATGGCGCTGGCCATGACCGATACAGCCACCACATCATCCGCCATCACACCCGAAATCATTGCCGAGCATGGCCTCAATGAAGAGGAATATGCGCGCATACTCGATGCGATGGGCCGCGAACCCAATCTTACGGAGCTTGGTATCTTCTCGGTGATGTGGTCCGAGCATTGTTCCTATAAATCCTCACGGCTGCACCTGAAGAAACTCCCGACAGAAGGACCGCAAGTCATTTGCGGCCCCGGCGAAAATGCCGGCGTGGTCGATATTGGCGACGGGCCAGATGGCACGAAACTGGCGGCCATCTTCAAGATGGAGAGCCACAACCACCCCAGCTATATCGAGCCTTATCAAGGCGCAGCGACGGGCGTAGGCGGCATATTGCGCGACGTATTCACCATGGGCGCGCGCCCGATTGCCAATATGAATGCATTGCGCTTCGGCCGCCCGGATCACCCCAAGATGCGTCACCTGATCAGTGGCGTGGTGCGTGGCATTGGCGGCTATGGCAATTGCGTCGGCGTGCCTACTGTTGGCGGCGAAGTGAACTTCCACCCGGCCTATGACGGCAATATCCTCGTCAACGCCATGACCGTGGGCATCGCCGAGCAGGACAAGATTTTCTATTCCGCGGCCAGCGGCGTGGGTAACCCCATCGTCTATGTCGGTTCCAAGACCGGGCGCGACGGCATTCATGGCGCGACCATGGCCAGTGCGGACTTTGGCGAAGACAGCGAAGAAAAACGCCCGACGGTTCAGGTTGGCGATCCGTTCACCGAGAAATTGCTGATCGAAGCCTGCCTTGAACTGATGGCGTCCGACGCCATTGTCGCCATTCAGGATATGGGCGCTGCGGGTCTCACCAGTTCGGCGGTTGAAATGGCCAGCAAGGGCGGCGTTGGCATCCGGCTCGATATGGACAAGGTGCCCCAGCGCGAAACCGGTATGACCGCCTATGAGATGATGCTCTCCGAATCGCAGGAGCGCATGCTGATGGTGCTCAAACCCGGCAAGGAACCCTTTGCCGAGGCGATCTTCCACAAATGGGAGCTGGACTTTGCCGTTATCGGCGAAGTGACCGACACCGGACATATGGTGCTCGTGCATGGTGGCAAGACGGTGTGCGATATTCCGCTTGGCCCGCTCGCTGACGATGCACCGGAATATGACCGGCCGCATGTGCCAACGCCCAAGCGCGACCCGCTGACCGACATACCGGAATGCGCCGATATGGGTACAGACCTCATCACGCTGATGGGCAGCCCCGACATCGCGTCGCGCCGCTGGATATGGGAACAATATGATCATAAGGTCGGCGCGGACACCGTGCAGGCGCCGGGTGGCGACGCAGCGATCGTACGCGTGCATGGCACCAGCAAAGCGATTGCAATCAGCACCGATTGCAGCCCGCGCTATTGCTTTGCCGATCCGGTAGAAGGCGGTAAGCAGGCGGTTGCCGAATGCTGGCGCAACATCACGTCCGTCGGCGCGAAACCGCTGGCTGTGACCAATTGCCTTAACTTCGCCAACCCGCAGCGCCCCGAAATCATGGGGCAATTTGTCGGCTGCCTCGAAGGCATGGGCGACGCCTGCCGCGCGCTCGACTTCCCGATCGTGTCGGGAAATGTGTCGCTCTACAATGAATCCAAGGCGACCGGCGGTGGCTCCGCCATTTTGCCCACGCCCGCCATTGGCGGCATCGGCTTGCTGGCCGACTGGACCAAAAACGCCACTATCGCCTTCAAAGGCACAGGCGACATCATCCTCGCTGTCGGTGCATGGAAGGGGCATCTCGGCCAGAGCATATGGCTGCGCGAATGCCATGGCCGCGAAGACGGCCCGCCGCCACCGGTCGATCTCGCCGCCGAACGCAAGACGGGCGATTTCATCCGCGCCCATATTGAAAGCGAAGAGATCACCGCCTGTCATGACGTCTCTGATGGCGGCATCGCGGTTACTGTCGCGGAAATGGCGCTGGCGGGCAATGTCGGCGCCATTATCCAGAGTCAGGATGACGATCAGGCGTTTGATGACCCCCGCCCCTTTTTCGCAGAAGATCAGGGCGTCTATATCGTCACGGTCGGCGATGCATCGCTCGCCAGCTTCCTCGCCGAAGCGGATACAGCAGGCATTCCCGTGCAGCCCATAGGCCGCACCACTGCCAGCCGTCTCATCTTCGAGCTGGCAGACAGTGATCACGCCCTATCACTGGACGATCTGCGCAATGCGCATGAAGGCTTCTTCCCGAAGCTGATGGATGGGGATATTTAAAACAGGGCAAAATCCGGTCCAGTTGTAAACTCTGTTAAACACCCTACCCCCATTCATTTGACGTTTCGGGTCGAAGGTGTAGATTTTCTCTGTCCAACGCGAACTGAGCTTCTTTTTATTGCTTGTCCGAAGCGATGAGACATTGGCTTGAGCGATATGGGGAGGAGTGGATCAATGCAGGATTTTGATTTTCAACAGCAACGCCGGGCGTTTCTTTTCGGGATTACCGCCTCTGTCATCACCCTGTCATTGCCGGGCATCGCACAGGCAAAAGGGCTGGGCTTAGGCAGCATATTGGGCCGCGCCTCTGACAGCGCACTCGACAAGCTGGCCCAGCCGAACGCTTTCTATGATGACCCGGACATCCGCATTGGCCTGCCCCTTATTGGCGGCGTTGGTAATGGCGGTGCCCTATCCTCACTGCTCAAAGCCGGAAAGAAGACGAAGCTGCTTGATGGCCTGACCCGCAAGCTGAACGATGCAGCCGGAGTCGCTGCCGGAGAGGCCAAGCCCATTTTCCGCACAGCCATAGATGATCTTTCGCTCACCGATGTGCCCTCGATCATTTCGAAAAATGACGGTGCCACGCGCTATCTTCAGGAGAGCGCCGGGGATGAATTGCACAGCAAGCTACGCCCCCTTATCGACAGCGCTCTTGGCGATCTTGGTGCGTATAAGCAGCTCGACAAGCTCAACAGCAAATATAGTTTTCTGGGCCTCGCCGGGCTTGATCGCAATGGGCTGGGCAAATCCGTCACCGACCAGGGGCTGGATGGTATTTTCAAATATATCGGTAGCGAGGAAGGCAAGCTGCGGGCGAACCCTCTCGGCAAGGCTGGCGGATTATTGAAAGGAGTATTGGGCAACTGAGACCAACATTCAGTAGCCCGGTTTTCAATCGAGTTTCGTCACCCGGCAATAGGCGACATGATAGGTGCATTCTCCGCCTGCCTTATTGAAGGCGCGCATTACGGCGCGCATTTCCCTGGGGGAGAGCGGCGCGCGCCCTTCCACAGGAACGGTCGCGCCAATGCCTTTCAAATGCGCAAGCAGCCCCTTCGCTCCGCCAAAATCATAGCGATAGTCTTCCTCGAACAGAAACGCATCTGAATGGCGCGCCAGCATCTCTCGCAATTCCTGCGCCGTTGGGTAGCGCGGCGTTCCCGCTTCCAGATCACACGCCCGATGCGCCGCGCGCCATTCATGAAAACTGCGCTGTGCCATAGTTGCAAACATCAGGCTCCCGCCCGGCCTCAACAGGCTACAGAGCCGGTCTAGTGCCGATGGCAGGTCCGTGAACCACTGAAAGGCAAGGCTCGACGCAATCAGATCAAAATATGGCCCGTCAAAATCAGGCGCTTCGCCATCCATCTGCATGAACCGCGCTCCGGCATCGCCGCGCTCTCCAGCGATCGCAATCATTTCTGGCGAAATGTCGGTCGCCACTATTTCAGCATGGGGGAACAGGCTGCGCAAATGGCGCGTCAACATGCCCGTACCACAGCCTATTTCCAATATCCGCGGGCTTGCATCTGTTGCCGTAAAAACCGGTAGCGGTTGCTGTCGCAAAAGTCCGGCCAGCGTTGCCGCGACAATACGCTGCACGCCTGCGTGCTCCTCATAGCGAGAGGCGGCATTGCCAAAAGCGGTGCTGATCCGTTGCGTGCGCGGCTGGTTCATGACAAAGCGCCCTATTCGTATTTGTGCTTTAGGGGAAGTGCCGATCATGACCAACCCAAAGCGAGGCTATAGCCCGCCCGCAGGTCGCAACCGCGCTATGGATATGGCACGCGGTTTTGCTGTGATGGGCATTCTTCTGATGAACATCATCGCTTTTGCCATGCCGGAAGCCGCCTATTTCAACCCCACTGCATGGGGCGGAGAAGGCCTCGCCGATCACATCGCCTGGGCGCTGAGCTTCATATTGGCCGATGGCAAGATGCGCGGGCTGTTCTCACTGCTCTTTGGCGCGTCCATGATGATGCTCATGGACCGTACCGAAATGGCCGGTGCCAATGGCCAAATACGCCATATCATCCGCTGCTGCTGGCTCGCACTCATCGGCTTTGCGCATTATTTGCTGCTCTGGTGGGGGGATATTTTGACGCTCTATGCCGTGCTCGGCCTTGTTGCCCTGCCTTTTGCGGGCAAGCAGCCGCTCCAGCTGGTCAAACTCGCCTTTATCGTCTTTGCTGTCCATTTTCTGCTGCTGCTCTTGCTGATGCTGGGTATTTATCATGTCGATGGCGCCGCCAATGCCGGCGATGCCAATGCACAGAGCATCGCAAGCGCGCGCAGCATGCTCACCAGCATCGGACAACCCGGAACAGAACAGATATTCGAGGAAGTTGCGCTCTATCGTGGTGACTGGAGCGGCATGGTCGCGCACAAGGCATCAGAATATATTGGCTGGGGGCTGTCTGGCCTCAAATATATGGGGCTTGATACGCTGGGCTTCATGCTGCTGGGCATGGCCATGCTCAAGGGCGGGTTTCTCACCGGAAAATGGTCTCGCGAGCAATATATTGGCACGGCGCGCCATTGCTTCATCATCGGTATTCCACCAATGCTTGGTCTTGCTGCATGGGCATGGGCAAGCGGCTTCGATGTGGTAACCACCTTCGGTATATCCTTCGCATGGTCTTTCCCCTTCCGTATTCCGCTAACCGTTGGCTTTGCAGCACTTATCTTCGCCATCGTCACGCGCGGAGAACCCGGACCATGGCTGACGCGCATAGAAGCGGCCGGGCGCATGTCACTCAGCAATTATATTGGCACCAGCCTCGTGATGACCGCAATTTTCTATGGCTGGGGGTTAGGCCTGTTTGCCTCTGTTCCACGCGCACCGCTGTATCTGTGTGTGCTGCCCGTCTGGGGGCTGATCCTGCTGTGGTCGAAACCATGGCTTAGCCGCTATCGCTATGGGCCACTCGAATGGCTATGGCGCAGCCTGACATTAGGCCGGTTACAGAAAATGCGAAACCTGGAAGTTTAGGGTCAGGACCCTAACGCGTAATGCTGGTCAGTGAAGCCGGAGCTTTACGGCCAAAATCAGTCTGGCGGCTTTGCGCCTGAGCCGGCATGCTATGCTTCTCCAGCTCGGCAAGCGTGCGTGAAAAACATGTGCGCAGGCTTGCAACATCAAGCGCCAGCTCTTCCGGGCCAGTGCGTTCTTCAACGCAGCGGCGCGCTGTCATCTCAATTTTTTCGGATAAATCACCAAGTGCCCGTGAACCGAACTGGCGCGACTCGCCTTTGATCGTGTGTGCGGGAATGACCAGTGCCGCACTGTCACGGTCTCGCATCGCCCGCTCAAGCGCCTCAACGGACTTCACTCCATCTTCACGGAAATAGCTGAGAATACGGACAAAGCTCGCGCCAAGCTGGGCACGGGCCTGTTCATATTGCTTAGGGTCAATCAGCTCAGTATTCATGCGAGATCACACGCTTTCCTGTATCACAGACGGAAGAACCCTATGCGGTTCTGGTAAACATACCGTTATTGCGACTGATTTTCTGTCACAACATGCGCCATAATGAACTGATTTTCTTTGTGCTTCTTAAAAGACCAGCCGCATTCCTGCGCCAGAGATTCCAGCTCGCGCGAAGCAATCGGGTCATCTGCAATCACCCTCACAGCTCCGTGATCACGCATCGCTCTGGCCGCACGGAGCGCTGGCCAGGGGCAACGCATGCCCAATGCATTCACCTCAAATGGTGTATCATCCCTCATTTGCCAAAGGGGTTTTTGGGACTGCGCAAATTGAGGCGCACGGGCACTGCACCAAAGCCAAGGTCGCGCCTTATGCCATTGACGAGATAGCGCTGATAGCTCTCTGGCAAATGGTCGAGACGAGTACCAAACAGAACAAAGCCCGGTGGGCGGATCTTGGCCTGAGTAAGATAACGCAGCTTGATGCGCTTGCCACCGGGCGCAGGCGGCGGATTGGTTTCCAGCGCATGTTCAAACCAGCGGTTGAGTACACCAGTGGAGACACGGCGAGACCAGGCCCGGCGGGTTTCAAAGGCCGCATTCAGCAAATCGTCAAGCCCCCGGCCGGTCGCGCCTGACACGGTGAGCAACGGCACGCCTTTAACCTGCGCCAGCCCTTCATCGAGCGCCTTGCGTACACCTTGGTAGAGCGCCGCGCCCCCTTCTGAAACATCCCATTTATTGAGACCGATGACGAGCGCGCGGCCTTCCTGCAGTACCTTGTCAGCGATACGCAGATCTTGCGCCTCCAGCCCCTTGGTAGCATCCAGCAGCAGCACGACAATCTCAGCGAAATCCACCGCATGCAGGCCATCGGCAACCGCCAGCTTCTCCAGCTTGTCCTGAACCTTGGCGCGCTTGCGCATGCCCGCCGTGTCGATCAGGCGTATGGTGCGCTCACGGCCTTCCTTATCGCTCCACTGATAGTCAATAGCGATGCTGTCCCGCGTAATCCCGGCTTCCGGGCCGGTGATCAGGCGTTCTTCGCCAATAATACGATTGATAAGCGTCGATTTGCCTGCATTGGGCCGCCCAACAATAGCGAGCTTCAACGGCGCGGCATCCAGCGCTTCTTCGTCATCCGGATCAATCTCAAGCGCAATATCAGCAAGCCCGGCGGCTGCCAATTCTTCCTGTGCTTTTTCGATATGCGGCAGCAAAGCCTGAAACAGGTCGGCCATGCCTTGTCCATGCTCGGCAGAGACCCCGATAGGCTCTCCCAGACCGAGCGAATAGGATTCCATCAAACCATCATCAGCGGCCTTGCCCTCTGCCTTATTGCCCGCGAGAATTACTGGCGTATCGCTGCCACGCAGCCAGCGGGCGATTTCTTCGTCCAGCGGATTCAGCCCCGTGCGGGCATCGAATAAAAACAGCGCAACATCGGCGGTCTGGACGGCAGCTTCCGTTTGGCGGCGCATGCGCCCGGGCAAGCTCTGGGGATCTTCATCCTCATAGCCTGCGGTATCAACAACCTTAAAATCAAGCCCGAGAAAATGCGCCTCGCCTTCGCGCCGGTCACGCGTCACGCCCGGCTGGTCATCAACCAGCGCAAGGCGTTTTCCCACCAGCCGGTTGAACAGCGTGGATTTCCCAACATTGGGCCGCCCGACAATGGCTACTATGGGCAGCATGAGGCCCGGTCCTTCCGTTGATAATTGTTCGGATATTCACCTGAATGCGAATGTCCAGTTTTCACACTAGAGCGGGATGATTTTTGATTGAATCAAAACCCGCTCCAAATTCTTTGTTTTCGTGTGATTTTTTGACAAAAACCGGTTTCCACTTTTTGTCATCACACTCCAGCCCGTTCCCCATCCGGCCTTCCAATATTATATCCTGTGGAAAGCCGGATGGGAGAACAGACTGGTGCGCTACTGTACCAAATACGCGCCTTAGCGATAAGCGGTCAAACGACCATCATCGGCAAGGATATAGAGCATGTTATTTGCAACAACAGGGCTTAGTGACATGCGGTGCCCGGTATCGACAGTCGCGCTGACTGAACCATCTGCCGGGTCAACATAGACCATATCGTCATTGGTCGAGACCAAAATCAACCTGCCACCCGCCGCAACCGGGCCGGTCCAGCGCACAGCCCCCTTGCGTTTCTTCTCGCTGCGCCAACGCTCAAGTTCGCTGATCCAACGGATTTTGCCCGACGCGCGAGCAATGCACAGCAGCTTCGACGTGTCCGTCACAACAAAAACCCAGTCCCCCACAACTGCGGGCGTAGACACACCTGCGACGTTAATTTCCCAGAGGCGCTGGCCAGAAACCAGTTCGTAGGACGCCATACGGCCGCCCTGACCAATGGCAAAAACACGCCCACGGTCCACAACCGGGTCGGCGTCAATGTCTGCGAGGGCGGCAACCGAGGTCGAGATACTGGTGCGGGACAACGCATCGCCCCATAGGCTACGGCCATTCTCATAGCGATAGGCCGTCAGTTCACCTGAGCTGAACCCGGCTATAACCGTACCTTGCGCGGCGGCAGGTGCGGCAACACCAAAGACGCCTGTGGTCTCAACCGTGCCGGATTCCCGCCATTGTGTCTCTCCGCTAAGCTGGTCAATCGCATAAATCTGATTGTCCTGGCTCATGACATAGACATGCCCATTGGCAACCGTCGGGGAACCACGCAGCGGGCCGCCGGGCTTCTTGTTCCAGAGTATCGCTCCATCCGTCGCATTAAGCGCAGCTACATCACCAACACCGGTAGTCACGAACAATCTGTCACCAAGCACAGAGACGCCGCCACCAAAAAGCGAACGCCCATTGCCTTCCGCCGGCATCTGCGTGGACCAGAGGCGCCCACCGCTCTGGGCATCCATCGCGATGACCTTGGCATCCGCATCAATCACATACAGCTTGCCATCAGCAACAACCGGTGGCGCAGCGAGACGCGCACGGCTTGTGCTGCCCGCTATGCTCGCGGACCAAACGACGCTCGGCGAGGCATCAAGCGCGACATGTCCCATCAGCTTGGCAGAATTGCCTCCCGGCTGCGACCAGTCAGCATTTGCATAAGCCGCAGGTAATGCCACAGGCACAGTGGCCAGATCCACATCGGCAGTGGCGTCACGTTCCGCATTGAGAATCGAAATACGCTCGCCGATAACGGGCGTTTTTGGTCCTTTGTTCTTGCTTCCGCCAATGATACCGCAGGCAGAAAGCGATACCGCTGCAACCAGCACCAAGGCCGCACGGCCCGTATGTTTCATCGCATCACTCAACTGTGCTTGCATTGCTGCTCTCATCATTCTGGTCCTGATCCTCTCCAGCGCTGTCTTCTGTGTCGACAGCATCTACCCCCAATAGCCCGGCCATCTGTCGCGCACGTGAACGAAGCGTTTCAGGCGCCTGTTCATCCTTGGCGATGGCCGCAAATATCGGCCCGGCCAGCTCCGGCTTCTTCATTTTCATATAGGCAATGGCCGTCATTTCGCCTGCACTGCCAAACCATGGATTGCCCTCTACCGCCAGCCCTTTAAGCTGCGTCACCACGTCTTCGGGCTTCAGTGTCTCAAAATTGAGCGCAATATGGCGGATGGTACCCAAATCCCGATAAGGCTTCGGCAGATCCTCATTCGCAGCAATATCAGCATAGAGTCTGGCTGCCGCCTTCACATCGCCCTTCTGCGCGGCCTGCCCGGCCTGACCGAACAACGCCATCGCGCGATAGCCGGTCTGGTCTGCCGCAGCCATAGCACTCAGCTTGGCAGGGTCAGGCGTATTGCCATTGGCAAGCGTTTTCAGCACCTCTTGCGCTTGCTCCGCCATTTCGCCGGAGGCCTGCTTGCTATGATGATCCCAATAGAGCCAGCCGCCAAAAGCTGCCACCCCCAATATAATCAAGCCAATGAGCACGCGGCCATAGCGATTCCAGAATCCCGTCAGCCGGTCCTGACGAACAGCATCGTCCACTTCGCGGAGCAACGCCTCATTATTGGGTGATGGGGGCGGCGTATCGGCCAAGGGGGCTCTCCAGAACGGGATTGGTCATAAACAGATGAAAAACACTGGCGCGGACCTTAGCGGCACCGCCCAATCAGACAAGATACTTTTTAGACAAGTCACTTTTTGGGAAAATAGAGCTGTTCCTCTCCGGGAAAGGAACGGTCGCGCACCTCCTGTGCATATTGTGCTGCCGTATCAGAGATCAGAGTTGCGATATCAGTATAGCGTTTGACGAAACGGGGCACGCGCTCAAACATGCCGAGCATGTCCTCGGTCACGAGCACCTGCCCATCGCACTGCGCGGACGCGCCAATCCCGATGGTGGGGATGGAAACGGCCTGAGTCAGTTCAATCGCAATAGGCTCAATCACACCTTCAATCACGACCGCAAACGCGCCGGCCTCGGCCACAGCCTTGCCATCGTTGACAATCTTTGCCTTTTCTTCGTCACTGCGCCCCCGCGCTGCATAGCCGCCAAGCGCATTCACCGCTTGCGGCGTCAGGCCAACATGCGCGCACACTGGAATACCGCGTCCGGAAAGGAAGCTGATCGTTTCAGCCATGACCTCTCCACCTTCCAGCTTGACCGCCGCGCAGCCTGTCTCTTTCATGATATGTGAGGCGCTCTCAAAAGCCTGAGCTGGGGACGCTTCATAGCTGCCAAAAGGCATATCAACCACGACAACGCTATGATAGCTGCCGCGCACCACCGCAGCACCATGGGCGCACATCATATCAAGGCTAACCGGCACAGTAGACGGGAGGCCATAAATCACCTGGCCCAATGAGTCGCCGACCAGCAGCATGTCGCAATGCGGGTCAAGCAGTTGAGCTTGCCGCGCCGTATAGGCAGTCAGCATCACAACAGGGTCCTGCGTTATACCGTCGGCCTTGCGCCGCTGGATCGCGGGCACAGTGAGCCGTTTCAGGGGAACAGGCGTCGGGTTGGCCCGGCTGGTGGACGTATCAAGCGTGAAAGTTGTAGACATAGGGCTTCTCTATCGGTCTTTGATGCAAAGAGCCAGTCACAGCGCAAAAGCAGCCCGCACTGGCAACCGGAAAGTCGGGGCGCTTATAAAGCGGGCCATGTATAAATCAGGATAGCGCCTCTGCATAGAGTTCCGGCTTGAAGCCGATAAGCTGACGCTCGCCCATATCTAGCACAGGCCGTTTAATCATTGAAGGATTCGCCAGCATCAGAGTGATAGCCTTTTCGGAGTCGATATTCTGCTTATCGGCGTCTGCCAGCTTACGAAAAGTCGTCCCCGCCTTGTTGAGCAGTTTTTCCCAGCCATGCGCGCCTACCCATGCACGCAATCTATCTTCATCCACGCCAGCTTTCTTATAATCATGAAAAGCATAGTCGATCCCCTGCGCCTCCAGCCATTTGCGCGCCTTCTTGATCGTGTCGCAATTGGGTATGCCATAAACTATTGCCTGAGCAGACAGTGTCGCTTTCATCATCGAGCCTCATCATCGGTTTACGCAAAACCAGTCCTCTTGCACGACAGGGCTGACAGTGCAATCGGTGCAGTCTGCGATTGTCAGCACGGCAGCCCGTTGCTAGGCCGTGGACATGGACAATTGCTCAACATGCGTTATACGCAATCGCGCAATATGCTCTGCGCTCAATGCAGATGAAATCGCGCTGCTCGGCAAAATGGGTCGTCATATCACATTGGTAGCGGGTCAGACATTCATCTGGGAAGGCGAAGACTCGCTATTGGTTGCCAATGTAATTGATGGCCTGCTCAAGCTCTCAACCTCTCTACCTGATGGCCGCGAGCAGATTGTCGGTATAATCTACCCTTCCGATTTTATCGGTCGCCCCTTCGGCACACAGGCGCAACAGAATGTTACAGCGCTCACCGAAACACATCTTTGTGCCTTTTCCAGCAGTGATTTTGAACGCTACGCCCATGAACATCCGCAGCTGGAACATATCTTGCTGGAGCGCACATTGGCAGAGCTGGACCGCACGCGTCACTGGCTGTTGCTGCTCGGCCGCATGACAGCGTCAGAAAAAATCGCCAATTTTCTGGTAGATATGTCAACACGTCTGGTACGCCCGGATTGCGCCAATACAGGCCCCTCAACAGCATTTGACCTGCCATTTGGCCGACAACAAATTGCCGACATACTCGGGTTGACGATCGAAACGGTCAGTCGCCGCCTCAACGACTTTAAGGCACAGGGCCTCATCGACATGCCCTCGCGCCGCCGTATCGAGATATATGATCGCAAGGCTCTGGCTGATATTGCATCACAATATTGATGCTAGTGACCCGGATCTGAAGTTCGCTGCATTATTCGGCAAGCACTGAGCGAACTTCAGATCCATAAGGGTCACTAGTAACTATATGAATCTAGTGTGGTTTAAGGATTTGAAATTCG
>Ga0070726_10000640_pt1 | contig 41173 bp, 32 predicted proteins | sample tdAd471_FD_67275 | JGI IMG/M metagenome (GOLD analysis project Ga0070726, IMG submission 67275) | Marine sediment microbial communities from the Atlantic coast under amendment with organic carbon and nitrate - tdAd47.1 | ecosystem: Environmental > Aquatic > Marine > Coastal > Sediment | place...
GAACGGCGTTTGTGCGGATCCGTTGTAGGTGACCTGCATCGTGCCCGTGCCTACGGGAGTATTCGAGGGCAGAATGGCGGCCGCCTGTCCGGCTGAGGTAAACACCATCACGCAGTCGACCGTCGTACTGCCGACCGTCACTGAGATCGACGTGCCCGCAAGGTCGGTCGGAAGCGGAAAACCGCCGGCCTGCGCCAACACTGCGGGCCCTAAGTTGGTCCCAAAGACCGTAAACATTCCGCCCTGGGCCAGCGAGCCGTTGGGGAGGTTTGGATTGGCGAAGCTCGCCACGTTCACCGCCTGCGCTGAAATACGCTGTGGAGCCAGAGTAAGGAGGGAGAGAAATACTACTGCTATGAAGCTTCGAATCATCAGCCAAGCCTAGCCGCACTGGTCCGACGAATCAACGTCTCTCGATGTTCCCCCGTATGTCGACGCACCGGCGCGCTAGAATGGCTGCCCCATGAGAACCCGGAGGAAACCGTCGGCATGGCGCGTCTTGAAGACCTCCCGCTAGGTGAACGCAAGATGGTGCAGGAGCTGGATTGCTCCGGCTACGAAGGCCGTCGCCCGTGGGTGGTCGGCCCGGCCCTCCACCAGCGACGTGTTGCGATCGTTTCCACGGCTGCCCTCAATTTGCGGAGCGACGCCGTCTTCCAGCGCGACGCCGTCGACTATCGCGTCATTCCCGGAGACGTCGACCCGGCGGAAGTCGTCATGAGCCACGTCTCGGTCAACTTCGATCGCACCGGCTTCCAGCAGGACCTCAACGTCTGCTTTCCGCTGGAGAGACTGCATGAACTCGCCGATGACGGAACGATCGGATCGGTCGCCGACTTTCACTACGCTTTCTCCGGTGCGGCGCATCCCGCGGACTTAGCGGAGTCGGCGCGCGCTGTCGCGAAATTGATGAAGGCGGACAGCGTCGATACCGTGCTCCTGATTCCCGTCTGACCTAAGTGCACGCGCGCCGTCGGCGGGCTTTCGATCATGCTGGAGGAAGACGGGCTGGCGACGACGCAGATCAGCCTGATCCGCATCCATACCGAGCGCATCCAGCCTCCGCGGGCCTTGTGGGTCCCGTTTGAGCTGGGACGCCCGTTCGGCGTTCCGAGTGACCCGGATTTTCAGAAGCAGGTGCTGGCCGCGACATTTGCGCTCTTCGGCTCCGAGCACGGGCCGGTGCTGGTCGATTATCCGGAGGATGTTCCGGACTCAGTTTCCAAGCCTGAGCCAGACGCGACCGGCATGGTCTGCCCCATCGATTTGCCGACGTTGCCTGACCCGGACGCGCCGAAGAGCGAGATTGGCCAGGCTCTGATGAAAGAGGCCAACTCGCTTGCGCCCTGGTACGACCTCGCGGTGCGCAACCGGGCGCGCACAACCGTTGGTGCGAGCGGCCTCAGTCCCGACGCGGCAGCGAGGTATCTGGCAGCCTTCCTGGAGGACCAGGCAACGCCGGCGCCGCGCGACGATATCCCCGCCGGGCGCGTGCTCAAACTGGTCTATGAGGACCTGAAGGCCTACTACACGGAAGCCATCACGGCCCAACCCGGCTCCGCCACGAGCAAGCAGGTTGAGGATTGGCTGTTCAAGGAGACGGTGCTCGGCAAGGCGCTGTGGACGCTACGCGACGTCTGCCGCAGCAGCAACGATGAGTACCATCGCTATCTCGGTCGCAACTCGATTGTTCCCGATCGCCAGATCAACCCCTCGACCTGAACAGGCGTCACGAAAGCTCGGAGAGGCCGCCGACGATATCATCAGATGAGCCCCGGCGAGTGTCGGGACTGGAAGAACACCGCGCATGCCCCGAAAACCGAAAATCTGTTTCGTCCAAGCCTGCTGGCATCGCGAGATTGTCGACGAGCTGCGCGAAGCTTTCACCAAAGAGATGGCGCGGTTGGAGCCCGACGGCGTCGAGATCGACTTGTGGGAAGTCCCCGGCTCATTAGAAATCCCCCTCCAGATCCAGCTCTGCGCGAAGAAGACCGACCACGACGCTTTCGTTGCCGCCGGGCTCATCGTCGACGGCGGCATTTACCGGCACGAGTTCGTGGCGTCGTCGGTCCTCTCGTCCGTGATGGACCTGCAAGCGAAGCTTGAGAAGCCGATCATCTACGCCGTCTTGACGCCGCACCATTTCCACGGCGAGGACCACGAGCGCTATTTTCAAGAGCACTTCAAGACGAAGGGCAAGGAGGCCGCGGCGGCCTGTGCGCAGGTGTTGGCCAATCGGCGGCGGTTGGAAGGCGAGTAGCTAGCGCTTGACGCCCAAAAACACCGTGTGTCGAGAGCCTCGGCCCTTACGAGCACGCACGCCCTGGGAGCGAGCGGCGAAGCCGTTCGCTCGTAGTCGGTCCTCAAATTTCTTGTCGCCAAAGGCTGACCAGACGGCGTAGGTTCCGCCGGGGCGGAGCGCCCTGTGGGCGGCGCGCAATCCCGCGTTGCCGTAGAGGCCGGCGTTGTCGGTTGCGGTGAAGGGTTCCGGGCCGTTGTCGACGTCGAGCAGGATCGCGTCGAACGTCTTCGGATTCGCGCGGATGGTCTTGGCGACGTCCCGCTGATCGACGCGGACGCGCGGGTCGCGCAGCGGGTGGCCGGCGAACTCGGATAAGATGCCACGATTCCACTCGACGACGGCGGGGAGCAGTTCGGCAACGGTGACGGTGCCGTCGGCGGGCAACAGATCGAGCGTCGCGCGCACGGTGAAGCCCATGCCGAGACCGCCGACGAGTACGTGCGGACGCTTCTTGGGGAGCTTGGTGCAGGCTAGATCCGCCTGGACCATCTCGGACCCGTGGACCCGGTTGGACATGAGCATGGCCCCCCCGTCGATCTCAATGACGAACTCGCCGTCGCGTTCCCGCAGGCAGAGATCTTCGCCGTCGGGCGTAGTGGTTCGGTCGTGATCGATCCAGGGCTTCATGCTTGATGGGCCAACCCCGTGCCGAGCGGGAATGGGGTCGAACAGCGCTCGGCGGCAGCGCAACGCGCGGAGCGATTACCGGCTGCGCACGCGTCCTCGGGGCGTGCGGACTTCCTCGGTCCTTTGCCCCGCCGCGACCCCCGGAACGAACATCACCTTGCCGGTCTCCTCCAGCAGGTAGATTGGTTGGGCCGGATCATCGGTGAGCCTCAGGGCAGATCCCATCGGGACGACTCGGTGAGGCTCGCAGTTGCAGGCCAGTACGCGCGGCGCGCCCCCGGCAAAATCCACGACTGCAATCGAGCGTGTTTGCGTGCTCGCCACGACGGCCGAGAGGCCGTCGGCGGAGGCGGCGACCGCGACCGGAGCGCGAACCCCGTCGCTGGCGGATGCAATCACCGTTACCGCGGGAGCCCGTCCCAGACTGGTGATCCGCAACGTCTCTTCACGCAGAGCGTCGACCGCGAGTGCGTCCGTCGAACCAGGTACGAATGCGAGGGAGACGACCTGTCCCGCCGGGGCCACGCGTTCCGCTCCGGAACCGGGAATCGCCGAGTAAATCGCTCCGCCTTCCCGAGTCGAAGCCGCGGCCAGGACGGTGCGGCCGTCGTCGGCAATCGCCAATGCGGTTACGACGCCGGGCAGATTCGCCAACTCGACGACCCCTCCAATCTCCGCGCCTACGTGCAAGTCGCGCAAAACCTGAGCCTGTCGCGAACTCCGCTCGTAAACGACGGCGGCGTCGCCGGTCGGCGAGACGAAGATGCGATCGACGCCCGCCAGTCCGCCTGTGACGACCTCTGCTGTTCCGATTCCTGCTCGCAGGCCAATCCGATAAAGAACCCCGTCTCGATCCACGCCCAAGGCGTAGTCGCCCGCCGGAGAGACTTCTGCAACCGCGAGATCCAAATTGAGCTGCAGCAGCGGGCCCACATGAGAGGCGCCGGGAATGCCGAAGATCGGCCGCACGCCTCGATTCGCCGTATCGAAGACGTATCCCATCACCGGTCCGCTGATCGGGCCTTCGCTCGCAGCCGGGTTCTCAGTCCCCAGAGCGACCGTGGAAGGCTCCGCGGCCGACGCGGGCAGACAGCACAGCGCAAGAACAAGGATCGATTGTAGAATTCGCATCAGGGGTCTCGACTCGTGGGCCTTCGAGCGTGAGATCAGAGTACCACCGGGCGCGGCTCGGTTCACTAAGAAAAGACGACGCTACGACATCAACACGCCGCCGCAAACGTTGTACGCCTGTCCGGTAATCATCCGTGCCTGATCGCTCGCTAGGTAGATTGCCATCGGCGCGATGTCGTCGGGCGCCAATCGGCCTCCGATGGGCGTCTGTGCCTTCTCGTGCTCTTCGAGCGACAGCCCCAGCCGGGCGGCGTCGTACTCGATGCGCTTGTCGTTCATCAGCGTCGCCACCGGCCCCGGGCAGATCGAATTCACCGTGATCCCCTGGGACGCCGTCTCCATCGCCAGCGTGCGCATCAGGCCCATCACACCGTGCTTGGTGGCGGCGTAGGCGGCTCCGTGCAACGACGGACGCTTCGAGTTGATCGAGGCCACGGTGAGGATGCGTCCCCAGCCGCGCTCCAGCATCCCAGGCAGCACGGCCTTCGACAGCAAGTACGGGGCCGTCATGTTGATCGCGATGCTCTGGTCCCAAAAATCGTCGTCGAAATCGACGACGGGTTTGGGGTTGGAGCTGCTCCCGAGCCCGGCGTTGTTCACCAAGATCTCGACCGGCCCGTATTGCGCGCCTACGCTGGCGAGCAGCTTCGGGATGTCTCCGCGCTGCGCTAGATCCGCCTCGAAAGCCGTCGCCTCGCCGCCTGCCGCCGTGGCCTCAGCGACCAGGCTGTCCAACTCCGAGCCGGTTCGGGCGCTCACCGCGACCCGGGCGCCTTCGGCCGCGAAGGCCAGCGCAATGGCTCGACCGATCCCCCGCCCGGCGCCGGTGACAAGGACCGTCTTCCCTTTGATTCCCGAAAACTCCATCTTGATCTCCCTACTTCATCGCATCGCGCAGCTTTCGCAGCGGCCACGTCAAAACGCGGCCCAGCCGATAGCTCGGCGACTTCTCGACGAGTTCGAACACCTCGCGCAGCTCTCGCTCCCGCTCCCAAAAGAACCGCAGCTGACGATCTCGTCCGTCCAACAGGCCCTGCATGTCTTGCACGTCTTGCTCGTCCAGCGTCCGGCCCGGCGTGAAACGCTCCGGAAGCCTCGGAGGGACGTAGTAGGTCGAGTGCTCGGCGACGGCTTCCTCCGCCGGTCGCTCCGCAGTGTAGTAGTAGACGGCGATCGACCGTCTCGACAAATCCCGCCTATCCTCCGGCAACCGGATTCGTTCGAACCCGTGCCAGGAGCGCTCGCTCGTCTCAAAGATCACCGCCCGATTGCGCAGCGGCAGCACCGTCTTGATCTCGTCCTCCGACTCCGGCAGCCAGGGGTTGCGATGCAGCCGCAAGCTTCCGCCCCAATCGAGATCCCACTCGCGGTTGAGAAACAGAATCAGGTTCAACCGTCGGTGCCAGCGTCGGCGTGGATGGATATTGAAGTCCACGTGCGGGTCGAGGCTCTCGCCGTCGATGTTCTCGTGGGTCCCGCCGCCAAAGTATTCCCGGTCGTAGAGCAGAGGCTCGATCCCCGTCGCTCGCCCGGTCCAATCGAGAAAGTCTCCGCTCTGCAGCAACGCATCGAGCTCGGAGTAGGTTGGGCCCAATTCCGGGAGGTTCGAGCAGACCGCCTTCCCTCCTGGTTCCCCGAAATCGTTGAGCGCGTTTTCGGATTGGAAACGGGGGAATTCATCGTCGACCCGGTCCAGGAAACCGGCCTCCAGAAAGTTGTCGAAGACCAGGTGCGGGAACGGCGCGGCGCCGCGGAAGCTCTCCGTCAGTCCGCTAGGATCGCGGATCTCGGCATGGAGACGGTCCAAGCTCATCCCGAAACCGGCTTGCCGACGAGTGACGGCTCGAGATTCCCTTCGGCGTCAAACGTGAGTTCAAACGGATCGCCCATTTGCTCGACGCCCTCGTGCGACAAGGCCTCCGCCAGCGCGTTCTCGCTCACCGCCAACTCGGACAACTGCTGCGTGTCTCGGATCCAAGCGATCGAGCACTCGTCCACGTTCAGCCGACCGCAGGTCGGCAGGATACGCTCGATCGGCTCGCGATCCCCAGGGAAGTGCGGCGGGCAAACTCCGCCCTGAGGGTTGGAGGCGGTAAACGCGTTGATCCAAGTCTTCTCAAAATCGATCTGCTCGTAGAAGCGGTCCGAGATGATGTCGCAGAGCCCGATTCCGACGGAGTTTCCGCCGCTTTCCGGCGTCAAACTGCGGGCAAACACCCGCCCGATCTTGATCACGTCGTCAAGCGCATTGAGGCCCAGAATGCCGCGATTGATGATCTTGGTATCCATGCCGGAGCCGGAGATGTTCTTGCCGATTCGGTCGACGATCAGCAGGTCGACCTCGGCCAACGGGATACCCGGCTTCCATTCCAAAACCCGCGCCAGCAGCTTTTCCTCTTCCGACGCCATACCCCTGGCGCCCAGCGCCCGGACCTCGGCGGTGTTGTGGTGCGCGTCTTCCAGGATGGCCAACCCGCCCAGCATCTTGCCCGTGTCCAGCATCACCTGACCGACGGATCGAATCACCTGCTCCATGCCGATGCGTTTCGCAAAGACGTGATAGCGGCGGGCGCCTTCCCACTTGCCCAGTCCGATGGCCATCATCTTGTGGACGCCGGACTCCAGCTTTCCGATGAAGCCGGTATGCCACTTCACCCGACTCAGCAGCATCACGCCGTCGGATTCAAAGGCTTGCTTGTCCATGGAGACCGCGATGCCCTCAGGCGTCGTGCCGATGGGAACCACATCCAGGGAACTGACGACGGGCGCTCCCATCGTCGCTTCCGTGATGCCGTAGTGGGCCAGTACGTCCGCTTGCCCTTCGGCCGTACCCCCACCGTGGCTGCCCATCACCGGGATGAGAAAGGGCTCGGCTCCGTGCGACTGCCAGAAGTTGACGGTTGCGCGCGTGATCTCCGCGATGTTCGCTATGCCGCGACTGCCCACCCCGATGGCGACCCGGGCGCCGGGCCGAACGGCGGCGGTCCATTCCGCCGACTCCAACTCTCGCTGAACCGCGTCGGCGACATTGGGCAATCGGCGATCCGGGAAGGTCTGGCGGATAGGGACGAGGCGTTGCACCGCGCCGATTATAACGAGTCGCTTCCCTGCGACGTTCGCTTGCGGCCGAGAAACGCCCACCCCAGTGCGCCCAGCGGGATGACGATCAGACCGGCGCCGAACACTCCGGCTCCCGCCGCCAGGAACCAGAGCTGCCAGAAGTCGTCCACACGCGCGTCCTCGGGATTGTCGGGGTCGTAGAGGACGATCACAGACTGGCCGATGTCGTAACCCGTCCAGACCGTCGCAAAGCGCGGTCGAAATTCGTGCGACTCGGCCCGGTTCACGTTGAAGCGAACCACCGGTTGCAGCGGGCCGGCGCTTGAGGTCAGCGGTCGATCGTACGCCACCACCCGTCCAGGAGCCGGATTGGCTCGCTGCACGAATTGAGCGCTGGCATCGAACAGCCGCCACCCCGAGATCAGCAACCACAATCCCGCCGCGTTGCCTGCAAGGACAACAACGATGGCGGTTGCGGTCTGCTTGCTTGCGCGCATCGGTTCCTACCCTGGGGCGATTATCGGCGACGGCTCTTCCGGCGCCGTTGGTCCGGCCGGGAATTGCCGCGTGACAAAGTGCATGAAGGCGCGGCCCCGCGGACGCTGATTGTCGCGCGTGACGGCTACCCGCGCCAGGAAGACGAGCGCCCGCTTGACGTCTTCGTCGCTCGTACTCTCCGCGCCCGGCTCGGTCTGCTGCTCACGCTCCACGCGCCGGTACTCGTCGATCGTCTGCCGCGTCAGTCGCGCCAGTTCTCGGGCCGGAACTGAATCCGGTTTGTCCTCGTAGAGAATGCCGCCCTCGAGCGCCTTGAACGACTCCACCAGCGAGTCCACCGCCGCACGAGCGTCTGCATCGAGCACTCCCGGAACCTCGTTGAAGCCCGCAGCCAGGGCGCGCGCGCAGACCTCGATGAGCGGCTCATGCCGCTTCAAGAACCGATCGTCCAGTCGCACGTCCGGGAACGGGTAGTTCGCCTGAGTGAGCTCGAAGATCTCCGTCTCGTGCGCCTGCTCCAGGTAGGTGCAGTCCAGGGGACAGGAGAGTGTTCTCTCTCGCTGCTCTCCGCAGCAGACGGAGCAAATCTTCTTACCCTGCGCCGGACAAGTCCGTTTGGGTTTTCGTCGCCGGCAGATGGGGCAAGACATGACGATTGCGGGTCCGGAGCCAAAAAAGCGGGCGGAGGGCCGTAGCCGCGTCCGCCCGCCTTAAGTCGTTCCGCAGGAGGTGCGCCTAAGGCAGCGCCGGCTCCTCGATGTTGTAGTCGGCCGTCAGTTCCTTGAGGAACGCCACGATCAAGGCCTCTTCCTCTTCAGTGATCTCGGCGTTCTTGGCGTCAGCCAGGTTCTTTTCGTCCAAGTAAGGATTCGCCAATCCGCCCGAGACCATCAGGTGGACGGCTTCTTCGAGAGTGGCGACAGAGCCGTTATGGAAGTACGGCGCCGACTTGGAGACGTCGATCAGCGTCGGCGTCTTGAACGCGCCCGTGTCGGCTTCATTGCCGGTGACTTTGGCGCGGCCCGGATCCGGCGTGTCGGCGTCCATACCGATGCCGACGTTGTGGAACTGAAGATCGGTCATCAGCAGCCCGTCGTGGCAGTTCGTGCACTTCGCCTTGTTGGCGAACAGGTCGTAGCCCTTCTGTGCGTCTTCGCTCAGAGCCGACTCGTCGCCGTTGCGAAACCGGATCCAGGTCGAGTCCGAGGCGACGATCGTGCGCATAAAGGAGGCTACCGCCATGGCGATGTTGTCCGCGCTCGCGGCCTCGCCGAACACCGCCTGGAACTTCTCGGCATAGGCCGGGATCTCGTTCAACTCAGCGGCGCGGTCGTCCATCGAGGGGACGCCGTCTTTGCCGGAGGCGCCCATGTTGCCGCCGCCCCAGGCGCCTTTCACCTGGGCCTCAAGCGCGCCGGAGCGGCCGTCCCAGTACAACTTGTCGTGGTAGCCCACGTTCCACATGGTGGGCGCGTTGCGCGTCAAAGTCTTGTCGAATGCGCCGATCGCCAGCGGCTCGTCGGTAGCCAAGCCATGTTCCTTCAAGTGGCAGCCGTAGCAGGAGCGATTCCCGTCGCCGGAAAGGCGCTTGTCGTAGTAGAGCATCTTGCCCAGTTCGACCTTGGCTTCCGTCATCGGGTTGTCGGCCGGTACTTCCATGTCGGCGTATCCCGGCAGTTGAGGCGGCCAGGCGGCCTCGGGGGCCTCTTCCGCCGTTTCAACGGGCGCCTCGCCGCCGCAAGCGACCAAGGCACAGGCGAGCAAGGCGAGGGTGAGGTATTTGACGAGAGAGTGGCGGTCGAAATCGAGTGAGAACATTGAGTTTCCTCCTGGGAGCGGGTGCCTTCAGGCAGCGGCTTGAGCCCAGACTTTGGACCATCATAGCGTCGGCGTGACGCGTTTACCAGGAACGTTTCCGGCCCCGCCGACGGATTTTCAAGCCCGCTTGAAGGGATCGCGTCGGAAATGCCGCTATCTAGGAAAGAGTTGCATCTGCGGGGCGGGTCCGAGATCGTGGTAGCTTGGCAACCAGCGCCCTGAGGAGAGTGTTCATGTTCCGACGTCGAATCGTCGTCCTTTGGGCGGCGCTCGCGCTTACGATGGTTCCCCTCGATGGGCAGACCACGCGCATCCCTCCCAACGCCGTCGTGAATGCGGCCGGGTTCATGCGCCCGAGTTTGCCCAACGGCAAGATCGCGCGGGGATCAATCTTCTCGGTCTTTGGGACCCGGATCGGTCCTGGCGCGCCCGTGGATCTTTCGAACGCCAGTTTTCCGCTCTCGACGACCCTCGGCGGAGTCTCCGCCACGGTCACCCAAGGCGACGTTGTCGTCGACGTGATCCCGGTTTTTGCGACCACCGGCCAGGTGAACGCGATCATGCCCTCGGATGCGCCTCTCGGACGAGCGTCGCTGCGAATCTTGAACGGCGTCCGCCGATCCAACGCGGTCCCGATTGAGATCGTGGAGTCGAGCGTCGGCGTCTTTTCCGCCACTGGATCGGGGGAAGGACCCGGCATCGTACAGAACTTCCAGTCGCAGACGGCTCAGCCCGTCAATTCGCTGGACGAGTCCGCTACTCCGGGACAGGTCGCCACCATCTGGGCGACCGGATTGGGTGCGGCTACGTTTCCAGACAACGAGGCTCCCGTCGCCGGAAATCTCGACGTCGACGTAGAAGTCTGGATCGGCGGCGTGCCGGTCCCGCCGGCCGACCTGCTCTACTTCGGACGGAGTCCCTGCTGCGCGGGCGTTGATCAGATCATCGTGCGTATTCCGGAACAAGCGCCGCTCGGCTGCTACGTGCCGCTGCACGTGCGCACCAACAACGCCGTTCTCAGCAACACCACGACCATCGCCGTCACCGAGGAAGGAGGATCTTGCCGACCTTCCGACGCCGTGGCCCAGACCACGGAAGACGGAGTGGGATTGATTGCCCTGCTCGGAGCGGCGGTCGAAGACAACGTCGACCGGACTGAGCCGCTGGAGCTGGAAGGCGAGCTGGGCCTGGCGAGGTTTCGCGAGCGTCCTCCTTCTCCGTTCAACTTCGATCGAATCTCCGCCCTCCCTCCGGCCGGGGCGTGTACGGTGCTGGCCTGGCGAGGGAGATTCCAAGACGGCCTCGACGTCGGCGATGCGGGACGGCGCTTGGACCTGGGCCCGCGGCTGGAGATCAGCAGCCCGCTGGGAACCCGCAATCTCGGTGCCGACGAGCAGCGATTTCTTTACAGCGCGCTCCTCGGCGGCTCCTCCGGCGACGCCGGCTTCTTCGCCGACCTGTTCGCGCCCAGCCTCTTTCTCTCGCCCGGCGAGTACGCCGTATCGAGCGTTGGGGGGACGGACTCGCCTCGAACCCAAGGCTCGTTTGAGAGTGTGCGCTCAGCCGAGTGGACGAACCAAGCCGACGTCGGAGTGATCGACCGGTCGCAGGACCTCTCGATCGAATGGACCGGCGATCCGGCGGCGATCCTCGGCGTCAACTATGACCGGCCGACCAACACGACGGCGGCGTTTCTGTGTCGAGCGCCCGAAGCCGTGAACAATTTCTCGGTCCCTGCCTACATCCTCGGCGCGCTGTCTCCGTCGCGTGCGGGCTTCGCCGAGTCCGAGGCCTGGCTCTGGGTCGGCGTTCTCGATGCGACCGAGTTCGACCTGACCGGGATCGATACGACCGCGATTCGAGCCCAAGGATCGGCCAGATCCGTGATCTTCAAGTGAGGACGACCATGACGAACCTCGACAACCGCCCCCGCTTTCTCGCCGCCCTGGTAGTCTCCTCGCTGCTCGGCACTCTCGGCTGCGCGGGGCTTTGCTTTGTTCCCACCGACGATCCGCCGCCGACCCTGCGTTTCGCCGGGGAAAGAGAGTTCAATCGTCCGGACATCACTTGTGCCGCCGATCCTTTCGCCGCCCTGATCATCATCGCGACCATCGCTCTCGACGACGGTGACTTCGACGTTCCGGGCAACCAGTTCTTGACTTCGGTTGGCCAAACCACTCCGCCGTCGCCCGGGCTCGTCAGGATCGAGTTCACCGCGCTCGACGAGCCGGCCGACCTGGAGTTCATCTCCGAGCAACTCACCAGCACGGACGGCGTACTCGAGGCGCCAGGGCTCGATCCCGCACGCCGTTTCCTCGGTGCGGGAGAACCGGCTCAGACATCCTCTGGCCGTGCGTTCTTCGTCAACCCGGAGCAAAACTCAATCGCCCTCATTGATACGGCCACGGGTCAGACCCTCCGTCAAGTGCGCGTCGGATCCGACCCGCGTGGCGTTGCGGCCTCTCGCGACGGCTCCATGCTGTACGTAGCCAATCGCGGCTCTGGATCGGTGACCCCGGTCGACGCCGTCACGCTGGAGCCGTCTCCGCCTATTAGTCTCAACGGCGCCGGTCTGTCGGAGGACGTCGCGGTTTCTCCCGACGGCAAGACGCTGTACGTCGTCAACGGCGCTGATTCCGGGTCGCTGTTCTTCATCGATACCGAGACGCGCGACATCATCGGCAACCTGCGTACGGGGCGTCAGCCGACGAAAGTCGCGCTCTCTCCCGACGGCGCGACCGCCTACGTCGCCAACACCGGCGGCGGTAACGTCGCCGTCGTCGACACGCTGAGCCAAACCGTCGTCGGTACTCTCAACGTGTCCGCAGCGGCCGATATCGTCGTCAGCGTCGACGGCGAGACCGTTTACGTCGTGGCTGGAGTCGGGGCGGGCCGGGTCGCCGCCTTCGACGCCGCCACTTTCCAACAGGAAAACGAGTGGAACGTCGGCGAGGCGCCGCGCGGGATCGCTCTGTCGCCTGACGGGAATCTCCTGTTCGTTACGAATACGCAGTCCGAGCGCCTGTACATCATCGACTTGATCTTGGGCCGCGTCGTTGGGGCGTTCCCCGTTCCGCGCGGTCTCGGTCCTGTCGTAGTTTTGCCGGGCGTCTAGCGTTCGCCTATCCGCCGACTCGCTATCCTCAATCGCAGGGGAGGTTTTTGGGAGTGGGCAGACGCTATCCAACCCGGCCGTACGTTGGCATCGGCGCCGTCGTTCTCGACGCCGATCGCGTCTTGCTCGTGCGCCGCGGCGGCGAACCACAGAAAGGACTCTGGTCGATCCCCGGCGGCGGTCTTGAATTAGGCGAGACTCTGGAACAGGGCGTTCGCCGCGAAGCATTGGAAGAGACAGGCCTGGAGGTGCGCGTCATCGGTTCGCTCGAAACGTTCGAACGCATCCTGCGCGACGCCTCCGGCCGCGTGGAGTACCACTACGTCTTGGCTGACTATCTCTGCGAGCCGTCGGGCGGCGCTCTTCGTGCCGGTGACGACGCCGACCAGGCCGCCTGGTTCGAGCGCGCCGAGCTCGATTCGTTGGCTACAACGCCGCTCGTGGCTGAAGCCGTCGAGCGTGCTTTCCAACTGCGCGACCAACAGTAGAGCCTTCCGCTATGAACGCCGCAGCTATCCGCGCCCTGGAACTCGACGCCGTCTTCCCGATTCTCGAGCGCTACCTCTCAAGCGACCTCGGCCGCAGCGAGCTCGGTCGCGTCTCTCAAGCGCCGTTTCACGCCGACGCCGCCGACGCCGCTCGCGGCTTTGCCCTGGTCGGCGAGGCCATGGACTGGCTGCGGGCCGGCGAGGACGCCGACCGTCGAAATCTGACGCCGCTTCCGCGTTTCGAGAGCCTTCAAGATCTGCACGCGACGGCCGACGAACTCGAAGTGGTCGGATCCCTACTGACCGCCCCTCAGATCGCCGACCTGCTTGAGCTGCTGGCTCGGGCGGAGGAAACCAAACAGCGTCTCTGGCGCGAGCGGGCCAAGCGTCCCAAGTTGGCCGACCAAGCTGATTTGATCGGCGAGTTTGCGCCCGTAGTCCGCGAGCTGGCCGGCAAGATCCTGCCCAACGGCGAACTCTCCGACATCGCCTCCAGCGCTCTTTCTCGCATCCGCCGCCAGATCGAGCAACAGCGCCAGACGGTCCACCAATCGCTTGAACGCTTCGTACGCAAGCATTTCGACGAAGGCGTCCTCCAAGACAATTACGCCACCGTGCGCAACGGTCGGTCCGTCGTCCCGGTCAAATCAAGCTGGCAAGGCCGTATCGAAGGCGTCGTCCACTCGGCCAGTTCCACCGGCCAAACCGTCTTCGTGGAGCCGCTTGAAACCATCACGCAGAACAACAAGCTCGTCGGACTGATGGAAGACGAGCAGCGGGAAGTGATTCGCATTCTGCGCGAGATGACCGAGCGTCTCCGCGAGCAGACGGATGAGATCCGAGAGGCCGTCAACGTCCTTGGGCGGCTAGAACTGATCTTCGCTAAGGCCCGCTTCGGGCGCGCATTCCGCTGCTGCCTGCCCCGCTTTGAAGAAGGTCGCTTTGAGATCCAGTGGGCGCGTCATCCGCTGCTGCAGGACGTATTGGCGCGCGACGGCGGCAAGGTCCAGCCTCTCTCGCTCAAGCTCGTCGACGGCAGCCGCTGCCTCATCGTTTCCGGCCCCAATGCCGGCGGTAAGACGATCGTCTTGAAGACGGTCGGCTTGCTCGCGCTGATGGCTCAAGCAGGGCTCCCCGTCCCGGCTGCGGAGGCGAGCCTGCCCTGGTTTGAGGAGGTCCTCCCCGATATCGGCGACGCGCAGTCGATTGAGGCCAGCCTCAGCACCTTTTCGGCCCACATCGCGACGCTGAAGCACATGCTCTCGGCCGCGACCTCGAGGTCGCTCGTGATTATCGACGAGTTGGCGGGCGCCACGGACCCGGCCGAGGGCGGAGCTTTCGCTGTGGCGGTCGTCGATCGCTTGCTCGAGCGCGGCGCCTATTCGTTGATCTCCACCCACCTGCCCGCGCTGAAGGTCCATGCCGCGAACTCCGAGCAGATCGTCAGTGCGGCAATGGGCTTCAATCATCAGACTCTGGAGCCCAACTACGAGCTGCTCCTGGGCGTTCCAGGCGAGTCCGCCGGGCTGGCCATGGCCGAGCGCATGGGAGTCGACCCGGAAGTGATTCGCAACGCACGCGCGGCCCTCGCCGGGCAGGAGCACGAAGCCTCCAAGTACCTGGCAAGCCTGCGACGGCAAGCCGAAGACTACGAGGCGCGCACACGCGAACTCGCCGTTGCGGAGCGACGTTTGGAGGAGAAGGAGCGCGAACTCATCCGAGCCATGGAGGAGCGCGAGAAGAAGAAGATCGGAGCCCTCGAGTACCGGGTCGCCGCGGCTGTCAGGGAAGCGCACTCCAAGAACGAACAAGTCCTCGCCGATGCGCTGGCCAAACTGGAGGTCGCTCAGGAAGCCGGCAAGCGCCAAGCCGTGGTCGCTCGCAGGGAGGCTCTGCGTACCCAGCGCGAAGCCGTTGAGCGCGTCGAACAAGCAGGACTAGAAGCTCTGGGTAAGACTCCGGTTGCGGAGCCCGCCGCCCCATCCGACGAGATTCGCGAAGGGGTCCGCGTGCGCCTCGCGGGCTTTGGAACGGAAGGTCGCGTTCTCCGCTCGCTCGGCTCCAACCGTTGGGAGGTCCAGGCCGGACAGCTCAAGATGCAGGTCAAGGCGGCGCAAATCAGCGAGGTGCTTCCCGACGCCCAATCGTCGGTGGGCCGCCGCGGCCTTCCCGACGGAGTCACTTTGAGCCGCGCAGAGCCCGACGAGCAAGAGACCTACCTCGGCATGACCGAGATCAACGTCATCGGACAGCGAACCGACGAGGCTGAGCAAACCGTAGAGAAATTCCTCGACAAGGCGGTCTTGGGCGAGGTCAATCGTTTGCGCATCATTCACGGCCACGGGACCAACGCCCTGCGCCGAGCCCTGTGGAAGTTCTTCGCCAACCACCCCTACGTCGACCGCCACTATCAGGCCGAGTCGCACGAAGGGGGAGGCGGAGCCACGATTGTTGAACTCCGTGCGGACGATTAGAGATCGGCGCCCCAGCCCGACCTGGACTATTGCTCGTTGTCGGGGGAGGAGTCGCTCGTTACCAGCGACTCAAAGATCGCCAGCACTTGCTTGCGGTACTGGTACATCCGCTGCAAGTCCTTCCGGAAGTGCTGGTCGTACTCTCGCGCCTTCATCCACTTGCGAAACATTGTGGGCGGGATGTCGATTTCCTGACGGATGGACTCCAGCGAGTGTCCGCGAAGGAAAAGGCCATAGAACATCGCCGCCTCTCGCTGAGGGGCGTGGAACTCGGCGTCGGAAGGAAACCGCTTCTCGACGGCCGGTGCGGCCATGGCGATCGTGGACAAGAAAACTCAGTATACTGGCGGTCCCGCGAGGCGGCAACCGGGGTGAATCCCCGATAGAATCGGCAGGTGCGAGCGTTCACAATAGCGGGACTTGTCGGCGCCGCCGGGTACCTCGGCTACCAAGCCGCCCACCCTCGCGCTCAACGCTGGGGGCCTGGATTTCATCGTGGCCCGGGGAAGACAAACGCCGTCTATCTGACCTTTGACGACGGCCCCTCCAACGAAACCGAGCATTTCTTGGATCTGCTCGCGGAGCACGGCGCCAAGGCGACCTTTTTCGTGTGCGGCAGGAACATCGAGCGCCGCCCTCAGCCTGCCCGCCGAGCCCTGGCCGAGGGCCACGTGCTGGGCAATCATACGCAGAACCATCGTTTTTTGTTGGGTTTGGGCCCCGCAGGCGTCCGCGACGAAGTCGCTCGGGCGCAGCACGCGATTGAGGATGCAACCGGAACGAGTCCCCGCCTGTTCCGGCCGCCCTACGGCGTCCGCTCCCCTTGGTTGCCGCCGGCTCTAGCCGAACACGACCTGGTTTCAGTTCACTGGACCGTCATCGGGAACGACTGGGCGCTTCCGGCCCCGGGAGTCCTCGCCCGGGTCCGTCCGGCGATGGATGATCCTGGTGCGATCATCTGCCTCCATGACGGCGACGGCGTGCGGGCCGAGGCGGACCGTCGGGCGACCCTAGAGGCGACGGCGGATTTGCTCCGGGGCCGAGAGGGCACGGATTTTAGGACGCTGGAGGCGTCGGGCGAGTGACGGAGCGGAGGCGGATGTCGTCCGCCGTGCTTTAGACGATTTCGGCCCAAATCACGTGATGGTCGCTGGCGACGTGGACCTTCTTGACCAGCGAGTCGTAGACATCCCAGCGCTTCGGCGCCGATCCCGGCCAGACGCCCTTGCGAAACATGCCGGCGGATGAGACCCGGTCAAACAAGCTCGGCGAGAGCAGGAGATAGTCGATTTTCTGATTGTCGTTGCCGAGGCCGAACGTACCGATGCCGTCGCTGGTGTTGCTCGCCGGCACGTTGAACTCCCCGACGTCGAAGACAGGGTGAGTGCTGACGTCTTTGAGGTCGGTCTGGGCGAGCAGCGGCTGCAACGGGTCGCTGTCCGGCGTATCGTTCAAATCCCCTAGGACGACGACGTTGTCCTCGCCGCCGGCTCGCAGGCTCTGGTAGATCTCCGCAGTGCGTTCAGCCTGGGCCCGCCTCTTGGCGACCGACGCCGGATTGTTTCCTCCGAACTTGCTCTTGAAGTGGTTCGGCAGCACCCAGATCGTGTCGCCGTCCGGGGTGGTCACCGAATACTCCGGACAATCGCGGCTATAAACGGGGTGGCCGTCGTCCTTGAGGTCATGGATATGGCTGCGCATGGTCCCGATGTCGAAGCCGGACTTCGTCATCAAACCCACGTCGATTCCTCGGTCGTCGTTGCCGTCGATGAGCATGATGTTGGCGTAGGGATCGGGCCGTTCGGCGGGCGGCAATTCGCCGTTGACCTGCGCAAAGACAAACTCGGTGAACTTCTTGAGCGCCACGCGGTCCTCGGCCTCGACCACGGCCAGGATGTCGGCATCCACATCCCGGATGACTCGCCCCGTGTTGAGCACCGCTGTTTCATTGACCGGAGCCGTCTTAAGTTCAGCCCATCCGATCCACTCGTCCCGGCCGTCGGCGACCACTTGAATCGGGCCGTTCTTGGGCCGCTTAAGGATTGGCTCTCGAATCTTGCGAATGAGAGCCAAAGGGCCCTCGTTGAAGCGATTGAGCTTCAGAATCTCCACCAGCTCCAAGATCCGGGTCTTGCGAGCTGGCGTGTAGTTGGTCTCCTCAAAAATACTATTGAGTTCGGCGACCGCTCGGATGGCTTCCTGCGCATCGTCCGCTGCTTCGTTGAAGGCCTTCGCCCGGTCGAATAGATTCTCCACATTGAACGCAGCGATCTTCGTCATATTGCTCTTTCTCCGGCCATGGGTCCGCGAGTAGCGTAACCGAGGGAGAGTGGAGCCGCAATGACTTTCGGTCGCCGGTCCAAGGATCTGCTGCGTTGTTCGAGTTGCTGCGCTCGGACAGGCGTGCCCCAACTAGCCGACGCCCAGCACGTCGCGCAGCCGATCGGCCGCGACCTGCTCGTCGCCCGGCTCGTTCATGAAGACCGTGAACTGAAGGCCGCCTTCCGAAGGGCGTGTGACCGCGATCCGAGGCGCGCCCTGCATGAGGCGCTCTTCCGCTTCGCGTGCGGTGATGCCGAGTTGCTCCTCGTCCCAGGCGGCGGTGACGCGGTGGACGCGTCGGGTGCGCTCAAAGGGAGGCTGTCCGGTGCGAACGCCGGGAATTTTGTCGAGTTCGCGCCGGAGTGTTCGAGCCTGACGTTCGTACTGCTTGTCGAGTTGGTCGAAGTCGAGCGCCGCGTACTTCTCGCAGGCGAGCCAGAGCGCAACCATTTCTTCACGACCGACCTTCATCGGGCGGCCGTTGGAATCGGAATGCGGATTCGAGTTCAGCCAGGCGGCGCGCAACAAGTCCTTGCGACCCGCCAGGATCCCGGAGCATTGCGGCGCTCGCATGTGCTTGCCGCCCGAGATCGCCAACAGGTCGACGCCGCTACGGGCGAGTTTCGGGATGTTGTCCCACGGCGGAAGGATGTTCGCACAATCGGCGAGGATCGGCACGCCTGCGGGCTTGGTGATCTTCAGTGCGTCCTCAACCCGGATCCAATCCTCGCCCCAGGTGCGGTCGTCGGTGTTGCCGGCCAGGAAGTACATCATGGCCGTGTGGGGGCCGACGGCTCGCTCCAGTTGGTCGAGCGTCTCGACCTCCACGATCTTGACGCCCGCTCCGCGTACGGCATGGTCGTAGGAGATGCGATGGACCTTCTGGATGACGACCTCGTCTTTCAACCCCGAAACGTCCGGTAGCTGCTTGATGTGGGCGGGGTCCTCACCTGCGATGCACGCGTAGGTTCCGATCGCTATGGCGCCCGCGGCGCCGGTGGAGACCATGGCGCCCTCGGTTCCGGTCAGCACGGAAAGGCGCTCGCCGATTGCCTCCTGCAACTCCTCCAGCACGACATACTCGCTCGCGGCTTCGGCTTGGGCTTCAAACAGCTCAGGCCACTGCTTGGAGGCGCCCAGCGTGGTGTAAGTCCCGCGGAAGTTGATGACGGGCTTGAGTCCGAGCTTCTGGTAAACCGTCTGCTTGGGCGCGGCCTGAGCAGAGCCGGGGAGCAGCGGGGCCAGCGAGCCGAGTCCTACTCGCTGCAGCCAACGACGACGGGACGCGCTCATGCGGCAACTCTCATGGTGGGCCATTATAGGCGACCGGTCGCGCCTCTTCCGCGGGCGGCTCCGTTCAAAGATTGGCTACAGTACATCCCGAGCCATTCATGACCAGCAGAATCCTATCGCTACCCGCTCTCTTGGGTCTCGCGACTCTTCTCGCAGGAGTTGCACAGGGCGCCGATCGGCCGAACTTCGTCCTGATCTTTGCCGACGATCTCGGCTACGGGGACTTGGCCTCTTACGGGCATACGGAGTTCAAGACTCCGCACTTAGATCGCATGGCGGCCGAGGGCGCTCGCTTTACGGATTTCTACGTCCCAATGCCCTACTGCGCGCCGTCGCGGGCGACCATCCTCACCGGACGCTATCCGTTCCGACACGGCATGGTGGGCAACCCGACGCCGGACAGCGGCCTCAACGACTACGGTCTGCCCGCCGGCGAAGTCACCATCGCGCAGGCCCTGAAGGAGCGAGGCTACGCCACGACGGCCATCGGCAAATGGCACCTCGGGCACATCCCGAAGTATCTGCCGACGAAGCGCGGATTCGATTCGTACTTCGGCATCTTGTACTCGAACGATATGCGTCCGGTGCAGCTTGTAGAGGACGATCGCGTCGTCGAGTATCCGGTGGTCCAGGGCACGCTGACGAAGCGCTATACCGAGCGTGCGCTGGAGTTCATTGAAGAGAAGCGCGACGAGCCGTTCCTTCTCTACCTGCCGCACGCAATGCCGCACAAGCCGCTGGCGGCGTCAGAAGATTTCTATACGCCCGAGACTCCCGACAATCTGTACGCCGACGTGATACGCGAACTGGATTGGTCGGTGGGGCAGGTGCTCGAGAAGCTGCGGGAACTGGATCTCGACCGAAGGACGCTGGTGATCTTCACCTCCGACAACGGGCCCTCATGGGGAGGCTCGACAGGCGGCTTGCGCGGGATGAAGAGCAGGACATGGGACGGCGGCGTGCGCGTCCCGTTGATCGCCTGGTGGCCCGAGCGCATCCCCGAGGGGCTGGTCGTCAAGGAGGCGGCCGCCTCGATCGACGTCTTTCCCACGTTTGCGAAACTCGCTGGCGCCTCGTTGCCGGCTGACCGTACGATCGACGGACGGGACATCCTGCCGCTGATGACCGAGGCGGGCGCCAAGAGTCCGCATGAGGCGGTGTTTGCGATGTCGGGCGGGCGGCTGCACATTGTGCGCTCAGGCAAGTGGAAACTCCACGTCCGGGCTCCCGGGCCGCCGCGAGACGCTGAGAGCGTACAGAGCTACATCGAGGGCTCGTACAATTTCCGAATGCCGGACGGCACGACGATCATTGCGCCGTTTGAGCAGCCGCATCCCACACAGCACCCGGGCGTGCTGACGGGCGACAAGCGGAAGGAGATGATGCTGTTCGACATGGAGGCCGACCCTGCCGAGCAGAAGGACGTTGCGGATTCGCATCCGGGCGTCGTCAAGCGGCTGAAGGCATTGTTTGATGCGATCGACGGCGAAGAGACGCCTCGACCTCGGGGTAAGTTCTCGGAGCTGCAGCGAGTGAAGGGCGGGGAACTGCGCTATGACCGCTTGCTGCCCTAACGGCGGCTTCCCAGGGGTGCTTTCGGCCCGCCGCCGACGTTTTCCCTGCACATGAAGCGGTTTTGGGGCGTCAACTCTAGCGTGTCGATTCGATGGTTCTCTCTGAGTCTTGTTTTTTGGTTCGCGGGCGGGGTTTGGGCGCAGTCGCCTGATCCGCAGCCTTGCAGGGTGGCTGAGTCCGAGCGGTTCGTGTTCTACAGCGACCCTTGGATCAATCTGCACCACTTCCTTTTCCAATGGGCTCGGAATGAGCCTGAGGCGGTGGAGGGGGACCGGAGGCGTCCGGTCGAGATCCTGGAGGTCGACGATCTGGCCGGGCTTTCCGCTGAGGACCGTGAGGTCTGGATGTCGGCCGTCAATTTCTATCGGACCGAGTTAGCGTCCGAGAACTTGCTGTTCAGTGACGGGTTGGTTGGGCTACGGAATCGGCTGATCGCAGGCGGGTGCGGCGACCTGGATGCGGCGGGGATCGAGCCGGTGGTCCTGAAAGCGCTGACGTCGACGATGCCGATCTATCGGGCGCGGTGGTGGTCCGATCATGATCGAGCGAACCGGGCTTGGAGTGAGGAGCAGGTTGGGCTGCTGGAGATGCACGAGCAGGCGCTCGCCGAGGGACTGGCCAAGGCTTTCGGCGCCGTTTGGCCGAAGGACCGGGTGCGCGTGGACGTGGGCTTCTACGCAAACTGGGCGGGCGGGTATACGACGAACCGTCCTGACGTGGTGACGCTTGAGGGTCGCAGCTATCCCGGGCTGCAGGGCCTGGAGATGATCTTCCATGAGGTCTCGCACGCCTCTTTCCTGGAGCAGCCATTGAAGCGAGATTTGGCCGCGGCGTTTGAACAGCTTGGGGAGAAGAGGCCGGGGTTGTTGCCGCACACCGTGCAGTTCATGACCCCGGCGGAACTGGTACGGTCGCGGCTGTCCGAGGACGAGAGCAATGGATTCGATTCAGTGGGGGAAGCGGTGCTGAGCAGGGGACGGATGCGGGAGCAATATGATGCGGTGCGGCCGCCCTGGCGCGAATATCTGGCGGGGGAGATTGAGCGCGAAGATGCACTGGAGCGGATTGTGGAGGCGCTGAGCCGCTGAGTCGAGGAAAGGGCGAGCATTGGAGCTAGGCGGGGTTGAGGTACGAGTACATCGTGTAGAGCCGACTCATCGCGGCTCACTTGCGACTGACCGACGAGGGGGGCTGAAATTGGACCGGCGAACCCCCGGAGGCAAGGTAGAGAGTTGAGGATTTCTTCGACCGGCGACGGAGATGAAGATGCGGCCGGTAGAGATCGACAGGACTAGAGAACAGTCAAAGGATAGAAGCCGGGACGGACACAGCTCGTAAGTGGAAGGAAGCAGGTAAGATAGACAGTGGAGGAATGGCCGAGCGGTCGAAGGCGGCGGTCTTGAAAACCGCAGTGCTCGAAAGGGTACCGGGGGTTCGAATCCCTCTTCCTCCGCCACTTCGCCTTCCGCCGTAGGCATTTGCGATGCGGTGCCCTGACAAACTTGAGCTGGTTCTCCAGTGGGGGAGGGCCGCAGTCGCTCTGGCGCGCCGCTACCTCGATGTCTGCGGCTCTAGCGTCGAGACGGAGCCGGTTCTCGTCCCGCCAGTTCTAGCTAGTAGACCCAAGGCCTCGCTTGCTTGACCGCGAGCTCGTTCTCCGCGGTGATCTTGAACTCGATCTCCATTGCAAACGGTTCGTCCCCGTCGACCCCGTAGAGCATGCGAAAGCGGTTGTGGATCTTGTTCAAGCTTCGACGCAGCAGCTTCCGCTGCTCGATATCGAGTAACGGCTGCCCATCGCTCACCCGGTTCGAAGTACGCACCAGGCGGTCGCCGGCGGCGTTGAGCGCGCCCAACAAGAGTTCCTCCGGGATCGATTCCGCATCCGGGTTCGTCACCAGGTCTTCGCCGACCTGAGTGTTGACGTAGAACATCCGACCCCGCCCCATACCCGCCGTCTGGTAGACGATGTCGTCGCTCACGGCCACGCCGTTGGCCAGCTCGTCCGAGTAGTTCGGGTGCGCCAGCACGCCCATCGCCGCGGCCTGGTGATCGATCCGGTAGAACTCGCGCTCCTCGTAGGCTCGGAAGTTCCACAGGCTCGCGAAGACCTGTTTGACCGTCTTCTCAATGTGCCCTTCATGAGGGTGATGGGTGTAGGAGTCGTACAACCCCGCGCCGCTGAAGCCGGGCAAGTCCTCGTTGTTTGTGCTTGAGCGCATGCGTATTGAGACGCCCTCACCGAAGGCTCGCTGCATCTGAAGCAGCGCCTCGGCCATCGCTGGAGGCATCTCTCCGCTCTTGATCCGCTTGCGGAACCTCGCGAGCGCCTTCTCGCGTTCCGCGGCGTCGTCGCTGAAGCCGGGCTCTGCCGTCATCACCGCCGCTTGCTCGTAGAGGCCGTTGGCGCGCATGAATCCGTCGTAGAACCAGAAGGGAATCGCGAACCCTTTCGGGACCACCCCGTCCGGCAAACCGACGCGGTGCAAGGCAGCCAGGTTGGCGGCCTTGACGCCAATGCTTGGTGCGTTCTCGAAGCCCACTTCGGCGAGCGGTCGGATCCGGTCGATGCTCAAATCGCGCACCGGTGTTCGGCTCTCGGTCGGTCGCAAGTCGGCGAAGTGCGCAGCGACCTCCTCGCTTGACGCCTCGCGGATCTCGTACCCGTCCGCGGAGGCCTTGTAGTAGACGTACCCGCCGATGAGTCCCGCAATCTTCGGGTCGGAAGTCGCCCCGCGGATGTAGGCGTTCGGGACGTTGTCTTGAACTGCTCGCAGATTCACGTGCGACAGCGGCGTCTGGCGAAACTCGCTGATCACGCCCGCAACGCGCGGCATCTCGTTCGGCAGGCTCCTATAGAGCACCACGTCGCGCGCGCCGGGCCGCTCGTCCACTTCCATCAGCCGCAATCTTCCGAATCCCTCCGCCTCGTTCAGCGGTAGGTAGGCGATGTCGTCGAAGCGATCATCTTCAGAGAACACCGGAAGGTCGGCGGCGTCATACTTTGCTTTCTCCTGCTTGTAGCGAGGCAGGGCCGCCGGCAGCGGATAGTAAGCGAGGTTTCCCGCCATCAAGGGCGACTTATCCGCCAAGAGCTTGTGGGCGAGTTGGATCTTCTCGAACGGGAACGAATCGAACGGCTCGAACTCGAAGGTATAGAGCCCGCGGCTGCCGCTGGGCGAGGTCAGCAGCGGACGGTAGACTACGACGCCGCGCATGTCTCCGCCCGGACCGCGACGACCGATGCCGACCGCGCTCATGAACATCATGTGCGCCCGATGTGTCTTGGTGTTCATGAAGTACATCTTGGGCTGGTCGGATTCGACGCCCGTGATGAGGAACTTCAAGAATTCCAGGCCCCTCAAGCCGCTATCGATGAGGACCTCTTCTCCTTGATAAGAGAGCTCTCGGAAGGTCTCGCGATCGGGAATCACGGCGACGCCGTCGTTCGGCTGGACTTCCTCCGGCTGTTGCAGCCGGCTCGCCTGGCCGCCTCCGCGACGACCGCCGAAGCCGCCTGGACCGCCGCCGAAACCTCCTCTTTGGGCCGACTCCAACTCGGATGACGCCAGGCTGCCGTCGGCGTTCGAGTCGAGTATTTCGAGCGACTCTCGGGCCTCGGCGATCTCAGCCGCAGAAAGTGCTCCGCTCGCGTCGGCATCGAGTACTTGGACGACCTGCGGGACTTCGGGGGGCCCGCCCGGTCCACGACGTCGGCCCGCGCCGGCCGGATTGAGTTCGTCCGCCGACAATCCCCCACTCTTGTCCTGATCCAGCGCCGCCAATGCAGTGGGGGCGCTATCGATCTCCTCTGCGGAAAGATCGCCGGAGGAGTCGGCGTCGAGGGCCGCCATTACGGGCGACGGACCGCCCCGGCCGCGTCCGCCGGGGCCGCCGCGACGACCCGGTCCGCCGAATCGGGGCAGCAGCTCCGTGGCTGCCAGACTCCCGTCGCCGTCCGTGTCGATCGAGCCAAGAGCGGCGCCGGCGTTGCGAATCTCCTCCGGCGACAACTCGCCTGATGCGTCCGAATCGAGCGCCGTCATCACCGGCAGTCTGCTCAAGAAGCCTCCCGGTCCCCCGCCTCTGGAACCGCCAGGTCCTCCCCGAGTCCCTCGGCCGCCGCCCGGTCCGCCGAAGCTCGGCAGCAGCTCGGCGCTTGTCAGCGCACCGTCCTTGTCGGCATCGAGCGAAGCCAATGCGCTTGGTGCATTCGCAATCTCCTCGGCGGACACCACCTCGTCCTGGTCCGCGTCGAGGACGCGCAACACCGGGATCCGCTGCATCATGCCCGGCGGCGTTTGTGCGAGGCCGGAAGCGCAGACGGCCAGCAGCGCCGGTACGGCAATCGATCTAACGCTGTCTCTCGTCATTGGGTCGCCTCCCAGGTGTTGCGTTCTTCAGACTCGATCTCAGCGGCGGCAGGCACGTCGCTTCCGGCCGGCTCTGCGGGCTCGTCGTAAGCGACGATCAAATCCGCCGTATCTCGGACAAAATCCAATCGGCCCACCCTCACGCGGCGAATGGGGAGACCGGTCCGCGCGCGAAGGTCCGCCAGCAACAGAGGGCGGCGATCCGGGGTGATCAACTCGATCTTGTCGTAGATGATCTTCTTGCTCGCCTCGAAGTGGAAGCCCCACTCCTTCTCGAGGGCGAACAGCACGGCAATCACCATCGCGTTCGCGACGGCCATCTTGACGAAATCGGCGCTCGAAGTGAGCACGGAGTTCATGACCGGCAGGGCAATGAACACGAACAGATAGGTCATCTCGCGCGCCGGCATCGTATCGGTGCGGTAGCGAAGAATCGAGAAGATGGCGAAAAGCCCAAAGCCCACGCCGATGCTCAGATCGATGCTGGTCAGCAGTCCCAGCACGAAATAGGTCATCGTGCTGAAGGTGAGGAACGTCAGCACGTACTGCTTATCTTGGGTAACCGGATAGTAGATGAGCCTCACGATCACCAGTGCGACGGCCAGATTGAACCCCGCACCGGCGATGTAAGTCAAGAGTTCAGCGTCCAACACGTAGGCCTCCTGTCATTCTCTGGAGCATTCTCAACTTCGGCTTGAACCGGTTGTGTTTCACGGTCGGGACGAGCAGCGATACCCCGATGCAGTACTTGCTGAAGCCGGTGGGCCTCACGCGCATCGCGCGCATCGCACTGTAGAAGGTCGACCCGCGGTCCACCGTCTCCTGTTTGAGTTCGGCCACTGCGATCCCCGGGATCTCAACGTCGCGGCCGTCCTGTCCGAATTCCAGGTTCATGTCGAGCGTCAGCCGCTCGCGACGCTCCTTGCTCACCAGAGAGATGCGCTCAAACTGGTTCAGCAAGACGGGCTGGAGCTCCCGGGAATCGACGGTCGAGTGGGCCTCAATAAAGCGGGCGGCGTCGGGAGCGATTTCGGTTGCCATCGCGGGGGTCTCCGTGCGTGTCTTGAGGGTTCGACAGGGCCGCGTCTTCTTCTTGATTTCAAGAAACGACCGATCGCTATCGACGTAGAGCCGGCTGCGCACCTTGTAGCCGTTGCGGGCTCCGGCGTGATGATCGAGATAGAGCGCGAATCCCTCCGTATCGAAGTAGAGCGTTCGGTAACGGTGCCGCCGCACTCCGTCGATTTCAAGCGCGCCGTAGTCGGCGCTGAGGTCCTTGAGGACGAGGGACAGTTGTTCTAGCGTGAGAACAAATTTGGTGTCCACACGGTTGGGCATTGCGTTCCTGTCGATATCGGACAGGCATACCGGGTCGAACCGCTCGAGGCGGCATCCCAAAGAATCCGGAACGATCACTGATTGTCGACGGTTCATCCGCTTCGTTTATGGGCGAGTCCGCCGCGCCGCGGTTACAACGGCACGTCCGCGGATCCTGGAGTGATGTACCTGGGCAGTGCCTCTTGGGGCCGCTACTTGAGTTGGTTCTCCAGCAGGTAGAGGCCGCTGCGGCCCGGAGTCACCAGATCGAGGTCTCCGTCCGCGTCGATGTCGATGGCCTTGGCGTCGAGCCCGAAGCCGACTCCCTCGTCGCGTGAGATCGTCCAGCGATTCCACTTCTTGGCAGCACGATCGAACTCGTAGCGGTAGATCGTTAGCGGTTCGTGTGCGCCCGGGTCGCGGCCGCCGTGGGCCATGTAGCGCTTGCCGGCGATGAGTTCCGGGCGTCCGTTTTGGTCGAGGTCCTCCCACAGTAGGAAGTGCGCCTGCGACCAAGTTGTGTCGATCTCATGTTGGACCCAACTCCGGTCGCTCCCGTCCAGGACTTGCTCTTGCCAGTAGAGACCGTAGCCGTGCGCGTCGCTGTAGATTAGATCGTTGTCGCCGTCCTCGTCCACGTCCCTAACCTGGAACGGAACGCTCACGCGACGGCCTAGATCGAACTCTGGATGCCATTTCCAATCGCCTTGGATTCGGTCTTCCGGCGCCTCGGCCCAACCCTTGCGGCCGACGATGTCGTTGCGTCCGTCGCCGTTGACGTCCCCGAAGGCGATCCCGTGCTCCGCTAAGCCCTCGGGCAGCTCACGGCGGATGAGCTCGGTGGTCTTGCCGCCGCCGGGTCGGTCCTTGGTGACCATCTGCCACCAGGCGGCCCACCTGGCTCCGTTCGGCAGCAGATCGACGTTGCCGTCGCCGTCGATGTCGTAGAGCCGACCTGATTCCGTTGGTCCCGGTTCCACGATGGTGTGTGCGGTCCACTCGCCGAGCGACTCGCCAGGGTGCTCGATCCACTTGATGCTGGCGCTGCGCCAGTTGACTTCGAAGAAGTCCATCCAGCCGTCGTGGTTTACGTCATAGGGCTGTGCGGCGAATCCGTCCGGCATGCCTCGGATGAAAGGAACGTCCCGGACCACGTGCCGCTTCCAACTCGGCGCCTCGTACCAGAGGCCGCCGCCGACAATGTCGAGATCGCCGTCATGATCCACGTCGAACACCGCAGCCGCCGAGTACAGCGAATCGGCGTTGATGACGACCTTGCGAAACTCAAGGTCGCCGGCGTACGAGTTGGCGACGTAGGTCGCCGAGAGCCCGGCCCACAACAGGACTCTACCGCCCAACGAAAGAGATTTGGAAAACATGGCTATGGCCTCACGAACTTCTGGATGCGCCAGGTCTTGATCTCGGCGACGTAAATGGAGCCCTCGGAATCGACGGCGATGTGATGGGGGAAGTCGAAGAGACCTTGCGCTTTGCCGAAGCCGCCCAGGCGGCCCAGGACCTTGCCGTGCAGGTCGAGCTTGAGGACGTGGTTGTTGACGCCGTCCGTCATATAGATCGCCTTCTCGGCCGCCACGTACTCGACGCCCCAGGGCGTGCCGATGTCGGTCCACTTCTCTAGGAAGTTGCCGTCGGCGTCAAAGACCTGGATGCGGCTGTTGCCTCGGTCTGCGACGTAGACTCGCCCTCGTTCGTCGATGGCGACGTCGTGCACCAGATTGAACTGTCCGTCTCCCGTACCCTTGCCGCCCCAATGCCGGACGTAGACCGCATCCTGGGTGTATTGCACGACTCTCGTGTTGACGTAACCGTCGGAGACGTAGAAGCCGCCGTCGGGCCGAAACGCCACCGCGGTGGGCCGGTTGAAGGCGTATTTTGAGTCGTTGTCGCCCGCTCCTCGGCCCGCCTCGGCGATCGTCAGTTTGACGCGCCCGGTCGGCGAGAACTCGACAACGGAGTGGCCTGCGACGTCGACCAACCAGACGTCTCCGTCCGGGGCCGCTTCAATGCCGTGGGCCGCGACGTGCCCCGCCTCCTTGAACGACTGAATGAAGCGACCGTTCTTGTCGAATTCGATGACCGGATGCGCCCCGCGGTTGTAGACCCACACGTGGTCGTTCCGGTCGACGGCGACGCCGGCTGTTTCGCCGAAATTCCATCCATCGGGAAGTTGCGCCCAGTCCGCGACAACCTGGTGGGGCAGCTCCGGAACCTCGGACCAGTCCGCGGCCCAGAGGCCGGTGGAAGCCAGCAGGGCAAGAGCGAGAATTCGGTGAGACATCGCGCGGAGGTTAGCACGCCCGCACGGAGGTCGCCCAAAACCGTTTCGCCATCTTCGCGTTGACTTCTTGGTTAGCGGCCATGATCAGAGGGACGTTGACGGCATCAGGACGCTCCATCTCGTCGAGCAGCCCCCGCCGTCGGGCCTTGTTGCGCTGGTACGCTCCGCACAAGTGGAAGCCGATGCAGCCTGGGTTCTCATAGAGTCCGGAGAGCACGTCGGCGTACCACTCGCCGTCGTTCTCAGCAAAGCCTTCCGGCGATTCCGGCTGGATCATTCCGGCAGCGTCGGCCAGCAGGACAGGCTTGCCGGTCTTCTTGTGCCACTCGTCGAGATGGGTGACCGGCTCTCGGAAATCCTGGAACGAGAGCACGTCCACGAAGGGCGCGGCGGCTTCGACGATCTCCATGGCTAGCGGCCAATTGGCTTCGTAGCGATCGCCGAAGATCAAGTGGTGCGGATCGTAGCGGCGGATGGCGTCGTGGGTGGTCTGGTAGTAGGAGGTCGCCAGCTCAGTCAACTCCCGGCGACCGCTTTCGGTCTCGAGGCGTTCCGGATCAAAGATCGGCCCGCGCCAGGCGTTTTCGTCACGCACATGCACCCAGGTCGGACAGTCGGAGTAGAAGTAGCCGATGAAATTGGGGTCGTCGCTCAGTTCGGCGCAGTGCGAGCGGGCGACGTAATCCACCCACTCCTTCCATTGCGAGCCCTGGAAGTCGAAATGGCGAGTGTGCTGCTCCCACTGGTGCGACTCTGTGAACGGCAGCAGATGGCAGTAGGGCATGCCGAGCGCACGGTACTCGTCGTCGGTAAACGGCCGTGAGTGACGCCATTTGCGGACCGTCACCTCCTGCACCCAGCCCACCGTGTTGAATCCCCACTTCTTGATGTTGGGGGCCACGGCTTCCTCGATCCAGCGAGTGGTGCTGCCGCCGTACTTGTCGCGCCAGATATGGACGTTCTCGGGATAGCGTTGGCTGGCCGGATCGATGTGGTTCAGGCCGATGCTAAAGAAGGGCTCGCCGTCCGGCGTAATCAGCCACCAGTGATTATCTCGGCGACCCAGCGTGAAGAAGCCGTCGGAATCAAACTGGGTGGTGGCGGCAGCGGCGCTGGAGCCGAACGCAACGGCGGCCGCTGAGCCAAGGAATTGGCGTCGAGTTCGATGCACGGCCGTAGCAGGATATCAGCCCACGACGGGCGCCAGCAGCGCCGAACTCCGTCCCGCGGTATGCCAGATCCTGTTTCGGGCAACGTGCATCCGCTCCGGCAGGTCAGCTGCAATAGGAGCCCCCGTTTGGGGGTTGATCTCCCAATAGGGCGCCGCGTGCGAACAAACGCTGACACGGATTCGATGTCCGCGGTTGAAGACGTGGCTCAACCAGCCGACGTCGAACTCGACCTCGTAGACCTCTCCCGCCTTCAGCGGCTCTTCACGCTCGAATCCGTTGCGAAAACGCAGCCGACGCACCATGTCGGTCATCAGGATTGAGCGGCCGTCGGGATAGACGTCGGTCAGGCGCACAATCGCGTCCGTGTCTCTGGCGGTGGACGAGATGAACAGCCGGGCTCGGATCAGGCCGGTCCACTCCACTGAATTCCGCAACGGGTCGCTGGTGAAGGTGCAGACGCCTGAGTGCGACTCGAACCTCCTTTGGTCCATGCCTGATTGCGGTTGCCCCCCTTCGAGGGGCGGCGAATTGTAGGGGTCGGCAATCCACTCCGTCGACTCGGACGTGCCGGTTTCGCGGGTCGTCGACAGCCCTCCGGCACCTGAAAACAGGTACGGGGTCTCGACGGACCCGGGCGGCCAGTCTTGCGCCTCACGCCACTCGTGGCCAGGGGCGTCCGGTTCCCCGCAGGCCCCCATGACGTAGTAGCGGACGGGAGCGTCGCCGTCGACCTCGTTGGCCTCGTCTTTCAGATAGCGGTCGAACCACTTCATCTGATGATCAACGACGGAAAACTTCGAATGCTCTGGAAACTGCAGTTCGCCGACCTTGCCCGTGTCCTTGTTGTAACGACCGTGGGTCCAGGGACCGAGGATCAACTGCTGACGCCCTGGGTGTGCTCCGCGTCGCCCTTGAAAGGTCGCGACGACTCCGGCAGTGACGTGATCGAACCAGCTTCCGATGAGGAACGACGGCGCGGACATCTTGTCCCAATGCGGCATCGTATCCTCGACGCCCCACCACTCGCCGTAGGTCGGGCGGCGAAGTTGCTCGGCGAGCATCCGTTCGCCGTCCTCGCTTGCCGCGGCGGTGGTACACATTCTTCGGAAACGCAGGGGCCTAGCCGCGCCGCCGATACGGTAGCCGTGATGGAACAGGCTGGCGCCGAAGTCGACCATGTACTGGGCGTGAAGCTCTTTGGGGCGTGAGGCCGCCAAGAAATTTTGGGCGTAACCGCCTTGCGAGGCGCCGTAGGAGCCGACCTTGCCGTTGCACCAGCCCTGTTTGAGGAACCAGGCGATAGTGTCCGCGCCGTCAGTCGGGCCTCCCAGCCCCAGGCCCCGGTAAGCCAAGAAGGTTCCTTTGGACTCTTGGGCGCCGCGGAAGTTCTGGGTGGCGACGACGTAGCCTTTTCGCGCGAACCCGGCCGATTCAAGGCGTGTGCGCTCCGCGCGGATGGGAGCGTAACGTTGCTCGTAGATCACAGGCCACGGCCCCTCGCCCGGTGGAACGTACAGCCACGTGGACAGCTCCGTTCCGTCCTTCATCGGGACCCAAACGTGCCTCTCTTCCACGCCTCCGAGGTCGAGCTCTTGCGCCTGGGCGAGAGCGGCTGCGGGCAGCGCAAGGAAGTGGCGGCGAAGCATGGCGGCAGACTATCACAGCGTCGGCTCCGGGGTTGACGCCGGAGGGCGCGAGTTGAAAAGTCGTTGTAAGATACAAACGCTTTGAAGCGGTTTCTCATCAGCTTTCTGTTGGTCGCTTCCGCGGGCTCCGCGGAAGACGCTCCGGGCGTCGAATTCTTTGAGTCAAAGGTTCGACCCGTCCTCGCCGCGAACTGCTACATCTGCCACAGTGCGGAGGCTCCGGCAGTGCAAGGCGCACTCAGGTTGGATACGCCGGAGAGCCTGAAGACCGGAGGCAACGCAGGGCCCCTCTTTGTTCCCGGCAAGCCCAAACGGAGCTTGCTGATGCGGGCTCTAAGTCACCAGGGCGCTTTGAAGATGCCGCCGGGCGGAAAACTCGAGGACTCCGAGACGAAAGCGATCGCCGAGTGGATTCGCATGGGAGCGCCGCTGCCGGAGAGCGAGTCGGCCTCTCAGTCCAGCGCACCCGCGCCGGACCACTGGGCTTTCCAGCCTTTGTCGAGGAGCGCCCCGCCTCGCTCCGAGAGCGATTGGGGTCGCTCGTCGATCGACGCATTCGTTCTGGCGCGATTGGAAGAGAAGCAGCTCGAGCCTTCACCGGAAGCCGACCGCCGAACGCTCCTCCGCCGTGCTTATCTGGACCTGATCGGCCTACCGCCCTCCGCCGCCGAGATCGAGTCCGATGAGCCGTACGAGAAGATCGTCGATCGTTTGCTCGCCTCGAAGCATTTCGGCGAGCGTTGGGCTCGCCATTGGTTGGACGTCGCGCGCTACGCCGACGAAGGTTTCCAGGCGCGCGCCTTCGCGATTGCTTGGACCTATCGCGACTGGGTGATCGACGCCCTCAACCGGGACATGCCGTACGACCAGTTCGTCCGGCGGCAGCTCGCGGCGGACTTGCTCGACGACGAGGATCCGCGGCACTTGGCCGCACTTGGGTTACTGACCGTCGGCATTAACCTCCCGCGTCCGACCGACGTCCCTGAAAATCTTGACGACCGGATCGACGTCGTCAGCCGCGGGTTCCTGGGCATGTCGGTCGCATGCGCTCGCTGCCACGATCACAAGTTCGATCCCATCCCGCAGAAGGACTACTACGCACTCTACAGCGTCTTTTTGAATTCGCCTGACGTCCTAGAGCCGGTCCCGATTGATCCGCTGCCCGAAACTCCCCTGGGCCGCTTCTACGCAGACAAGCTCAAGACGCGTCGAGAGTGGATCGACCGCTTCACTCGGGAGCGACTGGAATTTCATAAGGCGGAGTTCCGCAAGGCTGAAGCGCTCGAACGCTATCTCTCCGCTGCGTGGGCGGGTCGAGACGCATCGGATTCCGAGATCGAAGCGCTGTCGAAAGAGAAGAACCTCAACCTCTATATCTTGCGTCGTTGGAGAGACTTGCTGGTCGAATCAGCCGACGCTGGGGACGGACTGTTCGACGCTATTGTCCAGGCACAAGGGGACGAACCTGCCGTTCGCGTGTTCGTCGCGCAGCTAGCCGCCGCCGATCGCCGGGAACCCTGGAGCGAACCGGAGCGAGAAAGCTTGCGTCTGCTGTTGCACGCCGAAGGCGCACCCACGAACGTGCCGCTTGAGGACTTCTGGTGGGTCCAGAACGAAGGCGACTCGAATACGCTCAAGGCGCTCGGCTGGGCCTACAAAGAGGTGATGACCGATTGGAGCTACCGTGGCGGACCGCGTCACGCGATGACGGTGCGTGATGCCGAGACGCCGGAGCAAGCCGTCGTCTTCGTGCGCGGCAACCAGCACGATCGAGGCGCCGAAGTCGACGCGCGCTTCCTGACCGCGCTCGGCGCAAATTCATTCAAGGAAGGCAGCGGCCGGCTTGAGTTGGCCAACTCGATCGCGAACCATCCCCTGACCGCGCGCGTGATGGTCAATCGCGTCTGGCAACACTTGTTCGGGTACGGGATCGTGCGCTCTCCGAGCAACTTCGGACTCCAGGGCGACCCGCCCACGCATCCCGAATTGCTCGACCACCTAGCCGGAAAGTTCATTGAGAACGGCTGGTCGGTCAAGCGTCTGATCCGGGAGATCATGCTCTCCAGCGTCTATCGCCAGGCGAGCAGTCACGCTGAGGACTGCGCGTCGGTCGACCCGGAGAACAAATTGCTGTGGCGCCAGAACCGTCGCCGCTTGGAGTTTGAAGCGCTGCGCGACTCGATGCTGGCTGTCGCGGGCCGCCTCGATCCCTCGGTCGGCGGAGGCCCCTTCGATCTCACCGCACAGCCTTCGCCCCGCCGCCGATCGATCTACGCCTACATTTCTCGCGAAGAACCTTCGGGCACGATGCGCAACTTCGACTTCTCGAACCCAGAGCAGCACACGCCGCAGCGCGACCTCACGACGGTTCCGCAGCAGGCGCTCTTCTTGATGAACAGCCGGTTCGTCGGCGAGCAAGCACGCGCACTGGCAGCCCGGTTGCGTGCGGTCGGAAACGCCGAGAGGACTCGCGAACTCTACCGCTTGGCGCTCGGCCGCGATCCGAGTCCTCGCGAGTTGGAACTTGCGGAAGCCTTCATCAAGTCCAACCAAGAGACGCGACCCGCCAACGCAGCCGAACCCTCGCCGTGGCGCTACGGCTCCGCACGTCTCGATCCGTCTACAGCAGAGGTCGCCAATTTCCGGCCCTTCAGCGTCTGGGTTGAAGACAGATGGCAGCACGCCTCTATGCTCCCGGCCCGTGACGGCGGCAGAGCCGGCTTGAGCGCGTCCGGCGGTTCGCCCGGCGACGACCTCGCTAGCGCGGTCGTGAGGCGATGGGTTTCCCCGATTGCGGGCAAGATCAACATAAGCGGCGCTCTCAAACACAACATGGGCGAGGCGGCCTGGCGCTTCGACTATTCCAACGGCGTACGCGGATGGATCGTCTCCGACCGCAAGGGGATTCTCGCTCAGTGGACGGCTCAGGGTGTCCGGGTCGCCACGGAGATCGATGGGCTGCGGGTCGAGCAGGGCGAAACGATCGACTTCATCGTTGACGCCCGAGACGACTACATTCAGGACAACTTCACTTGGGCGCCCAAGATCGAGCGTCTACTCACGGCCGAGGAGAAGGAGGCGGGCGCGAAACCTAAGACGTGGAACGCCGCTGCCGACTTTCGAGGTCCGGTCGACCAGCCGCTCACGAGTTGGGAGCGGCTGGCGCAGGTCCTGTTGCTGACCAATGAGTTCGCTTTTGTTGACTAGGAAACCTATGTACACGCGTCGACAGATCCTCACGAACTCCGGCATGGGCATGGGCTGGTTGGGCCTGGGCGCATTGCTCGGATCGCACGGCGAACTGGAAGCCGCGCCCGCCTTCAATCCCGCCGATCCGCTGGCGCCCAAGCCGCCGCCGCTTCCCGCCAAGGCCAAACGCGTAATCCACATCTTCATGAACGGCGGGCCGTCGCAGGTCGATACCTTCGATCCGAAACCGGCGCTGCAAGAGTATGCGGGAAAGACGCTGCCAATCCACCTGAAGACCGAGCGTCCGACGGGCGCGGCGTTTCCGTCGCCGTTCGAGTTCAAAAAGTACGGCCAGAGCGGCGCCGAGGTGAGCGAGATTTTCCCCAAGGTCGCCGAGCACGTGGACGACCTCTGCATCGTGCGCTCCATGCACACCGATGTACCGAACCACGGACCGTCGCTGATGATGATGAACACGGGGACGACGCAGCAGTCGCGGCCGAGCTTCGGCTCTTGGCTGACCTACGGTCTCGGCAGCGAGAATCGCAACCTTCCCGGGTTCGTCGTACTGTGCCCTGGCGGCTACCCGATATGGGGCGCTAAGAATTGGCGGTCGGCCTTCTTGCCGGGAGCATTCCAGGGGACGCACGTCGACACGCGCCACAGCGAACCGGAGAAGCTGATCGCCGATTCGCAGAGCCGCTTCGCCGGCAAAGCCGAGCAGCGCCGACAGCTCGACCTACTGGCTGAACTGAACCATGCCCACAAGGAAGTGCGGCCAGGAGACGCATTGCTGGAGGCTCGCGTGCAATCGTTTGAACTCGCTTACCGCATGCAGATGGAAGCGGCGGACGTGTTCGACGTTGGGCAAGAATCGCAGGCCACGCGCGAGATGTACGGCGAGACGCCGCACGGCCGCCAGATGCTGATCGGAAGGAGACTTCTCGAGAAAGGAGTTCGGTTTGTCCAGGTTTGGCACGGCGCCGTACAGCCCTGGGACAGCCACAGTGAGATCGAGAAGAATCACCGCAGACTGGCGGGCGAGTGCGACCAACCCATCGCCGCATTGCTCACGGACCTAAAGCAGCGCGGCATGCTCGACGACACGCTGGTGATTTGGGGAGGAGAATTCGGCCGCACGCCCGCAGTCGAGCTGACCACCTTCGGCGCCAACGCCGGCAAGAACGGGCGCGACCACAACTCCTACGGTTTCTCGATGTGGTTCGCCGGCGGCGGCATGAAGCGCGGATACGTTCACGGAGCGACCGACGAATTCGGCTATCGCTCAGTGGAGAACAAGGTCCACGTGCACGACCTGCACGCAACGTTGCTTCACCAACTGGGCTTCGACCATGAGAAGTTCACCTATCGCTATGCCGGGCGCGACTTCCGACTCACGGACGTCCACGGCCGGGTCGTGCATGACCTCCTGGCTTGAAGGCGCGAGGTCCGCTAGAACATCATCCTCAAGGTCGCCTGGTAGGTCCGCCCCACGCCTTCCGTTCGTGCGACGCCGAAGAACGGGTGGTCGATATTCGTGAAGGGGCGGTCCCAGTTCTTATGGCCGAAGGCGTTCATGAGGTCGAGCCCGATCTCGGCCGAGACTCCTTCAGTCACTTCAAACGGCCGGGCCAACCGCAAATCCCATTGCTGATAGCCCTGCATGCGGACGGCGTTGCGGCCGAGCGTCCCGGGTCGCGTCTCGTCGAAGTTCGTCGGGACGACAGGCGCGAAGATCGTCGGGTCAAAGGCGAATCGTCCGGTGACCTCGCGACCGTCCGTCATCGTGAACTTGCGGACCTGCCCGGGGTCGAGTCGCTGGTAGACGCCTAGAACATCCGGGCGCCCCGTCTCTTCGAACGTAAACGTGGGGTCCTCGTTCTGCGTGATGTCGAGCGGCAAGCCGGAGCGCCAACGCCACATGCCGGAGACGTTCCATTGGTCGAACACGCCCAACCGACGCGGCCAGGAACGTGGCAAACGAGTTTCCCAGACCCAGGAAGCGACAAGGTTGTGGCGGCGATCAAAGCTCGACGCGGTGCGCGTCTCGGTGGAGAGTTCCTCGCCGAAGATGCTGGACCCGTCATCGTCCGAGCGCGACCAGGTGTAGCCCACATCGAAGGCGAGGCCGCGCTTCAGGTAACGATTCGCGCGAAGTTGCAGGGCGTTGTAGCGGCCGGTTCCGCTGCTTTCAAACTGGCGCACGTCGTTGAAGCGCGTGAACAAGCGCATGCTGCGTACGAAAGCGAAACCGCGCAGGGGATTGCGGACGAACGTATTGATCTCGCTTTGGCGCTGGAGCCGTTCCGACTCGGTGCCGACGTAGACCGCGCTCAGGAAGACGCCCGAAGGCAGGATGCGCTGAAAACCCACGTTCCACTGGCGCGCACGCGCGTTCTGGAAGTCTGGAGCGAAGACCTGGATGGGGAACAACACGGCCGGCTGAAAGATGCCGGACGGATCGCCTCCGGTGGAAGCAAAAGGTCGTCGGAAGGCGTCAGGCCGAGTCGAGGGCAACGTGAAGTCAAACCGGTTGTCGACGTTGAAAGGCGGAGTGGTCGATTGAAATAGTCCGTTGGAACTCGATCCGGCGAAGGCGCCGAAATCATAGAACTGCCCGTAGGAAGCTCGGATCACGGAACGGCCCGGCTCGCCCAATAGCCAACGAGACATCCGCTTGCCCGATGACGGCGAATAGGAGATGCCCAGGCGCGGCGCCCAATTGAGGCCGTTGGTGAGGATGGTCGAGCGCGACAGGGGCGCACCGTCAAACAGCGGGTCCGGGTCGCCCGGGAAGATCATCCCGCGCAACGTGTCGTCGCCGAACTTCTCCGAGATTCCGTCGATGCGAAATGCCCCGATCCGGTCCTGCGTGTCCACCGCCGGAGGCTGGGATTCCAGCCGAAGCCCCAGCGTCAACTGGAGGTTACGCAGGACGCGCAGCTCGGCTTGCCCGTAGAGTCCTCGCTCACGCCACCGCAGGTTGAGGTCGCGCGGGGTTTGCAGTCGGTACTGTCCTGGCTTGGCCAACAGCAGGTCGCGAAGGCCGTTCGATATCGCACGGATCGGATCCGGCGGTTCCGGGAAGCTGAAGCTGCCGCCGAAGTTCTCGTTCTTCTGGAAAGGGAACGAGCCCTCCCGCCACAGTGCGCCGCCCCTGGCCGTCACCCGGCCCTTGCGCCAGCTCACGTCATGACTCAGCTGCCATGTCGTCTGCGCCGAGGATTCCGAGTCGAGAAACGGTGCGACGCGAAGCTGCACGAACCCTTCGTCGTCATAGAGCGTCACGTCGGGAATGGTGCCTACCTCGGAGCCAAAGCCGGCGAAATCGAAACCGAACTCGTCGGCGGACACGCCCTGGTAGGCGGGGACGCCGCGCCACTGGGCGATCGAGAGTCGCTGCCCGGAAAGACGTGATTCCTGGGTGAAGCTCGGCGTCGGGCTCCACGTCGCGCGCGCTTGCGCGTTGTTGGCGATCTGGCGTCGCTGCTCAGTCAGTCCTGGGGCCGCCGCCAACTCGTCGACGGGAGAGTCGGCATTGATGCGGTGCAGCACGTGGCTCATACCGAACGTCCAGGCTCCCGGTTTCCAGTCGAGTCGGCCCAGGGCCATCTGCCCGCTGGAGTCGAAATCCTCGCGCAACCGATAGAGATCCTCGCCGACGTTCGCTCGCGGAACGAAGGCGTCCAAGTAGTCCTGCATGAGGGGGTCGAGACGGTCGGCGGGAATCTCTGCGTTGGGGAAGAACGCGCCCGGCGCGTCGGGGTCGGCGAGGGGCTGGCCGAAGCCCGACAGATCGCCCGCACGGACGGCGTCGCTCAAGACGGGAGAGGTGGGCGTGTGACGCCTAGTTGTTTTCCAGCCTTCCGCATCGAGGAAGAAGTAGAGCTTCTTCTTGCTCCACAACGGACCTCCGACTTGGCCGCCGCCGGCCCATCCGCCGAGTGAATCTTGCGCCCCGTCAAAGGACTCGATGACGCCGGAGTGAGGGCGGGAAATCAATCGCAGTTGACCGTGTAGCTGGTCGCCGCCGTTGCGCAACGCGGGCGAGATGACCGCACCGGAGTTGCGGCCTTCGCGAGCTGAATACGTGTGCGTGATCGCCCGAAAGATCTCGATCGCCTCCGGCGCCGGGGCGAACGTTGCTGCTTGTGAGCCGGCGATACGGTTTTGCGCGTTGTTGTCCGAACCGTCAAGTTCATAGTTGATCGCCGAGCGGCGCGATCCGTTTGCGGATACTGCTGCGGCGCGACCCGAGTAGGGGTCGACTTCCAGGGCGTCGACCGGCGACAGGCCGGGCGCCAGCAGGGTCAGCTTGTCTACGACCGTTCGCCCGTCCGTTCCCAGCAGAACGGGAGTCGCGGCGATCTGCTCGCGCACCATGCCGAACTCGATGGCGATCGTTTCAATACCCGACCGCGGCCGGGTCAGCGGCGGGCCCAGCGGGTCGAGCCGAACGCTGACGGAGAGCGGCGGCCCCGGAAGCAGTTCCTGCGCCGGCAACCGCTGGGCGGCGTAACCCTCCAAGAAGAAGCCGAGTGAATAGCGTCCCGGCGTCAGATCGACGAATCGAAACTCGCCGGCAAGATCGGTTTCGGCGGCGACGATTTCGCCCGAACCGAGATTGATCAACTGGACTTCGACTCCGCGCAGTCTCTCGCCTGCGCTGTTCTCGACGACGCCTAGGACTGCCGGGCGCTCGAAATCCTGGGCGTGCGCGGGCGCAATCGTGCCGGAGGGGAGAAGCCCCAGGGCCGCAAAGCCAAGCAGGATCAGCGAGGTAGAGCGCAAGAAGCGCGGGAGCATGCTGCTCCTGTTATAGCGTGTCGAGGGATCCGCGCAGTCGACGGATGCGCGTTTCAATACGATCCAGCAACTCGCCTGGAGTCCGGTCGAGACTGGCGTCCAGAGCGCTCGTCGGGCGGTTGAACAGCGTCGTCAGCGTCTCCTCCAACCGGAGCGCATCCTTCAGCAGGTGCTGCGCTTCCAAGGCGGCGGAGCCGGGGGCAGCAGCTTCTTCACCGGTGTGTGGGGCCCAGAACTTGCGGGGCAAGGTCTCAGCCAAGCCGTCGTAGATGGCACGCTCGTGCTCGGCAACCTGCCGCAGATAGCTGCTCACGGACTTGCGAAGCTGCTTGCCGTCGGCCTGATCGTCCGATCCGGCCACGAGGCGATTCAACTCATAGGCGTGGCGCAACAGCTCAGACTGATGGCGGTAGACGCCGGTCACAAAACGCGCCAACTCGCCCTCTAGAGCCGTCGGCTCGGGGTTCTGGAACGAGCGACGAGCGGCGTCCCGGTAGTGATCCAGCAACGCGGTCCGAACGACGCCGCCGATGACGCGATCACCTACGGAGAGCGTGGCCGCCGGAGCGGAAATCTTGGTGGGGGCCGGCGCCTCAGCTTGCTCGGATGGAGCAAGCACTTCAGGGGCTTGCCAGGCGGGGGCCCACGAGGCGGGCTCAAAACTGGAGGCGATCTGAACCGGAGCAGCCGACAGCGCACTCGGGGAAGCCGGAAGATCCGGCGCGCTTGCCGCCGGGACCTGATAGGTTTCCAAGGCGCTGGGCGCCGTGGTCTCAGCGACAACTTCGGTGACGGCGATCTCGGCAGGTTGCTGAATCGGCTCGGCGACCGGGGTCGTCGGAATCTCAACCAGCGGTGCGGGAGCCTGCAAAGGCGCTTCGACCGTCGCAATGGTGGTGGGCTGAGGGGCCGATCCTGACTGCGCGTAGTAGAGCCCGCCCAAGGTCAGGCCGGCGAGAGCAGCGGCGGCGGCGTACGTCTGCCAAACCGGAATGCGGCGCTTCGGAGCTGCAAATTCAACAACTTGAGCAGGTGCGCCGGAGGGGGCGGCGAATGGGCCGACAGCTAAGCGCGACTCCAATTCAGCCAAGGCGGCCACGCGTTTGGCAGGCGACTCGTCCTCCACCAACTCGCGCAATTCGTGCTCAATCTCGGCGAGCAAGTGATGGGTTCGGAGCAACTCGGCGCCGCACTCGGCGCAGGCCTCCAGATGAGCGACGCGCTCGGAATCGAGGTCGCCGTCTACCGAGAGGAGTAGTTCGTGGGCCGCTAAGTGGCCGGGCTCGGTACTGGCGGGCGCCAGCGCAGCCTCAAGTCGCGCCCAGGCCGCCGCGTCCTCTTCCGCTGAAGAGTCCGATACGTTCGCCCGCATCTCGCTGGTCGCGGCGGTCAAGACGCCGAGAAGCTCGCCGACAGTCGCCCGGCAGGCGGCGCACGACTCCAGGTGAGCCGCCGTATCGGCGTTCACCTCTTGTTGCTCGTGCTCAGTCGCCTCAGTGAGGAGCAGTAGTTCTTCCGTGGTGGGGTGCTTCACGTTCCGGTTCCGTATCCTGCAATTTCTTGACCGCGCGGGCGATGTAACTCACGATCGTCGAAATTGACAGGTCCAATACTTCTGCGATCTCTCGGAACTTGAGTCCCTCCGATCGCAGTCTTAAACATTCCATC
>Ga0070726_10000643_pt1 | contig 41107 bp, 38 predicted proteins | sample tdAd471_FD_67275 | JGI IMG/M metagenome (GOLD analysis project Ga0070726, IMG submission 67275) | Marine sediment microbial communities from the Atlantic coast under amendment with organic carbon and nitrate - tdAd47.1 | ecosystem: Environmental > Aquatic > Marine > Coastal > Sediment | place...
CCTTCGGATGCCTTGCGGACGGTCTCGCCGCGGATGGCCAGGGTGTGGGTGATCGGGGCTTGGGCGGCACGAACACCCTTGGGCTGGCGCAACACTGCCAGCCGATGGATGCGCCGCGCCTGCGGATGGTCGGCATGCGCCGCCATCCAGGCACGCAATTCCGTAAAGCGCGATCGATACTTGGTCGGGTGGAGGTAACGCTGGGCCTCGACATGCCCCATCAGGCGACGATCATGGATTCGCGCGATGATGGCATCCGCCGCCTTCCATGCGCCGGTTTCCTGAAGCTCGAAGACGCGCTTGTATCGGGCTGCGTCGGCGGTGGACAACACGCCTTCGACGGACCCGATGCCGGGAATCAACAACGTGCCCGGTCCGACCAGAGCCGTCTCGAGGGGCCTCGGCTTGGGTTGCTGCGCATGCGCGACATTCGTCCAGGCAAACAACGCGGCGACTGCCAGCGAAATGACGACCCGATACTTCACCTTGTTAACGCCTCCGTTGAAAAGCCGCGCATTCATACAACCCGGGCGGTTCGTCCGGCAAGTTGCCGCGCCGGGTCTTCACAATTCGTTAATGTTGGTTGCCCGCCGTGATCTCGTCGAGCTTCACCCGCACCGCGATCAGATCGAGCCATGCGGCGCGTTTTTGCGCCGACTGGCGAAGCAGATAGGCAGGGTGGAGTGTGGCCATCGCGGGAATGGGCGCCACCCCCGCTGTTTCCATCGCGGGCGATGCATATTCGTACCATTGGCCGCGCAGCCGGGTGATGCCCTCTGTCCGGTTCAGAAGTGTTTTGGCCGATGTGCCGCCGAGAAAGACCAGTAGCCGTGGGGCGACGAGCGCGATGTGGCGTTCGAGAAATGGCAGGCAGGCGGCGATTTCAGCACCTGTCGGTTGCCGGTTTCCCGGCGGGCGCCATGGCAGAATGTTGGTGATGTAGACATTCCTGTCGCGTCCCATGTCCAGGAATTCGAGCATGCCGTCGAGGAGTTGGCCACTTGCGCCGACAAAGGGCGTCCCGTCGCGATCTTCGTCGCGTCCGGGTGCCTCGCCCACCAGCATGACGTCCGCGTTTGCCGCGCCTGTCCCGAACACCAGATTGGTCGCTGTCGTCTTCAGCGCACACCCGTCGAAGGCCGCGAGGGCCGCTTTCAGGGCTGCCAGATCGTCACAACCGCCCGCGAGGTCGCGCGCGGTTTCGTTGACGGCATCGGCCGGTTCAAGCTTGGGCGGTGCTGCCGGGGTGGGCGGTGTCTCGGTGGGGGCCGCTGTTGAGGTGGGGGCTTCGGCATGCGCCGTCCCGGATTCGATTGGTGCGCCGTGTGCCGTCTCGGCCACGGATGTTGCGGCAGGTGTTGGCGGCTTGGCGGCGAACCGGTCGACGGGCGCATCGAGGATGGCTTCATCCGCCCCGGCCTCGATCTGCCAGCGCAGGGCCGCCGCCAGTTCCGGACGGGATTCCGGTGCGACCGTCATACCGGTGCACCACATGTATCACGCGCGGCGCGGCATCGTTGCACCATGACAGTTCGATGGGTGAGGGCGTCGCAATCGCGCGGTTGTGCTTCGTGGTGCGCCATGGTTCCTTTGGATACGCAATTATCGAGTCGTGGAGATTCTTAACATGAGCGAGCAGGCCACCGAACGGGAATCGATGCCCTACGATGTCGTGATCGTGGGGGCCGGGCCATCCGGGTTGGCAGCGGCCATTCAGTTGAAGCAACGCGCCGCCGAGGCGGGCGCGGAAATCGGCGTCTGCGTGTTGGAAAAGGGTTCGGAGATCGGCGCCCATATCCTGTCCGGCGCGGTGCTGGAGACCCGTGCGCTCGACGAACTGATTCCCGATTGGCGTGATCGCGAAGCACCGATCAACACGCCGGTCAGCGATGAGAAGTTCCTGTTCTTGCGAAAAACCGGTGCGACGTCGATCCCCACGGCGCTGCTGCCGCCGAGCCTGAAGAATCACGGCAATCACATTATTTCGCTGGGCAATCTCTGCCGTTGGCTGGGCGAACAGGCCGAAGCCCTCGGTGTCGAGATTTATCCGGGTTTTGCCGCGACGGAAATCCTGTTCGATGGCGACGGTGCCGTAAAGGGTGTCGCCACCGGCGACATGGGCATCGGTGTCGATGGTGAGCCGACCGCAAACTATGCGCAGGGCATCGAACTGCATGCGCGCTACACCTTCTTTGCCGAGGGCTGCCGCGGGCATCTGGGCCGCCAGCTGATGGACCGGTTCGATCTGCGCGCGGCGAGCGAGGCGCAGACATACGGGATCGGCATCAAGGAATTGTGGGAGGTTGATCCCGACAAGCACAGCCCCGGGCTCGTGATGCACACCGCCGGCTGGCCGCTCGACACGAAGACCTATGGCGGTTCGTTCCTCTATCACCTGGAGGACAATCAGGTGGCGGTCGGCTATGTCATCGGACTTGATTACAAGAATCCGTACCTGTCGCCGTTCGACGAGTTCCAGCGCTTCAAGACTCACCCGTCGGTGCGGCCCACCTTCGAAGGCGGAAAGCGCATCTCCTACGGCGCGCGGGCGCTGAACGAAGGCGGCGTGCAGTCTCTGCCCGAGATGGTCTTTCCCGGTGGCGCGCTGATAGGCTGCGAGGCGGGCACTTTGAACGTGCCGAAGATCAAGGGCACCCACACGGCGATGAAGTCGGGCATGCTCGCGGCCGATGCCGCTTTTGCGGCGCTGACCGGCGACGGCGCACCGGCGCCGACCCTCTCGGGCTTCACCGCCGCTTTCAGGGAATCATGGGCCTATAAGGAACTCGTACGGGCCCGGAACTTCCGGCCGGCATTCAAGTTCGGCCTGATGATCGGGACGCTGCTGGCCGGCTTCGACCAGGTCCTGCTGCGCGGCCGCGCACCGTGGACGCTCAAGCACGGCCATGCCGATCATGAGGTGCTTGAGCCCAAGACCAAGCATCGGCCGATCGACTATCCGAAACCCGACGGTGAGATCAGCTTCGACAAACTCTCGTCGGTGTTCATCTCGAATACCAATCACGAGGAGAACCAGCCGGCGCATCTCACCTTGAAAGACCCGGCGGTGCCGATCACCGTCAATCTGGAGCTTTACGATGCGCCCGAGCAGCGTTTCTGCCCGGCGTCGGTCTACGAAATATTGCGCGATGACGACGGGTCGAACCCCCGGTTGCAGATCAACGCGCAGAACTGCGTCCACTGTAAAACATGCGACATCAAGGATCCGACCCAGAACATCGTCTGGGTTGCACCCGAAGGTGGCGGTGGGCCGAACTATCCCAATATGTAAATGACGCCGTGCATGACGGACACGTCACGACAAATTGTGGCATCCGGCCGGTCTGGTCCGGCTAGATTCGACACAGGTGCGTGACAGGCATACATATTTTGGAACGGCTCGGAAAAGTGATGCTCATGAAGATTTCCATTTCGGCAGCCCTTACGCTCGCGGCGCTTCTGGGCGCCTCGGTACTGACCGCTGAGGCCGCGACATCGAGCCGTTCCGGGTCACCGGGTCTACAAAATGACCTCGAAGGGGAATCGTTCGATCCGGGCCTTTCGGTCGCGGGTCGTTTCCTGGCCGCCCGGCACGCCGAATCAGTCGGCAATCTCGTGGCGGCAGCCGATTTGACCGCCACCGTCCTGAGCGACGTCCCGCAAAGTGAAATCATGCGCCGGCGTGCCCACTTGGTCATGGTCGGCGCCGGTCGTTTCGAAGATGCCGCGGCAATCGCCGATGAGCTCATTGCGACCCGTCCCGAGGACCCGCTAATTGTCTACACGCTTGTCGTGCGCGCCCTGCACCAGGGCGACCATGCGAAATCCCTCGCGCTTCTGGACCCGGTCCCTGAATCCGGGGTGAATGCCATCATCGCGCCGCTGTTGAAGGCATGGTCTCTCGCGGGGGCGGGGCGGACGGCGGATGGTGTCACCGCGCTCGATACGATGGCCCAGAATGCCGGCCTCGCACCGGTCGCAGGGTTTCATCAGGCGTTGATTACTGATCTCGGCGGAGATGTCACCGGCGCCGAGGCGGCTTTCCGGCGCACCCTCGCGGCATCGGGCAATCGGCCCTCGCTGCAGCTTGCCGATTCATTCGCCCGTTTTCTGGTCCGCAACGGCAAGACGGAAGAGGCCACAAGGCTTGTCGCGGATTTTATCGCCAGCAATCCCCAAACGCTGCTTATCGAGCCGGCCCTCGCGGTTGTTGAAGGGCGCGCCGCGCCCGACCGCCTCGTGGCCGACGTCCGTGAGGGCGTGTCCGAGGTGTTCCGCAATGTTGCGAGTCTGCTGAACCGCGAACAATTGCGGACCGAGGCGTTGCTCTTTATCCGGATGGCGCTGGATCTCGCCCCCGACGATGCGGGTGCGAAATTTTCCCTGGCGCAGCTGCTGGAGGCACGCGAACGCGGAGATCTCGCGATCGAGGCCTACGAGAAGATCGACCCTCGCTCGCCTTATAGTTGGTACGCCCGTCTCGGGGTTGCCGATGCGATGCACGCGCGGGGCGACAGCGACGATGCCATACGATTGCTGCGTGCCATGTCCTCCGAACGGCCGGAGCGCGCCGACGCGCCGCGCGCGCTTGCAGATTTGCTTCGGGTGACCGAGCGTTACGACGATGCGGTCACGGCCTACGACCTTGCAGCCAAGCGCATGGAGGGGGATCTCGATTGGGGGCTCCTCTACACCCGCGGTATCGCGCTGGAGCGTGCCAAGCGCTGGGACCGTGCCGAACAGGATTTCCTGAAGGCTCTCGATGTGTCGCCCGACCAGCCTCTGGTGCTGAATTATCTCGGCTATAGTTGGGTCGAGCAGGGGGTGCAGCTTGAGCGCGCGCGGAAAATGATCGAAACGGCCGTCGAGAAGCGGCCCCGTGACGGCTACATCACCGATTCACTCGGCTGGGTTCTCTATCGCCTCGGGGATTTCGAGAATGCGGTGGTCCATCTAGAGCGTGCCGTGGCGCTGGAATCGGGTGATCCGGTGATCAATGATCATCTCGGTGACGCCTATTGGGTTGTCGGCCGCAAGCTGGAGGCGCGCTTCCAATGGTTGCGCGCGCTTTCCCTGGAGCCGGACCGCGATGTCGAGGCGGAGATCCGACAGAAGCTGGACGGGACGAAAATCCCCAAACCGCTGCCTCCGGGCAAGAAGCGCGACCTATAAAAGCGTGGCCGGTGTCGATGACACGTTGTCCGGCGGCCTGACGCGACGCGAGCACGCGCCGGCGAAACTCAATCTGTTTCTGCACGTCGGATCGCGGGCGGCGAGCGGATACCACGCGCTTGAAAGCCTCGTCGTGTTCTCTGAATTCGGCGACCATCTGCGACTGTCACCTGCAAACGAATTCGAACTTGTCCGCACCGGACCTTATGCGGCGGCACTGCCCGAACAGTCCATGGAAGATTTGACCGCGCGCGCCGTTGCCGGACTTGCAGAGATATGCGGCCGTGCTGCCGAGTTCACGCTCACGCTGGAAAAGAACATTCCCGTAGCGGCCGGCCTCGGCGGCGGGTCGGCCGATGCGGCGGCGGCGATCCGACTGGTCGGGCGGGAATGGGGTATCGATCTGGATGACCCGCGTGTGCGTGCGCTGGCGCAAGGATTGGGGGCCGACGTCCCGATGTGCCTGCACAGCAAGCCGGCTTGGATCGCGGGCGCGGGAGAGCAGGTTGTTCCGATTGCGAATTGTGCGGCGCTGGACCTCCTGTTGGTCAATCCGCGCGTGCCCCTGAGCACGGCGCAGGTGTTCGCTGCCTATGCCCCGTCCGATGCCCAGGCGGCCAGTGATCCGGTGTCGCTCGACCTCGCGTCCTCCGCCTCCGTTCTTGCGTTCCTCGAACATCAACGCAATGACCTCGCCGGTCCTGCGCAGGGTCTTTGCCCGGTGATCTCCGAGGTGCTGGACAGCCTCGTGCAATCCCGCGATTGCCGGCTGGCCCGGATGAGCGGCAGCGGGCCGACCTGCTTTGCATTATTTGACGACGCGGATGCCTGTGAGCGCGCAGCGTTCGAGCTCGGTGCGCAACATCCTGGCTGGTGGGTGCGGTCCACACGAACGGACCATTCGTCCCTGTAGCACGGACCTGGGTGAAGTCCGCCCTACTTCCTGAGCCCCGAGATCTGGCGCAAATGCGCAAGCAGGGAGTCGGACGGTTCGCCGGTCATGACGAGGCCGAGTGCACGCTGATAGTTACGGATTGCATCGCGCGTCTGCGCGTCGAGCGCGCCATCTGCCGGGCCGGTTTCAAAGCCAAGTGTCGTCAGCAGGGTTTGTATCGTGCGGACCTGTTCCGATGTGTCCGCGGCGGGAGCATCGGCACTCTGTACACCCGACGTTGACACCGGGGGTGCGGGCGGTGCCGGGGGCGCCGGAGCTGACGGCGTTGCTGCGGGCGCGGGCCGGGCGCGTTTGCCGGTTATGTTTGCGGCGATGAATGCCGAGACGCGTCGATTGACGTCGGCGCGTTCTTCCGGTGTCAGGCGCGCCGCGACCCGCTCCGCCCGTTCGCCGGCTTTGCTGTCACCGTTCGCATCGGCCAGCCGGTACCAGTAATAGGCATCCGTGAGGCTGTCTTGAGATACTGGCGACGTTGCCAGGATATTGGCGAGCGAGCTCTGTGCTTCGACGATGTTTTCGCCGGCTGCACGCCGCAGCCATTTCAACGCGATGTCGGAATCGCGCGCGATGCCCCGCCCGGCCGCATATGCCGCCGCGAGCGCATATTGTGCGCGTCCATGTCCCTTTTCGGCCGCGCTGTGGAACCAGATCAGCGCCTCGATCGGATCCGACTCAACCCCGCGGCCGGAGTCATAAAGCACGCCCAGATTATATTGTGCACTGACGACACCACCGGCGGCGGCTTCCTGAAGCCATCGCGCGGCCTTGGTGTAATCCTGCTCTATGCCGCGACCCACCAGGTACCGGATCGCAAGTTCATTTTGCGCAACGCTGTCGCCCGCGGCCGCCAGATCGCGGAGCGCGTCGATCTCCGGATTGACGGATGCCGGCGTTGGTTTCTCGCCCTCGGTTTGTGTCCTGGTGTCGGCGGTCGTTGCGCTGGGGGTCGTGGCATCGGAGGCTGGGGCGTCCGGGCTGACGCGCGCCGTAACGGCCGGTGCTGCTTCGGTGGTGAGTTCAGGTTCGGGCAGCGCTGCGATCCGGTTTCCGTTCGCCGCGGATTTCGCCGGTGTGGTTGTTTTGCCCGGCGGCGGGCTGGGCGCTTTGGCGGGCGGCGAGGCCGGTTCTTCCGATTTGGGTGTTGCAGCCGTTGTCGCTGTCGGGGCCGTGGTGGCCGTTTCCGTCGTCGGGCCATCATTGATCGCGACCGGCTGCTCGGGCGAGGTGAGCTCGAACCAGACGAAGGCGCCAATGCCGATGCTGCCGGCCAGGAATATCAGCGCGAGCACTAGCAAATAGATGGGGCGGGACCGCTGGGGGACACTCGGGATCGGCGGCGCCATTCTGGAGGAATCCAGCGCGGGTTCATGCCTTGTCGCATGGGCGCCGTCGTCGAACAGATTCACCAGCTCGGACTTAAGCGATTCGTCCGCGAGGCTCAGATCATCCTCGGACAACCCCTCGGTCTCGAACGGAAGGTCGGCCGGTGGCGGCGCGGCGGCGCTCTCTTCTCTGGGCCCGGCCGCGATGACATCCGTTTCGTCCTCGCCGGATGCGAGTTCGTCTGTATCGAATGTATCGAAGCCACTCTCGTCGTCTTCAGGCTCAGGACCCGCAGGCTCGATATTCTCAGGCTCGATGTTCTCAGGCTCGGTGCCCTCGGGCTCGATGTGCTCGGGCTCGGTATCCTGAGGCTCGGTCTCCTCAGGTTCTTCGTCGATTTGCGATTCGGCGGTCGTGAAATCCAAAAGTTCGGAATCGGTGTCGCTGACGCCCGCCACATCCGTTTCCGAGACCGGGGTGTCGGGCGGCGTCACCGCGATGCGGATCTCTTCGGGATCCAGCTCGCCGGTGTTCGATGTCGGATCGTCGGACCGAGGCGAATCGGCGTCGGCCCCGTCGCGGCTTCGCTCGTCAGCGGGCGTCACCAAATTGTCGGGCCGCGGCATCGTTTCGCGATCGGTTGGTCTTGCGGGCCCAAAGCCCAGCTCTTCGAGTTTCCGCTCGATCGCCTCGACGGACCGGTTCACCGGCGCCAGTTTTTCAGTTAACCGATCGGCTTGGGAATCGACGATCGCCCCGAGCTCGTCGAGCGCGCGCGCGATTTGTTCTTCGGCGGATAATGAGGATTCGTCTTCGCGATCGGCCATGGTCTGCGTCGTTGGGTCTTCGCTTTCGAGTTTCCCGGTCGGCGGATCTGATCGGCCCGCTGATCGTGCGAATTATTCAAATCCTCTTTCGTCTTATCAAGCGTTCAGCCGTGCATATGACCGAGACTTGAACGGGGGCCACTGGGCATGATGACACAACAACCGCGAGGACAATAATACCGTGACTTTTATATGGTGAGATTAACGCCCGATGGGGTGTCAGTCGCGCCCGAAAATGCGGCCGAGAAACCCGGCGCCGTCGTCCGATGTTCGGCTGGGCCGGCTCGGACCCTTGGAGGTGTCCTCCATCCGATCCAGACGTTCCGACAACCGCATCATCGCGCGTTCGACCGGGGCCGTGGAGGTGCCATCGGACCGGGATTTGATTTCTTCGATCTGCTCTCCGAGCTCACTGACCTTTTCCGCGATCGGTTGTATCGCCTCGGTCGTTCGGTGTTCGGATTGCTCAATCCGGCTCGCCAGCTTTTGAATGCTTTCGAGCACGGCCTCGGCCGTCAATGCCGGCGGGCCGCTCGGTGCGTTGTCGTGGCGCGGCGGATTGTCGTAAGCCGGTTCCTCGCGATGTGCATCGCGGGGGCGGTTCATGTTTTGGACATTTTCACCGAATCGCTCATCGGAGTCGGTGCGCTTCGAACGCAGTTCTTCCGACGCGGCCGCAAGGATCGTCTGGGATAGCCAGCGTCCGACATTGACGCCCTGCTTGCGCGCGGCAATCTTCGCCGCCTCGCGCGCTTCTGGGTCGACGCCCTTAACGCTCCAGGGTGAGTTGGTTGCCATCGGAAGTAATGCAATCCTGCTTATTCGATACGTAGTGCCGGAATAGGGCCGTGTATTGCGCCTTGTAGAACCTGGTAGTCCACCGTTTCAGATATGGGTTTACCCCCACCAAATTCCAGATATCTATTTCACAGCGGTATTGATGCACTTTTTTCGCGTGGTTGAAAACATGAAAAGGCACGACTCCGCGATTGGAATCAACAGCTTCTCGAGGAGTCCGACCTGGTCATACCGTCTCGATCCGGAAAATTAGGGCAGACTAAAGTAGCGGCCGCTGCGGGGAACAGATTCCCCGCTCCAAAGCCGTCATACATTCAGGACGACGCGCCATACCTCTTTGGCACTACAGTAGGGCGTGCCCGGAAGCCCGGGTTTCCGGCACTTCGGGAATATTGTCCGACCGCTTCGTTGCCGGTGGATGGCCTGCTGTATGACGGGCAGATCGCAGCAATCTCACGCCTTGGAGGGTTCGGATCCGGGCGCCGGTTCGCATGAAGTGTGGTCGAGGACCGCTGTTTGATCGGCGTCGTCGACGCGGAGGGGGTGACGATCAATTGAATCGAATTCATCGCCCTGGCGTTGCGGCCCATCGTTTTCCTGTCCGGCCTTGTCTGTGATTGATCCCGGCAAGTATAGTCGCGCCGCCTATCGGTTTGCGCATACCTGCGTATGTCGAGACCCAACTCATACGGAGCCCCAGACATGGCGAAAGACGTTGCCCTCATCACCGGCGTGACGGGACAGGACGGGGCCTATCTGGCCGAGCTTCTTCTGCAAAAGGGGTATGAAGTTCACGGGGTAAAACGCCGCTCATCGTCTTTCAATACAGGCCGCATCGACCATCTTTATCGCGACCCCCATGAGACCGGCGTGGGGTTCCATCTCCACTACGGAGACATGACGGATGCGACCAACCTGATCCGGCTGATCCAGGAAGTCCAACCCACCGAGATATATAATCTGGCGGCACAGAGCCACGTGCAGGTCAGTTTTGATACGGCCGAATACACGGCAAATGCGGATGCGATGGGGGCGTTACGGCTGCTCGAAGCGATCCGCATTCTGAAGCTCGAAGACACGGCCCGCTACTATCAGGCCTCGACCTCCGAGCTCTATGGCAAGGTCCAGGAAACGCCCCAGAGTGAGACGACCCCGTTCTATCCGCGAAGCCCCTATGCGGCCGCGAAATTGTATGGCTATTGGATCACGGTCAACTACCGTGAGGCCTATGGGATGCATGCCTCGAACGGCATCCTGTTCAACCATGAAAGTCCGATCCGTGGCGAGACGTTTGTCACGCGCAAAATCACCCGCGCGGTGGCCGCGATCGAACTCGGCCTGCAGAAACAATTGTTCCTCGGCAACATGGATGCCAAACGCGACTGGGGCCATGCGCGCGACTATGTCGAGGGCATGTGGCGCATCGTGCAGCATGACGAGCCGGACGATTTCGTCCTCGCAACGGGTGAGACCCACGCGGTCCGGGAGTTCGTTGAATTGGCGTTCAAGGAAGTCGGCCGGACCATCGTCTGGCACGGCGAGGGGGTCGATGAGGTCGGCGAGGATTCCAAAACGGGCGAGACGCTCATCGCCATCGACCCGCGTTATTTCCGCCCGACCGAAGTGGACCTCCTGCTGGGCGATCCGGCCAAGGCGAAACGGGTGCTCGGCTGGGAACATACCACGCCGTTTCCCCAGCTCGTCAAAGAGATGGTCGCGGCGGACCTCGAGCTCATGCGCTCGGAAGGCGATATTCACAAAAGCTTCGATTGAGCCGGGCGGCTTGCGGATCGCGTCGGCAAGGGCGATATAGACCCTGCAGTCGGCCTTGGGGCGTAGCCAAGTGGTAAGGCATCGGGTTTTGATCCCGTGATCGCAGGTTCGAACCCTGCCGCCCCAGCCAACTTCCTCTGAAGATATACTGACGTTCAACCGTTCGCGGTGGCGTCCAGGCGTGCGCGCACAAGCCGCTGCAGGCGGAACAATTGCCGGTCGCGGATGCCGGCCTGGCGCATATGAGAGACGGTGTTCTCCAGATATTCGGCGCAGGTGCCCAGATACCCCTCGGCTGTCGCCAGATGTTCGACCACGCTGTCTTCGGGCAGGCGACCGACATAGCGTTCGGTGTCGCGATTCATCACGAAGGTGACGGCATCGACGGGGCCGTCGGGGGTCATCGCGCGGACCCAGACGGCCGCATAGCTGTCGAGCGCCATCTCCCGGTCCCAGACCACCGACAGTTCATCCTTCTCGCGGCCTTCGGGAAGCTTGAAGACAATGCCGTTGCACGAACCACCCTTGTCGAGTGCGAGCACGAGACCCGGATTCTCCGGTGTGCCGCGTCCGAGCGGCGTGCGCAGGCAGAAGGAGCGGTGATAGCCCCAGATCCGTGCCGTGCGTTGCTCGCTGAAGTGGATCGCCGGGTTCCAGATCAGGGACCCGTAGCCGAACACCCAGACGTCGCGGCCGGGCGCGGTGTCGAAAAACGCCGAAAGTGACGCGGCGCGTTCGGCATCGGTTAGCGGCCGAATGTTCGTCACATGCTGCTGCGCCTGCAGCATGCGAAAGACATGTCCATCCCGGATGGAATCGCGATCGAGCTTGTTGGTCATTTCAAATCTGATGCAAACGTTGTGTTGCGTGTATATCAACCGGGCTCAGGGAACTGAACCTCCACGGCAGCGGGAGTGTGACGATGCAGGTGACGGCAGACAAGGTGCTGGACTTCTGGTTCAACGAAACCGACCGGCAAAACTGGTTCGAACGCAGTGACGCTTTCGACCAGATCATCCATGACCGGTTTGGCGATGCGGTCGAAACCGCACGCGCGGGCGGTTTCGGCGATTGGCACGACACGGCGCGCGGCTGCCTGGCGGTGATCATCCTGATCGATCAGTTCTCACGAAACATCTACCGGGACTCCCCGCTGGCCTGGTCGGCGGATGATGTGGGGCTGGCCTGCACCAAACGGGCAATGACCCGCGGGTTTGACGCCGATCTTGGGGTGGATGAACGAAAGTTCCTCTACATGCCCCTGATGCACAGCGAGGTGCTGGCGGATCAGGAGCAATGCGTTGAACTGTTCCGGGGGCTCGCGACGGATGCGGACGATGTCAGCCTGGATTTTGCGATCCGCCACCGTGACATCATCGCGCGGTTCGGCCGCTTCCCCCATCGCAACGAGATCCTCGGCCGGGAAAGCACGCCCGAAGAGTTGGAATTCCTGAAGGAACCCGACTCCGCGTTCTGAGTTCGCGGTCAGGGGAGGTCGGCGAGAACAAACTCCGCGTCACCATGTGCGGTGATGGTGATCTCGGTTTCGCCGGCCATGGCCGCGCCTGCGCGTTCGCCGACCTCGGTGCCGTTGACCGACACCGTGCCGCGCGACGGGACGAGATAGCCTCTGCGGCCGTCCGCGAAACGATGGGTCACGCTTTGGCCCTCGGCCAGGCTCGCGCCGAACAGGGCGGCATCCTGATGGATCATCGGCGCGCCCGATCCTTCGTCCGCCGCCCGGCCCGAGGCGAGCATCACCAGTTCGCCGGCCTGTTCGCCGCGCGGGAAGGTCTTGGTCTCCCAGCGCGGGGCATGACCCGCACGATTGGGCATGATCCAGATCTGGAAGATTTGAGTGGTCTCGTCTTCCTCGTTGAACTCGGAATGCTGAATCCCGGTGCCGGCGCTCATGATCTGGACATCGCCGGCCTCGGTGCGGCCGCGATTGCCCAGATTGTCCTCATGGGTGATTGCGCCCTGGCGGACATAGGTGATGATTTCCATGTCCCGATGCCCGTGGGGCGGGAACCCGCCCTTGGCGACGATCGTGTCGTCATTCCAGACGCGCAGCGGGCCGAAGCCCATGCGCTCGGGGTTCATGTAATCGCCGAAGCTGAAATGGTGATGGGTGTCGAGCCAGTCATTCCGGAAATGGCCGAGATCATCGAGGGCGGTCACGTCGATCATGCCGCGATGTCTGCGCGGTTGTGCGGGGCGAGGTAGTCGATGTCCGGCCCCACTGGCACGATGCGCGTCGGGTTCACCGTTTCATGGCTGCTGTAGTAATGGGTCTTGATGTGGGTGTGATCGATCGTCGAGGTGACGCCCGGGACCTGATAGAGCTCGCGGGTATAATTCCACAGATTGGGATAGTCGATCAGCCGCCGGATGTTGCACTTGAAGTGCCCGTGATAGACCGGGTCGAACCGCAGCAGGGTGGTGAACAGCCGCCAGTCCGCCTCGGTCAGGCGATCCCCTGCCAGGTAGCGCTGTTTCGACAGCCGCGCCTCCAGCCAGTCCAGGGTCTCGAACAAGGCGGTCACGGCTTCGTCGTAGGCTTCCTGCGAGCGCGCGAAACCGGATTTGTAGACGCCGTTGTTGAGCGTGTGAAAGACGCGCTCGTTGACGGCGTCGATCTCGTCGATCAGGTGCGTCGGGCAGTAGTCGCGTTCGGGGTATTTGGCATGGGCGTCGAACGCGCTGTTGAACATGCGGATGATCTCGGCGGATTCGTTGCTGACGATCGTACCCGTCTGCAGGTCCCAGAGGACCGGAACCGTCACCCGGCCGGTGAAATTGGCGTCGGCCGCCTTGTAAATCTCGTGCAGATAGTCGGCATCCATCACCGGGTCCGGCACGACGCCCTCGCCGGGCGCGAAGGTCCAGCCATTCTCGGCCATGTACCAATGGACGACCGAGACCGAGATCACGTCTTCCAGGCCCTTGAGGGCGCGGAAGATCATGGCGCGATGGGCCCAGGGGCAGGCGTGGCAGATATAGAGGTGATACCGCCCGGGTTCGGCCTTGAACCCGCCGTCTCCGGTCGGGCCGGGTGACCCGTCGGCCGTGATCCAGTTGCGGAACGAGGTCTCCGGGCGTTTGAACTTGCCGTCGCTGTCGCGCTTCGCGGGCTCGACCGCGTGCCACACGCCTTCGATCATGACGCCCATTGCCGTTTCCTTCCGTGGATGCCGTTATCCGTTGGCATCTTAGGTGGATGCGCGGGGAGGAATGTCGAGGTTGCGTGTTCGAATTGCGAACGGTTGTTCGTTACTCGGCCAAATACTCTTCCAGGCACGCCAGCGCACCCTGCCAGCCGCCGGAATGATTCTCGGCCATTTCGTCGCTCGGCAGCATGCTGTGGGTGAGTTGCAGTTCCGATGCGCCCGCAGCGGTCGCAACGAATTTGAGATCCAGCAATGTCTCGATGCCCTGCATTTCGCCCTCATGCTGCCAGGCCCAGGACATGGTCAGCCGGTTGGGCGGGTCGATCGTGCCGAACACGCCGTGGGCGGCATGTTCCTTATTGTCGGGCGATACCAGGACCATCTCGTAACTGCCACCCTCCTGAAAGTCCCAGCGATCGACCCGGCAGCTGACATTGCGGGGCCCCATCCACCGGCAGGCTTGCGCGGGGTCGGTCCAGGCCGCGTACAGTCGCTCGACCGGGACTGCGAAGTTTCGTGTCATCCTGAGCGTACGGGTCGCGTCGGGCGCTTCGGTGATATCCGGGGCGCTGGTCATGACCTGTTCTTCTTTTCGGCGGGTTCCGTTTCGAGGAAATGCGCGAGAGAATCGAGACTGCCCTCCCAGAAGGCCCGATAGCGCGCGAGCCATTCATCGGCAGCCTGCAGCGGGGCGGCCCGGACGGCACATATTTGGCTGCGCCCGTCCCGGCGGCGCTCAATAAGGCCGGCCTTCTGCAGGACCTTCAGATGTTTCGAGACGGCGGGCAGCGACATTTCGAAGGGTTCGGCGAGCTCTCCCACCGTCGCGTGACCTTCGCTCAGACGTGCAAGGATCGCGCGCCGCGTCGGGTCGGCGAGGGCTGAGAATGTTTGATCGAGACTATATTTAACCATACGGTTAATTTATGCGGGTCGGTGACACACCGCAAGAGGTCGCGCTGAAGATTACTTGCCTTCGCGACGCCAGCCCGCGACCAGGAACATGCCGATCATCACCAGCAGGATGAGCGCGGGAAGGAAGGGAAGGTCCCGTACGCCGATGACGGCAGATGCATCATTGCGCTGAAACGCGATCCAGCGCGCCGAAGTTCGCTGCTCGGAGGTATCGCTCAATGCGCGGCCCGGCCGGGCGCGGCGCAGATCGGGGACGCCGGCCTCGCCGATCCAGCTTAGCCCGCCACCGGTGACGGCGGTGACGGGACGCAGCAGCGAATCCGTTGCCGTCACATCGGCGAACTCGATTGGGTTGATCGTGCCGACGCCGGCCACCGCGGTGCGGCTCCCGTCGTCCAGTCGGTAGATGCCCGTTTCGTTGACGGCGATGGTGCCGATTGCACGCCCGTCACCCTGTTCCTCCAGCGCGACCGACCGGGTCTCACCGGTCGGGCCGGTGACGGTCACCGGCGCCGGGTCCGGCGCCAGGCTGCGGCGGACGATCTCGATGGTGTCGCCGCGGGACACGGCGGTCAGGCGATCTTCCTCGAGCTCCGGCTCCTTCATCAACCAATGTGCCAGACGCCGGAGCAATTCATTGTGCGGGCCGCCGCCCTCGTAACCGCGCGCCCAGAGCCAGATATGGTCGCTCAGGAACTGGGCCACCCGGCCTTCGCCCACCCGATCCAGGATGAGCAGCGGCCGCCCGTCGGGGCCGTCCATGACTACGGTGCCCGATTTGGGACGCGCATCGACATGGCGGAACCAGCGTCCCCAGTCAGGTGTGGCATCGGCGTCCAGGCCGAGCCCGGGCAGGGTCGCGGTGACCGGGTGGCGCCGTCCGGTTTCATTGACGTTCGCCACATAGGGCGCCTCCGTTACGTTGCCGGTCGGTTCGCCGGGCAGAACGCTTGCCAGCGCCGTGCGGTACAGGCTGGTTGCCGGCGTGACCTCCGGTCCCGTGGCCTCCAGCAGCGCGCCGCCGGCCTCGACGTAATTGGCGATATTGCGCAGGTAGATCGACGGCAGGACGCCCATGCGCCGGTATCGATCGAAGATAATCAGGTCGAAATCGTTGAGCTTCACCTCGAACAGCTCGCGATATGGAAACGCGATCAGGCTGAGTTCGCGGACGGGCGTGCCGTCCTGTTTTTCGGGCGGCCTGAGGATGGTGAAATGCACGAGGTCGACCGACGGGTCGGCCTTGAGAAGATTGCGCCATGTGCGCTCGCCGGGGTGCGGTGCGCCGGAGACAAGAAGCACCCGCAGCCGGTCGCGAATGCCGTTTACGGTCACCACGGCACGGTTGTTGGCGCGGGTGAGTTCCTCACGGCCCGGCCCGACTGACAATTCAAACACGCTGGTGCCGCCGCGATCCACGATCAGCTCGACGCTATGATCGACCCCGACCGGGGCCAGAATGGTGCGGCCCTCCGCGGCGCCGTCGCGCCGGATCGTGACCTGGGCCTGGCGGGCGCGCACGGCGGCGGGCTCGTCGATCCGCAGCGTCAGCCGGACGGTTTCGCCGACAATGCCGAAGCCCGGCTTTTCGACGACCGTCAGGCGCCGGTCCCCGGCCGCCCGGTCGCCGGTCAGCATGGCGTGGACCGGCCCGCCAAGATCGAGCGCGGCGATACTCTCCGGCAGATCGTGGATCCGGCCATCGGTGATCAGAACGGCGCCGGCGAAACGATCGCGCGGAATGTCGATCAAGGCCCGGTCGAGCGCCTGATAGAGATGCGTGCCGTCGCGCAGGCCCGACGGGTTGGCGCCCTCGTTCAGATTCTCGGCTGCGGGCGCTTCGACGATGCGCAGTTCGAAATTCGGCTGGCCCGCGGCCCACGCGGTTACCCGCGCGAGCGCCGCGTCGGCCTGTTCCGACCGCGCGCCGATCGACTGACTCTGGGACCGATCGACGACGACCAGGCCGATATCCGACAAGGGCGTGCGATCCTCGACCACGATCGAAGGGTTTGCCAGCGCGGCCAGGATCGCGGCCGTCGCGGCGATCCGCCAGATCACGCCCGGCGCCGGCATCCCCGGCCGTGGTGCGACAAACCCCAAGAGCATGACGGCGGCGCCCAGGACCGCCATGGCGATCAGGATGTTGGTGGGCAGCAGCGGGTCCCAGATGATCGAGGATGCACCCATGCCTACTGCCCGAGCCGCTCGAGAATTTCGTCAACATGCACCTGGTCGGCCTTGTAGTTGCCGGTCAACGCATACATCACCAGATTGACCCCGAAGCGGAACGCGAGTTCGCGTTGGCGCGCGCTTCCGGGCATGACCGAGAATAAGGGGCGGCCCGTGGCGTCAATGGCCCAGGCGCCGGCAAAGTCGTTGGCGCCGATGATGACCGATGAGACCCCGTCATTGACCCGCTCGTCGGGCTTCTGCACGAACAGCCGTCCGCCTTCCCAGCGTCCGGGAAACTCGTGCAGAAGATAGAAGGCCTTGGTTAAAACATGCCCCGCCGGTATTTCCAGCAGGGCGGGGATATCCAGTCCCTCGACCATGGCCCGCAGCGTCTGGGTGCCGGGGCCGACGCCGCCGATACCGGATAAATTCTGGTCGCGGGTATCGAACAGGATCGTGCCGCCATTGCGCAGGAAACTGTTGATGCGCGCGCGTGCGCCATCCGAGAGCGTCGCCTGCCGCTCGGTCATCGGCCAGTAAATCAGGGGGAAGAAGGCCAGCTCGTCCCGTTCGACATCCAGGCCGATGGGCGCGCCGGGGACAACGGAAGTCCGCCGCGCAAGAATTTGTCCCAGCCCGGCCAGCCCCGCCCGGCTTGTTTCGTCCACCTTGGTGTCTCCGGTCAGGATGTAACCAAGCCGGGTGTCCTTGGTCGCTTCCAGTGCGAACCGGTCGCTCGACTGCGCCCAGACGGGTGTTGCGCCGATGATCGAGAGGGTGCCCGTGAGCCCGCCGGCAAGGGCCAGGCAGATCGCGGCCGTGGCCGCGGCCCGCGTCACCCGTGGGGTGAGGCCGCGCAGGACAAGTGAGATGATGAAATCGGCAAGCAGCAGCCCAAAGGCCGCGACGAGGAACCAGACCCGTAACTCGCGCTGCAGGGTGGGGCCGTATTCCACCGTCTCGACACCCGATGCATGGCGATCGAATATTCGTGGGGCGAGGCTCGGGCCCAGGTTGATGGCCCGGCGCGACTGCGCGGTGCCATAGAAACCCGGCGGAGTTTGCGGGCCGGGAGTCACATTCTCACCCACACCGGCCGGCAGCGGGCGGCTGGTGTTGGGGGGTTCGGACAGCCGCCCGAAACCGTCCAGCGTCGAGAGCGGCGGGAGCGGGCGGCTGGCGATGCTGTCGGCTGCCACGCCCTGGCTCAGCGCGACGAGGCGTCGGAGCATATCGACATACAGGCCCGAGAAGGCGAGGGACGACCATTCGGCATTGGCTGTCGTGTGGAACAGAACCAGCCAGCCGTCGTCACGTTTCTCGCCTGTCACCAGCGGCGTGCCGTCCTCCAGCCGCGCCCAGGTTTTCGATGCCAGTTCGGGCGATGGCTGCGCGAGCACCTGCCGCCTGACGATGATCTCGTCCGATGGGGCAAGGCCGGCAAAAGGCGATGTCTCGTCGAACGGCGACAATCTGGATGGCTGGTCCCAGCTCATCACGCCGCCGAACACGCGGCCGCCGCGGCGCAGATCGACCGGCAGCAGCCGGTCACTGCCGTCCGCGAGGTTGGGCCCGGCGAAGCGCACGAGCACGCCGCCATCGGCAATCCAGGATTCAAGGCGGTCGATCTCGGTTTCCGTCAGCGTTCCGATATCGGACAGGACCATCATCGCGAGGCGACGCTCCAACAGCGCTTCAACGGTCCCGTTGCGCACTTCGGCGAAGGGCTCGAGCGCCCGATTGAGATAGAAGGCATTGCCGATGAGCGGTTGGTCGAGCTGCGCGCTGTCCCCGGAGACGATGCCAACCGGCCGCCGTCGCAGGTTTTCGTCGAACAGCAGGACGGCGCCCGCATGGTTCGCGCCCTCAACACCGACCCGGGCGATCCGGTTGCGCAACTCGCTGGGCATCGCCAGCAGCACGTCGGCGGTCTCTGCGCCATCGTCAAAGGTGAAGGCCTCGCGGCCCAGCAACCGGCCTTCATCATCGCTTGCGATCAAGGCGGCGCTGCGCGCGCCGCCGCCATCCACCCGCATGACCCGGATGCGGATGCCGTCGGGCGCGCTTTCGGTGGTCGCGATCACCAACGGTTGATCGGCAGAGGCGGGGTGCACATAGCGCAGCGCGCCGAGACGTTGCAGCGCCAGTTCGAGCGCTGCCGCGCCGGCGTCCGCAGGCTTGTCGTCGGGCGCATCCAGGCCGCTCGACAGCCATATGGCGGTGGCCGGACGGGACAGTTCCAGCGCTTCGATCCGCGCGCGCACCGGTGCATAGTCCGCCGCCCAGGGCATGGGCGCGATCGAGCGTATGCGATCCCGGGCCTCGGCCGGGGAAAGCGGCCGCAGGGGGAGCTCCGTCCGTTCGACCGATTGCGCCGTGGTGGCGATATAGACGGTACGGTTTTCGCGGGCGGCTTCGTCGATCAGGGCCATTGCGGTGTCCTGGCGTTCGTTCCAGTTGGCACCGCCCGTCCAGCCATTGTCGATGACCATCACAAGCGGGCCATTGCCGCGCAGGACGCGCCCGGCATCGAGGATCGGATGGGCCAGCGCGAGGATGACGAGTGCGGCCAGAAGCAACCGCATCGCCAACAGCCACCACGGGGTGCGATGCGGGGTCTCCTCATGCTGCGGCAGCCCGAACAGAAGCCGGATGGCGGGAAACGCGACCCGCACCGGGGCCGGCGGGACCGCGCGAAGCAGCCACCACAAGACCGGCAACGCGGCCAATGCCACGAGCAGCCAGGGGACGGCAAAGGAAAGGGCGCCGAGGCTCAGCATGTCGGCTCAGGCCCCCGCATGACGGGCTTCGGTCATCGCCATGAACAGGCTCAAAAGGGCCGGTTCCGGGGTCGCGTCGGTGGTGTGTATGCCGTAGGACCATCCGGCCCGTTGCGCGAAGGTGCCGAGCGCCGTCTGCAGTGATTCGAGACGCGCCATGTATCCGGCGTGCAGGGATTCCGCGCGACCGACCAGCAGTTCACCTTCGGTCTCCAGGCCGCGAAACCGGGTCCGCCCCCGGAACGGCAGATGCGCTTCGCTGGGGTCGAGGACCTGCAGCAGATGGCCGCGCACGCCGCGCGCCGCCATCTCGCGCAGGAATGCCAGCAGGGTTTCTTCCTCGACCATGAAGTCACTGATCAGCACGACGGTGCCGTAACGCGGCAGAGCCGGGACGGGCGGCACCTCGTAGGTCTCGGGCTCCTGCGCCATATCGTGCATCACCGTCATCGCGATGCGGTCCAGCGCCGCGCGGCCGGTGGCCGGCGAATCCGGTTTGTCGAGAAGGGCGATCCGCTCGCCGCCGCGGTTCAGGAGCGATGCGAGTGCCAGGGCCAGGATTGCGGCACGGGTCTGTTTTTCCGGAACATTGCGGCCGGAGCTGTAGCGCATCGAGGCCGTGAGATCGGGCCAGAGCCAAACGCTCTGCGCTGCTTCCCATTCGGTTTGCCGGACAAACAGACGGTCCGATCGCGCCGAACGGCGCCAGTCGATGTCCCGGGGGCTGTCGCCAAAGGCGAACTGCCGGTACTGCCAGAAGGTCTCGCCCTGTCCGACCCGGCGGCGGCCATGGACGCCCTGCGCGACGGTCGACGCGACCCGGTCCGCCGCGACAAGCAGCGGCGGAAACGCGGCCGCGGCCTCTTCGGCGCTGCGGCGCGTGTCGGGGGCGGGCGTGGGTGACATATCGATGGGCGGCCTAAACGGTCCTTGGGTTCAGGGTGGTTTCGGGTGTCGTCTACTTGAACGGGCTGCAGAGGCCGTCGATCACATCGTCGAGTGTGCGGCCTTCCGCCCGGGCTGCGAAGTTCAGCGCCATGCGGTGGCGCAACACGGCAGGCGCCAGGGCCACGACGTCATCGATCGAGGGTGAGATGCGCCCCTGCAGCAACGCGCGGGCGCGGGTGGCGAGCATCAGCGCCTGGCTGGCGCGCGGGCCCGGCCCCCAGGCCACCCAGTTGGCGACATCTTCGCGGTCTGATGTGTTGGGCCGTCCGGAGCGGACGAGGGCGAGGATGGCGTCGACGACACTTTCACCGACGGGCAGCCGGCGCACGAGCTGTTGCGCCGCCATCAGCTGGGCCGCGTCCATCACTTGCGTCGGCGTGCGGTCCTGCAGCCCCGTGGTCACGAGCAGCATCTGCCGTTCCGCCTCGGGGTCGGGATAGCCGATATTGACCTGCAGCAGGAACCGGTCGAGCTGGGCCTCGGGCAGCGGGTAGGTGCCTTCCTGCTCGATCGGGTTCTGGGTGGCGAGCACATGGAACGGGCTGGGCAGCACATGGGTGTGACCCGCGACGGAGACTTCGCGTTCCTGCATGGCCTGCAGCAGCGCGGATTGGGTGCGCGGGCTGGCGCGGTTGATTTCGTCCGCCATCAGCATCTGGGTGAAGACGGGGCCGGGAATGAAGCGGAAGCTCCGGCCGTCCTCGGTCTCATCGAGAATCTCCGAGCCGATGATGTCGGCCGGCATCAGGTCGGGCGTGCATTGCACCCGGCGGCTGTCGAGGCCGAGCACGGTGCCCAGGGTTTCGACCAGCCGGGTCTTCGCGAGGCCCGGTACGCCCAGCAACAGCAGGTGCCCGCCCGCGAGCAGGGTGATGATCGTCTCGTCGATCACCTCTTCCTGACCGAAGATCACCCGGCCGATCCCGGTGCGCACGGCCGAGAGTTGTTCGCTTACGCGCTCGATATCTGCGAAAATTGAATCCGTGACCGGAAGATCGAGTTCCGACCGCACGACATCATCTGTGGGCATGACCTTGCTCCTGCGAATGCTACTGTGACCGAACCATGGGCTCCGACACCAACAACCCCCAAGGCCTTTTTGAACGGATCGGCAAAACCCGTTCGCAAGGCCCCTCCCGGCGCGAACCGATCGACTGCGGTCACTTCGACATGCGCATCGGGCGCGACGGGACTTGGTATTATCGCGGCTCGCCGATAGGGCGTAAACCGCTGGTCACGCTGTTTTCATCGGTGCTCAAACGCGATGCCGACGGCCAGTACTGGCTCGAGACGCCGGTCGAACGCGGTCGCATCGATGTCGATGATGCGCCCTTCACGGCGGTGGAGATGGACGCGGCCGGACAAGGCCGTGACCAAGTCCTCATATTCCGCACCAATCTTGACGAAATGGTGACGGCGGGCGCGGAACATCCGCTCCGCATCGCGTTCGACGAATCAACCGGCGAACCCTCACCCTATATTCACGTGCGCAACGGGCTCGAGGCCTTGCTGACCCGTGCCGTCTATTACCAGCTGGCCGGGCTGGCCGTTCAGGACCCCGACAGAGGATTGTTTGGCGTGTGGAGTGACGGGATATTTTTTGCGCTGGAGCCGGCCGGGCCATGACCGCGATATCGGCCAATCGCGAGGGGATTGCCGCGCGCATCCTTGCCGCCCAATCTCATCTCCACGTCCGGCGCAGCAGCGGTGCCGCCGTCAGCCAGATGCTGCATGACGATTCCGACGCCGCCCCGGACGAAATACCGCCCAACCGGCGCGGCGACCATGATCTGAACGAAATCGGCATGCGGCCGAACCCGCCGCTCACGCCCGCCGCCGTGCTGGTGCCGCTGCTCGACCATGGCGACCGGATGACGGTCCTGCTCACCGAGCGGGCCGCGGATCTGCGCGCCCATGCCGGGCAGATCAGCTTCCCCGGCGGCCGCATCGATCCCGGCGACGCCCATCCGGAGGCCGCCGCCCTGCGCGAGGCTGAAGAGGAGGTCGGCCTGCCGCCCGCGTCGGTCGAGGTGGTCGGGCGGCTGGACACATACGAGGTGCGCACGGGCTTCGAGATCACGCCCGTGGTCGGGTTCGTCGAGCCGGGCTTCGATATGGTGTGCGATCCCGGCGAAGTGGCCGATGTGTTCGAGGTGCCGCTGGCCTTCATCCTCGATCCGGCCAATCACGAACGCCAGAGCCGGGTGTTTCAGGGCAAGCGCCGCTATTTCTATGTCCTGCCCTTCGAGGACCGATACATCTGGGGTGCTACCGCGGGCATGCTGGTCAACCTGTTCGAGGTTCTGACCGGCCAGACCGCGCGCTGGCGCTAGACGCCCGGCCGACGATGACCTCGCGATGACCCCGACCCAGACAATTGCGCAACAGCCATGGATGGCCGATCGCGATCTGCACGCCGTGTTCGCGGCGTTACAGGGCGATGGCGATCCGGTCCCTTCGATCCTCTGTGTCGGCGGCTGCGTGCGCGATGCGCTGATGGGCCGGTCCGTGGTCGATGTCGATCTCGCCACGATCCATCCCCCCGATAACACGCTTGCGCGTCTCGCGGCGGCCGACATCGCCGTGCTGGAGATCGGTATCGAACACGGCACGGTCGTCGCCCGGTTCGGATCCGCGTTGTTCCAGATCACGACCCTGCGCGTGGATGTGGAGACCGACGGCCGCCATGCGCGTGTGGCCTATACCGACGACTGGACAGCGGACGCCTCACGGCGCGACTTCACCATGAACGCGCTGTATGCGGATCTCGACGGCAATGTCTTCGATCCACTCGGCGGCGGCGGCGACGTTGCGGCACGGCGGGTCCGGTTTATCGGCGATGCCCACGAACGTATCCAAGAGGACGCGCTGCGGATTCTGCGCTTCTTCCGGTTCCACGCCCAGATCGAGGATGGCGAGATCGATCCGGAGGGGCTGGCGGCCTGCCGGGCGCTGGCGGGCGAGCTCGCAGGGCTCTCGGGCGAACGCGTTCGTGCGGAGTTGTTCAAGCTGCTGGCGGCGGCCGACCCGGCGGCAACCTGGAAGATGCTGCTGGATGCGCGCATTCTGGACACGGAACTGCCGGCGCTGACCCGCTGTGATCTTCTCGCCGGATTGGTCACGGTGGAGGGGGCGGTCGCCGCCGCCGACCCGTTGCGTCGGTTGGCGTCGCTCATGGATGTCGGCGCGAGTCCCGGCGATATTGCCGCGCGATTACGTCTCTCCAACCGGCAGCGGCAGCGTTTGCAGGCTCTGACCGCCCGCGCGGAGGATATCAATCCCGACCTCCCGCGCGGCGCATGGAGGACCCGACTCTACGAGGTCGGTGCCGACGGATGGCGGGATTGCGCGGTTCTGAATTGGGCCGGTGAAATTGCCGATGGCCGCACCGGTGACCGCCGGCGGGTCGAGACCTGGCATGCATTGGTGGCGCTGCCGGACGCCGCGCCGGTGCCGGATTTTCCGGTGCGCGGCGCGGACGTCATCGCGGCCGGTGTGGCCGAGGGGCCGGAAATCAGCCGTTTGCTGAAAGAAGTTGAAGCCTGGTGGGTCGCGGGCAATTTCATCGCTGACCGGGATGCATGCCTGGCCGAACTTGCGCGGCGCACCGAATCCTAGCGTACGGATTCTGGACGGGCGGGTTTCAAGCCCACCTCCAAAACTGTCATGCCCGGGCTTGATCCGGGCATCTTTTCACAACCGTTCGAGTATTTGTCATGCGATACGCGGATCAAGTCCGCGCATGACGAGGAGGGAATTGCGCGCTATTGGGTGCGCACCAGTTCGCCCGACATGCGGACCTTCACGTCTTCGTCCTGCAGGCGCATGAACGAGATCGTCATGCCCTTGTCGGTCAGGGAACGGCGGTAGACCTGCAGCTCCGACCCGCCATTCGCGCTGATGGCGAGCGAATAGACCGTCATCGAATTGTCTTCGATCGCGGCCCAGCGAACGGCCTCGCCGCGCAGCGGGTTGGGGAGTTCCGATTTCTGGAACAGGCCGCCCTTGGGGGACAGAACGAAGACATTCTCCTTGTCCTCGACCGGAATGAAATTCTCTTCGACTTCGCGCCGCTTGACGTCGGTGCCGGTGCGCCCGTTGTCCTCGTCGCGGATGACCGTGATCCACTTCAGGGTGAAGCCGTCATTCTTGAAGCGCTCGACCGTCACGTCGAGGTCGCGGACTTCCCGGCGATCCCCCGGGGTGATCGTCGCATTGCCCGCGCCGACATAGTTGCCGAAGAATTTCTCGACCGCCTCTTCGGCATGGGCGCCGCCGGCCAGGACGAGCCCGGCTGCGAGGAACGCGCTTGCCGCGAGAAATGTTCGTGTGCCGTGCAGGAAATTCATTCGCGTTGTCCGTCGGTAAAGAATGCGAGCCTAATTTCCGACCTTGACCAGTCGGGCGTCGACCTCGCGTTGTGGCTCGCCGTTGGCGATGTTTATAAACTTGAGACGCATGCCCGTCCCTTCAAGGGTTCGATTGTAGGTTTGGATCACATATCCTCCCGCGGCAGTGATCTGCATCACATGCACCGACAGGGTCTGATCGTGAACCTGGGCCCAGGCGAGGCCGCCCGCGCGCGGGTCCTGGCGGCCGACGGCGTTGAACACATTGGCCGCGGGGCCGGGTGTGAAGTCCATGCGCTGGGTGCGCCGGCGGATGTCGGGATTGTTGGGGTCGCCGCCGCCGCGGATGACGCTCGTCCACTCGACATAGAACCCGGTCCCCTCGGCACCGATCTTGACGTCCAGGTCCCTGACGGTGACGCCGAAATAGAGCGAATCGCTGTTCTCGGCGACGCCGGAACCCTGATAATGCCCGTAGAACGCATTGACCGGCAGGGACTGCGCGGTCGCCGCCGGGGCGTTCATCCAGCTCGTTGCGATCAACAATGCGGCCAACAGGGCCGGGGTCAGAAATCGTGAAATGCGGGTCATGGTCTCTCCAATCCTGCGTCGGTGCCGAATCTGCGGCCGGCGCCGATGAATGGCCCTGAAACTAGCCCAGGCCGCGCGACATAGAAACTGCGCGGTATCGGAATTTCGGCTTTTGCCATCCCCTTTGGGGTTTAGGGCCAGGCGACCATCGGCGGCAGGGACATCAGGATGGCCTCGACATTGCCGCCGGTCTTCAGCCCGAACTGGGTGCCCCGGTCATACAACAGGTTGAACTCCACATAACGGCCGCGCCGCTGCAGCTGGTGGGCGCGTTGCTCTTCGGTCCAGCTCTTGTTCATATGCCGGCGCACGATGCGCGGATAGACGTCGAGGAAGGCCCGTCCGACATCCTGGGTGAACGCGTAATCCGCGTCCCAGTCGCCGGTATCGACATAGTCGTAGAAGATTCCGCCGACTCCGCGTGGTTCGTCGCGATGCTTGAGGTGGAAATACTCATCGCACCAGGCCTTGAACTTCGGGTGATAGTCCGGGTCATGGGCGTCGCACGCGGCCTGCAGGCTGCTGTGGAACAGGGCGGTGTCGTTGTCATCGGGGTACATCGGCGTGAGGTCCGCGCCACCGCCGAACCAGGCCTTCGATGTCACGATATGCCGGGTGTTCATATGTACGGCCGGCACCAGCGGCGAGTGCATATGGGCCACGAGCGAAACACCCGATGCCCAGAAACGCCCGTCTTCTTCCGCGCCCGGGATTTGCTTTCGAAACTCGTCCGAAAAGACGCCCTCGACGGTCGAAACGTTCACGCCCACCTTCTCGAACACGCGACCGCGCATGATCGACATCACGCCGCCGCCGCCGGGCGCACCGTTCTGGTCGGGCCGTTCCCAGCTCGATCGTTCGAAGCGGCCCGCGGGCCGGTCGGTGAGCGGGCTATCCGCGGGGCCATCCAGATCGTCCTCGATGGCCTCGAACGCGGCGCAGATATCGTCACGCAGCTGCGCGAACCATGTGGCCGCCTGCGATTTGTGGGTGTCGTTGGTCATGGACCGCGTACCTCTTCCTGATCCGGAAACGCATTGTTCTGCCGCAGCGCCTCGCCGAGCACGAGGGCCAGGGCCGTCACGACGTTCAGCGACCGCGTATCTGCCCGAATCGGCACCTGCACGCGCCCATCGGCCCGCGCATGCACGGATTGCGGCACGCCGTCGCTCTCCCGTCCGACCAGCAGCGTATCGTCTGGGCGGTAGGCAAAGTCAATGTGCCGTTCTGTCGCTTTTGTGCTCAGAAGGATCAGTCGTTGTGGCGGTGTCACGCCGGTCTCGAACGCTTCCCAGGAGATATGCCGCGTCAGGTCGACATGCTCCAGATAGTCCATTCCGGCCCGTCGGACGCCCTGATTGCCAAGCACGAAACCGGCCGGTTCGATCAGGTCGACGGGGATGTCGAGGCACGCGGCCAGGCGGAGGATGGCGCCCGCATTCTGGGGAATGTCGGGCTGGTAGAGGGCGATACGCACGGCGGTGATCCCCGATGCCGGCGGGCGTGCCGGCAAAACGTTGTGGAGAAGCGTTCAGGGTGGGCTTGGCAAACGCTTTGGACTTCGATTATATCCGGGCGAAGTGTAAGGCACACAAGGTTCCAGAGGGGGCATTCTGGTCACGGCGTGTAGACGGATCGCGACGCGGGGGACATATCCTGTTGCGGCACGGTGTCACATTGCTGGGGGCCGGAAAATCCCATACCCAAAGACCGTGTGCACAACAGGTCTCAAGGCGGACGCAGACCGCCGAACCAAGGACATTTGCTCATGAGCGATGACACTCAGAATCACGACGATCATTCTGGGAACCGGCGCGATTTCCTTTACCTCTCCGCCGGCGCGTTTGCCGGCGTTGGCGGGGCGATCGCGCTGTGGCCATTCGTCGATTCGATGAACCCATCCGCCGACGTGCTGGCGCTGGCCTCGGTCGAGGTGGATGTATCGCAGGTCGAAGTCGGACAGCGGGTCACGGTGAAATGGCGCGGCAAGCCGGTCTTTATCGATCGGCGCACCGAAGCGGCCATCGCCGAGGCGGTGGATACCCCGTTGAGCGATCTGCGCGATCCGGAAACCGACGCGCAGCGCACGGGCCGACCCGAATGGCTCGTGGTCGTGGGCGTGTGTACCCATCTGGGCTGTGTCCCGCTGGGGCAGGGGGCTTCCGAGCCACGTGGCGAGTGGGGCGGCTGGTTCTGCCCCTGCCACGGTTCGCATTACGACACTTCGGGTCGCATCCGGAAGGGGCCGGCACCGCTTAATCTGCCGGTGCCGGAGCATGCCTTCCTGACTGACACCAAAATCAAGATCGGCTGAGGCGAATCATGAGCGCTGGAAACCAACAACCCGTCGGCAATGGCCTGGTCAAGTGGATCGACTCTCGACTGCCGGTCTTTAGTTACCTGCAAAAGGAATATGCCGAATTTCAGTCCCCGAAGAACTTCAACTGGTTCTGGAACTTCGGTGCGATCCTGACCTTCATGCTCGTGCTGATGATGATCACGGGCATCTTCCTGGCGATGCAGTATCAGCCCAACACCGATCTGGCATTTGATTCCGTCGAACGCATCATGCGCGATGTGAATTTCGGCTGGTTGTTGCGCTACATGCACGCGAATGGCGGCACCTTCTTCTTTATTGCGGTGTACATCCATATTTTCCGCGGCATGTATTACGGGTCCTACAAGAACCCGCGCGAGCTGCTCTGGATTCTGGGCGTGGTCATCCTCGTCCTCATGATGGCGACCGCATTCATGGGTTACGTGCTTCCCTGGGGCCAGATGAGCTTCTGGGGTGCCACGGTGATCACCAACCTGTTCTCGGCGATCCCGCTGGTGGGCGATTCAATCGTTACCCTGCTCTGGGGTGGCTTCTCGGTCGACAACCCGACCCTGAACCGCTTCTTCGCGCTGCATTATCTGTTTCCGTTCCTGATCTTCGGGGTGGTGATCCTGCATGTGATCTCCCTGCATGTGTCGGGTTCGAACAACCCGCTGGGTGTCGATCCGAAGGGGCCGCAGGACACGGTGTCCTTCCATCCCTATTACACGATGAAGGACAGCGCGGGCCTCGCGATCTTCGTGACGGTGTTTGCGTTCTTCGTGTTCTTCGCGCCGAACTTCTTCGGCGAGCCGGAGAACTATCTCCCGGCGGCGCCGCTGAACACGCCGGCGCATATCGTGCCTGAATGGTATTTCCTGCCCTTCTTCGCGATCCTGCGCTCGATCAACTTCGACATCTGGTTCATTGAGGCCAAGCTCGGCGGTGTGATCGCCATGTTCGGCGCGATCTTCGTGCTGTTCATTCTGCCCTGGCTCGACAAGTCGCCCGTGCGCAGCGCCAAGTTCCGGCCGATGTACAAGTGGTTCTTCTGGATCTTCCTGCTCGACTGCCTTCTTCTCGGCTGGGTCGGCGGGCGCGCGCCGGACGATCTGGTCTTTGAAGGCCTGGGCCTGAAGGTCATCCATCTCGGCTACCTCTCGACCTTCTGGTACTTCTTCCACTTCCTGATTTTGCTGCCGTTGCTTGGGGTCTTCGAGAGACCAAAACCATTGCCCAAGAGTATTTCCGAACCTGTTCTCGGGGGCGGAACCGCGGGCGCCTCGGCAACCGCCAAGCCGATGGAGAAGGCGTAATGGGTATCGTTTCCAAATTGCGCCGCACAGCGGCGGTGGCCGGGTTTGCAGCCGGCGTTGCGATGGTTTCAACGGCCGCACTGGCCGCCGGTGATGCCAAGCACCCCGAAGCGCGCGACTGGCACTTCTCGGGGATATTCGGGACCGTGGATGTGCATTCCGCCCAGCGCGGCCTGCAGGTCTATCTTGAGGTCTGCGCGAGCTGTCATTCCCTGAAGCATGTCGCCTATCGCAACCTGGGCGCGCTCGGCTTCACCGAGGCCGAGATCGAGGCGATCGCGGCCGGTTTCGAAGTGACAGACGGCCCGGACAGCGAGGGCGAGATGTTCCAGCGCCCGGCCATCCAGTCGGATCGCTTCGTGTCGCCCTTCCCGAATGAAGAGGCCGCCAAGGCCGCGAACAACGGTGCCAACCCGCCCGATCTGACCCTCCAGGTGAAGGCCCATCCCGGCGGCGCGGACTATATCCACGCGCTGCTGACCGGCTATGCCGATGCACCGGACGGTGTCGAGGTGCCGGACGGGTCCAACTACAACCCGTTCTTCCGTGGCGGCTTTATCGCCATGCCGGCGCCGCTCTTCGAGGATGGGGTCGAATATTCCGACGGCACCGCCGCGACCGTCGAGCAGATGGCGACCGATGTGGTGAACTTCATGCAGTGGGCGGCCGAGCCCGAGATGGAGCAGCGCAAGAAGATGGGCTTCAAGGTCGTGATCTTCCTGATCATTCTCAGCGCGCTGTTGTATGCCGGGAAGCGCAAGTTGTGGGCGAATATCGACCACTGACGCAGACGAATTCGATGAAAAGGCCGTTTGCGCGTGCGCAAGCGGCCTTTTTGTTAAGCGCGCCCGCACACATTCGCTAAACTCGGCGGCAAGCCACAACACAAACAATCGCAGCAGGGGGATCAGATGGCGCGTGAAACCATCGTCACATGTGCGGTGACCGGCGGTCACCAGAACTTCCAGGACCATCCGAATTTTCCCATCTCACCCAAGCAGATCGCGGACTCCGCGATCGAGGCACGCAAGGCGGGGGCGGCGGTCGCCCACATCCATGTGCGCGAGCCCGACGGGTCGCGTTCGGGCAACCCGGACTATTTCCGTGAGGTGGTCGAGCGTATCCGCGACGCGGATTGCGATGTCCTGATCAACCTGACCACGGGTGAGGGCGGCCGTTATGTGCCGAGCGACGAGAACCCCGCCGTGGGCGGGCCAGGGACGTCCCTGTCCACGCCGGAGGTCCGGGTGCGCCATGTGCTCGACCTGCGCCCCGACATTTGTACGCTCGATGTGGCGACCATGAATTTCGGAGAGGCCGTGTTCATGAATACCCCGGCGCATCTGCGCCGCATGGCGGAGCTCATCAAGGACGCCGGTGTAAAACCCGAGATCGAGGTGTTCGAGCCGGGCCATATCCAGCTTGCGAAGGACATGATCAAGAACGGTCTCATCGAATCTCCACCGCTGTTCCAGCTCTGCCTCGGTATTCCCTGGGGATCGCCCGCGACGCCGCAGATGGTGCAGGTGATGCACTCCATGCTGCCGAAAGATGCGAACTGGGCGGCCTTCGGCATCAGTCGCTGGGAATTCCCGATCGTGGCCGAGGTCGTCAACAATGGCGGCCATGTGCGCGTCGGCCTCGAGGACAATCTCTATCTGACCAAGGGCGAGTTCGCGAGCAACGGACAGCTCGTCGACAAGGCGGTCCGGATCATGCATGAGCTCGACGCCGAGCCGGTCGAGCCGGCGCGCGCCGCCGAGATGCTCGACCTCCTGCCGCGCGCGCAATAGGCCGCCGCATGGAGGCCAATCACACCGGCGTGCCGCCGATGCTCGGAATTATCGGCGGCAGCGGCATATACGACGTCGAGGGCCTGACGGATGTGCGCTGGGAAGCGGTCGACACGCCGTTCGGCAGCCCGTCGGATGAACTGATGTTCGGCACGCTGGACGGCTTTCCTGTCGTGTTTCTGCCGCGTCATGGCCGTGGTCACCGGGTGCCGCCGTCAGAGTTGAACTTCCGCGCCAATATCTATGCGCTCAAGCGTGTCGGCGTGACCGAGGTCGTCTCGCTCTCGGCGGTCGGGTCGCTGCGTGAAGACCTTGCGCCCGGCACCTTCGTGATCGTTGATCAATTCATCGACCGGACCTTTGCGCGGGTTAAATCCTTCTTTGAATCTGGACTTGTGGCCCACGTCTCGATGGCCGACCCGGTCTGTGCCCGGCTCGGAGACAATATCGAGGCCGCCGCGGCGGGACTGGATATCGACATTCGCCGGGGCGGTACGTATCTGGTCATGGAGGGGCCGCAATTCTCCTCGCGTGCGGAATCGGAGCTTTACCGGTCTTGGGGCTGTTCGGTTATCGGGATGACCAACATGCCCGAGGCGAAGCTCGCTCGTGAGGCGGAGCTATGTTACGCGACGGTTGCGATGGTCACCGATTTCGATTGCTGGCACGACGACCATGACGATGTGACAGTCGATCAGATCATCGAAGTTCTGATGAGCAATGCCGACAAGGGGCGCAGTCTGGTCCGTGCGCTGGCGCCGCGCCTCGCGGGCCGGGAAGGTCTTTGTGGTCAGGGTTGTCAGACCAGTCTCGACAACGCCTTGATCACGGCGCCGGATGCGCGCGATCCGGCCATGATTGACCGTTTGGCAACGGTGGCCGGGCGCGTTCTGAGTTAAATAGCTTTGAAAACAGACGGTTGCGTGGGTGTCCTTCCGGCGCCGGCGCGGACGTCATAGAATGGATCAAACGGCAACCCGGCCCCATGTGGGGATTTTGCGGTTGCCCGGGGAGCAGTGAGTTATGCCAGACGCAAACGGCCACGAGACGGTGACCGATCGTCCGATTGCCGGAATTGATCATGCGTTGATCGGCGTCGCCGACTTGGATGCGGCGCGCGATACCTTCACGCGCCTCGGATTTACGATGTCACCACGCGGGCGTCATATCGGCTGGGGCACCGGCAACTACACGATCATGTTCGAGCATGATTATGTGGAGCTGCTGGGTGTCGTCGATCCATCCCAGTATATCCACCGGCTTGACGAGTTTCTGAAAACCGGTGAGGGGCTTCTCAATGTTGCGCTGGGCACCGAGGACGCGGAAGCCTCGTTTCGTTGGCTTCAGGCGCAGGGTGTCGACGCATCGCCGCCGGAACAGTTGCAGCGGCTGCTCGAAACAGATGCGGGAGATGAAACCCTGCAGTTTCGGAATGTCCATATTCCGAATGACATCACACCGGGTCTGAGCACCTTTGCGTGCGAACATCTCACGCCGGAGAAAATCCGGCGCGCGAGCTGGCTGTCGCACCCCAACGGCGCACGTGGAATCTCGGAGGTGACCATCGTGATGGAGAACCTTGAGGGCGTCCGTGACGCCTATGTCCGGTTGTTCGGCGAGGACGCGGTGTCGGGCGACGAGCGCAAGGGCAACATCACGGTCGACACAGGCCGTGACGAATTGTGGTTCGTCACACCCAAGACCTTTCCCGAACGCCACTATGACAAGACCCTCGATGAGAGCCTTGCGCTGCCGCGGCTGGCCGCGTTGACCCTGGAGGTCGCCGACACGCAGGCGACCGCATTGTACCTGTCTGGTCAGCAGGTGGCGTTCGAGCGCGACAGCACCGATGCGGTGATTGTCTCGTCGGAGGAGGCCTGCGGGACCTTCCTCATTTTTGCTGACGCGCCCGGAAGCTAGCCGCGACTTAGCCGATATTTGCCGTCAGGAATTCCAGCGTGCGGCCCATCGCCTGGCCGGCCGCTTCCTTGTGGTAGGAACCGCGGCGCGAACAGCTGAAACCGTGGCCCGCACCCTCATAGATGAAGCTCGGAATGTCGGGATGGTCGGCCTCGACCTTATGGACACCGTCGAGCGGGATACCCGCATCCTCCGCACCCCAATGGAACATGACGGGGCATTTGGGTGCTTCGCCGCTGTTCGTCAGGATGTCGCCACCGTAATAGCAAACCGCCGCGGACACCGACGACCGGGCTGCCGCGAACCAGGCGACCGAACCGCCCATGCAGAAGCCGACCACGCCGATCTTGCCGACACCGTCGATTTCCGCAATCGCCGCATCGACATCCTTGATGACGTCATCCCAGTCCAGCGCGCCCTTGAGTGCACGCCCCTTGGCCATGCCGTCTTCGTTGAATTCGAGGACCGCGTCGCGCTCGTGACGGTCAAACAGTGCCGGTGCGATGGCGACATAGCCTTCCTTGGCAAAATTGTCGACGGTCTCACGAATGTCGTCGTTGACGCCGAAAATTTCCTGAATGATGACGATCCCGCCGCGCGCGACGCCGTCGGGCTCGGCCCGGTACGCGTCGAGCTCATGCCCGTCGGCGGCCTTCAGTTTCAAATCACTACCCATTTGTCGTTCCTCCCGAACCAGGTTCAGTTGTCGTTTCCGAATTATCCTAGAGCGCTAGACGTTGAAGCGAAACAGCATCACGTCACCATCCTGGACCTTGTAATCGCGCCCTTCCTGCCGCATGCGGCCGGCTTCGCGTGCACCTTGCTCGCCGCCATGCTCGACATAATCGGCAAATCCGATCGTTTCCGCGCGGATAAAACCTTTCTGGAAATCCGTGTGGATGCGGCCGGCCGCGTCATAGGCGGTGGCGGCTCCCGCGACCGTCCAGGCCCGGGTTTCCTTGGGTCCGACGGTGAAGAACGTCACCAGATGCAGTAGCTCATAGCCGGCGCGGATGACCCTTGAGAGGCCCGTGTCCGAGAGCCCCAACCCTTCGAGGAACTCGGCCCGTTCGGCGGGGTCGTCGAGCTGTGCCACCTCGGATTCGATTTCCGCCGACACGATGACAATCCCGGCACCGTTGGCGGCGGCCATGTCGGCGACGGCCTTTGTGTGGGCGTTGCCGTCGACCGCGGAATCCTCGTCCACGTTGCAGACATAAAGGACGGGCTTGGCGGTGAGCAGCTGGAGTTGCTGGAACTCCGAGTGCAGATCTTCGGGGATGCGCGCGGTACGCGCCGGGCGTCCCTCCTGCAGCGCGGCCAGAACAGGTTCCAGCAACTGGAGCTGGGTGCGGGCATCCTTGTCGCCGCCCTTGGCCTTCTTTTCCGTGGTCTCGACCCGCCGCTCCATGGCCTCCAGATCGGCGATCAGAAGTTCGGTCTCAACGATTTCCGCATCACGCACCGGATCGACGCCGCCCTCGACATGGGTAATTCCGCTGTCGTCGAAGCAACGCAGCACATGGCAGACGGCATCGACTTCGCGAATGTGGGAGAGGAACTTGTTTCCCAGCCCTTCGCCCTTGCTGGCGCCGCGGACCAGGCCCGCAATGTCTACGAATTCCAGATAGGTCGGGATAATTTCCGCGGACTTCGCCAGACTCGCGAGCACGCCCAGCCGTTCATCGGGAACCGCCACGCGTCCGGCGTTCGGCTCGATGGTGCAAAACGGATAATTCGCCGATTCCGCCTGGGCAGTTGCCGTCAGCGCATTGAACAGCGTCGATTTGCCGACATTGGGCAAGCCGACGATCCCACAATTAAAACCCATGTTAGTCGCGTCCTCGCAGCCGGTTCATGGCGCGTGACAAGGCATTGCCGAGCGCGGTCTCCGGTTCGGATGTGGGCGCCGGTTCGGCGGCGCGTCCTGCTTCATTGGTGGGCGTGTTCTTCGCCGTGGGCCTGTCGTGGCCGGGTTTATCGCCGCGGGGTTCCTGGTCCGCCGCACCCTGTACGGCCATCGTGACCCGGCTCATGAAGTCGCTCGCCCGCCCTTCGAACAGGGCGGGAAGTTCCGCGGCGACCGCGGCCAGCTCGCGGGAGAGCCAGCCCTGATCGGCCTTGGCAAAATCACCCAGCACGTAATTCTTGACCTGCGCCTTGTCGCCGGGATGGCCCACGCCGAGGCGCACGCGCCAGTAATTCTTGTCACCCAGATGGGCGTCGATGCTGCGCAGGCCGTTATGCCCGGCGTTCCCGCCGCCCTGTTTGACCCGCAGCTTGGCGGCCGCGAGGTCGATCTCGTCATAGATCACGATGACGTCTGCCGGTGCGAGCTTATAGAAGCGGACGGCTTCCCCCACGGCGCGGCCGGATTCGTTCATGAAGGTCGCGGGCTTCAGGACGATGACACGCTCGTCGCCGATCTGTCCCTCGCTGACATCGCCCTGGAATTTAGCCCGGGGCGCAGAAAGGCCATGGCGGCGGACGATCTCGTCCGCCGCCATGAAACCGATATTGTGTCGGTTGTTCTGATGTTTCGGACCAGGGTTTCCCAGTCCCACAACCAATCGCATTGTCTGCTCACCCGTTCGACGGGAGGTGAATTAGTCCTCGCCGCCTTCGGCGCCGTCTTCACCCTCGCCGTCGCCGTCTTCACCCTCGGCCGCTTCGCCCTCTTCGAGCTCGGCATCCGGGTCGATCTCTTCCTCGACCGGTGCGATCGTCGGCGCGGCGATCGTCGCGATCGTGAAGTCGCGATCCGTGATCGTCGGTTTGACACCGTCCGGCAGCGTGATGTCGGAGATATGAATACTGTCGCCCACATCCAGACCCGTCAGGTCGGCCACGAATTCCTCGGGAATCGCACCGGCGCGACAAACCACCTCGACCGCATGGCGGACGATGTTGAGAACGCCGCCGCCCTTGAGGCCCGGCGATTCTTCTTCGTTGATGAAATTGACCTGAATTTCCAGGTTGATGCGCGTGCGTTCGGTGACGCGCAGGAAATCCAGATGCATCGGCACATCCGTGACCGGGTGCACCTGCAGTTCGCGGCACAAGACCTGCTGCTGGTTGCCTTCGACATCGATGTCGAACAGCGTGGCAAAAAAACCGGGCTGTCCGAGCGCGGCCCGCAGCTGGGCCGGGCTGATGGAAATGGGTTCGGGGTCTTTGTTCGCGCCATAGATCACCGCCGGCACTTTGCCGATCCGGCGAGTTGCACGGGCGGCCCCCTTGCCGACCTGTGCGCGCGATTCCGCGTTAAACGTCACGGTATCCGCCATGATTCACTCCTCTGACCCGGCCATGCCTCCAAGGGTGCCACGACCGGGACGGCTAATTGTCGACGCTGGATGCGCCGATCCTAGTTGAACAGACTTGAAACCGAGGCTTCGCGGCTGATGCGGTCTATCGCCTTGCCCAGCAGGGGGGCGACCGTCAATTGCCGGATGTTGCTCGCCACACGCACCGCTTCGGTCGCCTGTATCGAGTCCGTCATCACCAAGGTCTCCAGCGGTGATGCCGCAACCCGCCCGACCGCGCCGCCCGACAGCACACCGTGCGTCACATAGGCGGACACCGATTTGGCGCCTTGATTCATCAACGCTGTTGCGGCGTTGCACAATGTGCCGGCGCTATCACAAATATCGTCGACCAGGATACATCGCCGCTGCTCGACGTCACCGATGATGTTCATCACTTCGGAGACGCCAGCCCGTTCGCGGCGCTTATCAATGATCGCGAGATCGGCGTCAAGGCGTTTGGCGAGTCCCCGGGCGCGCACAACGCCGCCCACATCGGGGGAAATGATCACCAGTTCGTCGTTGCTGCCCTGGCTTTCGATGTCTTCCGAAAACAGCGGGCTGCCGAAGAGGTTGTCGACCGGGATGTCGAAAAACCCCTGAATCTGGGCGGCATGCAGGTCGAGTGTCAGTACCCGGTCGGCGCCCGCACGCGTGATCAGGTTGGCGACGAGCTTCGCCGAAATGGGCGTCCGTGGCCCGGTTTTCCGGTCCTGCCGGGCATATCCGAAATAGGGAATCACCGCCGTGATCCGGCGTGCGGATCCACGCCGCAGCGCGTCCAGCGTCACCAGCAGTTCCATCAGATTGTCGTTGGCCGGATAGGATGTGGATTGGACGACAAACACGTCCTCGCCGCGCACATTCTCCAGAATCTCGACAAACACTTCCATGTCCGAGAACCGTCGGATGGATGCCTGTGTCAGCTCAATATTCAGATATGCCGAGATTGCCTCGGCAAGTGGGCGGTTGCTGTTGCATGCCAGCACCTTCATCGACCGTACCCCCGAACCCTGAATGCCGCCCTCTGGCGACCCGGGTAAATTTCGACCGCTCGAAAGGACACGGTTGTTGCAACCGACCCCATGCGCGGCCGGAAAGTATCAACCCGGCGGGGGGCTGTAAACATGACTCCGCTGGGGATAATAACGGCGGCGGCGTTACCGCGTGGCCCTCGCGTCTGCGTCTTCGTCACCATCATCGTCTCCGGTCCCGGGCGCGACGAATCCATCGCGCCAATCGATCCGCGAAACCATGTCCACCATACCCGCGGCGGCAGCGAGTCCGGCCTCGCGCGCGAGTTCGCCCCAACTGTTTTCGACCACGCTTTTTGCAAAGGGGCTTGCCTGGTCGATCTTGCCGATCTCCGCGCCGAACGGGTCCGCCACGGCCCACGCGATCGCGACTTCGAAGCGCTCATCCGGCATCGGTGTGACGCGAACAGTGGCCGTCGCCATCAGTGTTTCGTCGCTCGGCGTTGTCGCAACGCGGGCGCCCAGCCGGCGCAGCCCCTGGCGCAGCGCCGCCTGCAGGCGTGTCCCGCCATTCGCCGGCGCGCCGGTGACGCGGCCCACATAGATCGCCGGTGTCACCACTTCGGCCTTGACCTCGTCCTGGATGTAGGCGGCAATTTGAGGCGCCGCGCCCGCCGCGAAGGCCGCCATCAGCGCCGGGTCGGCCTGCGCCCAGGGCGCGATGGGCGTGCCCTCGATACTCTGCTCGTAGCGCCCGACCTCCGCGCCCTGCGGGTCATACAGAACCCACGCGATATGCGCGTCGCGACCGGGATCGATCACCGTGCCGGTCAGGGTCATGCTGGATCGGTTGCGGCTGCTGAGGAAGGCCGGGACGTCGCGCTCGATCAGGGCCTCCACCATCTTGCGGGCCAGGCCGTCGGCGGTGGCAGCGGGGGCGTCGGCCACGGGCCGGACCAGTATCCCGCGCGAGTCCGAAAGCCGCAGCAGCCCGTTCTCGCTGCCCGGCGCGCGTTCGAACACACGGGGCACCGGCTGGCATGCGGTCAACACGACCAGCAGCGGCAACAGCAGGCTAAATCGCACAGCTCACCATCATCGCCGCCAGCGTGAAGAAGATCAGCATGATCAGATAGGGCATGCGTTAGGCCCCGGCATCCAGAACGATCAATGACAGGTTGCGGCCGTAATCCGGTTCGCGCCGGTGGCAGCTGCGCCGATAGCTGAAGAAATTCTCGTCGCGATAGGTGTCGTGGCCGGTCGCGCTGTTGGCACTGATTCCGGCGCGGGTCAGCCGGCTTCGCACATATCCCGGCAAATCGAACAGCAGGCGGTCGGAATCCGGTCGCGCCGTGAAGAATGTCTCGTTCGATCCGTCCTGCGCCAGGAACGGGTCGGGAAATTCCGGGCCCACTTCGTAGGAGGCCGGGCCGATGCACGGCCCGACGGCGGCAACGATCCGTGCCCGGTCGCCGCCGCGTGCTTCCATTTCCGCCACCGTCGCCTCGACCACGCCGTCCAGCGCGCCGCGCCAGCCGGCATGGGCCGCCGCGACAATCCGGGCCGTCGGGTCGGCAAACAGGACCGGCGCGCAATCGGCGGCGAGGACCCCGATCGCCATGCCGGGGCGGGTGCAGACGAGCGCGTCGGCCCGTGGCGGGGCGCCCGGGTCCATCGTCTCGGCGTCAATCACGGTGGCGGAATGCACCTGATAGAGGGTGCGCAGCTGATCGTCATCCGCGCCGATCGCACGGGCGGCGCGCGTGCGGTTCTCGATCACATGGGCACGGTCGTCGTCCGAGCCCAGCCCGCAATTGAGACCGGCATAGATGCCCGCGCTGACCCCGCCCGCGCGGGACAGGAAGCGATGTCGGACACCCGGAACTTGCCCCAGATTTTCAGCGCGTGCGTGAGGATCTTGCATGATGGTCAGGATAGGGGATCGAAGCCTGCGAGCAGCTCGATCCGTTGCTCGGAAAGGGCCATTACCTTGAACAGGGTGCCCATTTCGGAGGGTCCGATCAAGCGCGTCAGCGCCGTGTTGAGATCGCGGGCCTGCCGGTCGTCCGCTTTCCGGCGCAGGATGTCGGCCCGCTCGCGGATGCCGAGCCGTTGCAGGAAGGCGCCCTGGTCCAACGGCCCCAGAGGGCGCACCCCGCGCAGGGCGGCAATTTCGGCGACGCGCTGAAAGTCCACATGGGCCGTCACATCGGATGTCCCCGGCGCTTCCAGCGGGTCGATCGGCCGGTGTCGGCGCACAGCCTGCAGGGTCTCGCCGATCGCGGTCCGCCGATGGCCGTAGTCGATGAACAGCGCCGCGCCGCCATGGGCTGCGATATGGGCCGCGATGTTGCCGACAACCGAAGCCACCGCCGGGGAGTCCTCGAAAATATCCCCCTCGTCCGCCTCGGCGCGCAGGCGGTCGGCATGAGGGCTGTCGGGTGTTGCCGTCCCATCGGGGACAAACACGAACGCATCGGCCACCGGGTCATGGCCGACCAGGCGTTCGCGCCATGTGCCGCCGGTCTTCACGAACTGCCGCACCGGCAGGGCATCGAGGAACTCGTTGGCAACGAATATCGCCGGACCAGCGCCCGGGGCGGGCACGGCTTCATGCCAGGTCACGTCATGGCCGCGCAGTGTTTTCTGCTGGGCGTTGCGCAAGGTCGGGCTGGTCTCGATCAGGTGAATATGCGCCGCCGCCAGGCAGTCCGGCAGGCCGGCGATCGCGCGCAGCGCATCGGCCATCAACGTGCCCCGGCCGGGGCCCAGTTCGATCAGCGCGAACTGTTCGGGCGCGCCGATCCGCCGCCATGTGTCCGCGCACCACAGACCGATCAGTTCGCCGAACATCTGGGATATCTCGGGCGCGGTCGTGAAGTCGCCGTCCACGCCGAACGGATCGCGGGTGGCGTAGTAGCCGCCGTCGGGGTCGCCGAGCGCGATCTCCATGAAGTCCGCGACGCTGATCGGGCCGCGTTCGGAGATCAGGCGCGTCAGGCGGCGGGCGACCGGGTGCCCGCTATCCATGCCCGAAATTCCCTATTGGGTCGGCTTGGCCGCGCCCTGTTTGTCGGCGATATGGCTGTTGTCGAGACGATCATGGGTCACCGCATAGACGATGAAGATCAGACCGGCAATGGCGATCGGCGTTGACAGCCACTGGCCGATCGTCGAGCCCCAGAGCAGGAAGCCGCCGTCGCCCACATAATTGTCGGGTTGGCGGAAGAATTCGACGAAGGTCCGCGCCGAACCGTAGCCGAGCAGGAACACGCCCGTCAGCAGGCCGGGCCGGTGTCGCGCGCGGCCGAAGCGGGCCAGTGCAAACAGGATGACAAAGAGGAGGAGACCCTCGAGCCCGGCCTCATAGAGCTGGCTCGGATGACGGCCCACTTCGCCGCCGTCGGGGAACACCACCGCCCAGGGAACGTCGGTCACCCGGCCATAGAGTTCACCGTTGATGAAGTTCGCCAGGCGCCCCAGGAACAGCCCGATCGGGGCCGCGGCGGCGACAAGATCGCCAAGGGTCAACACCAGAATTCCGTAACGGCGGGCATACAGAATGATCGCGACGATGACGCCGATCAGGCCGCCATGGAACGACATGCCGCCGTTCCAGACCGCCAGAATTTGTAGCGGATTGGCGAGGAAGTAATCGGCCTGGTAGAAGCCGACGAAGCCGAGCCGTCCGCCCACGATGACGCCG
>Ga0070726_10000647_pt1 | contig 40595 bp, 38 predicted proteins | sample tdAd471_FD_67275 | JGI IMG/M metagenome (GOLD analysis project Ga0070726, IMG submission 67275) | Marine sediment microbial communities from the Atlantic coast under amendment with organic carbon and nitrate - tdAd47.1 | ecosystem: Environmental > Aquatic > Marine > Coastal > Sediment | place...
TTTCACTTTTTAAAATGATTTTTTGGTCTTCAATAATGCGAAGTGCTTCTTCAATCGTAACCATTAGCCTCCTATTGAAATCATTGAACGGTTTTGCTCGTAGTGTTCGGCATCCATCTTTACATCCATTCCGTCTCGGGAATGTTTTTTGGATTTAATCGCCTTCAAAATGGTCTTATCTATCTTTTCGCCGTTCCGCATCGGGGTTAATAAGTCCGTTTCGGATGTGCCAAACAGACAATTTTTCATTTTCCCATCTGCCGTCAGCCGAATTCGGTTGCACTCATCACAAAAAGGATTGGTAATCGTGCTCACAATGCCAAAACTGCCCTTGTGGCCCTTCACCCTAAAGTTGGTCGAAGTGCTATGCTTTGGATTTTGTAAAGTTTCTATCTCCCCGAACTTATCACCAACGGTCTGTAAAATTTCGTCTTTGGACACGCCCTTACTCCAGTCCCATTTATTGCCCTTAAAGGGCATAAACTCGATGAACTTGGGCGTAATCTTTTTATCCTTGGTCAGGGCAATAAAATCATTGATTTCATTGTCGTTCACCCCTTTGATCAGAACAATATTGATTTTGAGATCCATATCCATATCGAGTGCCATCTCCAAGTTGCGCATAATGCGTTCGTAATAATCCCGCTTGGTGATGAAAACGGATTTGGCCTTGTCCAAGGTATCCAAACTAAAGTTGATTTTACGCAGCCCAATTTTCTGGAAGAGTTCCAGGTATTTGTCGAGAACAATTCCATTGGTGGTCAATTTGAGAGTAACGCCAAGTTTGGCCAGTTCTTCGACCAAAAAGCCGAAATTCTTCCGAACCAAAGGTTCGCCCCCAGTCAGCCGCACCGTATCCACACCCAAATCCCGGAATGTACGAGTCATTTCGATGATTTCTTCAAGTGTCATGATGCTCGGCTTTTCCATCAACTCAATACCTTCTTCGGGCATGCAGTAAAAGCATCGAAGATTGCATCGGTCCGTCAACGAAATGCGGAGATAGGTATGTGGCCTACCGAAATTGTCTATTATTTGTGGTTTCTTTTCAATCATGTCTTTTTCCTTCTATCACTTTAAATGCATGCAGTACGTGGGGGAAAATCGCATCCATGGATTCTGCTGCTCCTTTGGTGGAACCCGGCAGTGCCAGAATGAGTTTACCATCCTTGATGCCCGCGATGGAACGCGAGAACATCGCATACGGCATCCGGTTTTGCCCGTAGCTTCGCATTTGTTCTTCTACTCCTTTTAGTTTGATGTCCAACAAAGGTTGTAAGGTCTGTGGAGTGACATCTCGTGGCCCCACACCCGTTCCTCCCGTAAAAATCACCAAGTCTGCGGTGGTGTTTTCTACTTTTTTAAGGATTTCCTCAGCTTCATCGGGAATAATGCTTTTTTGCGATGACACTCCAAAAGCTTTTAGTTTCTCAACAATGGCCTCTCCTGCCCTATCTTCTCCTTTTCCTTTGGAAATGGTATCGGAACAAACAACAACATCCGCAGTCAACCCTTCTGAATTGATTTTGAAAGAGGATTTTCCTCCTTTTTTCGATTTGAGTCGAATGGTACTGATTTCAACATTCTTATCAATCGGTTTGAGCATATCGTACATCGTGAGCGCAACAACGCTCGCTCCGTGCATGGCCTCTACCTCCACCCCTGTTTTATAAATAGTTTTCACGGTCATCGAAATGATGATATCCAAGCCATCGATTTCATAATCGATTCCGGTGTATTCGATGGGTAACGGATGACAATCGGGCAACAGGTCCGGCGTTTTTTTGACGCCCAACAAGCCGGCCGCCTTGGCCATTTCAAACACATTCCCTTTGGGAACGGCGTTGTTTTGTATGGCATCAATCGTAGCCTGACTGCTCGTTTTTACGATAGCTTCCGCGGTGGCTTCCCGCAAAGTAGTTTGTTTGTGTGTAATGTCTACCATTTACTTATTTACTTTCCATTGATGGGTTTCGTCCTCAAAAATTTCTTTGCCGAATACGGGCACTTTTGCCTTGATTTCCTCCACAAAAAAGTTTGTGGCCTCAATAGTAATTTTTCGATGTGCCGACGATGTGAACACAAACAAACACAATTCCCCAACCTTCACCTTACCCAAACTGTGGTAAATATGGGCACATGTAATATCGAACTTGGCAAAAGCAGCTTCACGGATTTCGTGAAACACTTTTTCCGCCATTTCCTCATAGGCCGAATAATCGATAGCGGTTACGGTTTTTCCGTCCACTTCGTCGGCCCTGACCTGTCCCAAAAAAATACTATGGGCACCAATATTGGTCTTGCTTTGGTGGTTGGCCACAGAATTGGCAATTTTTTCGGGAGGAATCGCTCCTTGTACAAATACTTTTTTTGGTTTCTTCTTATCCATCAATTATGGTTTCTATGCCGCCTTCCACATTTTTCAGATTGTGAAAGCCAAATTCATTTTTAAGGATCTCTATGGCGTTTTTGCTTCGCTTTCCTGACTGGCAGAACACAAAAACTTCCTGATTGTTCGGTATTTCCTGATATCGTGACGTTAAATCATTCAAAGGTATGCTAAGTACTTTTTTACCTTTTGGTTTGGGCTGCTCGAATACTTCACGCACATCAAGATACCAGTGTTCTGCATATTTTAAATCACAATCAATATAAACGGGAGATATCCCTTCTTTCCTTATTTTTTCTATTTCTTCAGGGCGCTTGTTTATCTTGATGGTCTGCTCGCTGGCCCGCATCATATTGATGAGCTTTATTTTTCCTGAAAGCACTTCGCCTACCCCAAGAATAATTTTGAGTACTTCTGCAGCTTGCAGGGTTCCCAGAATACCTGGCAACACACCCAGTACACCCGTAGCCTCACAACTGATGTTCTGTCGCGTGCTTTTCGGAAACACACATCGGTAAGTGGGCCCATCCTTATAATTAAAGACCGACAATTGCCCTTCATTTTTATAAATGGAGGCAAAAACCCAAGGTTTGTCAGCCAATAGGCAAGCATCGTTGATGAGATACTTGGTTTCAAAATTGTCGGTTCCGTCCAAAATAACATCATATTGGCTGATGATTTTCTGGGCATTGTCCGAAGTCAATGGCTCTTCATAACTTTCAAATTGCACTTCGCTGTTCTGTTTTTCCAAATGTTCTTTGGCAACAAGTGCTTTGGGTTTTCCCACGTCCGATTCTTGAAACAACACTTGTCTGTGCAAATTGGATATATCGACTTTGTCGTGATCCATTAGACCAATTTTGCCCACTCCGGCACCTACCAAATACATCGCGGCGGGACAGCCCAAACCTCCAACACCAACAATCAACACTTTGGCATTGCGAAGCTTTTCCTGACCTTCGGGCCCTACTTCCTTGAGTTTTATTTGTCTGTCGTATCTGCTCATCCTCCCGCGAACGGTGGCAACAACGCCACTTCGTCCCCATCTTTTAGATTTATTTTGTCATCCAAATTTTGATTTACCGCGATTTGAACCGAATCTTTATCCGCAATCGAAAGTCCATTCAGGCACTGTGCTTTTAGATCCGAAGCGGTAAGTTGTCCTTTGAGTTCCATCACTTCTTCGGACTTATCGGCGGCTTCAGCCACCAAACCGAAATATTTAACGGTCACTTTCATACATCCATTTGTTTTAGTTGCTGTACATCTTCTTCGGTGTCCACATCAAATCCTCCATTTTTGAAGGTTTCCGTACAGAAATTGAAATTATCCAGTCGCAAGAATTTCTTGGCTCCTTCGTCGCCCTCCAATTGCAATAACAACGGAAACGCTGCTTTACCAAAAATAGCCGGAACGCCAATATTATCACCATACTTTGAATACGTCGCTTTTGGATTCTTGGTCAATTGGGTGTGTACCAACTTGATTAAATTGACACGTTCCAAAAAGGGTTGGTCGGATACCAGAAATAATATATGGTCCAGTTCGTTTTCCTCCACCAATGCAGCTTGCAACCCTATTTTAATGCTGGATGCCATACCTTGTTCCCAATTGGGATTAATCACCACTTTAAAACCATCGGAGCTTATCTTTTGCTGAATTTTGTCTTGATTGGCACCCAGTACCAAAATCTTGGTCTGAAACCCCAACATATCCACTTTATCTATCGTGTGCTCCAAGAGGGTCTTTCCTTTGAATTCCAACAACTGTTTGGGTCGGCCCAATCTTGATGAGCCTCCTGCCGCCAAAACCACAACCGCTATGTTTTCTTCTGCGCTCAAAGGGTTATTTTTTGAAATTGGTTTGCTGTTGTATCGTGAATGGGTTCTGTTTTCTGCTTCAAGGGTCGGGCATTTTTATTTTTCAATACACTTTGAATTTCTGCCAGAATGGACAATCCAATCTCTGCAGGTGTCTCTGCTCCTATTTCCAGCCCTACGGGTGCGTGGATTTTGTTCAAATCCTCTTTGGATACTTCAATACTTTCATCCGCCAACTCGTTGAGCATACGCTCGTATTTTTTTAAAGGCCCAAGAATACCGATATAAGGTATCTCGGTTTTGCCCAGCAATAGCTTCAGGACAGCCAAATCATAGTTATAATTGTGGCTCATCAGCACAAAACAAGTCCGGTTGTCTATCTTGATATTTTCCAAGGTTTCTTCAGGCTTTGCTACAATTACTTGACACGAGCCCACAAAACGCTCTTTGTTCGCGTGTGTGGGACGTCCATCGGTTACGGTTACGTTCCAGCCCAATAAATCGGCCTGTTGCGCCAAAATTTGGGCATCGTTCCCTGCTCCTACCAAAACCAAGTTAACTGGTGGTTGATGCTTTTGAATAAATACGTAATGCTTCTCACCATCAATCTCCAGCTCTCCAAAACAGGAGTCACCTTCATTGATAACCTCTTTGCTTTTAAAAAGCAAAGCTTTGTTCAAATTATCGGGGATTGGCTTGCTCGCAACAGCATGATTTTCATCTGCAATCAAAACAGTTCCGTGTTGTTTCCGGCTTTTATCCAAGTTAAAAACAATTGAGATTGCCATTGGAACTTCCTGTTCAGCAACCCTTCTTAAAAGTTCACAGGAATTATTGGCATCGGTATAATCTATAGGTTCAAAAAGCACCTGGATGATACCATTACAGCCCAATTGTGCTCCAATCATCGCATCATCTTCGTCACTGGTATCATAAGTCACCAGTTTGTTTTCTTGTCTGTCCAAGGCAAAAAGTGCCTTTCTAAGCGCATCTCCTTCCAAACAACCTCCGCTGATGGCTCCCGTGATGTTTCCGTATTCGTCCACCAACATTCGTGCACCTGCCCTGCGATAAGAAGAACCATCAACATGCACCACGGTGGCCAAAATACAGCGAATGTTCTGTGCTTTCAACTCCGAATAACGCGATATGATGACGTCCATCTCTCTCATATACTAACGGTTTTTAGTTGGTTGATGGCTTTTTTGATTTCGGATACGACCTGTTCAATATCTTCAGAAGTTGTGTTGCGACCTGTACTGATGCGCAAACTGGCCAAAGCAAGTTCATCTCTAACCCCCATAGCTTTTAACACGTGAGATGGATTCACTTGATTGGCTGTACAGGCGGAACCCCGAGACACGGCCAATTTATTCAAATAGCGAAGCAATTTTGTGCCATCCACTCCTTTGAAGGAAACATTGGTGGTATTGGGCAATCGATTTTCTTTGACGCAGTTTATAGTTGTTCCCTCAATGGTTAAAAGAGCTTCTTCCAATTGGCTTCGTAAGCTCGACTGCTTTTGATGGTTTTCCTCAAGGTTTTGTTGAGCAATTTCACAAGCTTCTCCAAAACCAACAATACCTGGAACATTCAAAGTTCCTGGACGGACTCCTTTTTCTTGATTGCCTCCATACAAATGCCTCTCAACAGAAATGTTGTTGTTTTTATTTAAATAAAGTGCACCAATGCCTTTAGGTCCATATGTTTTGTGAGAAGAAAAAATAGCTATGTCAATTCCCGAATCCTGCAGGTCAACTGGAATTTTACCAACGGCTTGCGTAATATCGGACATCACAGTCACTCCTTTGGAGTGCGCTAATTCGGTTATACTTGTTATAGGATGAATCAAGCCTGTTTCGTTGTTGGCCAGCATCAGACAAACCATAATTGTATCCGGCTTTATGGATTCTTCCAACTCATTCAAATCAACATTGCCATTTGTGTCAACATCCAAATAAGTGACCTCAAATCCATCTGCTTCCAACGCTTCCAATGGTTCAAGTACTGCTTTATGTTCCGTTTTACAGCTAATAATATGGTTTCCTTTGTTACTATTCTTTTTACAGAACCCAAACAGAGCCAAATTGGCCGCCTCCGTGGCACCAGAAGCAAAAGTTAATTCAACAGGCCTGCTATTCACAAGACCGGCAACCTTGTTTCTGGCTATTTCCACAGCTTCATCGGCATACCACCCAAAGGAATGGTCACTACTAGCGTTGCCGAAATTATCGGTAAAATAAGGCAACATAGCATCCACCACCCGAGAGTCAGTCGGCGTGGTGGCATTGTAATCCAGATATATTTTTTTGTTTAGAGACAAATTATCGTCGTTATGTACATGTATGCATAACGCAATTTAATAAGAATAACAGCGACTTGCACGCATTTTTCAAATCATTATGAAATAAATCTTCAAGAATTCTTGGGCAAACCATCCTTTAATCGTAATATTGCAATGAATAAATATAGATTATGGGCCTGGCCAAAACAGAAATATTCACCGACAAGCAGAACCAAATTGCGCAGTATGCCAAAGTTTTTGGACATCCTGCCCGTGTGGCCATTTTGCAGTATTTGTATAAGTTGAATGCTTGTGTTTGTGGTGATTTGGTGGATGAAATTGGTTTGGCTCAACCCACTATCTCTCAACACCTTAAAGAATTGAAGCAGTTGGGGCTCATAAAAGGTAATGTTGAAGGTACAAGCGTTTGCTATTGTATTGATGCTGACAATTGGAAAAAGATGAAGGTTGTGATGTCCGACTTTCTGGACCAAGACCTGAATCAAAAAGATTGCTGCTAAAAAAATTTGAATATATTAATCGTAATATTACAATAAATAGATGTTGTTATGAAGTTAGAAGAAGTAAAATCAGCCCTTGAACATTTGGAAACCATTGCTTTTCAATTACCCAACGGGGAATTGGTGCCCAACCACTTTCACGTTACCGAAGTGGGTAAAATTACCAAGCATTTTATTGATTGTGGTGGCACTGTGCGCAATGAAGAGGTCGTAAATTTCCAGCTTTGGAACGCCAATGATTATGATCATAGACTCCACCCTGAAAAACTGGTCAACATTATTGAGCTGTCCCAAAAAACGCTGGACATCGGAGATTTAGAGGTGGAAGTGGAATATCAAGGTCAGACCATAGAAAAATTTGCCCTGGATTTTGACGGCACCAATTTTCTACTGACCACCAAGCAAACTGATTGTTTGGCAAAAGATCAATGCGGGGTACCTGCCGAAAAGCCAAAGGTGAAATTATCCGAAGTCCAAAATACACAGGCCTGCGCTCCAGATAGCGGATGTTGTTAATCCCGCTAAAACACTCTGGACTTTAGGTCCATAGGTTTAGGAAAGAAAATTCTTTGTCGCATCCAGTATCAAGTCCTCCCTTAATCCCTCCAAAGGAGGGAAACTTCTCCCCTTGTGGAGATTGGAGAGGAGAGCTTTTATAAATATATAGCAACCAAAACAATATGTCACTTTTTAAAGTATTGAACGATTTTATTTCCAATTCGAATACGCAATCCATAACGGCGGAGCGAAAACAAACCTTGTCACAGCTTGTTGATTATATTCAGGCCAAGGTGAATGATGACGAATCCATTCACATCAACTTTATCTGCACACACAATTCCCGAAGAAGCCATCTGTCCCAAATCTGGGCGCAAACTATGGCACATCATTTTAACGTGAAAAACGTGAATTGCTATTCTGGTGGAACAGAAGCTACGGCCCTATTTCCGATGGTGGCGTCTACCTTGGCAAACACTGGTTTTGAGGTAAAGACGCTTTCCGAAGGAAAGAACCCCGTATATAGCATCAAGTTTTCGGAGAATGAACATCCCGTGATAGGTTTTTCCAAAAGAATGGATGATGATTTCAACCCAAAATCAGACTTTGTGGCCATAATGACCTGCTCTCAGGCTGACGAAGGGTGTCCGTTTGTGCCCGGAGCCGAAAAACGGATTCCAATCACTTACGAAGACCCCAAAGCGTTTGACGGCACATCCCAACAAGCTGAAAAGTACAGCGAGCGAAGCAAACAAATCGCTACCGAAATGTTTTATGTCTTTTCCCAAATAAAAAAGTAATGGCAACCAAAAAATTGAGCTTTTTAGATAGAAACCTGACCCTTTGGATTTTTGTGGCGATGATATTTGGGGTTGGAATCGGTTACTTTTTTCCAAGTTTTCCCGATTTTGTCAACTCCTTCAGCAGTGGAACAACCAATATTCCCATTGCCATTGGATTAATTTTAATGATGTACCCGCCTTTGGCGAAGGTGAAATACTCCCTGTTGCCAAAAGTGTTCAAAAACACCAAAATTCTCTCCATTTCTCTCTTTTTGAATTGGATTGTAGGTCCGATTTTAATGTTTGCGCTGGCCATCATCTTTTTACGGGATTATCCTGAATATATGGTTGGGCTTATTTTAATCGGTCTGGCTCGATGCATCGCTATGGTTTTGGTTTGGAACGATTTGGCCGAAGGCAGCAGTGAATATGGTGCAGGATTGGTGGCGTTGAACAGTGTTTTTCAAGTATTTGCCTATAGCTTTTACGCTTGGATTTTCATCACCGTACTCCCACCCTATTTTGGGTTTGATGGGGCTATCGTCGACATCTCCATCGGAACCATTGCCGAGAGCGTAGCTATTTATCTTGGAATTCCTTTTTTAATGGGCATTTTGAGCCGTCAAATCCTTGTGAAGCTCAAAGGTGAAACTTGGTACACCGAAAAATTTATCCCCGCTATTTCGCCCATCACATTGATTGCACTGCTCTTTACCATTGTTGTAATGTTCTCGTTGAAAGGAGAACTGATTGTGGAAATACCTATGGACGTTTTGATTATTGCCGTGCCGTTATTGATTTATTTTGCCTTGATGTTCATTATCGGATTTTTCACCACCAAAGCAATGGGTGCCGAATACGACAAAACGGCTTCAGTGGCGTTCACAGCTGCAGGAAACAATTTTGAACTTGCCATTGCCGTGGCCATTGCCGTATTCGGTTTAAACTCAGGTCAGGCCTTCACGGGCGTTATAGGACCATTGGTAGAAGTGCCAGCGTTGATCTTATTGGTAAAAGTTTCCTTCTGGCTAAGAAAAAAATATTACGGATACACAAAAGTCAATACATAAAGGCGTAGCCATATTTTAAAATTTCGAAGAGTTTAGTAACTTCAGCCTTGCAAAAAATGGAAACAAACTAAACACATTATGGCTAGAGGAGTTATTGTTCTTGCACTTTTGACACTGTTATCTTCCTGTAATTCCAAAGAAGACGCTGTTCGGCACGAACTTGGACTGGTTTACAATGTTTTAAGGGATGTCGACATCGATAATTACGAGGTATACGCAATGGACCTTGATGGATCCAACAAGAAAAACATAACGGATCTGTATCCAGTGGATTGGACCTACTATTCTTACGAGGATACTCTTTATTTTATTTCTGACCGAGGTACCTGCAAACGTTGTTATTTTTTGTACAAAAGTAATTTTAAGGGAGGAGATGTCCAGAAAGTTTCAGAATTGGAATTAGCCGACAGCTGGATGAGCAGCAGAAAAGATGGTACTGAACTCATTGTAAAGCCCAAACTAATCACTGAAAATACATTCTACATCTTAGACCAAAAAGGAAATATTATCAACCGATTGGAAACGGAACTTGCCTATGCGGCGGACCCTTTATTTGTAAATGATGGCGAACAGGTGGTTTTTAGAGGGGGTAAAACCGTAGGGAAACATATTGATGGTTTTGATGAGGAACTTTATATTATGGATTCGGATGGAAGCAACCTAAAACAATTGACCCATTACCCCGAAGAAGACGGCAGCGCCGGAAAATATGGATATCGGGCAGGTGCTCCAAAATTGAACCCTAACGAAAATTTTGTCACTTACCAAAGCAAGCAAGATGGGAAGTATAGCTTGTATGCCACGACGCTGGATGGTAGCAAAACTTGGAAATTGACCGAAAACAGTCAAAACGAAGGATGGCACGATTGGAGCCCTGATGGAAAATGGTTGGCCATTGAACTGTTCGATGACGAACAATCACAATTTCATATAGGTTTAATGAATTGGGAAACCAAGGAAATGGAAGTTTTAACTGACACTACATTCCAGTATCAACAGGCCCCTAATTTTATCTACAAATAATAATTTTTGTAAGAAAAAGATTTCTTTATTGACCTCACATATGCATTTCGCCGATAAAATTGACATATTTATGTTAAACGAGTAGGGTTTTTTAAACTTTGGTTGTTGAATATGTATAAAATCAAAACAGGGATATTTATGCCCTGAAATTAAAACCCCATACGATGAGAACAAAAAAAATTCTTTTTAGTTTATTACTAACAATGGCCCTATCACTAATGGGCTGTTCTGACGGTGAAGGATCAGGAAATGCAGAAGATAAAGGTACATTATCGTTGCAGTTAACAGATGCCCCTTTTCCTTACGACCTTTTGGCCGAAGCAAACGTTACCGTCTATAAAGTTGAAGCGCGCCTAGTGGACGGTGATGATAATTCAGATGACATGAACGATGACTCTGATGACAATGGCTCTCCTTTCGTCACACTAATGGAAGAAGAAATCGACGTAAACCTATTGGAACTGACTAATGGGCTGACACAGCAATTGGCTGATATCGAAGTGCCTGTTGGTTCTTACGACCTTATTCGCGTTTACGTAAAGGGTGTAAATGTAGTCTTGACCGATGGAACGGTTTACGACCTTAAAGTGCCCAGTGGTTACGCTTCTGGCATCAAAGTGTTTGTAGACCCAGCCATTACGGTTGTTGGTGGTCTTTCATCAGACTTATTGTTGGATTTTGATGTAAGTCGATCCTTTGTTGCCAAAGGCAATATAAACACACCAGCTGGCGTAAACGGGTTCAATTTTAAACCTGTAATCAAAGCTAGTAACCTATCTACTGCAGGTACTCTTGCAGGAAATGTAAGTACTGTAGAAGAAGAAATGGCTTTAGCTTTGGAGGGCACACAGATTTCTGTGTTTGCAGCAGATACATTGAACACTACCTCGTTTACCGATGTAGAGGGTAACTATGCCGTGCTAGGTCTTAAAGCGGGTATGTACGAAGTAGTAGCCGAGCTCGAAGGTTACCTTACCAGCGACACCCTTGACATTCAAATTGATGCTGCCAATGTAACTACACAGGATTTTATACTTGAGGTGGACCCAGAAGCCACTGAAGATGAGGAAACCACAGATGGAGGCAATTAATAAATAAATTGCATATCATAAGAAAGGCTGGGGGAAATCCCCGGCCTATTTGTTTTTATATATTCAAAACCCAAGTCTTAAGAAACGATTTATTCATTCTTCATATAATCATCAACAAACATAATTAAATCTTCACCGTGAAGATTTTTGGCCAAAACCCTACCCTCTTGGTCCAATAAAAAATTGGCTGGAATCGTTTTTAATCGCAGTGTATCCATCAAAGGGTTCTGGTCGCCCTGCAAATGTGAGGCGTGCAACCAGCGGAAAGCGCCATCTTTTTCTATGGCGTTGCTCCAAGCTGTTTCACTGCTTTCCAATCCATACGCTACAATTTGAAAGCCTTCAGAGTTGTATTTTTCCCAAAGCGGCACCAAAACGTTACGGTTTTCCACTCTGCACGGAGCACACCAAGAAGCCCATATATCCAATAAAATCAAATTTTTGCCCTCTATTAATTTTTTAAGGGAAAGGTTTTCTCCATTTTTCATCGGGAATTCCAAATCAGGTATTGGATCGCCAATCAAAATGGGCAGCTTGTTCTTGTCAGCCACGGAAGTCAATTGATTTACCCAAGGATGTTCAGGATATTGTTCATTCCATTTATTGGATTGTGAATGAACCATATCGGCAATCCGTTCATAATTCCCTTCGGGACTGGCCCAGCGCAAGGCTGTTAAAGCAGGCAAAAGCTGCGTTGTAGAATTTGAAAAAATGATGAGTTTTTCTTGGTAATTATAAAGATTCTTTTCCCGTTCCAATAAATCTTCATCAGCACCCTGCGTTCCTATTTGACCTTCCATATAGTTTTTAAAAGCTGTCAATCGTAAATCCCTTAATTGAAGCATAGCTTTATTTGCTTCTGAAGGTTGCTCTATGGCAAATGACGATTGAAAATGAGTTAAGTCCGCATCAATTACCAGATTGGTACCTGGTTCATACACCAAAGGGAAATAATTATCGGTTTCCGGATTTTGGTTCATTAATCGATTGGGGTACGTTTCGCCTTTCTTTTGAACAACAACCTCAACCAGCACTGACTCTCGAAATTCTTGAACATTGGTGAATTCAAAATATCCGTTTTTATCCACCTGAGCTGAATCCAACACTTTTCCGACAAAACTTTGTGCCAAATCATCAAACTTTTCTGGTTGAATCAAATACACCATAGGCTTCCAATCGTTCGCTCCTTCCAAATTTACGGTTCCTGAAAGCCAAGTTTCTTCGGAACAGGATTGCATCAACAAGAGTAAAAACAAAGAGAGTTTCAATACATTTTTCATAGTAGCAAAATTAACCATTTCCGAAGATGGCACTATGATGAACCTCATATTCAATGATTATAAAAATCATTTGAATGAATCTGTTTTCATTTTGAATGAAAAACTCGTCAGTTCGGGTTTGTTGGCGTAACAAAGTGGAGAAAACAAGTATCGAGAACAGAGTTTTTTCTTCAAAATCATATTATCGATGCAAAATTTTTTCAAAATTTCACTCGAACTGACAGTTTTGGGAGTACACTAACCGCTATGACATACTTATTTGTTGTCCTACAGTTATGTGAACTGACTTTTCCCGACAAAACAATCACAACCCAATCCATAGTACTATGACAACAAAATCAATAGGGAACGCTATTTTGAGAATTATCCCTGCCGTCATCTTATTGCAGACCCTCTTTTTTAAATTTTCAGCAGCACCTGAATCCGTTTTTATTTTTGAAAAGCTTGGATTGGAACCATGGGGCAGAATTGGTTTAGGGTTGGTCGAGTTGCTAGTTGCCTTTCTTATCCTCATCCCAAGAACCACTTGGATTGGTGCGCTTTTGGGCATCGGGATTATGCTTGGGGCCCTATTTTCACACCTAACTCAATTGGGTATTGTGGTTCAGAATGATGGCGGGACACTGTTTATTTTGGCCTTGGTCACCTTGGCTTTCTGTCTGATTTTGGCCTGGCAAAACCGTTCCCGCATTCCCTTGGTTAAAAATCTATTTTGAAATCTTGTCTTTTTCTTTGACCCGTTTCAAGGAAAGTGAATCGTACACCTTGTCCAAAATTTCAGGCTTATCGGTCAGTACTACTAATTTGTCATTGGCCTTTATTTCGGTCAATCCGTTTGGTGTAAGATAATTGCCATTGCGTTGGATCATGGCTATGATCGCTTTTTTGGGGAAATTCAGGTTTACGATTTTCACTCCGGTAGCCGGACAAGATGCACTGATCGTAATTTCCTTCATTACTGCTTTCGGATGCTCGGACAGTAATTCATCCGTGGGAGAAAGCGGTTTTGCACTTTTTGGAAGACCAACATGCAACCATTTGGCTACAATTGACAAGGAGCTGCCTTGAATCAACACCGAGGTCAAGGAAACAAAAAAGACGATATTGAAAATAATATTGGCCTTTTCTATCCCCGCCAAAAGTGGATATGTTGCAAACACAATGGGCACTGCGCCCCGCAAACCTACCCATGAAATGTAAAACCTTCGCCTCAATTTCATCTTGAAGGGCGATAGAGAAATCATTACCGCTAATGGACGAGCGACAAAAATGAGGAAAAGGGCAATTAACAAGCCGATACCCATATATGGGACTATCTCGCTCGGAAAAACGAGCAATCCCAAAGTGAGGAACAACACAATTTCCATAAGCCATGCAAGACCATCGAACATTCGCATAATGGTTTTCTTGTGGATCAAATTTTGATTGCCCAAATACACCGAACAAATATAGATGGCCAAAAATCCATTTCCACCAATAGCGTCGGTAGCAGAAAACGTAATGAACATCAAGGCTATGGTAAGCACGGGGTAAAGTCCTTCAAAATCCAACCGAATCCTGTTAATTATGACTTTACTAAGTTTCCCGAAGGCAAAACCGGCCGCTCCACCAAGAATCATTTGGAGGAAGAACATGGGCAGTACGGACAAAATATTTTTCTCTGGGAATTGTACAAGGGTCAAAAAGGCAATGGTAAGCACATAGGCCATAGGGTCGTTACTACCGCTTTCCAGCTCCAAAGTCGGCCTCAAGTTCTTTTTCAGTGCCAAGTTTTTACCTCTTAAGATGGAAAATACCGCCGCCGCATCGGTGGAGGATACAATGGCTCCCAACAATAGGCTTTCGTAAATACTAAAGTCAGTAATCAGATATACAAAATACCCCAACCCCAGCGCTGTGAGCAGGACTCCCACCGTTGAAAGCACAACACCCACTTTAAGCACGGGTTTTACCGATTGCCAGTTGGTATCCAGTCCACCGGAAAACAAAATAAAGTTGAGGGAAACCACTCCAATAAATTGGGCGATTTGTGGATTGTCAAAATAAATACCGCCAATACCGTCCGACCCAGCAAGCATTCCAATGGTCAAAAACAACAATAAGGTAGGAATACCAAAACGATAGCTGGTTTTACCGGCCAAAATACTGATCAAAAGGAGTACTGAGCCGATTAAGATGATGTTTTCAATGGTGATATTCATATAAGTACGGTGAATCTAATTTTGAGGAATCTTAAAGTAGCTGTTAAAAACAACATCTTAATAATAAGCTATATTTTCATAAAAACGAAGTTAATTCAATTTGTCTGATTTGAGAAGATGGAAATACTATGTATGTTGTCCAACTAAAAAGGATAAAACCGATAGTGAAAGATATAGTTGAAGCTTATTTTCCAAAATCAAGATTACTCCGCCAAAACACACAAAAGAACGTTTAAACGCTTTTTTAGTCCTTTGGCTTTGTTAAACGTCTAAAAAATATTCGTTGAAATACACTTTTTAGTCGTTAAAAGTGAAAACCTATGAAAAATTGATAAGTATTCCCTCCGAATGTTTTTGATCTTTGTCATGTATTAACCCCCAAATCTATACATCATGACACGATCTACTATTTACAGCCTACTTGTTTCAGGAATAATACTGGCCAGTCAAACCACGTTTGCACAGGCAGATGAAAAAATGATCAACAACACCATGGAAGGAAGCGTCTCCACGATTGATGGGTATGTACCGAACATGTCGATCACTAAAGATGGAAAAACAGCCTATTTTAGCAAAGGAACTTATGAAAAGCCTCTTTATGGTGTATTCTCCAAAAAAGAATTGGTTTACCATGTTTACCGTGCCGAAAAAGTAAAGGGTGAATGGACCAATGTTACCCAATTGGATGTATGTCCAAAGCACTATTCGGCAAAACATCCTACGGTTACAGCTGATGGAACACGTTTGTTCTTTGCATCCAATATGAAGGGAACTTTTGGCAAGTATGATATTTATGTAGCTGATATTGCTGCAGATGGAACTTTAGGTGTATCCAAGAACTTAGGTCCTAAAGTAAATACCAAGGAAGACGAGCTTTACCCTAGCATCTACAACGAAACCTTATTGTTCTTTGCTTCCGAAGGAAGAGATGGATATGGCGGATTGGACCTTTATGCTTCGCAAGTGGTTAAGAACACGCTTACCACATCGGTTAACCTTGGTGCACACATCAACAGCAATAGCGATGAGTACGCCATTCAATTGAGCCCAGAGAAAAAAATGGGCTTTGTAGTATCCAACAGAGGATTCAACAATACCGTATCACAATATACTGTTGCTTATGGACGTTCAAAGAAGCAGGATCAGTATAACGATGTTGCCAAGAACGATGCAGAACTCCAAACCGTTATGAATGAAGCTACCTACGAATATGTGGATACTTCTTTTCAAGACGAAGAATAATAACTGATTACCAACTATTTATTGAATCGGTCAATTAACCTGAACGTGTCTTATGATGTTGTTTCATAGCCGAATTTAGAAACACTCATGACGATGATAAGAAAGACAGGGGGAAACTGACAGACTATCATAGAAAGCGGGTTGTATTATTTCAATCTGACCGATTTACACCAAGAATAGGATGCTGATGGGACGGCATCCTATTTTTTTTGCAGTGATTTGAAATACAATTACTTACCCAAAATTCAAACACTCATACCTTATCTCATTTCAAATAGATTGGGTTCTACGAAGATGCATTTGAACGAAAATCACTACAAAAACTACGCTCGATAGTTAAAAAATTTTAAATTCACTATTGAAATAATACAATCCCAAATCTATTATGTCATGAACAAAAACTACAACTCTCTAAAAAAAGGCGTCCCAAAACCTCTTTTTACCTTACTTTTTTGATGAGGTAAAACCTCAACTGAACATAGATTTTAGCGCTTAATCCCTTTTAGGGATTACACCCATTTTGAAGTAAACTTTAATGGAAGTGTAATTGCTTATGTCGATTACGACAATGCGACACATTTTTTATTTGTTTATCCCAACTTCAATAATGCGGAGCAGGACAATTTTGTCCAAAACTTAACCTACAATACAATTATGTAACAGTATTAATCCCCCAAATCTTTCTTATCATGAAAACAGATTCTTTAAAAATTGCCATCATCGACAATGATGATGCTATCGGCGGCATTTACAATCAGTATTTTGAGGAAAACGAAGCATATGAACTTCTTGGCACTTACAGCTCCGTTCAAGGCTTGCTTTCCAATTTTGGGCGTTCCCATCCAGATATCATTATCTGTGAAGCCATGCTCAATGGAATTTCGGGTATTGACGGTCTGGAATATTTTTACCGCAAAAACAAAAACCTAAAAGTATTGATGATGAGCCAAAAAAATGATTTCAAACTCATAAAAGAAGCCTTTAAAAAAGGGGCTAGCGGCTACCTCATTAAACCAATCACCAAGGATAGATTGTTCAATGCATTGGATACGCTTAACCAACACGGCATTGCTTTGGAACTGGATGTAGCCAAAAAAATCATCGGTTCTTTCCAAACAAAGTCGTTTGATGTGTTCTCGAAAAAGGAAAATGAAATCATTGAACTCCTGACCCAGGGATTTACCTATAAAATGATTGCAGATAAGCTTTTTGTGACTCCCAGTGCAGTAAATTTTCACATACAGAACATTTATGTGAAGCTGAACGTGAATTCAAAATCCGAAGCTTTGCGCAAACTCAAAGAAATGGAGATGCAGCAGTTGAATGCGGCTTAATACAAAAGGCTATTATTAAAGAGCGGGGCAATAAGCCCCGTTTTTTATTGCTTGGAATGGTTCAAAAAACATTGCTAGATGCCCCTATTTTTCCATCCACAGAAATTGCACTCGCCTCGATTTTAATAGAAGAAGAGTCTTTTGGCAGTGTCAATTCAATAATAGCCTCACCATTTTCATCCGTTTGCAAATTTGGATTCCAATACAATAGGTTCATCCTGCTTTCCTTCCTTCTGGAAAGTTCTTCTTTATATTGGTCAAAATCCAACGCAGGTTGATAACCTTCAAAAACCAATCCGCTATCCTTTCTTGGAACGTATTCCAATTCATTCCCCGTTCGGGTATATATCACAATAACACCCCCAGCGGCCCTAGAACCATAGATAGAAGCTTCGGCGCCTTTCAACAACTCCACTCGTTCAATATCCTGACCATTGACCATTGCCATGATATCAAGCAAAGGACTAGAGGGTGTTGAATAATTGTTGGTGACGGCATCTTGATTTTGAGACAAAGGAAACCCATCAACAACCCACAAAATGGGTCCTTTAACTCCAATAACTCTTAGGTACGGATTTAACGTTTCTGGTCCACCTACGGCAACTCCGGGTAAATCAGCAAGTAATTGAAGTAAGTTTTTAGGTTTTTCAAAATCTTGGTAATTCACTCTATTCGGTGGTACATTAATCCCATAAAGCGAAGGTGTAAGTTTTTTTTGTTCTATACCCTTTTCAACTACTTCGACTTCTTTTAATTCAATGGTCTTCTCCGATGTATTAGCGTTGAAGGGCTCCAAAACAATACGTTGCTTTTCGTTGGATTGTGCTTCGTTTTTCATCACATAGGGAACCAAAACATTTTTATTTTTCTCCATCATATTGATCGGCACTATCTTGACCAATCTTGATGTAACGTCGTCCCCTTCGGTTCTGGCGACCAATGTAGCTTCCCCTTCTATCTGTATATCCTCCAATCGGATTATTCCCTGCGCATCTGTTTCCGTCTCTCCAACCCAAACATCGTTCTTACTTGTGGCCACAAGCTGAATTCTTGTGTTGCTCAGAAGATTGTTGTTCAAATCATAAGCGTGTCCAATAATTTCCAATCCTTTTTGAAATGGAAACTTTACAGATCCACCAAGGTTATTGTCTTGGTATGGCATTTCAGACTTCGTGTTGGACACCAAAACATACATATCCTTAAGAAATGATTCCTTCCTATGAGCCGAAACCTTGTCATCCTCGGAAATATCGGAGAATGCAAACAAGTCATTTTGCTCGATAATATCTGAATCCATATGCTTCCCAGCTTCTGTACCATATTGGTTCACGCTCAATGCCAATTGCGACGTAACCGGTCTGTTGTTATGGTCAGTCACCTTGATTTTGTATGAGTTCAAGTTCTTTTCTTCACTCGAATCAATGGGGCTGATATCAATTTGAAGGCCTTTCTGTTTTATCCAAATGGGTCTTTTTGCCAGTTCAGCACCAAGGGCGTCCTCCAGCTTTAAATTGAATGTCCCTTGGGGAAAATTCAATTTGGAAAGCACCACGTCCAACCTATTCTTATTCCGAAAACTCAACTCCTTTTCAAAATATTTCACACCTCCGGATTCCCCTATCAAGGTAACTTCTTGTTCCCGTGCCTGATCAGAGGCTGTAATACGGATTATAGCGTTGTCCTCATCAAGATTGTTCACTTGCAACAGATATCCCTCAGGTGCTGCCTGCGTAATAGGAACAAGAGTTCCATCTTCCAATTCCAGTTGGTATTTCTTCCCGGTTATTGGCTCAAAAATAGCCGCACCTAAACCAGATGAATAAAAAGACACCTTAGCTACTTCCTGCTCATTTTCATCCAATATGCTTCCTTTATCATATCGATTTATTGGAACCTTGACGATAATCCTATTTTTATAATTGCTTAAAAGTGTGCCCCCTTCAGGTGTGATGGAAATCTCGGAAGCCGTATCCAACATACTTTCTTCGGGTTCCCTATCCCCTATTTGAATCTGCTCCCGTGCTGCAAAATCAGACCCATAGTTCTGTGACCAGCGAGTATATGCCTTCACCGAATAGTTTCCGGGGGCAATCTTTCGTGGAAGCTCAAGTTGTCCTTGAACGGTGCCATCAACTATTTTATGAAACTGTCTTTTCAACAAAGCACCATCATCATCCAGTATCTCTAAATTTAAAACACCACTTTTACCATAAATTGAAGATTGGTTTTTCGAGGAAAGATATGCTTTGAAAAAAATGGGGTCATCGCTGTTCACATTTTTATTGGCAATTTGAAGCAATACGCGCTCAGGCCATAAAGCCAAGGAATCCTGAAAGTTTTCTTGAAAGTTGAACGAAAATGATTTCCATCGAGCCTTATCAGGATTAAAGACTGAGTTTTGGGCCAAGCCTGCGAAAAAAGAAAAGATTGCAATGCAGACGAACAAGTACGCTCTACCAGTTTTTTCCATCATATAATAATTTGGGTTTATAAATACGGGGCGAACTTTCTGTAGATGAGAGATTTAATACAATATCATCCAAGTATTGTTTTAAAAATACAAAAAATAATGTAAGTTTTTACTGTCGACTTGGTTTTGACAATCAGTATTTATGCTGCCAAACAAAAAACCCTGACGAAATCGTCAGGGTTTTTCTATATATAACTTAATTAAGTTTATTTCTCTTCTTCGAAGTCTATCCCTCGCCTTCGCTCAGGACAGGCTACTTGACTTCTTCGAAGTCTACGTCTTCCACGTTGTCTCCTTCAGAGGCTCCGTTTCCAGCAGTGTCGCCACCAGTTGCGTCTCCTCCGGCAGCTCCTGCTCCTGCAGCGCCGCCTTGTGCTTCAGCTTGTGCTTTGTACATTTCTTCGGAAGCTACTTTCCAAGCTTCGTTGATTTTTTCCAAAGCTGGCTCAATAACCGCTAGGTCTTTGCCTTCAAAAGCTTTCTTCAGTTCTTCCAAAGCCTCTTCGATTGGCTTTTTCTTGTCGTCGGACAATTTATCGCCGAACTCGCTCAATTGCTTTTCTGTTTGGAAGATCATAGCATCGGCCTCGTTCAATTTATCCGCAGTTTCCTTGGCTTTTTTATCCGCCTCGGCATTCGCCTCAGCTTCTGCTTTCATCTTTTCGATTTCTTCCTCGGTCAACCCGGAAGAAGCCTCGATTCGGATGTCTTGCGACTTGCCAGTAGCTTTGTCCGTGGCAGAAACCTTTATGATACCGTTTGCATCAATATCGAAGGTCACTTCAATTTGAGGTGTTCCTCTTGGTGCTGGCGGAATACCGTCCAAGTGGAATCTACCTATAGTCTTGTTATCTGCTGCCATGGGTCGCTCTCCTTGCAGTACGTGGATTTCAACCGATGGTTGATTATCCGCTGCGGTGGAGAAAACTTGTGATTTTTTTGTCGGGATGGTAGTGTTCGCCTCAATCAATTTGGTGAACACGCTTCCCATAGTTTCGATACCCAAAGAAAGTGGGGTAACATCCAACAAGAGCACGTCTTTTACATCTCCAGTCAATACACCACCCTGAATAGCGGCACCAATGGCCACAACCTCATCCGGGTTTACTCCTTTGGATGGTTTTTTATTGAAGAATTTCTCAACGGCTTCCTGTACCGCAGGAATACGGGTAGAACCACCTACCAAGATAATCTCGTCGATATCGCTTTTGGAAAGTCCCGCAGATTTCAATGCTTTCTCACAGGGCTCAATAGTTCTTTTTACCAAATCGGCAATCAATTGCTCAAATTTGGAACGTGACAATGTTCTTACTAAGTGTTTTGGTCCTGAAGACGTTGCTGTAACGTAAGGCAAGTTAATCTCGGTTTGTGCAGAAGAAGACAACTCAATTTTCGCCTTTTCAGCAGCTTCTCTCAAACGCTGAAGCGCCATTGGGTCTTCACGAAGGTCCATATCTTCATCTTTCTTGAACTCTTCGGCCAACCAATCAATAATTTTTTGGTCAACATCATCACCTCCCAAGTGTGTATCACCATCTGTGGCCAATACTTCAAACACACCGTCACCCAATTCAAGAATGGAAACATCGTGCGTACCACCACCAAAGTCAAACACCACTATTTTTTGCTCGGTATCTTTTTTATCGAGTCCATATGCCAAAGAAGCAGCAGTTGGCTCGTTAATGATTCGCTCCACGGTAAGACCTGCAATTTCACCGGCTTCTTTGGTGGCCTGTCTTTGTGAATCGTTAAAATATGCTGGAACAGTAATTACTGCTCTTGTTACATCTTGCCCCAAGTAATCTTCGGCGGTCTTCTTCATTTTCTGAAGAATCATTGCTGAAAGCTCTTGAGGTGTGTACATGCGTCCGTCAACATCCACTCTAGGAGTATCGTTGTCTCCTTTTACCACTTTATAAGGAACCCTTTTAGCTTCCTTGCTGGATTCTGAGTATTTGTTACCCATAAATCGCTTAATGGAATAAATCGTTTTGTGAGGGTTGGTCACGGCTTGTCTTTTTGCAGGGTCACCGACCTTGATCTCCCCTCCTTCAACAAATGCGATCATCGATGGAGTAGTACGTTTACCTTCGGCATTTGGAATTACCACAGGCTCGTTACCTTCCATAACCGAGACGCAGGAGTTGGTCGTACCTAAGTCTATACCTATAATCTTGCTCATCGTATCTAAAGTTATATCTGTTTAAAAATTCGTTTTCGTTTCCCTCTTAAAATGTCAATGATTATGCCACGACAAAGAATATGACAAGGTGTCAGATTGTTGTCAAAACCCTTGAATATCCCAGTATAATTACCGATGTCATAAAAATTGTAGGGAAGGCCGTTCAGATATTTAAATATTCGCATTTTTATACCGTTTAGCTTCCTATATTTGACACTGTAAATTGAGTTTATGGAGTGCATTAGTGTGTTTGATATGCTTAAGATCGGTGTAGGGCCTTCCAGCTCACATACCCTTGGGCCTTGGCGTGCGGCCGAACGTTGGATAGCTGAGCTTGAAGAACAAGCGGTTTTTGATGATGTTCAATCCATCAAGGCGTATCTGTACGGGTCACTCTGCCTCACGGGAAAAGGACATGCCACTGATATTGCCGTGGTGATGGGATTGTTGGGCACTGACCCTGAAACTGTTGACATTGACAGCATTTCAGGAAGAATTGACAGGATCAAGGCGGAAAGCAAACTCAATTTTGGTGGAAAAAGAACGATTCCGTTCAGTTTTGTGAACGATATCGTTTTCAAAAAAGAGTTTTTACCATTCCATGCCAACGGTATGCGGTTTGAAGCCGAACTGACCAACGGAGAAACAATCTCCGAAACCTATTATTCCATAGGTGGAGGATTTGTGGTGAAGGAAGAGCGTATTCACGCCAAAGAAAACAAAGAAACTTTTAAAACCTTTCCACACCCTGTAAAAACCGGTGAAGAATTACTGCAACATTGTAATGCCCAAAACAAGTCCATTTCCACGATTGTAATGGAAAATGAGCTTTCACTAAGGACAGCCTTGGAAATTGACGAAGGTATTGCCCGTATCTGGAACACTATGTTGGAAAGCATCTATGTTGGCTGCCATACCGAAGGAAAGCTCCCTGGTGGGTTAAATGTGAAGCGACGCGCTTTTGAAATGCATCAGAAGCTAAAAGGAGATGTACCCTACTCCAATCCGCAGGAGTGGTTGGAGAGTATCCGGGACACAGAAGTAAAATTCCGCCAGATCATTAAATGGGTAAGCTGTTTTGCACTAAGCGTCAACGAAGTAAACGCTTCGTTGGGAAGAGTGGTCACCGCACCCACAAACGGTAGCGCAGGGGTTATCCCCGCCGTTCTCACCTATTACATGGTCATCGAAAACCACGATGCCAATTTTGATGACGTAAAACAATTTTTATTGGTGGCCAGTGAGGTTGGAAGCATCTTTAAAAAAGGAGCTACCATTTCCGCAGCCATGGGTGGCTGCCAGGCAGAAATTGGCGTATCCTCGGCTATGGCCGCAGCGGGGTTAACAGAACTTATGGGCGGTTCTCCCGAACAAGTATTGATTGCTGCTGAGATTGCCATGGAACACCACTTAGGTCTAACCTGCGACCCTATCGGTGGACTGGTTCAGGTCCCCTGTATTGAGCGCAACGCCATGGGAGCAATAAAAGCCATCAACGCAGCAGAATTGGCACTGGACACCGACCCAAGTGAGGTGAAAGTACCCTTGGACAAAGTAGTAAATACCATGTGGGAAACAGCAAAAGATATGAGTTCCAAATACAAGGAGACCTCCGAGGGTGGATTGGCCGTAGGAGTGTTCTTAAGCGATTGCTAGTCCATACACCCTTCCTTGCCCCTGGTATCAATCAAGTAGATTATTTTCCATTCGCCATCAAAATTGATGAGCTGGAAGGAATTGATGCCGCAATGACTGAATTCGTCGTTCAACCAAAATTCGTACCCTACCCAAGCATTGGCCATCGTCCTATCCACCTGAATGGAAAAAGACGTGAGTTTTTCTTCAAACTTGGTGGTTTCAGGTATGCCGACAATGGATTTTAAAAATTTTGAAAATTCTTCCGTTTTGAAAAGCGTCTTGCCTTCAGGGCTTCTTCCAGTGGTTTGCAAAACAATTCCGTCGGCAACAGTGCTTTTGATGATGGTTGAATCTTGTTTATGGAAACCATCAAAAAAAGTTTCGATTACTTGCTTTATCTGATTTTCAGCTTCATTGTTTGAAGCATTGGGCCCTTGGGCATATCCTAATGTACCCAAAGCAAAAAACACTATACAACCTAATAGTTTTCTCATTTTTATTAGTTTTTTGATTGAAGCCTAAATTAAACAAATCTGCTTACTTTTAGCCATCAAAAACAATTACGATGTCTACAGCTAAAAAAGAATATAAAAGGGTAACGGTAAAATCGTTGGTGGATATGAAAAAAAATGGTGAGAAAATCAGTATGCTCACCTCTTACGATTATTCCATGGCCAAGATTGTGGATGGCGCCAATGTGGATGCCATTTTGGTAGGCGATTCCGCCAGTAATGTAATGGCTGGCCACGAAACTACCTTGCCCATTACCCTAGACCAAATGATTTACCATGCCACTTCCGTTGTCAGGGCCGCAAAAAGGGCATTGGTCGTTGTGGACATCCCTTTCGGAAGCTACCAGAGTGATTCCAAAGAAGCCCTGCGTTCGGCCATCCGAATTATGAAAGAAAGTGGTGCCCACGCCATCAAAGTTGAGGGAGGTAGTGAGATCAAGGAATCCGTGACACGAATTCTTCAGGCAGGCATTCCCGTGATGGGACATTTGGGACTTACCCCACAATCCATTTATAAATTTGGAACGTACACCGTACGTGCTAAAGAAGAAGAGGAAGCCGAAAAGCTAAAATCTGACGCCAAACTACTGGAAGAATTGGGCTGTTTTGCCATTGTTTTGGAGAAAATTCCAGCCAAATTGGCCAAAGAGGTCGCGGAAAGCGTTTCCATACCCGTAATTGGTATCGGCGCAGGCGGACATGTAGATGGCCAAGTTTTGGTAGTTCACGATATGTTGGGAATGACCCACGAGTTCCATCCAAGATTTTTGAGGCGATATCTCAATCTTTATGATGAAATGAGCAACGCTATTTCCCAATACGTGGATGATGTAAAAAGTCAGGACTTTCCGAATAAGGATGAATCTTATTAAATGTATGATAAAACCGTCAGTTCGAGTTTTTTCGGAAGGAAAAAGTATCGAGAACCAGGTTTGAGTTAGCATGAATTCTTTTCTCGATACAATTTTTTGAACTTGGGTTCAAAAAACCACTCGAAATGACAAATTTTTCATCAAAGTGATTTCTAAATTCAAATCCTCGCTAAAGTGAATTCCAAAAATCCAAAAATCCAAAAATCCAATAGGTCCACTCCCTCCAATCTTCAAGTGTTATTTGAAGACAATCACTTGGTCGTCATCAACAAACGTGTTGGCGATATTGTACAGGGCGATAAAACAGGAGATGATCCATTAAGTGAAGTCGTAAAGCAGTATTTGAAGGAGAAGTACAACAAACCAGGTAATGTATATTTGGGCGTGGTACACCGGTTGGACCGCCCAACTTCGGGAATTGTGCTATTCGCCAAAACATCCAAGGCCCTGCCCCGACTCAATAAAATGTTTGCCCAAGGTGAAACCAAAAAAATATACTGGGCCGTCGTGAAAAATGCGCCACCCCAAGAAAGTGACACTTTAACCCATTGGCTGGTTCGGAATCCGAAGCAAAACAAATCCTATGCAAACTCTAAGGAGGTCCCCAACAGCAAAAAAGCTGTTTTAGATTATAAAATCCTCAAAAAGTTGGATAGCTATTATCTATTGGAAATTGATTTAAAGACAGGCAGGCACCATCAAATTAGGGCACAATTGGCAGCCATTGGGTGCACTATTAAAGGTGATTTAAAATACGGTGCCGACCGGAGCAATAAAGATGGTGGTATTCACCTTCAGGCTAGAAGTTTAACCATTATGCACCCTGTAAAAAAGGAACCTATTACGTTTTTGGCTCCTCCACCAGAAGACCCTGTTTGGAACGCATGTATTAGCGAGTAAGTGCCAAAGCTTTTTCTCTAATTATCTGTCCTACCGGCTTGTTCTGCAAGTGACTTTCCAGCCAAGAAAGAATGTCCAGATACAGGAAAGCCCGTTTCTCGTAAGGATGGTTCTCGTATTTTTTCAACTCGTTGTAAAGTTTCTGAAATTCACTCTTCAAATCGGTTGGGTAGATATCACCAAGGCTTCTTAGGAACTTAATCATTTCCTTTTGCACTTCGTGCAGGTCGTTCATTTTCAACAAGAATTTATAGGTGCTCTTCAGCTGTACTTCCAAGTGATAATCCATACCTGCTTCGTAATGTGCCACAAGGCTCAAAACTCGTGCGAAGCACATCAAATCCTCGCGCATCTTCAATTTCTTGTTGGAAATGATTCTTTTGAGATAGGCAATACAGTTTTTGTTGTCCCCATTTCCGAAGTAAAGACAAGCAATTTTGTAATAAAGCAGCATCACGTGATGCTCATCTATTTGCTGTCTGTGTTTTTTGATGCCGTATTCAATAATGTTAACCAAATAAATGCCCTTATCAAAAGTACCCTCCAAAAAATGAAGGTTTAATTTATTGGTGTTGATGTACAAAAAGGCAAGCGAACTAATGTTATCATTTTTTGGAAACTTGGAATCTTTCACCTGCTCCTCCAAACGCTCCAAAGTTTCTCTAAACTGCGATGCATATTTCACAAAAAAGAGCGATTCCAACAAATAATGGTTGCCCTTTAAAAAGAACACTGGGTTTAGCGGAATCATATGTTCGTTTTCATAAAAAAGGTCCACCCATTTACTGGCGTATTTGTAGGCTGACAAAAAGTCCTGAATCAAAAGGCTGTACCACAAATGAGCTTTGTACAACCACAATTTTTCTCGAAAACCAAGTTTGTCAATTTCGTATTTGGGCAAATGCTCTTCAAAATAGCTTTTTACTTTCTTAAGGTCCTCATCACTGCGTACGTAACCCACTTTCAACATCATTCCATACAACTGTAACGAAAGATTGGAAAGTTTGCTCGTCATTACATTTTGTGCAGAAAGTTCCTTGGCTTCAACGGCCAGTTCATCGGCCCTATCGGGTATACTTCGGGTAATATATTGGGTTTCAATAACTTTTTCCAGTTCCACAATCTCGTATGCAACGTTTTTCTCCTCGTTCTCAATCGCGAAGCTTTTCGCTTTCTCCAAAATCTTCAAACTTTGTTTGTAGAGTCCCTTTTGATACAGAATGGTAGCAAAATCCAACTGTTCCCGAATCTGAATACGAACGTTTTGGTTTACGGGATTCAATCGTAAACTCACCAAAATTTGTTTATATAAATGCGCTTTAAGGTTGGAAAGTTGTGATTTTTTGACAATACCGCTATCCAAAATCTGCCGCTCATCATATTTCCGCATCTTATCCAAGAGATTGAACAAAGCCAAAAATTTAGCGTCCGTATTAACCCCCAATCGTCCGACATAGAGCTTAAATTGTCGTTTTTCGGATTTGGAAAGTGATTTTACCAGTACAAACAAAGCATCCTTATGGGCATTTGTCATCGTAAAAAATATTGTTTAATATATTGTTTTTCAGATATTTAAACTACACCAAAAGCAGTTTAACGTTGTAACCTGCTCTTAGCTGCTTTTCGTTTTCTGCCTTCCTTTACTACTTTCGTTAGTCATAGAAAAAAATCAGGTTGATATAATGGCTAAAGATAAGGTAGAAATTTTTGACACAACACTAAGAGATGGAGAACAGGTGCCTGGTTGTAAACTTGATACCGAGCAGAAATTGATCATTGCCGAACGATTGGATGAACTGGGAGTTGATGTAATCGAGGCAGGGTTTCCCATATCCAGTCCCGGTGATTTTACATCCGTAAACGAAATTGCCAAATTGGTCAAAAATGCAACGGTCTGTGGATTGACCCGTGCCGTAAAAAAGGACATCGAAGTGGCTGCAGAAGCCATCAAGGATGCGAAAAAACCAAGGATACATACGGGAATCGGAACTTCCGAATCACACATTAAATACAAGTTCAACTCCACCCAGGATAAAATTATCGAACGTGCCGTAGATGCTGTAGCCTATGCCAAAACTTTCGTTGAGGACGTGGAATTCTATGCAGAAGATGCAGGAAGAACGGATAATGAGTTTTTGGCGCGTATCTGTGAAGCGGCCATCAAAGCTGGTGCAACTGTACTTAACATTCCCGATACTACTGGATATTGTTTGCCGGAGGAATACGGTGCCAAAATGAAGTATCTGAGAGAAAACGTAAAAGGCATAGATAGGGCCATACTTTCCTGTCATTGCCATAACGATTTAGGTTTGGCCACGGCCAACTCCATTGCCGGTGTAGTCAACGGAGCTAGACAAATTGAGTGTACCATTAATGGTATTGGTGAAAGAGCGGGCAACACTTCTTTGGAAGAGGTGGTAATGGTAATGAGACAGCATCCACACTTAAACTTGGACACCAACATCAACAGTAAACTGCTTTGGGATACCAGTACCATGGTTTCTCAAAAAATGGGAATGCCGGTGCAACCCAATAAAGCCATTGTAGGGTCCAATGCATTTGCCCATAGTTCAGGGATTCACCAAGATGGTGTGATAAAACGGCGAGAAACTTACGAAATTATTGATCCACACGATGTAGGTGTCAGTGAATCCTCCATTGTACTAACAGCTAGAAGTGGGCGTGCGGCATTGGCATACAGAGCCAAAAATGTAGGTTACGAACTTACCAAACTGCAATTGGATGCGGTGTACCAAAACTTTTTGAAATATGCCGACGTGAAAAAAGAAATTTTGGATGAAGACATCCACGAGATTGTTGAAACCAGCAATATTGGAATGAAAAGCTTGGCTTAAACCAAACTATATGGCATTAAAAATAGCATTGCTTCCTGGAGATGGTGTTGGACCCGAAGTATTGGCCCAGGCAGTAAAGTGTTTAAAGGCAGTCGAAGAAACCTTTAACCTACATTTTATTTTTAAAGAAGCTCCTGTTGGCGCCATTGCCATCGACAAAAAGGGAGTTCCCCTACCCGATTCTACCTTAAAACTATGCCGAGAGTCGGATGCCGTGCTTTTTGGAGCAATCGGTGACCCTAAATACGATAACGACCCCGATGCAAAAGTGCGTCCCGAACAAGGTTTGCTTCAATTACGTAAGGCACTTGGATTGTTTGCCAATATCCGACCAATATTATCACATCCAACATTATTGGATAAATCTCCTTTAAAAAAGAAGGTAATCAACGGAACCGATTTTGTGATTTACCGTGAACTTACGGGAGGAATTTACTTTGGAGAAAAAAAATTGAATGAAGAAGGCACAAAGGCATCCGACCTTTGTGAATACTCCGAAGAAGAAATAAGCCGTATTGCCCATTTGGCATTTAAGGCTGCAAAAGGCAGAAAAAAGAAACTCACCTTGGTAGATAAGGCCAACGTATTGGAATCATCAAGACTTTGGCGTAAAGTGGTCGCAAAAATCGGTGAAAGCTACCCAGAAGTGGCATTGGACTTTTTGTTCGTGGATAATGCTGCAATGCAGATCATCCTAAACCCTAAACAGTTTGATGTTATATTGACAGAGAATATGTTCGGTGATATTATTTCTGATGAAGGCAGTGTTATCGGTGGTTCCATCGGATTGCTGGCGTCTGCTTCCGTTGGTGAAGAGAACGCACTCTTTGAACCAATTCACGGTTCTTATCCACAAGCCAAGGGAAAAGACATTGCCAACCCAATTGCCTCCATCCTTTCCGCAGCTATGCTGCTGGAGCATTTTGGACTGAACGAAGAGGCTTGGGCCGTAAAAAAGGCGGTGGATAAATCCCTAAAAAAAGGAATTGTTACTCCAGATTTGAAGGAAAACAGTCAATACGGCACCAATCAGGTTGGGGATTTTATCGCTCACAATATCGTGGATATTGAAGATGATTCTCTTATGAACGATGAGAACATCGATTTGGGCAAATCAACAATTATCTAAGTGGACTTAACCCGTTTTGTATTTAGAAAACTTCTTGAGCCAAAACCGTCAATTCGAGTGAAATTCCATTGGAATTTTTTATCGAGAATCAGTTTTGGACCTGAAATTTGAATTCTCGATATAATTTTTCTTGCGAAAAGCCACTCGAACTGACAAATTTCAGTCAAAATGCATAACAATCAAGCTTAGCTGTTTTTATTCCATTCCCTCCTTGCTATTCAGCAGTCAATGTCTCAATGGTTTTATTGAACTCTTGCTTGAATTCGACAAACTTATCACCCGTTGCAGGTCCATTAAAACCAGTATGTATTTTGCGTACCTCCCCAGTTTTGTCAATATAAATAGTTGTAGGATAAGAAAGTATGTGATTCAGCATCGGTAATTTTTCGTTGGCCTTTTGCTTGTTCGATGTACCGTATTGAGCCAATAGGATTGGGTATGGCACTTCCTCGCGTTCTTTGAGTCTTTTTATGCCTTCGAAGGCTTTCTCCTCCGTTTTGGCATATTCAAATGCCAATCCTACCATTTGTACATCCAATTCTGGGTTGTTCTTCATAAACTCCACATAGAATCGTGTTTCATCCAAACAATTGGTGCACCAAGTTCCCATAATCTGAACCAACACTACTTTATTATCAAACATGGGGTCGTCCAAATCCACCATCTCTCCTTCTGAATTTGGAAAAGAAAAATCAAACTTATCGTAGCCTTCTCGTAAATAGGTTAGTTCGTTAGAATCCGGAAGTTCGAAAGCTTCATTTCTTGCTCCCATAAATTCTTGGACCGTATGCTTCCCAGAGTAAAATTTACCGTCGAGGGTACTATCCGTTACTTTGGCCAAGAACAGGAAAACGTGCGAACCGTCAAAAGCGGACAACTTCATACTATCACCAGTAACAACCCCATCCAAATAACGATAATCCCCTGTTTTGGTTCTAAAAGTCCCCTTGATTTTATTTTCATTCTGCATAAAAATACCTTTTGCAGCATACTCATCTTCCGTATTTACCTTAAAATAGGTCTCCCAAATACCCGATAGGTTCACGGATGCATCCTTTTCGGTCTCAAAACGGTCTTTTTTGCCGTATTTGGCATAGAAAGGAACGCTTCGCTCCTTGCTTTCTTCAATAAACTCACCTTTTATCTCATTGGCCGTATATGTCCCTGAAATATGCCCTTCAAAAATGGGCATACGAATATCGATAGAGTCCCCGTTGAACGTAAATTCGTCTACCGTGACAACTTCTTCCGCATTATAGATATTCATCACATATCCACCTTCTTCATTTAGCGTAACTATAAACTCAAAAGGCAATTGTTGCGATTCTGAAACTTCCATATGGCCCAACCAGTGACCCACCATCAGTTTTATTTTATCTTCTTTTTTGCAAGAGGCAAAAAGAATCAAAACTCCCAGCACCGCTACTTTGATTATTCTCATAAATTGAAAGATTTTACTTAAATGTAGGAAATAGTAATTAAAACAAACCATTCCTTACGATTTATGGTTATTAATATCGTTGAATCTGTTCCCCTATTGTTATATATTTGTGCCCTCTAAAAACGGGGTATGAAGATTTCTTACAACTGGTTGAAGCAATTTTTGCAAATTGATTGGGATGCTCAAAAAACAGCTGAACTTTTAACAGATTTAGGTCTAGAGGTTGAGGGCATATCACAATTTGAATCAGTTAAGGGTGGTTTAAAAGGTATTGTCGTTGGACACGTGCTTACTTGCGAAAAACACCCAAATGCAGATAGATTAAAATTAACCACGGTGGATATAGGCCAAGAGGCTCCTTTACAAATTGTTTGCGGAGCGCCCAATGTAGCCGCCGGACAAAAAGTGCCCGTGGCCACGGTCGGTACAACCCTTTACACCAAAGAGGGTGAAGCCTGGGTAATCAAAAAAGGGAAGATTCGTGGAGAGGTGAGCCAAGGTATGATTTGTGCCGAAGATGAAATCGGGTTAGGAGAAAGCCACGACGGGATAATGGTGCTGAACGAGGAATTGGTACCCGGCACTCCATGCTCCCAAGTTTTTGACATTGAAAATGATGAAGTTTTTGAAATAGGCCTTACCCCAAACCGTGCAGATGCCATGAGTCATTTTGGTGTGGCCCGAGACCTAAAGGCGGGCTTGGAACAAAAAGAAATCCAAAAAGAATTGGTAACCCCTTCCACTAGTAACTTTTCCATTGACAATCGTTCATTGAAAGTTGATGTGGAAGTGCTGGAAAGTGACCTGGCACCAAGATATTGCGGGGTAACCATCAACAACCTTCTGGTCCAGGATTCCCCAGATTGGTTAAAAAACAGATTGAAAGCCATTGGATTGGCGCCAATAAACAATGTGGTGGATGTTACCAACTATGTACTTCACGAACTGGGCCAGCCCTTGCACGCTTTTGATGCATCCAAAATAAAAGGAAGTAAGGTAGAAGTGAAAACTCTGCCTGCTGGCACCAAATTCATCACATTGGATGATGTGGAACGCGAACTGCACGAGGATGATTTGATGATTTGTGATGCAAGCAATCCCATGTGCATTGCCGGTGTTTTTGGCGGGCTTCATTCTGGAGTTACCGAACACACTACCTCTATATTTTTGGAAAGCGCCTATTTTGACCCGGTTTCCATTAGAAAAACGGCCAAAAGACATGGATTGAACACCGACGCTTCTTTTAGGTTTGAACGGGGTATCGACATCAATATGACGAAATATGCCCTTAAAAGGGCTGCGCTCTTGATCAGGGAGATCGCAGGAGGTTATATCACTTCCGAAATTGCGGATCTGTTCCCTAAAAAGCCCCAGGAGCGACAAGTGTTTCTGACCTTCAACAAAATCAACTCTTTGATTGGCCAGGAAATTCCAGAGGACACCATAAAATCCATCCTATCTTCACTGGAGATACGCATCAACAACGTGACCGAATCCGGTCTTGGGCTTACCATTCCTACATATAGGGTGGATGTGACCCGAGAAGTTGATGTCATCGAAGAAATTTTAAGGGTTTACGGCTACAACAACATCGATTTTAAGGAAAAACTGAACGCTTCCATAGCCAAAACATCGAGATTCGAAAACTATAGGATCCAAGATGTCATTGGAACTATGCTTGCTTCCAAAGGTTTTTATGAAATTATGACCAACAGCTTGGTTTCATCCAATATCACATCTGATGACGATACTGCGGTCGAGATGCTGAACCCCTTGAGTTCTGATTTATCGGTTTTGAGAACATCGATGCTTCATTCGGGGTTACAAACAGTAAGTTACAACCACAATAGGCAAAAAACCGACCTGAAGCTTTTCGAATTTGGAAAAACCTACCATAAAGTGGATGGGGAATATCAAGAAAAACAACACTTGTCGATTTTGATATCCGGAGACCGCAAACAAAATAGTTGGGCGATTGATTCCAAAAAATCCGAGTTTTTCTATCTGAAAGGAATCGTGGAAAACGTTTTTGAGCGCTTAGGGCTTCGGGACATTGATACAAAACCATTATCCGATTCCAATTATGCCGAAGGCGTTTCCTATGTAAAAAACGATAAAGTTTTGGTTTCCTTGGGCTTGGTAGGTAAGGCGGCTTTAAAACGTTTTGACATCAAACAAGAAGTATTTTATGCCGATTTGAACTGGGATGCCATTTTAGAATCTGTGAGCACACATAATGTGGCTTTCAAGGAAATTCCGAAATTCCCAGAAGTGACCAGGGATTTTGCTTTGTTGTTGGATGATTCCGTTTCTTTCCAAAAAGTGTATGAAATTGCTTGGAACACAGAAAAAAAGTTGCTTAAAAAGGTGAATTTGTTTGATGTGTATACGGGCAACAACTTACCGGAAGGAAAAAAATCCTATGCTGTTAGCTTTACCTTGATGGATGAGAAAAAGACCTTGACGGACAAGCAAATCGATAAGATCATGGGCAAACTATTGGCCCAATATCAAAAAGAATTGGGAGCGGAGCTTCGTTAATTACATTTGAGCGGGCAGGATAACATTATCTATTTCGTGAACCACCCCTTCATTTTCCAAATTAAGGTCAGCAGCCGTGATTCTTGCCGTATTGCCAACAGGATCGGTAAGAACAATATCGTACCCATCCAGATGTGCAGTTAACTTCTTGCCCTGAACGGTTGTGAAACTGGCAATCCCATTACCCCTGCCTATTGCACGCAGCATACGTGAAGCCGTGAGTTGCCCTGCAACGATATGAAAGGACAATAAAGATTTTAAAGCTCTTTTATCCTCCGCATTGATCATCTCCGCTATTTTGCTGTTCGAAAATTTCTCAAAAGCTGCATCGGAAGGTGCAAAAATGGTGAATGGACCAGATTTTTGAAGCAATGCTCCCAATTCGGTGGCGTTTACGGCACTCAATAAAATTTTATGGTTATCCAATTTACCAGTATACGATAATGCATTGGAGCCTTTTTGTGCGGTAGTGCATATGGAAAAAGCTAAGCAAAGGCAAAACAAGAATCTGGTTGCGGGGGTATTCATAGGGTTGGTGAAAATTTTAGGGCTTATTTTTTAGTATGCTTTTACGATTAACTACCAAAAACTTCGATAAGATACATCTTTTTTATTGAGATTACCTATCTTTTTTTGGACTAAAATCCATTTAACAAAAACTTAACATTGGGTTTTTATGACATCTGTCAGAATCAATAATTCAATTCGTTAAATTTGAGTAGATTACTAAAAAAAACTGCGTGATTTTGAAAGGAACAAACATTGAACACAAACTTCAAGACAAAAGAAACAAGAAGTGTGATAGCGAACAAATCTTGGCTGAAGTTCAGCAGATTTTGAGCGAGGATTCACAAAAAGAGGAGCAGATCGCCCATCAATTGGGTTCTAAGAACACTAATAGAGAAAATGATTTTGATTTTGATTTACTGGAATCGGATAAAATCTTTCATATTGATCAGATTAGGGAAATTTGTATCGATTACAGATTACGCTTTTTGAACAGCTCTTATTTTAAAGGTAAAATTCCTCAAAAGGCTATTTCCAAAATCAAACATTTAGAGGCTGCCCATAACACCGAAATCAAGGGTTTTAAGATAATGGCACCTTCCAAACTGTTTAAGCTGGAGGATAAGGACGATCCCTTGCTCTTTGCTCCTATCGGAAACGATTATTACTATCTGATCCACAAATGGGGCAATGACCTTCACCCGTTACGGAAATTGTTTGCGTGGCCCTTTAAGAACATTGCCAATTTGGCTCTTGTGGTCCTTTTGATCAGCTATTTTGTAACGTTAATGGTTCCAGAGGGTCTGTTCTCCAAAGAGAGTAGCACCGCAGAATTTTGGATCATCTACTTTTTTATGTTCAAATGCATAGCATCCATAGTTATTTTCTACGGATTTGCTTTGGGGAAAAACTTTAACCCAGCCATCTGGAAAAGCAAGTACTTTAATGCTTAGGCGGTAACCGCATACATTTTTTCCCGCTGTTCCTTGATGGTCTTATCGGACATATAATCATCGAAGCTCAAATAGCGGTCAATAGCACCGTTTGGTGTCAATTCGATGATTCTGTTCGCCACCGTGTTCACAAACTCATGATCATGCGTGGTCAATAAAATAGTTCCTTTAAAGTTCTTCAAGGAGTTATTGAAAGCCGTGATACTTTCCAGGTCCAAGTGGTTGGTAGGTTCGTCCAACATCAGTACATTGGCACGGAGCATCATCATTCGGCTGAGCATACAACGCACTTTTTCACCTCCGGATAGTACGGTACATTTTTTAAGCGCTTCCTCCCCGCTGAACAACATTTTACCCAAGAAGCCCCTAAGATAAACCTCTTCTCTTTCCTCCTCCGTCTTGGCCCATTGACGTAGCCAATCCACTAGGTTAATATCCTCTTGAAAGAAGTTTGAGTTATCCGCGGGCAAATAGGACTGGGTCGTGGTCACCCCCCATTGAAATTTACCGCTGTCGGGTTTTATTTTGTCGGCTATAATATCGTAGAACGCTGTGCTTGCGCGTGAATCTTTAGAAAGGATGGCCACTTTATCCCCTTTGGCCAAGTTGATGTTCACGTCTTTGAACAGCAAATCCCCATCATCGGAAGTGGCGGATAGCTTTTCTACATTCAAAATTTGATCACCGGCTTCGCGCTCACGATCAAAAATTATGGCAGGGTATCTTCTACTCGATGGCTTAATGTCCTCAACCTTAAGTTTTTCCAGCATTTTTTTACGGGACGTGGCCTGCTTGCTTTTGGCCACGTTGGCGCTAAATCGCTGTATAAACTCATTGAGTTCCTTGGCTTTTTCTTCGGCCTTTTTGTTCTGTTGTGCTCGTTGACGAGCAGCTAATTGGCTACTCTCATACCAAAAGGTATAATTTCCTGAGAACAGGTTGATTTTACCAAAATCTATATCTGCAATGGTGGTACAAACAGCATCTAAAAAATGTCTATCGTGAGAAACCACAATTACCGTATTATCGTAGTTGGCCAAGAAGTTTTCCAACCAGTTGATGGTATCGTAATCCAAATCGTTGGTAGGCTCATCCATGATCAGCACATCTGGGCTACCGAACAAGGCCTGCGCCAAAAGTACCCGTACCTTTAGTTTGGAATCTAAATCCGCCATATTAGTGTAGTGCAGGTCTTCCGTAATCCCAAGATTGGATAACATGGCCGCTGCATCACTATCGGCGTTCCAACCATTCATTTCTTCGAACTTAACCTGTAGTTCTCCAATCTTTTCTGCGTTCTCATCCGTATAATCGGCATATAGGGCATCAATTTCTTTTTTGATTTCGAACAAGGGCTTGTTTCCCATCACTACGGTCTCCAAAACAGGATACTCATCGTAGGCATTGTGGTTCTGTTCCAAGATGGACATCCGTTTTCCCGGTTCCAAATGCACATGTCCGGAGGTGGGATCAATTTGCCCGGACAATATTTTTAAAAAGGTTGATTTTCCCGCTCCGTTGGCGCCAATGATGCCGTAACAATTCCCTTGGGCAAAGGTTACGTTAACTTCATCGAACAAAACTCTTTTGCCAAACTGTACGGATAAATTCGATACTGATAACATGCAACTATCTTTATTTTTTGCAAAAGTAGCTAAATGCAATTCGTAATTCTAATTTTGGAACGCATATTTGAAGGATGGAAAATCACCGTTTAACAACATTTAACTACCCCTTAACAAGTTTGGCTGCTGGGGTTGCTTACTTTTGATTGTTAAATGAATCGTTCCCTATATATGGTAAGATTTTTACTTGGAATCACCTTATTCTCAACCTTTGTATCGTGTTCTGACTCTTCGGAGAGCCGTTCCTCGGTATTTTTTGGTGGTGAAATTGTAAATCCGACCAGCGATTATGTGGTGCTTTACCACAATGATTCTTATGTGGATTCTGTTAAGCTGGATGACCAAAACCGTTTTTCCTTTCAACTCAATAACATCGAAGATGGTCTTTATCACTTCGACCATACTCCTGAACTTCAATACGTCTATTTAACCCAAGGGGATAGCCTTTTGGCACGTTTAAATACCGTAGAGTTTGATGAGTCTCTGGTGTACTCGGGAAAAGGGAGCGAAATCAATAATTTTTTGATAGAAGTCTTCTTGAAAAATGAGAATGAGGAAGATTTGGTGAACAGCTATTACGAACTTGACCCTGAGGCGTTCAGTAAAAAGATTGATTCTTTGCACAGCGCAAAGATTGATTTGCTAAAGGAACTGGACATTGATAATCAGTTAACACCAATGGCATTGGCCATGGCGCAAGCATCCATAGACTACAACACTTACATTAATAAGGAAAAGTATCCGTTTTACCATAAAAAAGAGACTGGCGAAGAAACCATTCACGAATTGGATGATGATTTTTACGGGTACCGTGAAAAAATAGATTACAATAATAAGGACCTTACCTATTTCAGACCTTATTTTGACTTTATGAAGTGGCACTTTGGCAACATTTCTTATATGGCTTGTTTGCAAAACTGTTCTACCAATAAAAAACCGGTGAGTGACCGTTTGCATTTTAACAAGCATAAATTGGCCCTTGTTGACAGTATCGTTAAACAAGAGGAACTTAGAAATATTTTATTCCGGAACGTGGCCATGGATTATTTGCTCAGGGAACACAATCCAAGCGAAGAAGCTACTGTCTTTATCAATAAATATAAATCCCTTTCCACCCACAAGGACCATCAGGAAGAAATTGATCTTTTATACAGCGGCATTAAAAACCTGCAGCCTAACGCCACATTACCAAACATTGCGGTCAAGAATTTCAATGATGAAGAAATCTCCTTAAAGGATTTGGCCAACAACAATAAGAAAAATACCGTCTTTTATTTTTGGACCGCCGACCAGAAAAGACATTTTAGAAACGTTAACAAGCATATTGTCTCCTTGGAGAAAAAATATCCGCACTATAACTTCGTAGGCATCAACTTAAGGACCAATTTTACCCAGTGGAAGCAAATGATGGATGAGTACAAGTTGGACAAGGACAAGCAGTTTTTTGGGGAAAACTTTAAAGAGCTTCAAATGGCCATGATCATTGATGGCCTCAATAAGTGTGTCATTGCCAAGGATACGGTTGTGGTTGATGGATTTGCCAACTTATATACTTCATTATAATAATTCGTAGTGCATTATGAAAGCTTCATATACCAAAAGCCGTCAATTCGAGTGAAATTCCAAAGGAATTTTGTATCGAGAATCGGGTTTTGACCGGAAATTCTGGTTCTCGATACGATTTTCTTTGGTTTCGACTTCGCTCAACCGCCGAAAATCACTCGAACTGACGAATTTTTCATCAAAATGCACTACGGGTTCATACATAAAAAAGCCCCGAATTTTCATTCAAGGGCTCTTCTTTTGTTTTATTTGGATTCCTTAGGAATTGCCTTTTTTATAATCTTCCAAGAATTTGGCCAATCCAATATCGGTCAATGGGTGTTTCAACAATCCATCAATAGAAGATAATGGACCTGTCATTACATCCGCACCTAATTTAGCACAATCTATTACGTGCATGGTGTGGCGAATGGATGCAGCCAATATTTCCGTTTCAAATCCGTAGTTGTCATAAATCAAGCGGATTTCCGCAATCAGGTTAAGTCCATCGGTAGAAATATCGTCCAATCTACCCAAGAATGGAGAAACGTAGGTTGCTCCGGCTTTGGCGGCCAAAAGTGCCTGGCCTGGTGAGAACACCAAAGTACAGTTGGTACGAATACCCTTGTCTGAAAAATATTTCAACGCTTTTACACCATCTTTGATCATGGGGACTTTCACTACGATTTGCTCGTGGAGTTCTGCCAGCTCCTCGCCTTCTTTTACCATTCCATCAAAATCCGTGGCAACTACTTCGGCAGATACATCTCCATCCACTATGTTGCAGATATCCACGTAGTGCTTTAATATGTTATCCTTTCCGGTAATACCTTCTTTTGCCATTAAGGAAGGGTTGGTGGTCACGCCATCCAACACACCGAGTTCTTGGGCTTCCTTAATTTGATCAAGGTTGGCAGTATCAATAAAAAACTTCATTTCTAAGTATTTATAATAGGTTCACTAATACGTGTAAAATTACAATTTATAATGGTTGAGGAGCAATTTTTCGTAGACTTTGTCGGGTAAAATCTTCTTTAACCTAAGGGAAAACCTTTGTAAAAATGCCCCAACGGGATTATGCACCTTTGGTTTTTTCTGGTTGATGATTCTATAAACGGCCTCAGCAACTTGAATAGGATCACCCCCACTATCCACATCATCATTAATGGCTTTCAAGGTTTGGGAATACTTTTCTTGATAAGCGGAACCTTCAATTACAGGCGAATGATATCTGCCCGATGCAATATTGGTCGCAAAATCCCCAGGGGCCACATTGGTTATGGTCACCCCAAAATCCTGGGTTTCCATACGCAACGCCTCAGTTATTAGACCGAGCGCACCTTTGGTGGCGGAATAAAAGCCTCTAAAAGGCAATCCCATATAACCTGCAATGGATGTTATATTGATGATGGCTCCCCCTCCCTGCTTGCGCATTTGGGGCAAAACGGCCTTCATCACATGTATGGGGCCGTGGAAATTGGTGTCAAAAACATGAAGGATTTCCTCGTGGGGTGTTTCTTCAACAGGTCCCGTGATGCCCACACCCGCATTGTTGATGAGCACATCCAAGCTGTTCTCTTTGGAAATTATATGGGAAATTGCATTTTGAATGCTTCCCACGTCCTTCACGTCCAACTGAACAAGTTCAAATTCCTTAAAGTCGGGATAGTTTTTTGGATTGCGTGTAGTACCATAAACGGTAAATCCTTTTTGGGTCAAATATGTTCCGATGGATTTACCAATACCTGAAGAACCGCCGGTGATCAGTACAACTTTTTTATCCATGATCATCTGATTTTTGGGTACAAAAAAAGGCAAGCTACCTACATCGCACCGCTACGACCACATACCCTTGCTGCGTTCCCGCCCTGGGGGATTCTGCAGGAGCTGGTC
>Ga0070726_10000648_pt1 | contig 40460 bp, 17 predicted proteins | sample tdAd471_FD_67275 | JGI IMG/M metagenome (GOLD analysis project Ga0070726, IMG submission 67275) | Marine sediment microbial communities from the Atlantic coast under amendment with organic carbon and nitrate - tdAd47.1 | ecosystem: Environmental > Aquatic > Marine > Coastal > Sediment | place...
CGGGCGGCGGCGACACGATGGCGGATGAAGCGCGGCCGCTCACGCTGCAGGCATTCGGGCTCAACGGCGAGTTTCAGCTTCGCGGAAACGTCGATGCCGGCTCTGGACTGATCGAAGCGTTTGGTATTCCCGGTGCGTTTTCGCTGACGACAGCCAACGTGACTCTCGACGTCCCTGACCTCCTGACTGCTTCGGCGAATAACGTCGCATTGAACTTTGATCCGCAGCTCGGATTCGATCAGGAACTCATCCGGGCCAGCGTCCTGACTGCCGAGGTTCCGCAGCTCAATCTGACTGGCCAGGCCGTGTCGACGGACAGCAACCCGGCTCTGACTGTGCGAGGCGACGGTTTTGCGTTCGGCAAGACCAGAGTGACTCTGCAGGAGACGATCGAGGTTTCGGACATTCTCACCGTGATGAATCCATTCGTTGAGGTCAGCGACTTCGCGGTCTCGATCAAGACGGGCATCAGCGTTGGCGGACTTGCGGTCGGAGCGGGACTGATTGAAATCTCGCCGCCGGGCGACAGCGATCCGTGGTCGTTGCGCGGCGAGAACGTTCGGGCCGGCGTGACGTTCAACAGCGATTACGGCATCGACGACGTCACGTTTTCGGCGGGGCTGCTGACCGGGCAGCTTGGCCCCTATCTGACGCTCAGCACGACGAACACAACGTTCACTCCAACGGCGACTGGCGACGAGGAATTCCTGCGCGTCGCGGGAGCGATCTCGGTCGGCCTGAACATCAGGAACGTCGCAATCACTGGTTCGATGGGACGTTTCGCGATCGAAGGTGACGGCGACTTCAAGCCGCTGACGAACTTCGGTGTTTCATTCGGGATCGGAACAACAGCGGCGACGGATCTGGGCTGGGTCGAACTGATCCCGCTGCAACTCGAAGAGCTGACGCTGCGCTGGCCGAACTTCAATAAGGCGCCCGAGCATTTTCAGATTGTGGTCTCAGGCAGCGTCGGAGGAGCATTGCCGTTCAACATCGCGGCGCTCGAAGGCTCCATTCGCGGCCTGACGATCGAGCCACTGCGGCTGGTTGATGGCGAGTTCCCGATCGTCGCAGTTGATGAGATCTCGGTGTCGGCATCCGGAAGCTGGTTCGGTGGTGAGATCAGCGGCGGCCTGTTCGGTGGAGTCGTCAAGCTCGACGAAGAGGGGATCGTCACGACCGGGTCAACGTTCGCCGACACGGTGTTCTACTTTGGACTGCAGGGATCGTTCGCGTTCCCGAACTTTGGCGAAACCGAGATTCGCGCTGCGTTCTCGGAACTCGGCCCGCTGAGCGTCTATTTCAGTGCCGGAGCACCGGTCACCGTCGATCCGATCTTCACGGGACTGACGCTGACGAACTTCCGAGGCGGAGTGACATTCAACGCGATCCCCCTGGTACCGCCAGCCAATCCCGCGGAGCTGGCATCGTCGCGGTTCAAACCAACTCTTGATCTGCCGTTTGATGTGTGGCGTGACCGGACGCGTCAGCAGGTCGCGAACCTGGCCACGGGCAACAGCGGGTTCCGCTTTGACTACAGCGATTCGGCCGGCATCTCTGCGGCCATTCTGAAACTCAATGCACGGCAGTTTGACAGGGAAGGCGGGCTGGCGATGGCCTTCCGGAACAACGGGCTGGCGATCAGCGATCCCATCTCCGGGCCGACGGTCAAAGTGCTGAAAACCGGTTCGCTGTGGAGCCTCACCTACAAAGGCAACGAGTACATCGTCGAGAGAATTGGCGAACTGAGCGGCACGAAGCTGCGCGTCATCGAATCGACATTCAAGATTGACGAAGCACTCAAAGCGGATCTCGGAGAAGGCGGTGCGGTCTCCCAGTCGGTGATTGATGCGTTCAACGCTGGCGGCATCAGGATGACGGCGGGCGGTGTCGTCGAGGTTCTCAAACGGGACGACACGACGAATGCTCCCGTGAAATGGAAGATCGTGGACGACGAACGCGAATTCATCGTCACTCTGTATCCGGGTTCAGGAGTAGATACCGACCTGCCGGGAATCCTGTCGGTCAACGGGGATACCGGTAAGTACGAAGACATGCTGCTGCCGAGCATCCGTGTCGAGGCCGGCGCATCGGTCTTCAGCCAGTTCATCGGCGAAGCGCCGCTGAACGCTGACGTTGACATCGCCATGACGACAGAAGGGGCGCTGGTCCTCAACGGAAAGTTCAATGTCGGAGAGAAGTTCAGCACCGACATGACACTGTTTGCCGACCTGAGTGCGATTCGCCCGGAATCCGAATCGCCGCCCAGCTTCGTCATGCTGGCCGATTTTCCCGGAGCGTCCTCCGGCCTGCCTCGTGTCGTGCGTCTGCAGGGTGAGATGTTTCTTGAGTTCCTGGACGACGAAGGCAACACGGTCAATCCGCTCTACAACAAGAGCGCGATCGACTCGTTCCGCTTCCGGGTACGAGGCCGTGGCGAGATCACCGCGGTGGACATCGCGAAGATTGTCATCGGTGGAGACGGCGGCGGAACGACGGGCTTTGCCACTCTCGAACTGGTTGCCAGTGCCAGCCCGGACAGTGGCGATCGAATCGAACTTGCCGTCCAGGGCAGTCTTGGCATCGAAGGCATCATCCCGGCGGGCGATCTGGTCAGCGCGGCCGGTCGACTGATTATTGATGTGCCCGAAGGAGCCGACCCGAACGACATCGAGATCTACGGCGTGCTGAAACTCGACTTCACGACAGATTCGCCAGGTCTGTCGTTTCTAAAAGATGCCGGGCTGCAGGCGGACGCGGAAGTGCTTCTCGGACTGAACGCAACGCAGGAAGATCAGACGCTCGATCTGCAGCTGCCCGGTCGACCGCTTGAAACGTTCGTGCTGGAAGCCGGGGTGCTCGCGTTCGAACTTCAGGGTTCGCTGACGATGGCCAAGGACCTGCTGGGCTTTGGAGCAGACCTGGTGTTCAACGGGATCTTCGCCATGAATGTCCGGCTCGACGAAAACGATCCGGACAACCCGTTCGACGACGACATTGACTTCGACATGTTCATGACAGCGCGGCTTGATGTTGACGCCCGCGTGCCCGGTCAGAACCTCTCGCTGATGTCGCTCGACGCTCTTGGCGTTTTCGTTGCCCGCGACGTCAGTCCGTTTCAGTTGATCCCCAAACTTGCTGGCCGGCTCGACCTGACGGCAGCACGCGGCCTGCCGGGCGTCTTCGAGATCTCGACGGGAAGTCCCGCGTCGCTGGAGTTCAACACGTCCGGACTGGAGCAGACGTACGAGGTTCCCGAACGCCTGCTCGATCGCCTCGCGGTGATTCAGGCGCGCCGGGAGAACGTGAGCGTCGGTGGCGTCGCTCTGCCGACAACGACGATCGCTCCCGGCGGAACGATCACGCTGGCCGCCGCACCGCCGCCACTTCTCGATGGGCAGTCGTTCGTTTCCGGGCCGTACTTCTTTGTCACGCTCGGCGGAGACCCGACGGACGAATCCGACGACGCCGTCATCACATTTCTGGAAACATTCAAGCTGACCGGAGACTTCCGGCTCATCGCCTCGGTAACGGGCGGACTCGAACTGATCGTCAACGCGCGGGCCGGTGTCGCCCTGCCGGGCGCTGACAACATCTTCTCGGCAAATGCCCAGGGACTGCTGCGCATCAGCGAGCCGGGAATTGTCGGGGCGATCACGCTCGACGCCGACTTCGACATTCCAGGCGTCGACGTAACCGGCGATGTCTTCCTGGCGGTCAACACGACGGACACCAACGAGCAGGTGACGCTGACGGCGACCGACGGCTCGACGAGCAGCCGTCAATTGCCGGCGCGTTCGATCGAAGCCGTGGTGCGAGGTTCCGTGGAAGTGCTCGACTTTGAACTCGACGGCGAATTCCGGCTCTTCACGGAAGGCACCGACCTGAAGCTGGGCGTTGATGCGGGCCTTGAGTTTTTCGACCTGCCATCCGTGCGAATCAACGAAACCGCGATCATCGCCACCGGAGTGAATCCGGGGTTCGATCTCGCCGGGGCGATGAATGACGGACTGGAAGTTGAGTTCGGGCAGCCCGGCGTTTTCGAAGCCAGGGCGAAGCTGCGACTGGAGATCGACACGCTGCGGGACGTCGCGCAGATCCGCGTTGATGATCTTGAACTTGACCTGCTGAGATCGATCACGCTTGGAGGTGACGGCAAAGTGTCGGCTCACCGCGACGTGGTGACTGGTGAATCGTTCCTCCGTCTGACGGGAAATCTGGATGCCGAGTTCTTCAACCTGGTGAACTTTCGCGCGACCGGTGTTTACGACAGCCGCGGATTCGTCGACATCGATCTTCGCGGCTCGTTGCGGCTGGGCGACGATGATTTCGGCCTGAGTGCAGATGCCGATTTCTTTCTGATCAAGGATGAAACCGGCTTTCTGGATTTTGGCGGAAGTGTTCGAGGACGAGTTCATACGCCGCTCGGGTCGGTCGGCGGGATTGGCGTCGATCTCGACTACAGCACAGACAGCGGTCGGATCAGGCTCTCGGCCAGCGCCAGCTTCGGCAAAGATCCATTGAAGGTCAGCAAGTCCGTGAGCTTCACCGTTGGTTATCTGCGAATCGGATCCGAAGCATTTCCGGTGCTTGGAGAAAAGCAGTCGGTCGGAGGGTCGGGATCGAACCTGATTCTCAATGTGGGCGATCGTGGCAGCCGTCGACGACTCGAACCGGCTGAAACCGCGGAGCAGTACACGATCACGTCGCTCGGACCGGGGACACTGACGGGAGAAAAGATCCGCCTGGAAGCTTTCGGCAGTCAGCAGGTTTTCGACGACGTCGTGCAGATCACTGGCGACTTCGGGTCGGGTCGGGATGAGATCCGCATCTCGGAGAACGTCGGCAGCTTTGCAGCTCTTTCCATCAACATCAGCGGCGGGGCAGGCGATGACCAGCTGGTCGATGAGTCGGCCTCCGCGGTCGTGTTCTCCGGAGGGGCCGGCAACGATCTGCTGGCCGGCGGTCCGGGGAACGACACGTTGCTGGGTGAAGCCGGTCAGGATGTGTTGATCGGTGGCGCGGGGCAGGATGTCCTGTCCGGCGGCGACGACAGCGACGAGATCACCATTGATGTCACGCAGGGAAATGACCAGTCCATTGATGGAGATGCCGGCGCTGACTCGCTGATTGTCGTTGGCGGAGACACGGCGGAGACATTCACGTTCTCAAACAGCAGTGGCAATGTTTCGCTGGACGTTTCCGGCGGCGCAATGGCGTCTCTGCCGGTGAATGCTGAAGAGGTCACGATCTTTGCCCGAGGTGGTGCGGATTCGATCATCGTCCCCGATTTGACCGGAACCATCCTGACGCGCATTGATGCGTCGCTGGGACGCATTGTTGATAACGGCGTTGTAGATGGTGCCAGCGCTGACGTCTCCGGTCGTGATGACGGAGCACGCGATACCGTTTCACTGTCGGGAAGCAACGGCGCGAACACGTTCTCTGTGGCCAGTGCCGGCGAATCAGTAAACGTCACTCGGGAAGACAGATTCCGATTCGAACTGCGCGACCATACCGCCGGGGTCGATCGCCTGCGGCTGCTCGGAGGTGATGGAGCCGATGAGTTTCTGATTGACGGCCCGATGGACGGAACGGGAAACGCTCCCGGCGAACGTTTCGACATTCGTCTGCTCGGTGAAAATGGAGATGACCGGTTTGTTCTGCCGGTCGGGGCTGCGGTGTTCAACGGTCATGGTGGTACCGACACGGCGCTCTTTCAGTTTGTCACTGGCGATGCCACCGACGTCCGGCTGACCTCGGGCCGAATCACCGCGGGACCGCTCAGTTCGCGAATCAACGGACGTGCCGAGGTCGTCGCAGTCGAGTCTGCCATAGAGACGATGATCACGGTGCAGTCGACGCCGACCACCACAACATCGTTCGGACTGAATGGAGGCGGGACGGTTGATGTTCAGTCCACGTCCGGGCCGCTGAATGTGATGATCGGTGGAACGAGCGACTTGACGACCGATGTCACGCTGCATCAGACAGGAGCACCGGTCAGCGTCACGGGCGGCGAGTCCGTTGATACCGTGCAGGTTGGCTCGGGCCTGACCAGTCAGATCGGCGACGACGTCATTGTGACCGGGACGGACGCGGTCATTTATGACAACTCCGCTGACGGCACGTCGCGAGTCCTCACTGTCGATGGATCAACTGTCAACGGGTTGGGGAACTCGGTCGGCTTCACGCATGTTGACGTCGCGAAGATCGAGGTTCTGCTTGGTTCAGGAGACGACATCGCGACGTTCCCGATCATCAGCAGCGGGATCAGCATCGACGCAGGATCCGGTACGGACTCCGTGACGGGCACGCTCACCGGTGCTCCGACGACGATTGCCCCGATCGATCCCGCCGTGCCGTCGATGACCACTCGCAACGCCGAGTCCGTGACGTTTCTCAACGAGGGCAACAACTCTGTCACGAACTGGCAACTGGATACCGGCACTGACTCCGGACTTCTGACGGCTGACGGTGTTCTGGTGCTGGATGTCGCGGACGCGAGTGATCTGACTGCAACGCTCGGTGAAGCTGACGGCAACACTCTGCAACTGCTGCGCGTGAATCAGGAACTGACGCTGACGCTGCGAGGCGACAACAACGCCGTAACGATTGGCGGCGTCCACAATGGCACAATCGCCACGCTCGACGATCTTGACCGCGACGTGAACCTCATCACGACTGGCAGTCACAACACACTGGCATTCGACGATTCGAACGGCATCGGAACCGCCCGTCAGCGAAGTTTCTCACCCGGTTCAGTGACCGGTCCTGGTGCTGCGGGAACACTGACGTTTGATTCCGCGGCGTTTGATGCCGTCGATCTGCTACTCGGTGCGGCTCACGACCGAGTAATGATCACCGGCGATCTCAACTGGCGTTCGATCGCAGGAGCAGGTGGCGATGACTCGTTCCTCCTGAGTGGCGATTTCGGTTCCGTCAGTGTTGATGGCGGCGCCGGTCGCGACACGCTGACTCTGGGGGCTGGAACAGGACACGTCTTCTTTGCTGGCGGAGACGGCACCGACGACTCAGCGATCTCTGACCGCTCGGACGTTCAAACGCGGCTCGCTGGGAACCGCTTCGTGTCTGGAATGGTTGCCAACGAAGCCGAGCTAGTGGTCTCAGGAACGCCGACTCTGACACTCGACACTTCGACCGTCGAGAACGTGACGGCGATGCTGGGAGCCGGCAACGACGATCTCCTGGTCAACAATCCCGCGTTCGCAGTGAACTTCGTCGCCGACCTGGGCGACGGCGACGACACGGTGACGATTGAAGCAGTCACGGGTTCGGAGAACTCGCACGTCATCGACGGTCGTGACGGTCGAGACGTCATCACGGTCGACGTTTCAGGGACGCCGACAGCCGGTCAGTTCTTGCCGCTGTCGCTCGTGACTGACGAATTGCGGATTAACAATCAGACCAGCACCGACGATGTGGACTGGCTGGTGTCGGGCGAATCGATCAGCGCCAACGGAAGCCTGCTGCTGAGTACCGTGGGTGTTTCCAATGTGCTGATTCAGGCCGGCACAGGCGCGAATGACTCGTTATCGGTCACAGGCAGTTCCGTCAGCAATCCCATGCAGGCAACGATTGATGCGGACCGGGTTCGTCTTGTCGACGGCACCGGACAGTTTCCGCTGGACATTACGGTCAACAATCTGCAGGTTGCGAGTTCGCTGACCGGGTTGACCGGCGTCAATTCGCTGGCTGTGTCCTCATCGAAGTCACTGTTCGGATTCCCGGAAGCTGTCTTTGCGGCTACGGATGACAGCATCGTCGTCCTGGAGAGAACGAGTCAGGGACTGAGCCCGACGCAGGTGTTTCAGGCGGATTATCTGAACCATCCGGAAGTCCTGCTCTATACACGGCACACTGGCGCCAACCAGGGTGGCAATGGATCGCTTTACGTGCAGGCAAGAAATGCCAGCAATGTACAGGTACTGCTCGTCTTCAGCCCCCAACTCAGCGACGACCTGCCGACGCTCCGTCTCCTCCAGACAATCGAACTCGACTCTCCGCTGATCCACCTGGGGGCGACCACAAACGATGTAACTGGCATAGCAAAGCGCGATGCTCTGCATGTTTTCGGCGTCTCGTCGACGACTGGCACAGAATCAGCTTTCTCCTACTGGTCACGTACAGCAGCAGGATTACTGACTCTTGACTCGGGGCAAAGCCGTGACGGCAACACTTTCTCCAATGCAGTCGGCGCGACTTCAGGCACGAAAAGAGCCTACCTCGCGCTTTCAGATGGTTCCATTCACAAGATTGATCGGGACAGCCGTGACTTCCACAGCGGCGGAGAAACATTCGGCGGTCTGACGTTCAACGCGGCATTCACCAATCCATCATCGGCAGACCGTTCTGCCATCGCTGCTATCACGCATCTTGTGGAGGGGGCCAATAACAGGCTCTACGCGACAACCTCTGACGGTCGTCTGCTCACGATTCAGCTGAACGTGGCCACGTCGCAGTACTCGATCGACAGCACGCTCACCGACGGTGCCGGAGGTGTCAGCGGACTTTCCGGAGTCACCTCGCTGGTCCGACACGGAAACAATCTGCTCGTGTCGGCGAACCCCGCAGGTGACGGCATGGACGGCGTCACGAGATTCGAGCTCGATGGCAGCAACCATCCGTTTTTCGCTGAGCAGATCACGGATTCCCCGACGGTCAGCCTGGCCGGTACATCGTCCGTCGCAGTACGGCCCAACGGATCGGGGCTGTATGTCGCGTCGCTTGACGAGGACGCTGTGTCGCAGATCGACTTCTCCGGAGGAGTGTTCGGTTCAATCACGGACTCGATTCAGGAAGGCACAGTCGCCACCCGGGAACTTCCGGGGGTCAGAGACTTTGCCACCAGTCCGGACGGTCGTTTCCTCTACGGCGTCCATCGCGAGCCGTTCAATTCATCGCCGCTCGCCACCGACATCTTCGTGGCGTTCGACCGGCAGACCGGAACGGCGATGGGAGTCGTCAACGGCGTCACACCGCTCGCGCTGAACGACCCGGACGCGATCGCCGCCAGTCCGGTTGCACCGTTCGTCGTCGTCACTGCGGGTGATGAACTGTTCGTCTTCGAGCAGTCCGGAACCGAGTTGCAGTTGCGACACCGCTTCAGCGATGCCGTGACGGTCGATCTGCAGGATGTCGCGTTTGCGCCGAACGGTGACCTGTACCTCGTGGCGTCCAGCGGTTCGACGGGTTCGGGGGCTCCGTCGAGTGTGTCCCGGCTGACGCTCGACGGAACGGGCCTGCCAACGGTCGTTCAGACCCGCAGCTTTGTCTTTAACCAGAACACCATCTCGGGCGACGGTGACCTGTTCGTCGATGGCGAAAGCGTCATTGTGACAAGCTCCAGGGCCAGCGAACTGCACCTCTTCGACGCCGCACTCTCGGCAAGCGTTCCGTTGCAGACGATCCCTGGACCGCTGACGTCCGTTGGTGACGACAGTGGAAAGGCAGCAATCACCAGCTTTGAAGAGTCAGTCTTCATCTCGTGGGAGTTCTCGAATCTTCTGCAGGTGTATCACCGGGAAGTCGATGGCACGCTGACGCTGATCCAGACGCTGACCGACGCGAACGTTTCAGAGTCCAGCACGCCGTCGGGAGTGACAGTCCGCGGCGACGGAACACAGCTCTTCGTCTCCAGCGAACGCGACAACTCCATTGCCGTGTTCTCCCGCGATGCCGCAACGGGTCTGCTGACATTTCAGCAGAAGATCGTCCAGGGGCGCGGCGGGATTCGCGGCCTGATCGCCCCCATCGGAGTGCAGGTCGTCGGTGACGAACTGATCGTCGGGACCGCTGAACTCGTCACAGAAGCCATATTTGATGGAGACGTGGAGACTCATTTGCGAAACGGAGGCTTCACCGTCATCGATCTCGCGCCGGTCGGAACGCCGACACGGGTCGAACTTGTCACTCAGTTCAGCGGTGTCGAAGGCCTGTCCGTTGTCACGGGTGACGCTGAAGATCAGGTGTCGCTGCGAAACGCGCCCGCCATTCCTGTCTCCATTCTGACCGGCAACGGTGACGACCTGGTGAACGTGCTCGACCTCGACGGTGCCGCCGCAGCGGACGTGCAGACCGGCGACGGCGAGGATTCCATCATCGTGAATCTCGACACGTCGCTGGCTCCAACCGGAACACTGTCGATCTTGCCGGAAGAGGGTTCGGACCTGGTGAATGTGCAGAGTGTCGGTGCGGCGTCGATGACCACGATCGACGTTTCCGGCGACACCGGCGCCGGCGACCTGGTCGTCACTGTTGAAGCTGGTTTGCCGACCGAAGCAGTCATTCACGTCACCGGCGACGTGGCCACAGGCACCGGAGTCGCCGACGGACTGGTCTTTGCCGGCGAAAACGGAACGGTCAGTCCACCTGGAGGCAGTCAGCCGCCCGGCTTCAACGGCTCGATCGATGCCGGGGCCGGAACCGTCAACTTCACCGGGCTCATCAGTGATCCCGTCGATCCACTGCAGCAGGTATTTCTGAAAACGCCACCGCGTCCAAGCATCAACGCGTTTTCGGCGATCAATGAAGGCGAGACACTCAACCTGACAGCCGTGGACGCCGCCAACGTTGCCAACAGCTTCGCCTGGGACCTCAACGGTGACGGTGATTTTTCCGACGCCTTTGGTGCGTCAATCGCTGTTCCATGGGTCGAGCTGTTCGGCCTGGGAGTGAACGACGACGGCGTGTATCCCGTCGCCGTGCGTGCGGCGAACGAACTGGATCTGATCGCGTACGGTCAGGGCACGTTTGCCGTCAGTGTCGATGCCGCGGCAACGCTCACGGTCAACAATACATCGCCGACCATCGAACTCACTGGCGAAAGTGCCGTCGATCTCGGCCAGCCTTACGAGCTGGCCATTCGTGTGACCGACCCCGGCAATGATCGTGTCCAGCAGGTGACCGTCGACTGGGGCGACGGCACGATCGAAGAACTCGGCAGTCAGGTGACGGAAGCGACACACAGGTACCTGGCCGTTGGCGATTTCAGTCCGGAAATCACCGTCACCGACGAAGACGACACCGTTTCGGAGAGCTTCGTTGTCATTCCCGGTTCCTTCTTCGAACAGGCCGATCCGATTGCCGTCCGTCCGGTCGGTGATGCCGTCTCGGCGAATGGTCCTTACAGCGTTCGCGAGGGTGACTCATTGACGTTGCGCGCCAACGCGATCGGCAGCCCAGTTCGCTTCGAATGGGATCTCGACGGAGGCGGAACCGATGCGACCTCCGCAACGAACACGCTGAACCTGACGTGGTCGGAAGTCGAAACCCTGATCAGCGCGAACGGGGACCAGACATTCTCGAACGTCACGGTCACTGCGATTTACGAAGACGCCGGCAGCACCGAATTTCCGGCGACCAGTGCCGCCACAGCGCTGACGGTCACCGATGTGGCTCCGCGAGCAAATCTCCAGCTAAGCTCGACGGCAGTGAACGAAGGCAGCGCATCCGGGGCCGTCACGGTGACTGTGACCGACATCACCGATCCGTCATCGCTCGACCTGGCCGGGACGTACTCCGTGACTTACCGCGTCGACGGTTTCACGCTGCCGGTCGATTCGCAGAACCGCGACCCGTCCGCGCCCTATGCGCTGCCGGCAGAAGTGCTCGCGCAGAGCGGCACGCTGCAGATACTTGCGGACCTCACAGGGGGCGGTGGGACGAGCACGCTCAGCACCGGGCTGGCGATTCTTGATGTCCTGCCAACTGTGACCGTGACGCCCGCGGCTTCGACTGTGAACGAAGGCGAGCCCGTCATGCTGACATTCGGAGCAGCAGATCCAGGCGGCGACGCCGTCAATTCCTGGGCCATCAACTGGGGCGACGGATCAGCGCCGGAAGTGCTCCCTGGCACAGCAACCACCGCAGCTCACACGTACCCGGACGGCAACGCCGACTTCACGATTGACGTGACTGCCATTGGCGCCGAAGGCAACGTGACGGAAACGCTCGATGTCGCAGTGGTCGACGTTGCACCGACCATTCTGCTCTCGACGGCCTCGACGGGTCTCCTGGAAGGCGATCCTGCAACCACGCTCGACGTCAACATCGCGGTCACCGATCCAGGGCTCGACACCGTCTCCAGCTTCACGATTTCCTGGGGCGACGGCACCACTGAAACTCTGCCCGGCACCGCCACGACGGCGTCCCATGCGTACACGGACTCTGGCACATTTACCGTCAGCGTCACCGAGGTTCTGAACGGCGACGGCAGCTTCGCGAATCCGTCGAACTCACTGAGCGTCACGGTGGGCGATGTTGGGCCGACGATCATCGACGAGGCTTTCGCTGTTCCCGCGACCGGTCGCGAAGGCACGCCCGTGTTCCTGCAGGCCGAAGCGTTCGGCACGCAGTCCGGATCAGACTCACTTACGTTCGACTGGACGATCGAACGCCCCGACAGCAGCACGTTCCCGCTCGCAGGCATCGTCACTCCGTTCGTGCCAGCCGTCGACAGCGGGCTCACTGCCGACCTGGCGTTTCGAGGAGCAGCCAGTTTCACACCGAGTGACAATGGTACGTACGTCGTCACCGTGACTGTGACGGACGATGAAGGAACCAGCACTTCCAGGATGGCCAGTGTCGTCGTCGCCAATGTGGCGCCGACGATTCAGACATTCTCCGTTCCGGCGACGGGAATCGAAGCGCAGCCAATCATGCTGTCGGCAACCGGCGTCGATCCCGCTGGATCGGCGGACCCACTGAACTTCAACTGGACCGTCACGGAAGTCGACACCGGAGACGTGCTGACCTTTTCCGGAGCCGATGCCGGATTTGTTCCTCATGGCGGAAACTACTCAGTCCGGCTCGACGTGTCTGACGGCGACGGAGGTACCGCCACTCGAACAGGACAGGTTGGCGTCGCATCAGTTGCCCCGACTCTCACCCCAGGCTCGCTGACCGTTCCGGCAACAGCTCTCGAAGGCGAAACAGTCAGTTTCAGCGTCGCAGCAACAGACGCCGACGGAACCAGCAACGGCCTTTCGTTCGCATGGACGGTCGTTGCTCCGGACGGCACCGCGACGATTCTTACTGGACCAGCTCCAGGTTTCACCTTCCCGGACAACGGCGACTTTAACGTCACCGTCAACGTGACCGACGTCGATGGCCTGACCGTTTCGTCTGAATCTCAAACCGTTGCGGTCAGCAACATCGCTCCACAGATCGGCACGATCGTCGTTCCGTCAATGGCGACGGAAAACGCCCCTGTGACGTTCACCGCGACCGCGATTGATGCCGCTGGACCGGCTGATTCGCTCAGTTTCATCTGGACGGTCACCGCGCCTTCCGGAGAGACGTTCGAGCCCGGCGGACCAATCGCGACTTACACGCCACGCGAACCCGGTACGCACGCGGTCAGCCTGACCGTCGAAGACGACGACGGTGGCACAACGACCACGTCGCCCGGAACGATCGAAGTGACCGCCGTTCCGCCGACAGTCGTGTCAATTGATCGGTCCGCCGAAGCCGCCAGCCCGACAGCCGCTGACACGGTGAACTTCGTTGTCACGTTCAGCGAAGACGTCACGGGAGTTTCCGCCGCCGACTTTGTCATCGATTCAACAGACATCACCGGGGCCGACATCATCGGCGTCGCAGCATCCGCCGACAGTAAGGCGATCTACACAGTCACCGCCTCGACCGGCACGCTTGTTCCTGGCGCGACCGACGGAACTCTGTCAATCGACTTCCTGGCAGATGCCGCCGGCGGCGTGACTGACACTGGCGGGAACGTTTCGCCTGATGACTTTCTCACCGGCGAGGCCTACGTCATCGATCAGCCGGCCCGAGTTCTCACAATCACCCGCTCAGGTGACGAGTTCAGCAACGCGGCGGAAGTCGGTTTCGCAGTGACGTTCTCCGAGCCGGTTTCTGAAGTCAATGTCGGCGACTTCCTCATCGATGCCGAAAGAATCTCTGGAGCCGCTGTCAGCGACGTCGCCAGTCAAAACGGTATGGCGAGCAGCGCCGTCTGGACCGTCACCGTCTCGACCGGAACACTGAACGGCCCCCTGTCGATCGACTTCGACCCAGCAAGCGACGGCAGCGTGCTCGATTCGTCCGGCAACGCCACAACCGAGTCCTTCTCTGACGGCGACCAATACATCATCGACCGGCGTCTTCCATCGCCACAGATTCGAGCGGCTGAATCTGGTCCGTTGACGATGCGATCGTTCTCCGTGGAACTCGACTTCGGTGAACCCGTTGGCTCGTTCGCGAGTGACCAGACGGTCGTGGAGAATGGCACCGTCACGGGCATTACTGAGACCGGCGACGGAGCATTCACTGTCGATATTCAGTCTGCCGACGATGGCGCAGTCACTCTGACCCTGGCCGCAGGAGCAACTGCTGACCTGGCCGGAAACCTGAGCCGAGGCACGACGCCGTTTTCCATTCAGGTTGATACTGCGCCCCCGGTCGCCGACATCGCGGACGTGGTTCCTGACGCGCGACTGGAGCCAGTCGGTGTCGTTCAGATCAGTTTCACCGAGCCAGTCACAGGAGTCGACATCAGCGACTTCACGCTGAATCGAGACGAGACTCCTGTCGACATCAGCGGCCTGACCGTTTCCGGATCGGATGCCAGCTACGCCATCGACCTGTCATCGGTCACTCTCGAACCGGGTAACTATGAGCTGCGGCTGAATGCGACGGGCTCTGGCGTCACGGATGCGGCCGGGCTTTCCCTGCAGTCTGACGCCGCCGAACAGTTCTCCATCGTGACTGCTGATCTCAGGGTGACTCTTCTCAGTGACGGCGGCACGTTCGAGGTTATCGTCGTCGACAACGATCTGGTCCTGCGGGCTGTTGGCGGCAGCGAACTGGCACGTCAGCCCGCGGAGACTGTCTCGTCACTGATCATCATCGGGTCTGAAATGGACGATGCCGTGACGCTGCGGGACTCGGCTGCCGCGGCGATCGACCAGATTCGAGTCGTTGCCGGCAGTGGCGATGATCTGATCGATGTTTCTGCGGCACTGGTCCCGGCAACTCTGATCGGCAACTCGGGAGACGACACGCTCATCGGCGGAAGCGGGGCCGATGTCCTCGCGGGTGGAGCGGGCTCCGACAGGCTTGCTGGCAACGCTGGAAACGACCTGATTCGTGGCCAGGGAGCAAGCGGTGATACTCTGTCCGGAGGGCCGGGGAACGACAGGATCGACGGCGGGATTGGGATCGATCGCCTTGCGGAGATCACAGACGGCAGCCTGATTATCACTGACTCGACGGTGACAGGTTCAGGCACCGACGACATGTCCGGGATCGAAAACGTCATCGTCTATGGCGGTCGAAGTGGCAATCTGCTGGACGCGTCAGGCTTCAACGGCTCCGTAACAATGCAGGGCGGAGCTGGTGATGACACACTGCGAGGCGGATCGGCAGCGGACGTCCTGCGTGGTTCAGCCGGTCGCGACATTCTCGTTGGCAATGGTGGCAACGATCGCCTGTTCGGGCAGGGAGGAAGCGGCGACATCCTGCGAGGCGGACCGGGCAACGATACGCTCGATGGTGGCGCCGGGATGGACAAGCTGGATGAGGTCGGGGACGTCGACTTCGTACTGACAGACACCTCGCTCTCAGGTCTCGGCAACGATGTGATTCGAGGAATCGAACGAGCCGTTCTGGCCGGCGGTGTGAGCGGAAACCTGATTGATGCGTCGCGCTTCAGCGGTTCGACGCTGCTGACCGGTGGAGCGGGGGGCGATACGCTCCTGGGCGGTCTCCAGGGCGATATTCTGCGTGGCGGAGCAGGACGTGATGCACTGGCCGGCGGAGACGGCAATGACCGGGTGTTCGGCCAGGGCGCCAGTGGCGACACACTGAGCGGCGGCTCAGGAAGCGACACTCTCGATGGCGGCGCCGGTCGCGACCACATCGCCGCCGACACCCTGGACACAGTCTTCAGTGACCCGCTCGACGTCGTTCTCGAAGTCTGATCACCCTCCCGGAATCCCTGGCCATCCCAGTATTAACCCCTGGTTCGTCAGACGCGCACACTAAGGAATGTGTCCGAAACAACTTCCCCATAGTGGCGCCTCGCTCCGCGAGGCCAGCCCAATTGCCAGGCCTACCTCGCGGAGCGAGGTGCCACTGTAAAACGGGAAGTTGTTTCGGACACGTTCTTAAGGAAGCCGTGCCAGAATCTCGTTGACCGGTCGCCGGCGCTGTTCCGGGACGGTTTGCGGATAGCCATACCACAGCAGACCGACCGAGAGATCTTCATCCGCGGTCAGACCGAGCGTTGCGAAGTAGTCAGGATGCCGCGTCACCGCTCCAGTCGTCCACTTCACGCCGATGCCGCGGCTCCACAGGGACAGTGACAGGTTCTGAATCGCGCAGCAGCAGGCTGCGTAATCTTCCTGTTCGCGGAGGGCGTCATTCGGAATTCGCGAGCACGTCACGGCGAGCCAGCCGGGAATCTCGCTCCAGCGTTGCCGTTTCGCTTCGCCGGCTGCTTCGCCTTTTGACGCAGCAACGAGTCGGGCGTTGAGGTCGACGACGGCCGCGATCGATTCCGGTCCGAGCAGATGAAACCGCCACGGTTCCGTCTGGCGGTGATTCGGAGCCCAGCACGCGGTCTCGATCGCGTCGATGATTGTCTCAATCGGCGGCTGTTCCGGGAGGAAGTTGTTGATCGTGCGCCGCTCGCGAATCACTCGATCAATCGGCGTTGTCGCGTCAGTCATTGGTTGCCTCGCTTTGAATTCGTCACTGGAAGTCGCGCGAGTGGTAACGGCCTCCGGCGATCGCTGTCGACAGATCCTGCAGTTCGTCCGCGACAACATGGATGACGCCGGACTCGTTCTGCAGCATGCCTCGCGCGATCAGTGCGGTGGCGGTGCGAGCGACTGTGCGGAAGCGGTTCCAGACGTTGGGATGAACGACCAGGTTGGCCGTGCCGGTTTCGTCTTCGATCGTCATGAACGTAATGCCGCGCGCAGTACCGGGGTGCTGCCGAACGAGCACAATGCCGGCGACGCGCACCTTGCGATCAGGCTCGCAATGTTTCAGCGAGCCCGCCGCGACGATGCCCCGCTGACGAAACATCGGTCGCAGACTCTGCAACGGATGCCCCTTCAGTGACAGCCCCGTCGCTCCGTAGTCCGCGATGATCTGCGCGTAGTCGGTCATGCGTGGCAGTGTCGCTGGCGTGTCGGCCTGGGGCTCACTGTTGAACAGCGGCTGCGACTGCTGATCGGGCAGCGATTCCCACACCGCCGGACGTCGCGAGAGGTTCAGTGATCGAAACGCGTCAGCTCGGGACAGCCGAGACAACGCGGACGATTCCAGCCGGGTTCGCGTGCGGAAATCGTCGAACGAGTCGAACGCCCGCAGGTCACGGATGCGAACGATCGATTCGACAGTGCTTTGCGACAGGCCGGAGATCATGCGAAAGCCGAGCCGCAGCGCCGGTCGGTTTCGGCGGCCAGGTTCCAGAGTGCAGTCCCACTGGCTGAAGCTGATATCGACTGGTCGGACTTCGACGCCGTGCTTCTTCGCGTCGGTCACCAGTTGAGCCGGCGCGTAAAAGCCCATCGGCTGGCTGTTGAGCAGTGCCGCCGCGAATGCCGCCGGGTGATGCCGCTTCAGCCAGGCACTCGCGTAAGCCAGCAGAGCGAAACTGGCCGAGTGCGATTCGGGAAAGCCGTACTCGCCGAAGCCCTGAATCTGCTTGAAGACGCGTTCGGCGAATTCGAGTTCGTAGCCGTTGCCGAGCATCCCGTCGATCAGCTTCTGGCGGAACTGATCGATGAGCCCCTCCCGCCGCCACGCTCCCATGGCCCGGCGAAGCTGATCGGCCTCGCCCGGAGTGAAACCGGCGGCGACGACGGCAAGCTGCATCGCCTGTTCCTGAAAGATCGGCACGCCGAGCGTTCGGTGCAGCACGTCGCGAATCTGATCGTTCGGGTAAGTCGGCTGCTCCTTGTTCTGCTTTCGCTGCAGGTACGGGTGGACCATGTTTCCCTGAATCGGCCCCGGACGAACGATCGCGATCTCGATCACCAGGTCGTAGAACCGCTCCGGCTTCAGCCGCGGCAACATGCTCATCTGAGCCCGGCTTTCGATCTGAAACACTCCGATCGTGTCGGCCTTTTGAATCATGCGATAAACGGCGGGGTCTTCTTTCGGAATCGTGGCGAGCGTCAGCTTTGGTGGAGCGCTGAGAGCTGAGGGCTGAAAGTCGAGAGCAACGGGTGGCTGGGGTCGAGAAGCGAGGTACGAGCGCCGAGCCCCCAGCGTGTCACCAGCTGGGGGCTCGCTGCACTCGACCCCAGCCACCCTGGAAGAACGCTGCGAGACCTCAAACTCGTGAATCAGGTCGAAGCATTTTCGAGTGGCACTGAGCATTCCCAGCGCAAGGCAGTCGACTTTCAGAATGCCCAGCGCGTCGAGGTCGTTCTTGTCCCACTGCACGACCGTTCGACCGGGCATGGCCGCGTTCTCAATCGGCACCAGCTCCGACAGCCGACCGCGGGTGAAGACCATTCCGCCAACGTGCTGCGACAGATGCCGGGGGAAATGGCGGATGCTGTCGACAAGCTGCAGAAACTGTTGCGTCCGGCGCGCGGAGAGATCGAGCCCCGCGTCGGTGACCCAGTGCAGCGATTCGGGAGACTCCGTTCGGTCGTGGCGTTTTGAGAGCTGGTTGATCCGGTCGATCGAAAAGCCGAGTGCCTTGCCGACGTCGCGAATCGCTGAGCGTGTCCGGTAAGTGATCAACGCGCCCGTCATCCCGGCGCGTTCGCGGCCATACTTGCTGTAGATGTACTGGATGACCTCTTCGCGACGCTCGTGCTCAAAGTCGATATCGATGTCCGGCGGCTCGTTGCGTTCGCGACTGATAAACCGCTCGAACAGCAGGTTCGAGCGACTGGGGTCAACGGCGGTGACGCCCAGGCAGTAACAGACCGCCGAGTTCGCTGCCGAACCGCGGCCCTGGCACAGGATGCCCCGTTCGTCTCGCGCGAAGCGGACGAGATCCCAGACGGTCAGGAAATACGCCTCGTAATTCAGCTCGCGGATGAGCTGCAGTTCGTGGTTCAACTGATCGCCGACTTTGCGCGGGATGCCGTCCGGGTAGCGCTGGTGGGCGCCGTCCCAGGTCAGCTCTTCGAGATACTCGTACGGCTCTCGACCGTCCGGACAGAGTTCGTCCGGGTACTCGTACCGCAGTTCGTCGAGCGAGAAGTGGCAGCGGTCAGCGACTTCCTGCGTTCTGACGACGGCGTCCGGCATCGTCGCGAACAACTTCCGCATCGTCTCGGCGGATTTGAGATGCCGTTCGGCGTTCGGAAAGCGGCAGTCACCGAGTTCCGCGACCGGGCAGCCATGGCGGATCGCCGTCAGCACGTCCTGCAGCGGTTGCCGCTCGACAACGTGACAATGGACGTCGTTGGCGGCAACGAGCGGCACGTCGGCCTGCCTGGCGAACCGGCTCATGCGATCAAGCAGCAACGCGTCGTGCGGCCCGCGATGCAGCTCTGCGAGGCCGTAACAGCGATCACCGAAACACTCGCCGTAACGGTGCAGCGATCCAGCCTCTGAAACGTCGTGAGTCAGCGACGCCAGCGGAACGCAGGCCAGCAAGCCATCGGCGTGCTGCGCGACATCGTCGAACGTCAGCCGACACTCGCCTTTGGTTGCGTTGCGTCGACCGCGAGTGATCAGCGTCGACAGGTGGCCGTAAGCGGCGCGGTCAGTCGCCAGCAGAACGACGGGCGGCGCATCGAGCGGTGTGATCTCGGCACCGATCAGCAGCTTCAATCCGGCTTCTTTGGCCGCAACGTGCGCGCGGACGACGCCGGCTACGCTGTTGCGATCGGTGATCGCCAGCGCCGACAGCCCGAGTTCAGCCGCCCGGTTGACCAGCTCGTCCGGATGCGACGCGCCTTCCAGGAACGAAAAATTCGTCCGGCAATGCAGCTCGGCATAGCCGCCCGACGTCTGAATTTGCGAGGGCGGTTCGGCAGGTCGACGACGCTCGGGAGGCTGATCGGGCACGGCAACTCCGGGACATGATCTCGTGAGGAACGTCGAGGACTCGGATCGAAAACTCAGTCAAACAGCCCGTGCAGAAACCACTCGCCGCTGCGATCGCGAAACAGCCAGAAGCGAGCCCCGCTGGTCGTTTCGACTCGCCAGTAATCACGCTGCACCGAACCGATGTCCTGCCACCACGCCGTTGCGATGCGTTCGAGGTTCGTGCAGTGAGCGACGCGGTAAGCGGTCCGGTTCCAGCAGAAGCCTGTCGGCGGGCCATCGGAAACAGAGGCCGTCACGCGAACGGGTTCTGGCGGCGACAGCAGCACGAGCGGTCGGGTGGACGCGAACGTCGGTCCGGTTGTTGACCGATTGGTTTCTGTTGTCCCGTAGCTGCGTTCGCCAGAACGCGGGTCTCGCTGTACGTCCCGCATTCTGGCGAATGCGGCCACGGCTGATGGCTCGAAACCAGCGGCCTGCTCGGGCACGGCTTCGGGCAACAGGCAGGGACGCACGACGGCGTCGGGTCCGAGCCGCGCACTCAGCCGGTCCAGCAGACGCCGGACGCTGGCTTCGTCGGCGTCAGGCTCCGGCTGAGCGAACAGGCCTCGCTGGCGAACCTGCAGCGGCGCGGTCGCGGACGCTTCGAGCCGAACTGTATGCAGCCAGTCGGGCAGCGGCTGCGTTTCGAGTTTCAGCTCGATCAGTTTCAGCAGGTGCGGTTGCGAGTCGTTCGGCTGTGCCAGGCGAACTTCGAGCACGATCGGTTCGGCGGCTTCTCCGATCAACGTCAGCGTCAGGCCGAGCAGGCCTCGACGCCGTGCCGTCAGCAAGTCGAGAATCTCGCCCAGCAGGTCCGAGCAGACATAGCCGATCGCGTTGCGGTGGCAGATCGGTTCGTCGCTGGCCCACTCGGCAACGATGGGCTCGGGCTGCGGCACCGGCGTCAGCAGTTCGGGACGGTGGCCGTACAACTGGTCGAGCCGTTCGAGCAGCACGTTGCCAAACCGCGATGGCAGCGACGCTCGCGGCAGAGCCGACACCTGGCCGATCGTTCGCAGATCGAACTCGCGCAGTTTTGCAGTAATCGATTCCGGGATGCGCAGCGCGGCGACAGGCAGCGACTTCAGTCGGCGATCGGTCCCCGTGCCGTGCCCGTATCGCGCGATCGCCCAGGCAGCTCCGATCGTGCCCGCGACGGCGACGTGTGCGAAGTAGCGATGCTCGGCAAGATTGATCACCAGTTGCCGCGCGAGACCGGACTCGTCGCCGAACAGATGCGCGCAGCCGGAAATGTCGAGCAGCAGACAGTGCTCGCCATTCGACTGTTCGAGACCGACCAGCGGGCTGCAGCGTCCGGCGACTTCGGCCAGCGTCAGTAGAGCTCGCGCGTCAGCGTCGGCATCGTGCGGCAGGAAGGTCGCTTCGTCATGCAGAGCCTGCGCTTCGGCCAGCGACATTCCCGCTCGGATGCCGTACCGCCGCGCTTCGCTCGACGCCATGACGACCTGAGCCCGGTTGCCCGACTCGACATACAGCACGACCGCCGCCGATTTCGTTTCCGGCAACTCAGCGTGCAGCCGCTGAATCGAGAAGTCCGGCAGCCACACACACAGCACCCGTTTCATCGCAGATTTCCAGTTCGACAGTCTGATCAGCCAGGCGTCCCTTCGCGTACAGGCACCGCACCTCCACGCGGCGACAGAATGAGTCCGGCGGCGACGGTCGGGGCGAGATCAGCAGCCGCAGATCCGCCCAGCTCGACTGCCGGCGCGCGACGTTCGATCGCAGCAGCAGACCGATCGCCGTGCCCGCCTCCGCCGCCAGTTGCAGTCGCCGGAACTGCTGCGTCTTCAGGCGATCAATCCGGCACAGCACTGCTCCGACGCCACGACAGCGCAGCGACTGCTCGATCGCCCACAACTCGTCCGCCTGCGATTCCGGTCGCACCAGAACTGTTGCGTCGAGGCACACACCGATCGCGGCCATCGCCGGCGCATAAAGCTGTCCCCGCACATCGGCTCGCGATCCATCGACGACGATCAGCGGCCCGTTGCTCTGTGCCCGAGCGGCGGATCGCAGTGCCAGTTCGATCGCTCCGCAACCCTCTTCCGCCGCAATCCATTCCGACAGCGAGCCGCGCGTCAGTCCGCGTTCCGGCAGCAGGTCGTCGAGCGCGGCAATGCCCGTTGAGACGATCGCTTTCTCCGCAGTCTGCTGCCGCCAGCCGTGTTGGACCTGTCGCAGGTTCGACCGCAGATCGCGCAGCGCCGTTGCTCGAACGTCTGCCGAACAGAGGCCAGCCGACTGAGCGTCCGCCGGGAGCGTCTTCGCCGGGAGCGTCTCCGCCGACAGCATCTCCGCCGACAGCATCTCCGCCGAAGATGTCTGAGTATCGTTCATCAGCCTGCTTTCCACGGTCAGCCGGAACGCCGCGTTCCGGTTCCCATCAGACGAATCACGCCGACCACGACTCCTTCAATCTCGACGTCTTCCTGCCGACAGTAAATCGGCTCCATGCTTGAGTTCGCCGGCTGCAGTCGCACACGACGTTTCTGGCGATCGTGATAAAACCGCTTGAGCGTCGCTTCGTCGCCCATCCGAGCAACAACCAGATCGCCGTCTCCGCAGGTTGACTGCTTGCGCACGACGACCAGATCGCCATCCGCAATCGCCTCTTCGATCATCGACTCACCGCGCACGCGCAGCGCGAAATGGTTGTCGTCCGAGAACCCGCCCAGGTCGATCCGCTCATCCTGTTCCTCGATGGCCTGGATCGGAGACCCCGCCGCGACCGTTCCCGCCATTCGCAGGCCGCCAGTGTCCGGCAGCCGCAGCCCACGATGCCCCGGCTGCCGGTCGAGATACCCGGCTTCAACCAGATTGGTCACATGAAACCGCGCGGTGTGCGGCGACGCGTACCCGAACTCGGCCTGAATTTCGGTCAGGCTCGGCGACCGGCCGGTCGAGAGGATCTCCTGCCGGATAAATTCCAGAACGCGGGCCTGAACTTCGGTCAGCGGCATCGTCAGTCATCTCCGCAAAAGCAGATCGGCAAAGACTGGCGATCGCCGCCAGTAATAAAAAATTATTACCGCGAGGCAGGCGAAGCGGAAACTGAAAAGATGCCCATAGGAACGTGTTCGGAATCACTTCCCGATCCGTGTGCTGTAGCGGCGAAGCGCAAGCTGCCCGGTGTTTCAGGCCCGCAGGGCCGACTCTATGAAAGCCCAGGGCGCAGCCCTGGGAAGCGAAATCTCTTCACGAATTCGTTCACGAATTCCAGCCCCAGCCGGTCCCAGGGCTGCGCCCTGGGCTGACATAAGGCCGGCCCGTTGGGCCTTGAAACGCCGAAAGGTCGAATCACATAAACGGAGAGCCCTGAATGGGGATTGAATAGCTCGCCACCGCAATGCTGACCCCCGACGGCTTCCGTTAAATCGGGAAGTTGTTTGTGACTCGTTCCATAGGGGAAACCTCAGTCAGAGTCCGCCTCTGTTCCGTCAGTCGCCAGCTGCAGCAGCGGGGCGACGCAGGCGAGGGCGGCTTCGCGGTGGCCGTCTTCGTTCCAGTGCCCTTGTCCGGGAGCCGTGTTCGGAAATCCGTGAACAAACCGGCCCGTCCGTTCGGCAAAGTCGCCCAGCGGTTCGGACAGAATGATCGTCGGGAACCCGACCCGTTCTCCCAATTCAGCGATCCGCCGGTCCGCGTAACCGAGGTCCTCGACACCGAGCCGATCCGCGTAAGCTCGACGAGCCGCCGGATCCGGATCAACCTGCTGGCTCGCGGTCAGGACAGCGACCGCGAGCTGGCTGCCGTGTTCGGAAACCTCGCGGTCAAACTGCTCGATGAGTCGCTCGGTGAGCACCCAGGCAGATTCCCACTCGTCGGTCTGCGGGGGTCGGAAACATTCGTCGTCGAGACCGACTTCCGTCGACGCTCCCTCTGCCGCCGAGCCCTTCGTGGGCGTTCTATTCCGGACCGCGTACAGCAACTGAGCAACCCGCGAAGCATTGATCACCGCCGTCTTGAATCGGTAACCACTCGTCAGCGAGTACTGATAAACCTGGTCGTCGCGGAAGCTGAAATCGGGCACCAGCTCGCCGTCGACGCGATCGAAGAACGGGCGGCAGTCGTCGGGCTCAAGCTCTCGCGAGTTGCCGCGCACATCGTTCGCCGGCAGAAACGCCAGCAACACGATGTCCGGATCGAACTGCCAGACGTGCTGCCGCAGCGCGAGCAGTTCCTGCGCGGTCGAATAACCTGAGACGCCAAAGCTCAACACCTCGAACGATTGCTCAATGCCGACATCCGCAGCCCGCGCATTGAGTTCCCGTTCGAGCACCGAACCGAACATCGCCGACTGCGCGACCTGAAACGCTTCGATGTACGAATCGCCGAGCACGGCAACGCGAATGACTCCCGCCGGCTTTTCGCTCGAGTGCTCACGGTCACGAAAGCCGAACGAGTTGATCGAGATTTCCGCCGCGCCTTCCTTCGACCACCAGCCGCGAAAGCCAGGCTGCAGCCGAGCCCCGCAGAACTCGTCCGGGTAATACGGCAGCGGATGCGAAAAGCCGACGACGCGCAGCCCGACCTCGGCAACGCCAAACGCGAGCACTCCCGCCAGGCAGGCCAGCAGCAGCTTTGACCTGGTACGGAACCGCCGCCTGGGCCGAATCGGTTCGTCGTTCGCCTGCGTCATCGCTGCCTGTCACACCGTCTTGCGGAATCGTGGCCAGCGGATGCGAATCTCCAGTCCGGAAGCTTCCGGACAGTGGGCGTCAATCTGGCCGCCGTGCATCCGCACAATGCGCCAGCATCGCGAAAGCCCGAAACCAAGTCCACGCCCCGCCTGCCGCCCGGAAAAGAACGGATCAAACAGGTGCTCGCGCTCAACGTCGTTCAGACCGGGACCGTCATCGTTGACCGTCAGCAGAGCCCAGCCTTCGTCGCTGGTTAGAGCCGAATCGTTCTCGCCATTTCCTGTTGTGGTGTTCGAGTCGGCCTGCAGCAACAGTCGAATCTGCCCGCCGCCGGACCGTTCAACTGCCTCCAGCGAATTCTTCAGCAGGCAGGAAATCACAACGCGAAACTGCTCCGGATCGGCGTCGAGTTCAATCGACTCGTCGACTTCCGTTGCGATCGCCGCCTCGCTGGCGAGCGGCGATCTTCTGAGCTGTTCGATCACTTCACGAATGGCCGTGTCAGCTGCCAGGCATTCGCGTCTCGGCTCGGGAGGTCGCGCGAACGTCATCGCGTCGCCGATCATGTCGCGGATTCGGTAAGCCTGCCCGCCGATCGTCTCCAGAGCCCGCCGCCGCTCGGGATCGGTTTCTGACCGCAGCAACAGTGCCGCTCGACCAGCAATTGTCGCCACGGGATTGTTGATCTCGTGCCCCGCTCCAGCCGCGAACTCTGCCATCGCTTCCAGTTTGAGTTCCCGCAGGCGGGCCTCGTCGACGCCGACGGGAGAACCATCATCCGTCTGTGTCCAGTTATCTTCACTGGAAACGTCACTGACTTGCCGCCACTGAGCGAACAGCGAGCTGCACAAATCCGGGAGCGGCCCAAAGTCCGCTTCATCGACTCCGGAACCCGGCAGCAGAACTCCGCCGACGCTCTGCCCGTTCGCTTCAAACGGAACGACGGTCATTGCCGTCAGCAACGTCGGACCGTCGTCGCCGAGTAACGCTGTCCCGTCAGCCGCCGCCGCTGCGGACCATCGGTCCTCGCTGGTCGAGCTTTCAAACGGCAGCGACTGGCCACGATGCAGCAGCAGCCCCCGAATCACTCCGGCGGAGACGCACGAAACCAGCACGGTCGAATGTCCAGAGACTCGCGACCAGACATCAGCCGTCTCGGCCAACAGCTTCTCCGCGGACGAAATCGGCAACGCGCGCTGGACAAAGTCCAGGCAGCAGCGTGAGACATTCGTGTCCGCCTCAAGCGTCATTGCCATTCGGAGTCCCGGGCGACAGATGCCGTCGGAATTCGACGACCGCTACAAAAAAGCAGCGACGGGCTGATTGCTCGTCGCTGCCGGAATCTCAGTTTGATCGTGATCAGTGTCGTAGCTGGATTCGCGAGAATTCAGCCATCGTGACGTCAACTGAATTCCTGCGAATCCAGCTACGGCAGACATTAAGCGTTCTGAGCAACGGGCTCGACATCCAGCAGCTTGCAGATTCGCTCGACCAGACGTTCGACCTCAAACGGCTTCTGCATGAAGTCGTTGGCGCCGGAATCCCGCAGGTCCTGAATCTTGTCCTGCTCGACCATGCCGCTGATGCAGATGATCTGGCAGTCGTCGAGCGTCGAATCCATGCGGACCCGCTGGCAGACTTCTTTGCCGTTGATGTCCGGGAGCATGACGTCCAGCACGATGACGTCCGGATGGTACTCTTTGACCATCATGCCGGCGTCGAAGCCATTGTTCGCCGTGCGGATTTCAAACCGGCCATCGGCGTCCAGCACGTCTTTGATCAGTTCGACCAGCTCCTCGTCGTCATCAACGATCAGTGCCTTGCGACGCCCGCTTTCCAGCGCGTCCGTCGGGATGCCGTTTTCCTTCATGAACTTGTACAGGACGTCGCGCGGAATGCGGCGGAAACGCGAACCGGGAACACGGAACCCCTTGAGCTGGCCGGAGTCAAAGCAGCGAATGATCGTCTGCTGGCTGACCTTGCAGATCTTGGCGGCTTCACCTGTTGTGAAAACTGTCTTCATTGTGTTCGTCCCTTGAACGGAATTGGCGAGCCGGCTGCTCCGCACTGAACGAGAACGTCCGAATTGCTGGAACGAGTCGGAATGGCCGGCAAGTGAGGGCGACTTCCGTGGCGTCCTGGCTGCTAAACTCTGCGGATTGTATCGACTTTACGAGTCCTGCCGGTTAAACCGATTTTACCGGATTTAACGCAGGTGCCGATTGTATCCAGACTGCAGAATCGGTCAACAGGCATCTAACCCGCCAGTCCACCGCGTTCCTCTGCCTCTCCCGAACCGCCATCCCTCGTCAGAACCTCTTTAAAAATAAAGAGATAGAAACGCAGTGATGCGTCGCAAGCGGCGAATCGCAGTCTGCGCGTCGAAACGGGGAGTCAGCGGGGCCGGCATTCGCCTCAATCCCGCCGGACTGCGATTTTTCCGGTTTCGACAGACCGGTCGCTCCGCTGTCGCTCGTCAATCGGGACGAATAAACTGCCGCTGTTACGACACTTCTGGAGAGCTGTCATGCGGCGACGCAAGTTTGTGGGCCTGCTGGCCTGGGCAATGTCCGGCGTTCTGATTTCGACTGTCCATGCGGCAGTCCCGCAGGCCAAGGGGCTGTTCCCTCGCGGCGGCCAGGTTGGTTCCACTGTCGAGGTGACTGTCGACGGCAAGCTCGCGAAAGGCGATCAGATTCAGTCTGACCGGGCCGGCGTCTCTGGCGAGATCACTGAAGACGGGACGAAGGCGACGATCACAATCGCGGACTCCGCCGCACCCGGCCTCTACTGGCTGAGGTTTTTCAATGCCGAAGGAGCGGCCTCGCCGGTGCCGTTCGTTGTCGGTCGACTTCCGGAAGTGGCCGAGGCTGAGCCGAATGCGACTCCTGACAAGGCTCAGGCTTTGACTGAGTCATCTGTCATCAACGGCAAGCTGTCCGAAAGTGCGGATACCGACGTTTTTTCGATCACGGTCCCGGCGGGCAGAACGCTTGTTGCAGCGGTCGATGCCAACTGGCGGCTCGGATCGCCCGTCGACCCGGTGATGCAGGTCCTGAATACTGAGGGCGTTGTGCTCACGCAGGTTGACGACGATCGCGGCTTCGACCCGCTGATTGCCTGGCCGTGCGAGCAGCAGACGACACTGCTGGTCCGGCTGTTTGGTTTCCCGGCGGCTCCCAACAGTTCAATCCGCTTTGCGAATTCGGCGGACTATGTTTATCGGCTGACGCTCACGACGGACGTCTGGCCGAACCATCTTCTGCCGTCGGCGGCGCAATCCGGGCAGGACACCAGCCTGAAGCTCGCCGGCTGGAATGTGCCGGAGGATCTCCAGTCGATCGCCGCCACCGCGTTGGCCGCTGATGCACCACCGAGCGAACAAGCCGAGTTTGCTCACTCGAACCTGCCCGTCGAAGTCCCGCTGCAGCGAGTCGCGCATTCGGTTCTGACCGCAACCGAACCCTGTGACCAGGCGATGCCGCTGCAGGTTACCGAGAAGCCGGTCACCGTCTGCGGCGTCATCGATCAGAACGGCGACGAAGACAGCATCCAGCTCAACGTCTCCAAGGGAGAGAAGCTTGTTTTTCGAGTCGCGTCGCGCGTCGATGGTCACGCGCTCGATGCCGTTCTCCGGATTTTTGATCAGGACGGCAAGCTGCTCTCAGAATCCGACGACGCATCTCGCGACGTTTTCGATCCCGTCGCAAAGTTCACGGCCAAAGCCGATGGGCCGATCCGGGTTTCGATCACCGACCGCTTCGGCCTCGGCGACTGGCGTTTCGCGTATCGCCTGCACATCGAACCGCTTGAGCCGACGATCACGGCGACACTCAAAGCGGACAACTTCGTGCTCACACCCGGCAAGCCACTCGAAGTCCCGGTGACGATCGCCCGCAACGACGGCTTTTCGGAAGAAGTCGAGTTCACGGCAACCGGCCTGCCGGAGGGCGTGACCTGCGAGGCCGTGAAGTCGGCAGCGAAAGGTGACACATCGAAGGCGGTCACGTTGAAGCTGACGGCCAGTGAAACAGTCAGCGCGTCGACCGGTCGGATCCAGATCGTTGGTCGCTGGGGCGAGTCCGGCAAAGTCACCGCCACCGCTGACCTTTCCGGAGGCCAGGTGAAGCTCACGAGTCCCTGGCTGACGGTGCTCGCACCGGCGAAGAAGGACGAAGGCAAGCCGGAAGAGAAAAAGGACGCCGATAAGAAGGAGTAGCCTCCCGTCGCAGAGCTTCAGCGCCACAGCAGCCAGCCGACTCCGGACACCGTCGCCACATGACAGGCGACGGTCATCCAGAAAATGATGCGAAAACGCGTCTTCACGGTCTTGTGGCGAAAGAATCGCTGACCAAGCATCGCTCCTGGCCAGCCTCCGAGCAGGGCGAGCGCGTGCAGCCGCTTTTCGGGAACGCGCTGCCCGTCCAGCCGTGCTCGCCGCTTGTCGAATCCATAAAGCACGAATGACAACAGACTGGCGAGAGCGGCCACAACACCGACTGCAATCAGAAACGTTCGCATGGCGTGTCCGCGTTCTTCGCAATTCTGAGTTTGCGTCCAGTGTCGTCCCGGACGTGTTTCCGGCAGACTCACAGCCCGTCGATCGCTTCGGCGAACGCTTTGCCGATCTGGCCGAGGATCTTTGCCGAACCGAGATAGTGGTAGGCCGCGTTGGAGGTGCCCTTCTGGTAGATCTCCAGCTCTTCGGGCGTGAAGAGTTCGGCTTTGTAGGCGTCGAGCTGCTTCTCACGCGCCTCGCGGCTGAGGTCTTTGTTCCTGCTCAGCTCGCGATTGCGGCCCTGGACCTTGCCCCAGCGGGAAGCCAGTTCGGAAAGCTGCAGGTCCCAGTAGTTCTCCGTGCGGACGGCGGCGACGTTGCCCTCGAACTCGGGCAGCGACGCCGGAGCCGCCATGGCGTTGCGGAAGTTGCTGTGGACGCCTCGGTAACGCTGCTGATCGGGGCCGTACTTCTCGACAGGGCCGCCGACGCCCAGCACGCCGATCACGAACGGCATTTTCGGAGCCTTCAAGTCCCGGCGGACATCGCGAATGAAGTGGGCCATCACTTCGCTGTACTGGTCGTACCCGCCGGGCTGGTCACGAGTCGGATACGTGCCCCGGTCGACCATGTCGTTCCAGCCCTGAAACCAGACAAAGCCCGCCAGTTCGTAACCGGCCTTCGCGTCGTACTCCGGGCAGACTCGTTTCGGATCGCTCAGCACCTTTCTGACGTGAGCGAGCATCAGCCGGTAGTAATGCCCCGTCGCCTCAGCCTTCTGCTGCCGAGCTTCGTCAATGTCACGGTTCTGCTTTTTGAAGTTCTCGATCTGCTGCTCGTTAAACACGTACGGCCCGGCACTCGGCGGACGGAAGTCGGTATTGATCGACTTGCCACCCCAGGCCGTCTTGATGAGCAGGATCGGCTGATCGACGAGCTTCTGCATGGTGATTCCAAACGTCAGCTCGGGACCGATCTTTGGCTCGCTGCCGCCCGACGCTCCGTAGCCGACCGTCAACTGGCCGTGCTTTTCGGCTTCCGTGCCGTCATGGCCGATCGAGGAGATCCAGACGTTCTCGCAGACTCGCGGAGTACCGTCGGCGTTCTGCAGTTCCTTCAGCATCGGAGCCGTCTGTGGGTCCATGCCGAGATGCTCGAACGTCCGCACCTGAGCGTGCCCCTGCATGTTGGACTGCCCGACGAGGATGTAGACCTTCAGCGGCTTCTCCGCAGCAGTCGCGTCGGTCAACGAGAGGCCAGCAAAGACAGCCAGCAGTGTCAGCAGATATCGATTCATGGTGCGTCCTCGATGTTGATGAGTGACGAAGGGCGAGTCATTCGTGAAGAGACCGCAGTGATACCTCTTTCGAGTCTGGGATTGTAGTGCTCTGTCAGAGAAGTATTTTGGGGTAGCGAAACTCGCCAAGAGTTTCGGTCACTCGCAATTGCCGAAAGTCTTGGCGACTTTCGCTACTGAGCGCATCCCAAAATCCTTGTTTGACAACGCAGTAGGCTGTCGAGCATCGAGTGCCCCGTAGGGCCGGTTCGCACCGGCCAATCGCCCCCGAGGACCATCTCATGAACACAAGACTCATCATTGCCGCTCTGTTGTCAGCCCTCCTGCTTCCCCAGATCGCGTCCGCCCAGAAGCTGGCCGCCAACGTTCCGTACCTCGACGACGGGCACGAGCGACATCTCCTCGATATCTACACGCCTGAGAAACCGTCCGACAAACCGCTCCCGGTCATGTTCTGGATTCACGGCGGCGGCTGGCAGGCCGGCAACAAAGGCGATGTCGCTCTGAAACCCAAAGTGCTGACGGAACGCGGCTTCGTGTTTGTCTCGACGAACTACCGCCTGCTGCCCGAAGTGACGATGGACGTTCTCATTCGCGACGTTGCGGCATCGTTCGGCTGGGTGCATCGCAACATCGCGAAGTACGGCGGCGATCCGAACCGCATTCATGTCGGAGGTCATTCGGCCGGAGCCCAGCTGGCCGCGATCATCTGCACCGACGATCGCTACCTCAACGAGCAGAACGTTTCGTTTGATGTGCTGCGTGGTTGCGTGTCCGTCGACGGCGACACGTACGACATTCCGAAAATCATCATGACGGCCGAGCACCGCCAGGCTCTTTACGGCGGGAAGATGTTCACGTTCGGCCATCGTCAGAAGTTCGGCAACGACCCCGAAAAGCACGTCGACTTCTCAGCCGTGACGCACGTCACGAAGGGCAAAGGCATCCCGCCCTTCCTGCTGCTCTACTTCACGGGCAACCCCGACACGCGAGCCCAGGCCAACCGGCTTGCCGAAGTGCTGCGCGCCTCGGACATTCCCGTGACGGTTTACGGCAAACGCGACACCAACCACAGCCGCCTCAACAACGACCTCGGCAAAGCGGACGACCCGGCGACGAAGCACTTTCTGGAGTTTCTTCAGTAGCCGGGAGGACTCGGCGGGCCATCGGTCTGGGACCGGACTCGAAACGCCGGATGACTACCAGATCTGGATTCGTTCGGCCTTCGGCTTGAAGAGTCGGTCGCCCGGCTTGACGTCGAAGGCTTCGTAGAACGCGTCGAGGTTGGTGACGGGGCCGTTCGATCGGAAGTGCGACGGTGAGTGCGGGTCGACGACGAGACGGCGGACGAGTTCGGCATCTCGATATTTCCGCCGCCAGATCTGAGCCCAGCCGATGAAGAACCGCTGGCTGGGATTGAAGCCGTCGATGGCCGAGCCGCCGCCGGTGCCCAGCGAGATGCGGTACGCCTTGTAGGCGATCGCCATGCCGGACAGGTCGGCGATGTTCTCACCCAGCGTCAGTCGACCGTTGAGCGTTTTGCCGGGCAGCGCTTCGTAACCGGCGTACTGAGCGACGAGTTTGTCGGCGAGTTTCTCAAAGGCGGCGCGGTCGGCGTCGGTCCACCAGTTGCGAAGGTTCCCGTCGCCGTCGTACCGGCTGCCCTGGTCGTCGAAGCCGTGGCTGATCTCGTGCCCGATGACGGCTCCAATACCGCCGTAATTGACCGCGTCGTCGGCTTCCGGATCGAAGAACGGCGGCTGCAGAATCGCTGCCGGGAACACGATCTCGTTCATGCCGGGGTTGTAGTACGCGTTGACGGTCTGCGGCGTCATGCCCCACTCGGTGCGATCGACGGGCTTGCCGAGCTTGTCGAGCATTCGCTGGTGTTCGACTTTCGCAGATCGCATGACGTTACCGAGCAGCTCGCCGGCATGAACCTCCAGCTGAGAATAGTCGCGGAACTTCTCGGTGTAACCGATCTTCGGCGTGATCTTCGACAGCTTGACCAGCGCCTGCTTTTTCGTTTCGTCCGTCATCCAGGCGAGGCCGTCAATGCTCTGCTCGAATGCCTTGAGCAGGTTGCCGACGAGTTCGTCCATGCGTTCGCGCGACGTTTCCGTGAAGTGCTTCTTCACGTAGAGCTGCCCGACCGCGTCGCCCAGGACGCCGAAGCGGTTTCCGCGTCCGCCCGAAGTTGCATCGACCGCCCGCTTCCAGCGCGGCTCCTGTTCCGGGACGCCGCCGAGTTCCTTGTCGTGCAGGTTGAAGTGAGCATCGACGAACGCTTTCGGCAGAACGGACGCGTAGCCGTCGAGCAGTCGGAAATGCAGATACTGCTTCCAGGTGGCGATCGGCGTGTCGTCGATGATCTTCTGCAGCCCGACGAAGTAGCTCGGCGTGACGACGTTCAGTTCGTCGAGATCGGCAGCTCCAACGGCGGCCAAGAACGTCAGCCAGTCAAAGTCTGGCGTCAGATCGTCGAGCTTTTCGACGGCGTACTTGTTGTACCGCTTCTCGGCGTCGCGAAGTTCCGTCCGGTCCCACTGGACGCGGGCGAGTTTCGTTTCCAGTTTGAGAATCGCTGTCGCCGCGGCGTCGCCGTCCGAGCGACCGCTCAGCTGAAACAGCTCGGCGACGTACTTCTGCAGAGCGTCGCGGGCTCGAACGTACTTTTCGTCGTCGGCCAGGTAGTAGTCCCGGTCCGGCAGAGTCGTGCCGCTCTGTACGACCGCAGCCAGGTAACGCGTCGAGTCTTTGTCATCCTGATCGACGTAGAAACCAATCGGGCTGCCCGCGCCGATCGATTCGAAATGGGCGAAGTGTCGCGGCAGCTGCTCGCGGGTTTTGAGGCCGTCGATCTTTGCGATCTCAGTTTTCAGCGGTGCGAGGCCAAGCTGTTCGACACGGGCCTCGTCCATGTAGCTGTTGAAGAAGTCGCCGACCTTCCGACCGTTGGCGTCCTGCGGGTCGCTGGCTGCTTCTTCGATGATCGTGCGGATGTTTGCCTGGGCGGCGTCGATGAGTGCGTTAAACGAGCCGTAATTTGATTTGTCGGCAGGAATCTCGGTGCGCAGAATCCAGCGACCGTTGACGTGCAGAAACAGGTCGTCCTGCGGTCGGACAGAATGGTCGAACCCGTCGGGATCGATGCCGGAATACCGGTCCTGTGCGAGAAGTCGGCCAGTGTCAGCCAATCCAGTGACAATCAGGCACGCAAGCAGACAGCACTTGAAACAACGCAAACAGGCAGTCGTCATCGCAGGTCTCTTAATAGCTGAGGGGAGAGTCCGTTCCGGGGCGGCGGATGGTAGCACAAAGTCGTTGATCGCTCCGCGATCGAAACGCAAAAGCGGCAAACAGCGTCGGGTGATCGAGTGGCTGGGGTCGAGAAGCGAGGCACGAGCGCCGAGCCCCCAGTCTCAGGAGCAGACCTCAGTAGCGAAAATCGCGGAGATTTTCGGTCGTTGGCTGCTTTTCCCCAGGGAACCGAAACTCTGCGCGAGTTTCGCTACGCAGCGTGCCGCGAAACTCTGCGCGAGTTTCGCGGCACGCTTCGATCGCGGAGCGATCAGCGACTTTCTGGCTGGCAGGCCCTTCTTGCCGGTGCGAGCCTGTCACCGTAAGCTGGTCCGCTGGCCTGTTTCGTCAAGGAGTGCGGAATGAATCTGACTGCTCGCTGCTGCAGCCTCCGCGCTTTGATTCTGTCTGCAGTCTGTGCTGTTGCCGCAGGCGTTCCGACGATCGAGGCCAGCGCCGCTGACGTGTCGCTCAAGACCGGCAGCGGAATGCCGCTGCAGTCCGGCCCCGAGACTGGCGCGACGATCCACTCGTTCTTCGTGCGAGCCGTCACGGGGCCGCATCGCAATCGGTCGGTCTGTTACGTCTGCCGCTATGGCCCTCGACCGGTCGTTGCGGTGTTCATGCAGGACGTCGATCCGGACCTGCCCAAGCTGCTCAAAGCGATTGACGGGTTCGTTGACGAGAACCGCGTCGCGGGGCTCCGCAGCTTTGGAGTTCTGGTGACCGATGACTCGGCGTCGGTCGTGCCGATTCTGCAGACGATGGCGTTCGACGAGCAGATTCGCATGCCGCTGACGGCGTCGACAACGACCATCGCCGGCCAGGAAGCGATGCATCTGAACGAGAAGGCGGCGACGACCGTCGTGCTGTACCGCAATGTGCGAGCTGTCAGCACGCTGGCGTTTTCAAAGGGCGGCATTGACGACGACGCGGTCGAGACAACGCTCAGGCAGCTTAAATCTCTGATTGAATCCCGCGAGCGATGACGGAGCGACAGAGATGAGCGGGCTTGAAGGACAGCTAACGAAACGCGATGACGGTGTCAGCGTGCGGGATGTTCGCGTGCCGCACTCGGTCGGCTGGCTGGTTCTGCTCGCCGTGCTGACGTCGCTGGTGGTCAGTCTGCTGTCGGTGCCGGGCGTCTGGATCGCCCGCAGTCCGTTTGATGCCGTTCTTGTTGCGTCGATCGCCTTCGCGGCCTGCATGCTGCTGCTGACCGTCGTGCTGATCCTGGTCGGCTGCCTGCCTCCGGCGATTGGCGGATTCCTGAACGGCCTGCCGCTGATCGTGAAAGAACTGCTTGAGCAGTCAGCGCGCCGCCGGACCTGGTGGCTGCGGAGCCTGTATGCGCTGCTGGCCTTTTTCGCCGCCGTGTCCATGAGTGCCGCGACGCTGTATCGCAACTGGTCGGGCAGTCCGTTTCAGATTCTCGGCCAGGGCTCGGAACTGTTCATGATGTTCGTCTTCATGCAGTTCTTCGGCATCTACCTGTTCATGCCGGCAATGACGAGTCCGCTGCTGACGTCGGAGAAGGAACGCGACACGCTCTCGCTGTTGTTTCTGACGCGACTCAGTCCCTGGGGCATCATTATCGGCAAGCTGATCAGCCGGTTGATTCCCATGCTGCTGCTGCTGGCTCTGTCGCTGCCGCTCTCGGCGTTTGCGTATTCGCTCGGTGGGTTCGAGCAGTCTCTGATCTGGATGACGATCTGGATTCTGTGCCTGACCGTGTTTCAGGTCGCGACGCTGGGGCTGATGTGCTCGGCGTTTTTTCGCACGACGGTCGGAGCATTCATTGGCACATACGTGCTCGGTTTTCTGATGCTCTTCGGGCCGGTTCTTCTCGACGAAATGACGCACGGCCTGCGCGACCTTTACGAAGTTCTGCAGAGTGCTTTCGGAACGCAGACAGTCCTTGGTTTTCAGGAGTACACGTTTTCGGGAATGTTTTTCGCGCCGATGGTGCTGTTCCAGAACGGTCCTGGCATGTTTGCCGCGACGAGTCTGTGGGAGCCGTTACTGCGCAGCATTCCGATCCTGATGGTGAGCGCCGTGTTTCTGCTGCTGACGCGCGCCTTCATCGTGACGCGTGCGTTCGTCGAGCGGCGGAATCTGCTGCTGGTCGCGTTTCGCAAACTCGATCGCGTCTTCTGGCAACTCAACGAAAAGTTCGGTCGCGGCGTCGTTCTGTCGGGTGGTTCGGAAAGACTGCCTGAGTCGCAACCCGTGGCCTGGCGGGAAACGACGAAGAAGACGCTGGGCACAACGAGATATCTGGTCCGTGTGTTTGTCGGGCTGGAGTTTCCAGTTTTGTTTATCTGCAGCCTGACGATCGGCTCCGGCAATCCCGGATCATTCGGGATGCTCGCCCTGCTGCAGTTCACCGTGTGGATCGTCGCCATCCTGCTGATCTGCGTGCATTCCGCGAGCCTGTTCGCCGCCGAACGGACGCATCAGACGCTGGACGTTCTGCTGGCAACGCCGATGACGAATCGGGAACTCTTCCAGCAGAAATTGCGCGGTCTGTTGCGTCTGGCGTTTGTGGTCGCCGTCCCTCTGCTGACGATCTACGTGTTCGAGGGCTGGCTGCGCAACGATGCCTACAACTGGAACCAGTACGGTGGCTCGGCCGCGTGGCGAAACCACGAAGTGTCGCTGCCGGTGCTCTGCTACCTGGCGTCGGGCATCGTCACGATGCTGATCTATTTTGCGATGATTGCCGCTGTGGCAACGCTCGCTGGGCTGAAGCTCAAAACGCAAACGCGAGCGATTTTCGCGACGCTGGGCATCATCGTTGCCTGGAACCTGCTGCCGGCTCTGCTGCTCGGTCCACTGTTTGAAATCAACCGGTTCCACTGGGGAGACGGCGCTGAGTATTTCCTGATGTCGATTCCCGCTCTGATGATCGGTGCCAATGAGTTTCGCGAGTTCACGGACCCCTGGACGGCGCTGTTTGTGAACAGTGTCTGGTACGGGGGAATTACGGCTGGCCTGTGGACGATGTGTCGAGTCGGCTTTGACGGAATGCTGGGACGCTTTGATTCGCAGGGAGCAGACGTCAAAACACGCTTGTCCCGCCCCGGACTGCCGCCTCTGACGGCAGCCGGTGGATAGAAACTACGTCGGCCGGATCAAGCGGAGCGCCGCTCCGGCAGCATGTCCCACGCGACTTCGCCGGAACGGCGCTCCGCTTGTTTCGGCCTACCAGCAAACTCACCGAGGAACCTCTCCATGCTGAACCTGCCTTCCCGAGCACACCTGCTGCTGGCGATCGCCATCTGCGCCACGACCGTTCAATCGACCTGGGCTGAGAACTGGCCGAACTGGCGAGGACCTCAGAACAACGGCATCAGTTCCGAAAGCAACCTGCCGACCCACTGGTCCGCAACAAAGAACGTCGCCTGGAAACTCGACCTGCCCGGTTCCGGCGGAGCGACTCCGGTCGTTCACGGAAAGAACATTTTCCTGACGGCAGTCGTCGGTCAGGATCTCGTGCTGATCTGTGCCGACACCGATGGCAAGGAACACTGGCGACGTACCGTCGGCCAAGGCAACAAGGACGTGCGCGGCGACGAAGGCAACTCGGCCGCGAACTCGCCCGTCACCGACGGCAGGCACGTCTGGTCAATGTTCGCCAACGGCGACATTGCCTGCTTCACCGTCGACGGCGACAAGGTCTGGGCTCTCGACCTGCAGCAGGAATATGGCACGTTTGAGATTCAGTTTGGGATGACGTCGACACCGGTGCTCGACGACGGACGCCTCTACCTGCAGTTGATCCACGGCAAGTGGAGCGACGAGCCGAGCGTCGGCACGGTCGCCTGTCTGGACGCCGCCAGCGGCAAGCAGATCTGGAAGCACATTCGGAAGACCGACGGCGTCGCTGAGAACAAGCACTCGTACGCGTCGCCGATGATGTACGACTTCGCCGGCCACAAATTCCTGCTGACGCACGGAGCCGATTTCCTGATCGCTCACGACATCAACACCGGCAAGGAAATCTGGCGCTGCGGCGGCCTGAACATCAAATCGAAGTACGACAACACGCTGCGATTTGTCGCCTCACCGGCCTGTGCGGAAGGCATCATCGTGATCCCCAGTGCCAAACGCGGCCCGACGCTGGCCATCCGCCCTGACGGCAAAGGCGACATCACCAATGACAAGTCGGTGCATCTGTGGTCGGTCGACCAGACGCCGGACGTGCCCTCGCCGCTGATCGTCGGCAACGAAGTTTACCTCTGCAAACAGGACGGCAACCTGCTGTGCCTGGACCGTAAGACCGGCAAGGAGCACTACTTCGAACGGACTCACCGCCAGCGTCACCGGGCCTCACCGGTCTTCGCCGGAGGCCACATCTACCTGACGGCTCGCGACGGCAGAATCACGGTCGTCAAAGCCGGCACGGACTTCGAAATCGTCGCCGAAAACGATCTCGGCGACGCCATCACCGCCTCGCCAGCAGTCTCGAACGGCACGATCTACCTGCGCTCCTTCGGAGCCCTGTGGGCGATCCGAAACTAACGCTCGTCACGGAACTGTAGACAGGAAAAGAGCCGCGTCGGGGACGTCCCTGACGCGGCTCTTTGCATTAACTGTAGTCCGGTTTCTCCGAAACCGGATTGTCGGCAGATATCGCGGGCTGTTTCCAACTGCCTTCGCAACGGGACAAAGCTCAATCCAGCGCTGCCTCAGCGTCGGGCTTTGAGTTGTTGTCGGAACGCGGCCTCTGCGTCGTTGCAGGTTTCGGAGAAACCTGCCTACGGCTACTCGGTGATGATGTCCCGCACGGTCTTGCCGCCGGGGATCATTGGGAGGACGTGCTCCTGGTAGGGGCAGACGCATTCCAGAAGGTACGGGCCGTCGTGTTCGATCATCTCTTTGATCGCTTCCGGCAGTTCGGCTTTCGAGCGGACCTGGCGGCCCTTGATGCCGTAGCCCGCGGCGATGCCGACGAAGTTGGGATACGTGTCGTCGTACATCTGGCCGTCGCCTTCGCCGAGTGCTTCGGGATGGTCGACCGGGCCGAGGTACGTGTGCGCCCGCTTGCCTTCCATGAAGCGGTCTTCCCACTGGACGACCATCCCGAGGTGCTGGTTGTTAAGCAACAGCATCTTGACCGGCAGCTTTTCGCAGAACAGCGTGCCGAGTTCCTGGATGTTCATCTGAAACGAGCCGTCGCCTTCGATGTCAAACGAGAGGGCTTCCGGATGTGCTGCGGCGACGCCCATGGCCGCTGGCAGGCCGAAGCCCATCGTGCCCAGACCGGAACTGCTCAGCCAGCGTTTCGGCTTGTTGAACTTGTAGTACTGGGCGGCCCACATTTGATGCTGGCCGACGCCGACCGAGACATAAGCGTCGCGGTCTTTCGTCTGCTTCCAGAGTTCCTGAATCGCGTGCTGCTGCAGAATGGCATCGCCCGCATCGGCAAAGCTCAGCGGGTACTGCTGTTTCCATTCGGCAATCTGCTTCGTCCACTCAGTCGTTTCCGGAATGTCGTCATCGCGGAACGCAGCGTTCAGAGCGATGAGAAACTCCTTGACGTCGCTGACGACCGGAATATGAGCTTCCTTGTTCTTATGGATTTCCGACGGGTCAATGTCGACATGGATGATCTTGCCGTGCAGAGCGAACTCGTCGAGCTTTCCAGTGACGCGGTCGTCAAACCGGACTCCAAAGGCCAGCAGCAGGTCGGCCTGATCGATGGCCTTGTTAGCGTACACCGTGCCGTGCATACCGAGCATGTCGAGCGACTGCGGGTCGTCGCCGGGGAATGCGCCGAGTCCCATCACAGTCGTCGTGACCGGGATGCCGGACTTGCGGGCGAACGCGGTCAGCTCTTCAGAGGCGTCCCCGTTGATCACACCGCCGCCGACATACAGGATCGGCTTGCGGGATCGGCGGATCGCGGCGATGACCTGCTTGATCTGTTCCGGTGCCGCCTTGCGGGTCAGCGGTCGGTACCCCGGCAGTCTCATCGCCGGATCGAAGTCGAGATCTTCCTCGGCGATTTCGGCGAGCTGAATGTTCTTCGGGAAGTCGATCAGCACCGGGCCGGGGCGACCGGACTTCGCGACGAAGAAGGCTTCTTTCACGATGCGGGGAATCGACAGCAGCGCTTCGCGAACGGATGCCGGATCCGTGTGATCAGCCGCCGTGATCATGTAGTAGTGCTTCGTGATGCCGCGGCAGATTTCGACGATCGGCGTTTCCTGGAACGCGTCTGTGCCGATGACGGCCTGTGGAACCTGGCCGGTGATCGCAATCATCGGGACGCTGTCCATTTTGGCGTCGGCAATTCCGGTGACGAGATTCGTCGCGCCCGGACCGCTCGTCGCCATGCACATCCCGACTTTGTCAGTCGTTCGTGAGACGCCCTGAGCGGCGAACGTGCCGCCCTGTTCGTGACGCGGCAGAATCGTGCGGATTCGGTCACGCCGGCGGCGCAGTGCCTGGTGCAGCGGCATGCTCGCCCCGCCAGGGTAGGCGAACATCAGATCGCCGCCATTGCGGATCAGTGCTTCGACCAGAATGTCGGCACCGGAAATCGTCTGCGTCGCCGTCGAAGTTTCCTGAGCTGTCGACACGGGTTACGTCCTCAATTTGAGCGGGTTCTGAGTTCTCTGCCGAAGGCGGCAGTGCGGTCTGTCGC
>Ga0070726_10000659_pt1 | contig 39940 bp, 32 predicted proteins | sample tdAd471_FD_67275 | JGI IMG/M metagenome (GOLD analysis project Ga0070726, IMG submission 67275) | Marine sediment microbial communities from the Atlantic coast under amendment with organic carbon and nitrate - tdAd47.1 | ecosystem: Environmental > Aquatic > Marine > Coastal > Sediment | place...
ACCCGGAATTTCCTCCCTTTTATTTTGCCGTCGTCAAGTATCGCCAATGCTGTTTTTGCTGCCTGCTGCTCGACGGCGACGTAGGTGACTTTATCAAACAGGGTGATCCTGCCGATCTGGCTGCCGGCAAGTTCACCGTTGGCGGTCAGAGCGCCCAGCAGATCCCCGGCCCTGATCTTGTCCTTGCGACCCCCGGTTACCTGCAGGGTGACCATGGGCGGGTAGAGTTTGAAGTCCGGTGCATCGTGCAGATCGGCGAGGCTGATCAGGGTCGCGGCCGCTCCCTGAAATTCTTCGATGGCGCGCAGGTGCCGGCGCTGCGAGCTGCTGAACAGAGTAACCGCAAGACCCTTGCTCCCCGCCCGGGCGGTACGTCCAATGCGATGGGTATGCACTTCCGCATCGCGGGCGGGCTCGACATTGATCACCGCGGCCAGCTCTTTCACATCGAGCCCCCGTGCTGCCACATCGGTAGCGACCAGTATGGAGCTGCTCCGGCTGGAGAACCGGGTGAGCACCTGGTCGCGTTCGAACTGTTCCAGGTCGCCGTGCAGGGCCAGGGCATGCAGATCATGCTGCCTCAGCTCGCTGACCAGTCGCTGGCACTTTTCCCGGGTATTGCAGAACACCAGTGTTGTTTCCGGCTGGTAATGGGCAATGAGCCTGAGCAGGGCCTGGAGCCGCTGGCCCTCCTCCACCTGGAGGAAAACCTGTTCGATGTCCGGCGCGCTGTGACTGTTCTCCACCCGGATATCCACGGGATCGCGCTGCACGGCACGGCTGATCTGCCGGATGCTGTCGGGGTAGGTCGCCGAAAACAACAGGGTCTGCCTGGCCGCGGGGGTCCTGGCGATGATCGCCATGATGTCGTCATGAAAACCCATGTCCAGCATCCGGTCGGCTTCATCCAGTACCAGGGTCCGGACGGCTCCCAGGCGCAGAGTCTGTTTCTCCAGGTGTTTCAGAATGCGACCGGGGGTGCCCACGACGATATGCGGGTCACGCCGCAGTGAAGCCAGCTGCGGCCCCATCGGTTTACCACCACACAGCGTGAGCACCTTGACATTGGGGATGGTGCTGGCCAGCCGGCGGATCTCCGTCGCCACCTGGTCCGCCAGTTCCCTGGTGGGTGTCAGCACCAGTGCCTGCGTCGCGTAGGACTGTGCCTCCAGGCCGTTGAGCAGGCCGATGGCGAAGGCCGCCGTTTTACCGCTGCCGGTCATGGCCTGGGCAATGAGGTCCTTTCCGGTCAGCAACGGCGGCAGGGTCTGAGCCTGGACAGGTGTCATCGACTGATAGGCCAGTGTTGCGATACTCGCCTGCAGTTCGGCGCGCAGGGGCAGCGTGGTAAAAGCCTCGGATTTTATTGAACTGGTCATTGCATTAGTCATTGCGCTATTAACGGCACCATTGATTGCACTATTCACCGAGCTGATACCCGAATGACCCAATGAGCTGTCAATTCAGCCATCCATTGAGCGATTCATTGGCCTATTCAGGAAGCCATTCATGGAATCATTCACTGAATCATCTTTGCAGAAGGGGCGCGCATCATAGCACAGGCCGGAGCCCCCCGGCGGCAACGCCCCGGGACAGTGATCTGCAGTGCAGGGAGATTCGGTAACGGAGTGGACTCCGGGAATCAGGACTCCTGGGCGTCCAGGGTCTTGAACCGCTCAAACAGTGCCGACATCCGCCGGGCATCCATATCCAGGCCGATGCCGTTAAGGAAGGCATAGCCTCGGTCGCGGTCCAGCCGGTCGTTGGTGACCAGGGAATGAATCTGTGCGCAGGTGCTGCTGAGGTATAGTGTCCTGGTGGTGTTCAGCGAGATATCGAATTCAGCGTCCAGGATCAGGGCGCCGAAAAACCGGTCGAACTCGTCCAGGGTTTGCAGCACCAGGTCGGGCAGGCCCCATTCCTCGGCGACCTTCATGGACAGCCAAGGCCCCTGCTCCAGGCAGATGTGGCGGACCACCTTCAGGTCGTTAATGGCTTCCGGCCGGTCGTTGCCGCTGATGGCCACGTAGCCGGACAGGGCGACGACATAGCCGATGGAGTGGACCAGGCCAAGCAGGTAGTTGGTAAAGGCGTCGTCCTTGTCCCCCAGCACGGTGCCCGCCTCGGCGCTTTTCAGGCAATGCATCCACAGAGAGCGGCTGAAATGCTTGAAGCGTGACGACTTGACTTCGATGACGCGGCGCATCAGCAGCTGGGAGGCAATCTCCATGACGCCCCGTATGCCCAGCATGGCGATGGCCCGTTCTATGGAGGTGATGTCCCCGGCTCGCGTCCGGAACAGGGGACTGTTGGATATCCTGATAATCTCGCTCATCAGTCCCAGGTCCTGGCGCACCATTTCCTGGATCTGGATGAAGCTGGTGTCCGGGTGGTCCAGCTTGTTGAGCAGCGCCATCAGGTGTTGGGGCGGGGAAGGAATCAGCTCGGTCAGTTTGCCGGCATCGTCCAGGTGATCGCTGACGCGATTGTAAATGCCCTCCTCGACGTCGTTGAAAGCATCCGACAGGTCCGTCTCCCCGGAAAAAATCAGGTCGCCATGCAGGCTTATCAGGGTGGGGTAATCCAGTGAATCCAGTGCCGGCTCAACCGCTACTGTCATGTTTGTTGCTTCCTTCAATCATTGGGGTCAGACAACAGTGGCTTGTCCGGGTGACATGGTCATACCCTGGCCGGGTACAACTGCTTGTCTACTTATATTTTTGTCTGTCTGTCTTCTTGTCTTCTTGTCTTCCTGTCTTCTTGTCTGAACTTGTCAGGAGTTTACTATTGCCAGCGTCTGGATGCTTTGAAGTACATCACGCGGCCGTGCACCTGATCCCCCGCTGAAATTTTCATGATCCCGCAGAAATCTACGACGCGAATTGATAGGCATCAACAGCCTGCACCGGGTCAGCGTGCCGCGAGGCTGAACGGATTGCAAACCACTGAACGATCCTCTATGATCCGCAGCCCTTCCGCAAAGTGATCCAGGCTGCAGCCAACCACGTAGTGGTGCTGTCCGCTGCCTGACCGGTGTCGGAAGTTGCCGGTGTGTATTCCTTTATCCGACCGAACAGGCTTGCAGGATCTTCACCAGGAAAGGACATCCAACCCGTTCTCGCGACAGGACAGACACGCTGAAACATCAACGTCTCCACGCTGTTTCTGGAGATACCAGTAACTGAAAATTAGAAATTCTGGAACTGCAATTATGAGTAAAGTTACAAAACAGGTGTTGTTCGCTTCAATGTGGCTGCTGCCCTGCGGTGCCTTCGCACAACAGCCCGGGGACATCGCCACTGAAATCGAGCTGGGAGCGATCTTAACCTCGGGAAATACGGAAGAAGAAAACGTTTCCTACGGCGTTACCGTTGACTACCTTACCGAAAACTGGGAATACCAGTTCACATCAGACGGCCTGCGCAACTCGCGACTCGGCGATGTCACCGCACAACGGTTCTATCACGTGGCCCGGGGTCGCCGTGAACTCAGCGACATCAGCTACCTGGCCGTCAGGGGTGCCTACGAGGACGACCGCTTCAGTGGCTTTGACTACCAGACAGACGTCACCGCCAGCTACGGTCGCACCTGGTTCAACACTCGGGACGACATGAGCCTGGCCACCGACATCGGTCCTGGTTTTCGTCGCTCGGTAACCGAAACCGACGAGTTCAACGAGGCAATCCTGCGAATCGCCGGAGAATACCTGTGGCAGATGTCGGATTCCGCCAATTTTTTCCTGAACGTAGCGTCGGAACTGGGTGAAGAAACCAACATTTATCGTTCCGAAACCGGCATCGAAAGCGCGCTGATGGAAAACTTCGCCCTGCGCCTGTCTTTCTATGTCAAGCACCAGACCGACGTGCCTGCCGGTCGCGAGAAAACCGATACGCAGACTGCGGTCACCGTTGTCTGGAGTTTTTAATAATCCAAAGTGCAATCTTGATTGCGGTAAGGTATAAGCACGTAGTACTTACACGCAGAAAAATTGTTATTGAACCTATCCAACCAATTTAGGGATATTTACCATGGCTTACAAAATAGACGATATTGAGGGCATCGGCCCGGCAATGAAGGCGAAGCTGGCAACGGCTGAAATTGCCACCACCGACGACCTGCTGAAGAAGTGTTGCGACAAGGCCGGTCGGAAGGCCGTTGCCGAAGCAACCGGCTGCACCGAAAAACAACTGCTGAACTGGGCCAACATGGCCGACCTGATGCGGATTTCAGGCGTTGGTGAGGAGTATTCGGAGCTGCTGGAAGCTGCGGGTGTCGATACCGTCAAGGAATTGCGCAACCGCAATGCCGAAAACCTGGCCGCGGCAATGACCAAGGTCAACGAGGAAAAGAAACTGACCCGTGCCGCGCCCAGTGCCACTGTGGTCGCCAAGTGGGTGGAACAGGCCAAGACCCTGGACCCGCTCATCACCCACTGATGCAGTTTCCGGCCGGAATTGCGGCGGGGGGTTAGAAAAACCTCGCCGCGATCCCGCCTATTGAATCCATCAGCGAACCGCCCTTGCTGGACTTGTCCACCATTTGCGGAAACACCTTCTTCAAACTGTCCAGCAGTTCGTTCTTGTCCGTTCCCAGGGATTCCGCCGCCTCGGCGACCTGTTCCTCGCCCAGGACCTCCTTGACCTGTTCCGCCGTTATCTCCTTGTTGTCACCGTCGCCCAGCCAGGAATCGGCAATACTGCCAAGTCCCTTTTCCTTCAGGTTATCCACCAGGCCTGCCAGGTCCAGGGAATCACCCCTGCCCACCAGCTTGCTCAGTACACCGCGCGCGGCTTCGGTGTTCGACGCCTTATCACCGAGATTATTGGCAAGTGCTTTTACTGCCAGGTCCAGAATATCCATGGGTTCTCCAGGTTGTTTTCAAACAGTTATTGACGCGGAATATGATAACCTCAATTCACCGGTTTGTATCCAGTTTTTATCCAACCGTCCCTCGACACCTCCAGCTGTCACTCCGGGCTTAATCGACCGATTGTTTTATACCGTTAGTTCAATCTCTGCCCGCGTCAGGCGTCCGGATCGACTGGCCACGACCCGGCCAGCTTACGGTTTTCATGAATGACGGGAATCTCTGCGTCGGGGATTTTCCAGGACCGGATGAACGGCCGGCGCCACCATGCTCCTCACCGTCACGTGGCAACAATCAGTGGCTGTGAGCCAACCGTGCCATTGACGTCGACAGGCTGTGCCTGTTAAGGAACCCCTGATTGACCATGGAAGAGCTCTGCGGGAGCCTGTCGGGCGCTACTGTGCTACTGCGCCACTGAAGAGGCTTCGTGCGCAGGGAATGGCCGTCGCCCTGGCCAAGCGCGACAATACCGCAATGGCGCCCTGTTTCCTGTCATTGATCCCGTGGTCTCGGGCGGCCAGCCATTGCCGGCGGGTTGCAGCGTCATCCTGGCCCCTGTCGTGGGTTTGAAATGGTCAGACCGCTGGTTTATGCTTGTCAGCCCTTTTCCAATAATGAGAGTTGTAACATGAATAACCTTAGAGCCATCAGATCAGCCTGTCTTGCACTGTGCATGGTACCGGCACTTGGGCTTGCCCAGGCTGACATGGAGCCGGTCAACGACCTGCCCAATCCTTACCTCACCCAATCCGGTTTTTTCAAGCTGCCGGCTGGCCGCGAGTGGGGATCATCCAGTACTGTAGAAATCGATCTGGACGGCGAGAGCGTCTGGGTGGCGGAGCGTTGCGGCGGCAATGCCAATGCCTGTATTCAGAATCCTGATGTAAATCCCGTCATGCTTTTCGACAAGGACGGTAACCTGGTGCGCAGTTTCGGTGCCGGTTACATCACCTGGCCCCACGGCATTGAAGTCGACCCCTGGGGCAACGTCTGGATTGCCGATGCCCGTGGTACCAATCAGATGCAGGGCTACACCGGTGAGCCATACGGCCACCAGGTTCACAAGTTCAGCCCCACCGGTGTCCACCTGATGTCTATCGGCGTGAAAGGCGGTGGCAGCAACGGTGAGTGCTGCTACACGCCCAACGACGTGCTGGTTGCACCCGACGGTTCGGTTTTCATCGGTGAAGGCCACTCCAGCGCCGAAGGCACACCTAACGCCATGTACAAGTTCGACGCCCAGGGCAACCTGATCAGGAAGTGGGGCACATGGGGTGAAGAGCCGGGTAATTTCCGTCAGCCACATGCCCTGGCCATGGATACAAGGGGCCGTCTGTTCGTCGCCGACCGGGGCAACAACCGTGTCCAGATATTCGATCAGGACGGCAACCTTATCGATGTCTGGTATCAGTTCAGCCGGAACAGCGGCATCTATATCGACGACCATGATGTACTGTACGCCGCCGACTCCGAGTCCGGCTCGGTAAACCCGGCTCACGGCGACTGGACTCGCGGTATCCGGGTAGGCAGTGCAATTACCGGTGAAGTGGAATTCCTGATCCCGGATCCACAACCGGACTGCCGCGGAACCTGTACAGCTGAGGGTGTGGTTGCCGACAAGCACGGCAACATTTTCGGCGCCGAAGTGGGCCCGGTCGGTGGCATCAAGCGCTACGTACGACCGGTGAAGTAAAGAAGTAAACCTGCGGCAATCAGGCAGGAAGCCATAAAAAAACCCGGTCATGTCACGTGACCGGGTTTTTTATTACCTCGCACATCAGCCATGGGATGGCGCGTCCAACTGGCGAAGCTCACTGCTTTCAGGCGCCGCACAGCGCAGCGATGTGGCCGAAAAGCATGTTCATCGCCTCGCCGGATCCCTTGAATTCAACAACACAGTCGGGATGAATTCGGACCTGACGGGCGTAGCTGCCACTGGACCCCTAACAGATAGCTGTTCAACGACTTCCTCATCCCTGGCCATGTCGTAGTGAATGCTGTTGGGCGGTTTATAAATGCAGGAACTCGAACAACGATCGATAGGCTGCCTGAGAAAAACAGGTTGTCGGGACAAACCTGAGGAACCTCTGACTCACAGGCTGACCCGGTTCCTTACAGCTGAAGCTGCCCGAGAAACTCGCGAATCTCCCCGTAGATCATGCGCATCTCGTCATAGCTGAATCCGCCGTGGCCGCCACCGTCGATGGAGATCAATCGATTCGGTACACCCGCTTCATCCAGGGCCTGGTGCAAACGCACGCCCTGTTCATAAGGCACGATGGTGTCGTCGGTGCCATGAATGGTAAGGATGGGAGGCAGGGTCGAACGGACATGGTTCAGGGGAGTCACCCGCGCGGCGATTTCCCGGCGGTTTGCAGCGCTTCCCAACCAGGCCTCGGTAAAATTGCCGGATGATCCGGGGCCGCTGTCCAGCAGATCCACGACGTCGGTAATACCATACCAGTTGATGATGGCGGCAACACGCAGGGTATCGGTGTTGGCGGGACCGATAGCCCAGGTGCGCATGCGGTCCCCCGGACACTGGGCATCCAGGCCATCCGATGCCTGCAGCATGCCGGTGGTCAGTGCCAGGTGTCCGCCGGCCGAATTGCCGGTGACTACGATGGCGTCACGATCGAAGCCGTATTGGTCCGCGTTGCGGTAAACCCAGCGGAGTGCACAGCGGGTATCTTCAACCGCGGCGGGCGCATGGGCGACTTCGGCAAGCCGGTAGGCCACGTTGACCACCGACCAGCCCATTTCCAGGTAAGGCAGAAAAGTCAGCGCCGAGCTTTCCTTGCTGCCATTGGTCCAGCCGCCGCCATGGATATACACCAGGGTCGGATTGGCCGAGGCGCTGCCCCGTGGCCGGTAGACGTCAAGCTTGAGATCCATGCCGCCAGCGCGGTGATAGGTGATATCGGGTGTCAGCGAGTAGCCGGCAGCGACGCCGACGAAGTCCCGCTCAACAGGTTGAGCCAGCGTGGTCTCGACGGCCGGCCCGGCAAAACCCAGTAACACCAGGACGAAAAAAGTTGCCGCCGGCGCCAGGGCGCGTCTCGTTGTTACCTGTCTCATAGCAATCCCCCTCAGCCTGATTGAAATCTGCAAAAAATCCCCAAAACCCCAGCCTCTATACCTCACTGCGGTTTTCCGCCCGCTGTCCTCTGCCCTCTGCCCTCTGTCTTCTGTCCTCTGTCCTCTGTCCTCTGCCCCCCATCGACTACGGGAGCGGTCTGATCTGTACTTTGCGGAAGCGTAATTCACCACGACCCCATTGCAGGGCGAAGGGTCCGCTGGCCAGTTTGTCGTCGCGCACGTCCACAGTTCTCTCGCCATTCAGCTCCACGATCAGGTGATCACCATCAAGGACAAGCTTGTAGACATTCCAGCGGTCCCCGGCCTTGGGCAGTGGATCTGACACTGGTGCTACATGCACGATGCCACCGGTGCCGTAGGCGGCGTCCGGACGCTGGTCGAAGATATTGGCCTCGTAGCAATCCCGATCGGTAATGCGCTGCGGATTCTGACAACGCATATACACACCGCTGTTGGCATCATCCGACGCCCAGAATTCGACCCGCAGTTCAAAGTCGCTGTAGCTCTGTTTGCTCACCAGCCAGGACGCGCCGCTGCCCTCGGTAGCGCGAATCGACGCCATTTCCGCAGTCCAGTTGGCGTCGCCCAGGACATCGAAATTCTCCAGGCCCTCGGTACCGTCAATCAGGGTAGTCCATTCCCCCTGGGCCAGCCCGCTCAGCGGCGCGAAAACGAGTAGTACGAGGGAAAAGGTCAGCGCGACAGAGCGTGGCATACATCGGGGCTTGTTCATGATTTATTCTCCATTCGGGGTGATCAGGCGTATGCTGGCAAAGCCATGGCTTTCCCAGATACCGGCCGACAGGCAGGCAGTGTTTCCAGCTCAGCCCGTCGCCTCCGGGGGGACGACGGCGTCGCGCCTGCACGGACGTAATCCGGGCATGCCTCTGCGGGCAATAGCGGCTTTCTGTCTCACACTGACGTGTCGGTCTTGCATGGCACTTGACTTAATACTACCGAAAACAGCAGAAGAATGCTTGTGGGGGTAGTGGCCCAGCTTGAAAGTACGCTGTGGGTCGAGAGTGAGGCCGGGGTCCGACGCTGAGGACGTCCGAGGCATGGATTCCGAGGCCGAGCGCACACGGACGTGCGTCTGCGTTCCTCAGCGTCGGACCCCGGGCTCACCCATAACCACCGAACAAAATTTCAACCTGGCTCAACATTTCAGGCCACTTCCGGATCCCGGTCCTTTCGCTTGTCCTTCAGCCTGTCTATCAACCGGTCGAAGCTGTTTTCCTCCACCGGCGGCAGCTTGCGCAAAGCGGGTTCGCACCAGCGCTTGGGATTTGCCGCTACCCGGTAGACCCAGCCGGTGTAGGGGATGTTCCGCACCGTGACCAGGTCGTGATAGCGACAGCCGAGGACTTCGGTAGCCCGGCAATTGAGATCCGGCCGCAGGACGCTGTCGATAGCCACCACTTCGCCGATGCAGAATTCTGGTCGTGGCCTGGTCAAAGTGTTAAGCCTCCCGCCGCGACTGTTTCCACAGTACTTGTTTCCGCGAGACATATTTCCACAGGACTAACGGCAGGTGAAATCCCGGGTGCAGGACTGCCGCGATCTTGCACTGCACGTTGTGCACACATACTACTCTCCTTTTAGTGCTTCGCTGTATTGCGGGCGCACAAGCTGGTTGACAAATGCCCGATTGGCCAGGTGAATCAATGGGTAAACTTCAGCATTACTTTCATCATCACTCAGAGATTTTCAATTTCCACCTTCACCGACTGCCCCAGCCGATTCAGCTCGTGCTGCAGGATACTCAGGGTCAATCGGTCTTGCGCATACACCGCCAGGTACAAACTGCCCGGCATGGGACCGTCGATAAATTCGAGCTCGCCCATGGCATCGGCATGATTGCCACCCAGGCCGAGGTTCAGCGGTTTCAGTAAATAGAATGCCCTGGCTTCCGGCGATTCACGGCGCATGTAGCAATCCAGGACAGTCTCGAATTCAGCCTCGGCATCCAGGTCTTCGCGCCAGACTTCACCCGCTTCGCTGATGTGGTCAATGCCCAGGTACTCTTCCACGCTGCCAAAATAGTGTTCCATGAACTGGCGCCAGGTGAACCGTGGCGGCTGCAGCGTCGGCTCGTCCAGGAAAAGGTAATAGCTCCCCTCCTCATTATGGGAGGCATAAAGAATGTGCTCAGGATTTTCCGGCGGCAGCAGCAGCGGCCTGTCGTAGGTCTCCAGGTAACTGACGGCTTTTTCAAGGAAATTCGGCAGGATAAAACCGGGGGTCAGGGTGCCGGTAGTGGCCAGCAGGAACTGTCGTCTCGATAGCATGGTGTTCTCCTCTTTAGTACTTCTGGCGGAATGCCACGGTGTACAAGCTGGAAATCAAATACCGTTCACTAAAAAACCCGATCCAGCGGCGCCAAATCGGGTTCATTAATATTCAGGTTCCCGGTTTAGCTGGTATTTGTTAAGCACCCCGCAAGCTGGATCAAATCGGTGCTGAGGGGATATTCAAACAAATTTACCGGGACAGTGCAAGTGGCTCGTCGGGGTGGCAGCGACATTTCGCGGTCTTCCAACCGAACGGTCCATATGTTATTCTGTGCCTGTTGAAAAAAGCGCCGCCCTTCCCCGGGCGGCCATCTCGAGAAGTCTCATTCTCAACCGTTAAAACCAACTGAAACGACTGTTACTGAACCGCGGCCTGTCGCGAGCCGCTGCGTTCCATGACGGGTGGTCGCGGCATGGCTGATGCTGGCCGCTGTTTCGATTTGCGCATCCGGAAACACCCTGGTCTGCAAACCGGCCTGCGATCCGGCTTTTAACCTGGCTTCTACCCTGGCTTTTAACCCGGCCATTAACCTGGCCTGCAACGTGATAGCGAGTTAACCTGAAAAGGAGGACTATGAAAAAGAACGGTATTGAACACGGTTTCGATCTCATCGGCGACATTCACGGTCAAGCCGACAAGCTGCACCGGTTGCTGGATAAACTCGGCTACCGGCGTGAACAAGGCACCTACCGCCACCCGGAACGCCGGGTCATATTTCTCGGGGATTTCATCGACCGGGGTCCGCGGCAGCAGGGCGTCCTGGACACGGTAATGGCCATGGTGGCAGCAGGCAACGCCCTGTCGGTCATGGGTAACCACGAGTACAACGCCCTGGCGTTCAACACCAGGCACCCCACCCGCCCCGGTACCTGGCTGCGCCCCAGAGACGACAAGAACATCAAGCAGCACCTGGCCTTTCTCAACGAATACCTCGGCACCGGGAAAGCGGCAGCCCTGGACGGGGCACTGGCCTTTTTCCGCGCCCTGCCCCTGTGGCTGGACCTGGGCGGGCTGCGCATAGTCCATGCCGCCTGGCACCCGGAATCCATGCAGGTGCTGCAGCCTCTCCTGGGGCCGGGCAATACCCTGACGGCAGACCTGCTGGTGGAGAGCAGCACGCCGGGAACGCCGGCCTTCCAGGCGCTGGAAATCCTGCTGAAAGGCATGGAGCACACCCTGCCCGACGGCCTGACCCACAAGGACAAGGACGGCAACACGCGCACCAATGTCCGCTACTGGTTTTTCCGGCATGCCCGCGGCCGCCTGCGCGATGTTATCGTGCACCCGGAGGATTTCGACGACGACATCCTCGACCTGGAGGCCAGTGACGAGCTGCTGTGTGGTTACCCGGAATCGGCGCCGCCGGTGTTCGTGGGTCACTACTGGATGAAACGTGGCGCCAACGACCACCCGCGCATGCTGCGCCATAATGTCGCCTGCCTGGACTACTCGGCGGCCAAGGGCGGTGACCTGGTGGCCTACCGCTGGCACGGCGAGGACCGGCTGAATAACGACAATTTTGTCTATTAGCAGCCTGCCGGGTAACAGGTATCCCACCTGCATGAATGACCGGGCTGTCCGTCACCACGGTTGGCCGTGATTTCCGGCCCTTCTCTTTTTAAATCGTTCAGTCTGTTAAAGAACCTCTGCGTAATCCGCAAACCCGGTTTCCAGCAGCAGGCCTGCCGGCTATGGAATCGCTTCCAGCTGTTTGCTCACCTCCTCTGCAGTTGGCCGCAACTGGGGCAGACCCTGGCGTAGCCGTCGCTGACCAAGGATGTACACGATGGGCGCCGCGATGAAGATCGACGAGCTGGTGCCAATGACGATACCGAACAGCATCGGCAGCGCGAAACTGGCAACCGCGGCACCCCCGGCAACCGCCATGGGCAGCAGCGCCAGGAACGTCGACACCGAGGTGAATACCGTACGTGTCAGGGTGGCGGTAATGCTTTCGTTCAGCAGCGGCAGCAGCGGTCGGTCCGGTGCCTGGCGCAGGTTTTCCCTTACCCGGTCGAACACCACCACCTTGTCATTGATGGAATAGCCGATAAGTGCCAGCAATGCTGCCACTGCCGTCAGGTTGAATTCCACCCCCGCCAGCACGAAAAAGCCGATGGTCTTGGTGAGATCCAGGGCGATGGTCAGGATCGCGGCCAGGGCAAAATGAAACTCGAAACGCAGCCACAGGTACATCAGCATGCCGGCCCCGGCCAGCAGCAGCGTCACCACCGTCGCGTCGGCGAAACTACCGCTTACCCGGGGTCCCACCATTTCCACCCGGGGAAACCCGGCGTCGGGGGATGCCTCCAGCACCGCCAGTTTGAGCAGTTCCACCGCCTGGCCGGTGGCCACCTGCTCCGCACCCCGGGCTGAATCGGTCAGGGCCAGGCGCATCAGGTAGCGGCCCGTCTCGCCGAATTCCTGAATGGCCACGTCGTCCAGGCCCCGGTTCACCAGGGCGGAGCGAAGGCTTTCCACGGAAGTCGCCGGGGCCGTCACCTCCACCACGGTGCCACCGCTGAAATCAATGCCATAATCCAGTCCCGGCTGCATAAACAGCATGACCGATCCCAGGGACAACACCGCGGACAGCACCAGTCCGGCCTTGCCTCCGGCCATGAAGTTCACCGGTTTGCTGCTGATACGATCCAGCACTTTCAGGCCGGTAATCTGCAGCGGGCGCCTGCCGGCTTTCGCCACCCGCCATCCCATCAGTGGACGGGTCACGGCAACGGCGGTGAACAGCGAGGTCAGCAGCCCGATACCGATGGTGACGGCAAAGCCCCGTACCGGACCGCTACCGAAGAAAAACAACAGACTCACGGCGATAAGCGTGGTCAGATTGGAGTCGACGATGGTGGCGTAGGCGCGCCTGAAGCCTTCATCCAGCGCCAACCGGGCGGACCGGCCGTGTCGGCCTTCTTCCCGAATGCGTTCATTGATCAGGATGTTGGCATCCACCGCCATGCCAATGGTGAGAATAATCCCGGCGATTCCCGGCAGGGTAAGTGTTGCGCCCAGGAAACTCAGAATACCCAGCACCAGGCCCATGTTGATGCCCAGGCCCAGGCAGGCGATCAATCCCCAGCGACCGTAAACGCTCATCATGAACCCCACCACCAGTGCCGCCCCGATGAGCCCCGTGGTCAAGCCCATGGCGATGGCATCACTGCCCAGATCCGGACCCACCGTACGTTCCTCGATGACGTCGAGGGGCGCCGGCAGCGCACCGGCCCGCAGCATCAGCGCCAGGTCTCCCGCTTCCCGGGAAGTAAAGGCGCCGCTGATTTCACCGCTGCCTGCGGCAATGACACTGCGAATGACCGGCGCCGTGATGACCCGTTCGTCAAGCACGATGGCAAGGGCGCGACCTATATTTTCCCGGGTCATGTCACCGAACAGCCGGGCGCCCTCCCGATCCAGCTGGAAAGTGACCACCGGCTCGCCGGTGTCCGGGTTGAAGGCCTGCCGGGCGTCGCGGATGTGCTCGCCTGCCAGGGCGACCCGCTGTTCCAGGCGGTAAGACCCGCCGGCCTCATCGTACAGCGTAACGCTATCGGTGTTCCTGCCCGAACCGCCCCGATCAACCCAGTGAAAGGTCATTTTCGCCGTGGTACCGAGAAGCTGGCGTACCTGCTGCGGGTCGTCCACCCCGGGCAGTTGTACCAGGATGCCGTCCCGGCCCTGGCGGGTGATACTGGGCTCCACCAGGCCGGACTCGTCCAGCCGCCGGCGCACAATTTCAAGGCTGCGGTCCAGGGCATCCGCCGTCACGCTGTCACGGTAGTCCGCCGACGGGGTCAGGATGACCTGCCCGTCGCGCTGGCGAATCGAGTAGGACGACGCACCTGCCGTCGACCTGACCACTTCCTTGACGATGGACTCCAGGGCATCCAGCTGGTCCGCCGTGGTTGCCACGATGCCAATAGCATCCGCGCTGACTGCGATAGGGTCGTGATGGACCCGTGCTTCACGCAGGGCCGGTGTGATCTGCTCGGCCAACTGCTGGTTGGTGCTGTTCAGCAGGTCCTGGGTGTCCACTGCCAGCAGCAGGTGAGACCCGCCACGCAGGTCCAGTCCCAGGGCCAGGGTATTGTCGGTGTACCAGCCTGGCAGCCTGGCGTTTACGGTATCGGGCAGAACATTGGGCATGGCGCTGAGCAGGCCCAGAACGATGGCGAGGCTGTAGACAACAGTCCTCCAGGAAAGAGATTTCATGTGTAATCCTCATAGAACCGGGTCGCCGGAATCGGCAGAACCCGGGGAAACTCGTATCAGGAACAGGACCCGCCAGGGTTCCGCAGCACATTGCAGAACCTGCTCAGGTTTATTCCGGGGGAGTGAAACGGTGTAACTGGAGGATTAAACGGTTGGCGGTCCACGCGGGGCGGGCAGCCGGCAGGCAGCGCAGCGCGGGTACAGGAAGGATGCAATTACGGGAGTAACGGGCCGGACAATGGTCAGGTTGACAGGACAGTGCGCCGTAAACCAGGCTCCCGGCCAGTCATCCGGATCATCCAGATGGTCAGCGCCATCGGGTTCGGCAGACTGCCAGTGGTCGCGGCTGGCGGGATTGAGTCGCAACGGATCAAAGCTGCCGGCCAGAGCCTGCTGTCCGGCCTGGTCGGCCAGCAGTGGCGCTGCCAGGTCACTGCCATCAACTGGAACAGGCCGGGCACCAAGGAGCAGACTCCACAGGCACAACATCACCAGTGGCGCTATTCGGCGGGAAACCAGGGGTCCGCCTGACGGGGACAGTGGTGAACGGGTCATGGCATAAACAGCCAACTGGTGGACAGACTGATAACGTGGTGTCGCCGGAATACGAATTCAAGGGGCGGCGATGTTTTCCGCTAACGTGCCAGGAGTCCTGTTTTCAGGATGGCTGCGCCAGGCTCAGACCCACCGAGGTTATCCGACCGTCCTTCATTTCCTGGATAACCAGTTTCACCGAGCCCAGCTGCACGCGGTCGCCGACCACGGGTCTGCCGTAAAACTGCTTGAGCAGGTATTGCTCCAGCGTCGATTCCGCCTCCGCCGGGTCCACCGTAAATCCGTAGACCCCGGCGATTGCGCCTATCGGGGCTTCCGGGTACAGCCTGAATTCGCCGTAGAAGCGGCTGGATTCCAGGTCTGCATTGCGCGCTGCCGGCGCGAATATACGCCCCAGGGTGTTTCTGGCGTCATTGGTGGCCAGGAAGATCACCTGGTCGCCGGCGATCAGTTTCTGCCGTTTCGTCTCTCCCAGCAGCACGCCCTGGCGTATCACGCCCATCATCTGGCTGCCTTCGGCGGCCGGCAACCGGTCCACCCGCAGGCCGACGGCGTGGCTGTCCGCCATTACCGGGTAGATGAAAATCGCCTTGTCGTGTTCTTTGCGGACGGTGAGCTGCAGGAACTCCGGTTCCTTGGCGGTGCGCGGCACCTCGATCTGCAGCCACCTGGCAACCGGGGCGATGGTCCAGCCCTGGATGATCAATGACACCAGGACCACGAAAAACACCAGCTCGAAGTAGGTCTGGGTATTTTCCATTCCTGCCAGGGAGGGAAACAGGGCCAGGATAATGGGCACCGCACCACGCAGACCGCACCAGCTGATAAACACCTGTTCCCGCCAGGGGAAATGGAAGGGCAGCAGCGACACCACCACCGCCAGTGGCCTGGCGATGAAAATCAGTACGAAGGCAATGGCCAGTGCCGGCAGGATCAGCGGTATCACGTGGGTCGGAGTAATCAACAGGCCCAGCATCAGGAACATGCCGATCTGGCCCAGCCAGGCCATGCCGTCATGGAATCGGTGGATGTCGTTGCTGTAGGGCAGTGGCGCGTTGCCGACAATAACGCCGGCAATGAAAATGGCAAGAAACCCGCTGCCGCCCCACAGGTTGGTGATACCGAACAGGCTGATGCCGCCGGCCAGGGCCAACAGCGGGAACAGCGACGACGGTATCGACAGCCTGCCCAGGAACCCGGACAGCAGGTAACCCCCGGCGAATCCCAGGACCAGCCCCAGGCCCATCTGGCTCACCAGCTCTCTGACAATGGTCCAGCCCTGGTTGCCGGCGTCGCCGAGCTGCAGTAACTGCACCAGCGTGATGGTGAGGAAAATAGCCATGGGATCGTTGGATCCCGATTCGATCTCCAGGGTGGCACCGGTCCGCTCCTTGAGCTCCAGGCCGGCACTGCGCAACAGGCCGAACACGGCGGCGGCATCGGTGGAACCGACAATTGCACCGATCAGCAATCCCTCCTGCCAGGACAGCGACAGGATGACATGGGCGGCGTACCCGGTGATCGCCGCAGTGACGATGACGCCAAGCGTCGCCAGGGAGAGCGCTGGCCTGAGGCTGACGCGAAAGGTACTTTTCTGGGTGCCCAGTCCGCCGTCGAAAATAATGATGGCCAGGGCGAGATTGCCAAACAGAAAGGCCAGGCTGAAGTCGTCAAATCGTATGCCACCGGGCCCGTCTTCCCCGGCAAGCATGCCCAGCACCAGGAATACCAGCAGTATCGGCGCGCCGATGCGTCGCGTAAACACGCTGGCGATGATGGCCAGCAGCGCCAGCAGTGCCGCGCCGAATATGTACTGGTAAATGAGTGCTATGGTCATAACTTTACCGAAATGCCCGGAATACTACCTTGCTATCCCGGGCATCGATAGACAAACCTGTACCTGATTTTCAGCGCGCAGGAACCACGCTCATCAGATCCTGAATAAAGAAGGCTGCCAGTTCGTGTCTGCCGGCCTGATCCGATTTGGCGTAGATGCTGGCCGCCTGGGTGCGCACGGTTTTTTCTTTGACGGCACGCACCTCGGCAATCTCTTTCATGGAGAGACCTTTTATCAGCAACAGCGCCACCTCTGCCTCTGAATCGGACAGGCCCCACTGCCGGAACTGGCCATGAATCACTGAAAGCATTTCCCCGGCCAGACGCGCATTCCTGGATTTTACCGTGGTAATTTCTCTATGCAGCTGGCGCACATGTCGTAACTCGCCAGCCAGGACAATCGAGATGGCAAGAAAGACCACGAATTCGATGGCCACGTGCCAGACGCCGTCCAGACCGGTGAGGATGTCAACCAGGATGTCGTAGGCGAAAAACAGCATGGCGGCTGCCAGCACGGCGGCTGGCAGGTAGCGGGTGACTTTCATTTCACTGTACTCTCTATACTGATTCTCTGCTTTCTGTACTTTCTCTATTTTCTATATTTTTTATATTTTCTATCCCACAGTTACTGACGCTTTACGCCGCGTTGTACAGTGGCCTCGAACGGTGCGGGCGGCCGGGTGCTTGTGCTGCTGCGGACCACGCCCCTCCGGGGTACCTTCACTTTGAAAAATGCCCTGGAAAGCGGTCATTTTTCGCCGTTCAGCGTAGGTCCTTTATTGCAGCAGCACAAGCACCCGGCCGCCCACTCCTTGTTTTTTGCAAAAGTCGAAACTCATCAGTCAATCAGTTCAGTGCCGCTTACTGGATCTGACCGGTTTCATGTCTGCGATGGACAGGCGATGACCTCAGTTCCAAAGTGCTCCCGGCCCATGAATCTTCATTGAAATTTGTGGGGCAGCAATGATTTTCCGGACTTGCTGTGCTCAGAATTGATTCCTCGCAGTTGCCGCGTTAGCGGGTATCAGTGCGCCTGAAGCGAAACATGCGTCCCCAGACCGGTTGACCGATGAGAGTATGCAGAACTACTGCGCCCACATGAAGCAGCAGGTATAGCGGTATCAATCCTTCACCCAGTTCGTGGGCCTCTTCCACCAGTTCGAACAAGGGCGTTTCAGCCCCTCCGAGCAGGAACAGCCCCGCACCGGTGGTTGCCATCCAGGCAAAAATCAGTAGACCCAGGGCCTGGACCAGGCCTGCCAGCCCTTCATGAGGACCCCGATCCGGCACCCTGAAGGTGACCAGGCCACGCAGATCGTCAATCACCATGCGCCATTGACTGGCTGACAACAGGGACCAGTGTCTAAATCCCAGGATAGAACTGTTACCTGCACCCGCTCCCAGTCGCAGTAGCATAACACCTGCCAGGGACAGGCCGAGATAGGCATGTAACAGGTAGCCGAACGACCCGGTACCGCCTTCCGCCAGTTCAGCGGTCAGGTAGGCGGCCAGGCCGAAACCGGCCAGTCCCAGGTGAATCACCTTGGCCAGCCGTGGGTAAGTTTGCGTTGGTGTATGCGATGGTGTTTGCGTTGGTGTTTTCATCTTGGACCTCCCGGGCGCTTCGCCCATTGCGTTGATCACAAGATAAGCCGGAAAATCCCTGGGGAAATCGGGCAAATGCCGGATCTGGGCCTGTTTGGACACTTGTCCTATCGTTGCACCGGCAATGAATCCCCGGCTGCAGCCGGTTCTCCAGCGCCTGGCCACAACACGCCGGGGCCAGGACACCACCGCCAGTGGACAAGATCATGGGTTATCGCTACCGTAATCCCCATTGAGCCATTTACCGCTCTTCTCCAACCCCGCTGCGCCAAAACGGAGGCCTGCATCATGCGCCAGTTGACCCGTCTATTGCTGTTCCTGTTCCTGTCACTGTCACCGGGTCTCCAGGCCCAGGACAGCCTGCTGGGCTTCGATCCGGCCGGCACCAGTGCCCAGCGCGCCCTGGAGGCAGACTTTGATTCCCGTATTTCTGCCGTGGACTTGAACAACTGGCTGCGCATCCTGTCGCGGGAGCCCCACCATGTGGGCTCGGCAGCGGGCCGCGAGGTAGTGGATTTCGTCGCGGCGCGGTTTACCGAATGGGGATACGACGTGGACATCGCCGAGTACGAGGTGCTGTTCCCCTCGCCCCGGACCCGTGAACTGGAACTGCTGGCGCCGGATCGCTATGTCGCCACCCTGACGGAGGATTCCCTGGAAGAGGATCCCAGTACCTTCCGCATCGACAACCTGTTGCCGCCCTACAACGCCTTCTCCACGGATGGTGAAGTGGAGGGGGAACTGGTATTCGTCAATTACGGTACACCGGCTGACTACGAGGTACTTGATCGCTACGGCATTTCCGTGGAAGGCAAGATTGCCATTTCCCGCTACGGTGGCTCATGGCGCGGCATCAAGCCCAAGCTGGCCGCGGAGAAAGGCGCCATTGGCACCATTATTTATTCCGATCCGGCCGACGACGGGTACGGCGCCGGGGACACTTATCCTGACGGACCGTTCAAAAATGAAAGCGGCGTCCAGCGTGGTTCGGTGATGGACATGCCAACCTACCCCGGGGACGTACTGACACCCTTTGTCGGCGCTACCGGTGACGTCCAGCGTCTTTCCCGGGAGGAAGCACCCACCATTACCGAGATTCCTGTTCTGCCCATCTCCTACCGGGACGCCCTGCCGCTGCTGCGGGCCATGGGCGGCGAGGTTGTCCCGGCGGAATGGCGTGGCGGACTGCCCATTACCTACCACCTGGGGCCGGGTCCGGCACGGGTGCGCATGAAACTGGAGTTCAACTGGGACATGGTCACGGCCTATAACGTCATTGCCCGCCTGGAAGGCGCCGAGTACCCGGATCAGTGGGTTATTCGCGGCAATCACCACGATGGCTGGAACCACGGCGCCGCGGATCCCATCTCCGGCCTGGTGGCCCTGATGGCCGAAGCCAGGGCCGTGGCAGAACTGGCGGCCGCCGGTAATCCGCCGGCACGCACCATTGTCTACGCTGCCTGGGACGCCGAGGAACAGGGCCTGATCGGCTCCACCGAGTGGGTGGAAGACAACCACCGGGAACTGGATCGCAAGGCGGTGGCCTACATCAACACCGACGGCAACAGCCGCGGTTTCGTCCGCGTCGGTGGCAGCCACGTGCTGGAAAAACTGGTTAACGAGGTAATCAATGACGTCACCGACCCGCAGACCGGGGTATCGGTGGCCGCCCGGCGGCGTGCCTACATCGAGGTCAACGGCAGCGACCGGGACAGGGCCGAGCTGAACAGCCGCGCTGACCTGCGCATCAGTCCACTGGGATCCGGTTCCGACTACTCGCCGTTTCTCCAGCACCTGGGCATCGCCTCGTTGAATATCTCCTATGGCGGCGAAGGCAATGACGGTTCCTATCACACCCTGTACGATACCTACGAACACTACACCCGGTTTCGCGATCCGGGTATGGCTTACGGGGTCGCCCTTGCGCAAACTGCCGGACGGGCCACCCTGCGACTGGCCAACGCGCCACGACTACCCTTCGAGTTCACCGGCCTGGCGGACAACATCGCCGGGTATGTGAACGAGATCGAGGAACTGGCTACCGGCATGCGGGAGCAGACCCGGGCCACCAATGCCCGCATCGATGAGGGTGTCTATGCCCTGGCCCTTGATCCTACTCGAAGCCTGGGACCGCCGACACGAAAGACCGAAGTGCCGTTCTTCAATTTTGCCCCGCTGAAAAACGCACTGGACGAACTGCAACAGGCAGCCGTCGCCTACCGGGAAACGAGCACTGCCAGCGGCGCGTCGGCAGAACAGAATATCCTGCTGTACACCAGCGAGCGGGTACTGACCCGGGACGATGGCCTGCCGGGACGGCCCTGGTACACTCACCATATTTACGCCCCGGGCTTTTACACCGGTTACGGGGTCAAGACCATCCCCGGCGTCCGCGAGGCAATCGAACAGCGGCAGTACGACGCGGCCCAGGACGAGATTGACGTTGCCGCGGAAGTACTCAGGGATATGGCCGATCGGATACGGAATTTGAGGAACTTCTGATCCGGCCCCGGTTGAACTGCAACAGGAGAAGTCTGCTGTCGGGCGGCCATGCCCTGCAGCGATCCGTCAGGTAAAGGTGCCATGTCTGATTACACTATTGCCTGGTTGCAGATACATTTCTGTGTATTCCTCTGGGGATTCACCGCCATTATCGGCAGGCTGACCGGCATGGCGGCCATGGAGCTTGTGCTCTGGCGCATGGTGCTGGTTGCCGGCGTGCTGCTGGCTATTCCCAGGGTGTGGCGGGGCCTGGGACGCCTGTCACCCAGGCTGTTGCTGCAGTTTTCCGGCATCGGCGTACTGGTGGCCCTGCACTGGATAAGCTTTTACGGCTCGGTGAAACTGGCCAACGCCTCGGTGACGGCCACCTGCATGGCCACCGCACCGATATTCATGAGCGTCATTGAGCCGCTGGTCACCGGCAAACGCTTTGACCGCAAGGAACTGCTGCTTGGCGTTCTGGTGCTCCCCGGCATGGCGCTGGTCGTAGGCGGCACGCCGGAGCAGATGAATGCGGGGATCGCCCTGGGCGTACTTGCCGCCCTGCTGGCCGCCCTGTTCGGTGCCTGCAACAAGCTGTTGATCCTGCAGACCGACTCCCTCACCGCCACCGGCGTGGAAATGTCCAGTGGTGCCGTCACCGTCCTTGCCATCATCCTGGGCATGAGCCTGATGCCGGCGATGGCGGACCTGGACGCCACGGTCTTCATCAGCTTCTACGATCTGTGGCGGATCCCCTCCGGCGCCGACCTGTTGCTGCTGGTGGTACTGGCCCTGGCCTGCACGTTGTTACCCTTTGCCCTCAGCCTGAAGGCCATGCGTCACCTGTCAGCCTACGCCACGGTACTGGCGGTCAACCTGGAACCGATATACGCCATGATCCTGGCCATGCTGATCCTGGCGGAGCAGCAGGAGCTGAATGGCTCCTTCTACCTTGGTGCCCTGATCATCCTGGCGGTGGTATTCTGCTACCCCGTGCTGACGCGAAAGGAGCGTCGGGAAGCCAACCGGCAGAACCGGCAGGCAAAGCTGACAAACCCCGAGGCGCAGCCGGCCACGCTGGTCAACGACAGGCCGGGGGACTGAAACGGCAAACGAAATGAGACTGCGATCTATTTACCGAAATACAGAAGGGTAGAAGTTTTATTTTGCTTTCCCACAAATCCAAGGAACCTCTGAACGATAGAATCTGAACGCGGCATTCAGCGGCGGGAGCCGGTGAGGGAACTGATCAGCGTGCGCTGGGTGGATTCCCGCCCGAACCGCCAGCTGCTGAACAGCAGGGCCAGCAATGCAAATCCTGCCAGTACGGCGATATCCAGTATCATCGTGAAATCCGCGGCGACGCCCGGACCTGCCAGTGCGTGCTTAAGCAGGTCGACGGCGTAGCTGAACGGGTTCAACCTGGAAACAACGGACAGGACACCCGGCAGTCCGCTTACCGGGTAAAGTGCGCCGCTGAGGAAAAACACCGGAAAAATAACGAAGTTCATGATTGCGGCGAAATTATCCAGGGACTCGGAGACGGCGGCAGTGATCATGCCGAGACCGGCACAGGCAATCGCCGTGGTCACCAGGGCGAAGATAAATAAAGGCGATACCAGGTCCGCAATCGACAGGAATCCCAGGACCAGCAGCACCAGGCATAACATGCCGACCTGCACCAGCCCCGCCAGGGCCGAGGCCAGCATTTTACACACCACCATCCCGTAGGCCGGCATGGGTGCGACAATCATCATGCGCATGACACCTGACTCTTTATCATAGACAGTGGTCAAGGCGGACAACATGGCACCGAACAGCAACGTCATGCCAAGCACTCCCGGCACCAGGAACTGCTGGTACCGGGCAATAGTGTCACCATCCATGATGGAACCAACGCCGCCACCGATCACAAACAGCCAGATCAATGGTCGCACCAGGCTGGAAAGCAGCCGTGACTTCTGGCGAAAGATCTTCACAAGCTCCCGGCGGAGCACGGCTCGCACTGCACTCAGCATGAACCTGTCCCCCGTTCGCCGGCAGACAGCCAGAGAAACACGTCATTCAGGTTCGGTTTCCTGATGCGCAGCGTATCGGCCTTGTCCGCCAGCACCGCCTGGAATTTTTCCATCCCGGCGTGAGTCCTGTCGACCGTTCGTACCAGGATCGCCCGTCCCTCCACCAGGAATTCCCCCGGTGTCAGATCCAGCACCGACAGGCATTCGTCAACCCGTGCTGTCTCTATTTCAAGAATACGATCCCCCAGGCTGCTGACCAGTTCGCCGGGCGCGCCGGATTTTATGGCCATGCCGTCCCTGATGAAACACACCTGGTCACAGGGTGCGGCTTCTTCCAGGTAGTGGGTGGTGAGCACCACGGTGAGCCCACTGTCCTCGATCAGGTCCTGGACAAAACGCCACATCTTATTGCGGCTGGGCAGGTCGAGCCCCGCCGTCGGTTCGTCAAGGAACAGGACCCGGGGATCGTGCAGTACGCCCCTGATCAGATCCACGGCTCTGCGCATACCGCCGGAAAGCGTGCCGACTTTCTGCTGACGTCTGTCCTGCAACTCGAACAGGGGCAGCAGCCCGTCGATTCGAGCCCGGCAGTACTGCCGGGAAAGTCCGTACAGTCCGCCGGAAAAAAGCAGGTTTTCCTCGACAGTCATGGTTCGATCAAGTGCGGGTTCCTGGAAGACCAGGCCGATTTTCTGCCGTACCTGCACCGGGTCGGTCACGGTGTCCAGACCGGCGATGCTTATGCAGCCACTGGTTGGTGCAAGCAGCGTCGCCAGCATGTGGATGGTCGTGGTTTTTCCAGAACCGTTGGGACCAAGGAGTCCAAAGAACTGGCCTTCGGGAATGCGCAGCGACAGGCCGTTCACGGCGCAGGACTCTCCGAACTGCTTGACCAGTTCCCGGGCCAGAATCATCCGCGATTCTCAGGCTGCAGGAGTTCTTCCTGGGTCAGTCGTCGCGAGTTGCCGTCGTCCCGGTAGAACAGCAGCGGTCGGACTTCCTCCGCATCAGGCTTGGGCTGCTGCGCCAGGGCAACCTGTTCTTCGATAAGCTGGTGGTGGGCCGATTTACTGCACACTGGATCCGCGTTGGTGGCGTCACCGGTAAGCAGGTAGGCCTGACAGCGACAGCCGCCGAAGTCCCTGGTTTTTTCGTCACAGCTCCTGCAGGGTTCTTTCATCCAGCTGTCGCCGCGGTAGGCATTGAAGCCTGGCGACTGGTTCCAGATCCAGTCCACCTCATGATCACGGACATTGGGAAACTCCAGCCCGGGCAGCATCCTGGCTTCATGGCACGGTAACGCCAGGCCATCCGGCGCGATATTCAGAAAAACAGACCCCCATCCGTTGGTACACCCTTTGGGTCGGTCTGCGTAATAGTCCGGTACCACGAAATAGAGCTTCATGGCATTGCCGAGCCGCTCCCGGAAACGGTTGGTAACTGCTTCCGCCCGCTGCAGCTGTTCCCTGCTGGGCATGAGGTGTTCGCGGTTTTTCAGCGCCCAGGCGTAAAACTGGGTGTTGGCCAGTTCAACATGGTCAGCCCCCATGGCCTCGGCCATTTCCAGGATCTGTTCGATATGATCAATATTCAACCGGTGCAGCACCACGTTGAGTACCATGGGGTAGTCATATTGCTTGATCAGCCTGGCCACTTTCATCTTCAGTTCGAACGTCCTGGTGCTGGACAGGAAATCGTTCATTTCCTTCGTTGAATCCTGGAAGGACAGCTGGATCTGGCCAAGCCCGCCTTCCTTGAAGGCGGCAATGCGTTTTTCGGTGAGCCCGACACCCGAGGTGATAAGGTTGACGTAGTAGCCCATTCTGCTGGATTCGGCGACCAGCTCTTCCACGTCATCCCGCACCAGCGGTTCGCCGCCGGAAATGCCGAGCTGCACCGCACCCAGTTCCCGCGCCTGACGCAAGGCGGTCAGCCATTCCTGCGTGGACAGTTCCGCGCCAAACGTCGACGAGTAATTCAGGGGGTTGTAGCAGAAGACGCAGTGTAACGGGCATTTGTAGGTGATTTCTGCATTGACCCAGAGCGGGCCCGCCGGTGATTTAAACGATTCGGATCCAGCCTTTGTCATGTATCTCCTCCAGAAATTCGACCACATCCTGTCTGAGGTCGGCGTCAGGGAATGCCTGTTCCAGGTCCGCTACGATGTCATTGACGCTGGCATGACCATCGATACGCTTGATAATCTGCCCTGCGCTTTCAGTCAGCTTGATGAGCCCTTCCGGGTAGAGCAACACGAAGGCGTCCTGGGCAGGCTCCCACTGAAACCGGTACTGCCTTGCCAGGCTCAGGGGTTTGTCTTCCGGCAGGCTCACGTCGGCATCCTGGCTATCAGGCCCTGGCGATCTTCGCCCAGTCCATAGGTAACTTGCATGGCATCGAGCATTGTCCACAGCACGTCGAGTTTGAACTGCAGGATCTGCAGCGCTCTTTCCTGTTCGCTGCGGGTCTTAAAGTAGTCAAGGGTAACGCGCAGTCCGTGCTCGACATCCCGGCGCGCCTCGGACAGGCGTTTGCGAAAATACCGGTAACCACCCTCGTCGATCCAGGGATAGTGAGTCGGCCAGCTGTCCAGGCGCTTCTGGTGAATGGTAGGTGCGTACAGTTCGGTAAGCGAAGAACAGACGGCTTCCTGCCACGGTGCGTTCCTGGCGAAATTGACATAGGCGTCGACCGCAAAGCGCACCCCGGGTATCACGCCTTCAAGGGACAGCACCTCGTCCCGGGACAGGCCAACGGCTTCGGCAAGCGCCAGCCATGCCTCGATACCGCCTTCGTCATCGCCGATGCCATCGTGATCGAGTATCCGCTGTACCCATAGACGGCGGTGTTCCCGGTCGGGCATGTTCGACAGGACTGCGCTGTCCTTGATGGGAATCATGACCTGGTAGTAGAAGCGGTTGAGCACCCAGCCCTGGATCTGTTCCCTGGAACACTGACCGGAGTTCATCGCGATATGGAACGGATGGTGTATATGATAACTCCTGTCCTTGCCCCGAAGCCTTGCCTCGAAGTCTTCAACAGACCAGGGTGTCCTGCTTGTGTTCATACTGCATCATCCACCTTGAATCAATCAGACAGTAAAGTCCATGCCGTCATAAGCGACTTCGATATTTTCACTTGTCAGTGTCCCGCGCTCCGCCGAGTCTTCACGGAGGATGGGGTTGGTATTGTTGATATGAATCAGAATCTTCCGGGATGCCTGCAGCGGTCGAAGAACCTCGATCATGCCGCCGGGTCCCGATTGCGGCAGGTGTCCCATGTCCAGTGACATTTTGTCGGCGATGCCGAGCCTGGCCATTTCGTCATTGGTCCAGCAGGTTCCATCCACCAGCAGGCAGTCAGCCTGCTCCATGAACGGCAGGACATGGGACTCGATGGCACCCAGCCCGGGCGCGTAGAACAGCCTGTTTCCGGTCCCGGTGTCTTCAATCTGTATACCCAGGTTGTCCCCGTCATGAGGGTCGTGGCGGTGAGGCGAATAGGGAGGCGCTTTGCTGCTCAACGAAACCGCCGTCAGCCTGAGACCTGGAACGCCTGCAGGTTCGAAACTGTTTCCCGGTTCCGTTGCGATGCGGTTCCAGGATACCCCGCAGAAATGGTCCAGGATATTGAAGATGGGATTGCCCTGGGTCAGGTCCTCGTGGACCATGTCGGTACAGTAGATGTTAAGTGGCGTCCTGCCTTCCCGCAGCATGAACAGTCCGGTGGTGTGATCGATCTGGGCGTCGATGAGGACGATGGACCTGACCGCGGTGTCGCGGATGGTACGGGCCGGCTGCAACTCCGGAAAGCTTTGAAACTGGGTCAGGATATCCGGCGAGGCATTGAACAGCAGCCAGTTGATGTTATCCCCCGACACGGCGATGGATGACTGGGTCCGTCTCTGCGCATCGATTGTGCCTTTTCTGACCCCATCGCAATTGGGGCAATTGCAATTCCACTGTGGAAATCCACCGCCGGCAGCAGAACCCAGCACTCTTACCCGCATGACTTGGTCTTTTTCTGGTTTAAATTCTGAATGACGATAATCTATCGTCGACAATCACTTGCGCAATTTGTACACAGTGACAAGTGACAAATTGAAAAAGTGAAAAAGCGACAAGGAAAGCCCCGGACCGGGGCGTTTCCAGGTACCATCCGGCTTGGATCAGCGGGCGGCGACGTACATGGTAACTTCAAATCCTAAACGCATTTCTGTGTACTTTGGCTTGGTCCACATGGTTCTTATCTCCTGTGTAATTAGCATTAAGCCTGACAGACTCCCGGTTCAGCTGGACCGGAATTGCCTGCCTGGCGCCCTGCCGGTACATTTGCCGCTTCCCGGACTATCCGGCAAGCGTAAATCTGTCTTGGCATGGCAGGATCATTGTGCGCCTGTCCCCGGGTTTTGCCTGCAGGATTATCAGTAAAGCGGCCTAATGATTTTCATTAGAATTAACCGGATTCCCGGTCCGGTACCAGGGCTGGAAAAAGCCCGCCAGGTCCCGGACGCCGCAGCTTCCGGCCACGGCAGCAGCGCCAGCACGGGGGACCCGTGGAGCGACGGCGCACTGCACGCTGTTGTTGCCAGGACTGCATTGAGGGTTTAATTGCACCATGGGACTTTCGATCCGACCTCACTTTCCATCCGACCCCTCGTTCAATCCGGCCACCGGATCTGATCACTCGAACTGACAACCTGACTGACCGCCATGTACCCTGCCATCGAACCCTACTTTTCAAATCAGATCCAGGTGTCTCCTGTTCATTCGCTTTATGTCGAGAGAAGCGGCACCAGGGGAGGATTCCCGGTGCTTTTTCTTCATGGCGGCCCCGGCAGCAGCTGCAATGCCGACCACAGGCGGTACTTCGACCCTGGTTTTTTCGATATCGTGTTATTCGACCAGCGCGGCTGTGGCCGGTCCACACCGCTGGGAGAAGTCGCGGACAACGACACCTGGCAGCTGGTGGAGGATATCGATGCCATCAGGACCAGCCAGGGCCTGGGTGACAGGATCTGCCTGTTCGGCGGATCTTGGGGCAGCACCCTGTCCCTGGCCTACGCCACCCGGTACCCCCAGGCAATCGAAGAGATGATTCTCCGCGGTGTTTTCCTTGGTACCGGGGAAGAAGTGCGCTGGTTCACTGACGGACTGGCCAGGTTTGCTCCCGGGGCCTGGCAGGAATTTGCCGATGGCACGGTTGATGACCTGGTGGAGTACTACTACCGGGAGGTGAATTCACCGGACCGGGCAATCGCCTCCCGGGCGGCCCGTCGCTGGGCCAGCTACGAAGCCCGGACCATGCGCATCGGTGCCAGTGACACCGTGCAGAACAGGGATATCCCGCTGCCCGCCGGGGACCGACTGCTGGCCAGGGTGAGGGTGCAGCTGCATTACCTGAAGAACCGGTGCTTCCTTGATGACAATCAGCTGTTGGAGTCGGCTACGGACATCACCATGCCGGTGACCATCGTCCAGGGCGGCCTGGACTTCATCTGCCCCCCTATTACGGCATTTCGTCTTGGCAAGTTGTTACCGCGGGGCACATTGCGCCTGGTGAACGATGCAGGGCATGATGGCATGTCCGGAAAACTGGCCGCGGCATTGACCGAGGAAGCCAACCGGCTTCGCGACCGATTGAGGAACAGGCATGAGTCTGCGATTTAGGGTCAATCTGGCAATCTCCCTGCTGGGCATTCTGTTCGTCGCCGTGACGGCCTACATACTGATCGATTACAAACGTCAATCGATCAGCGAGGAAATAGATGCCGGAACCCGGGTGACAATTCAACTGTTGGAATCCATCTCGCTGAATCCCGCCACCTTCCAACCGGAGTCGGACCCCATAGTGGGCCTGACCCAGTACCTGCGAAGCGTCGGCCGGGTGCGGGCCAACGAAGTCCGCCTGTATGACGCGGACAATGAACTGATTTACGAATCTCCGCCGTCCGAGTACAAGCGGGGTCGCTACGCCCCTGGCTGGTTTTCCAGGCTGGTGGCACCCGACTCCCAGGAATTCAGGCTGAACCTGGACGTCGCCTCGATACTGGTGACACCTGACTCGTCCCGGTCGGTGCTGGATGCCTGGGATGAACTGAGCAGCTTTGGCGTACTGATACTGGTGTTTTTCGTCCTGCTGAATTTTGCGGTTTTTCGCATGCTGGGGCGGTCCATGAAACCACTGCAGGGCATCCTGGCCGCCATGTCGGACATGGAACAGGGCAGGCTGACCTCTCGCCTGCCCAGCTACAGACTGCCGGAGTTCAATGCCATCAGCCACACCTTTAACCGGATGGCTGCCTCGCTGGAAGACGCGCTGAAACAAAACGCGCGCCTGGCGCTGATCGCCCAGCAGTCCAGCGACGCCATCATGATTCGGGATCTGGACGGCCGGATTTCATTCTGCAACCCGGCCCTTGAACGATTGTTCGGCATCAATGCCCCAGAAATTGTCGGGTCGCCAACCAGCATAATCATTCCCCCGGACTGTGACAGTCGACTTGCCGAAATCCAGGATCGCGTGCTCAACGACCGGCGCACCGAGTTCCTGGAAACACAGATCAGCACCAGGGAGGGCAGACTCGTGGAGGTTGCGGTTTCCATCACACCCCTGATCGAGCCCTCCCGGGAAGAAGTGATCGGTGAGATTTACGCCATTCGGGACATGACCGAACACCGGCAGAGAATGGCCGCCGAAGTGGAACTGGAACAGAGCCGGAAACTGACGCAATTGATACAGGTGAAGCTGGAAGAGGAAAGGAAAAGCATCGCCCGGGAGTTACACGACGAACTGGGACAATGTGTCACTGCAATCAGGACCATCGGCACGGCAATCGCCAACCGGTCTGGCGAGGACCAGCCGGAGAACCGGAAGAACGCCAATACCATTGTCGAGGTTGCCACCCATATCTACGATGTCGTTCACTCCATAATCAGGCAGTTGCGACCAAGCGCCCTGGACCACCTGGGCCTGGCCGATGCGGTGGGCGACGTGGTCGAACAGTTCCGCCGCCAGCATCCGGACCTGACCATAGACCTCGAAATCAGCGGCGAACTGAATCGCTTTGCAGAGCAGTTCAATATTACGGTTTACCGGGTTATCCAGGAGTGCCTGACCAACACGGTAAAGCATGCGGAAGCGTCGCACGTGGTGGTAAGGTTATCGCTTCGCCAACGGCAAAATATGCCCGAGGGACTGGAGATACGCGTGATGGACGATGGCCGCGGACTGGGTCCGGACTTCTCCGAGGGTCGACGGTTCGGCCTGCTTGGTATGAAAGAACGGGTCCAGGCCTTCGGCGGCGAGGTTCAGGTGGACTCGACTCAGGACCGGGGTACGTCGATAGTGGCAATGCTGCCCGTCGCCGGTCACGGCAGGACACACTGACTCGTGTCGTCCCCAGGGAGGTTATATGGCTGAGCCCGGTATCAAGGTCATGCTGGTGGACGATCACACCGTGGTGCGCATGGGCTTTCGCCTGCTGCTGGAAGGCGCCCGGGATATCGAGGTGGTCGGCGAAGCCGAAAGCGGCGAGGATGCCGTCCGGCAATTTCAGGAACTGGCTCCGGACGTCATGCTGATGGATATTTCCATGCCGGGCATCGGTGGCCTGGAGGCTATCGAGAGGGTGCTCGCCAAGGAGCCGGAGCAGAAAATACTCGTGCTTTCGGCGCACGAAGACGTGATGCATGCCAAGCGGGTTCTCAAGGCGGGAGCAACCGGGTACCTGACCAAGCGCAGCGCAGCCGATGTGCTGCTTGAAGCTGTCCGGACGGTATCCACGGGCAAGGTCTACGTGGAACCGGGGATCGCCCAGGAGCTTGCCGCGGAGCGGGTTTCCGGATCGAAAAGTCCGGTTGACGCCCTGAGCGAAAAGGAATTCAAGGTGTTTCTCGCCCTGGCCAGGGGACAATCCGTGCAGAAGATTGCCGAAGTGATGTCACTCAGTCCCCGCACGGTGGGCACGCACCTGTACAACATCAAGCAGAAACTGAATGCCTCCAACAGTGCCGAGCTGGCGATTATTGCCATGAGATCCGGTTTGATTGATCTGTGACCGCACACCAGACAACTGTATTTATCCCTGAATGCAATCGAAAACAGGTTGCTGGCATTCCTCCGCGAAGGTAATGACAGATTCCAGAACGAACCTCTGATAAATCATTGAAGCCAGAGGTTTTCCCTGATTAATCACCGGTTCGTTAACGTTTTCTTAACGGTTTCTTAACGTTGGTTAAGCCCCACGGCGCCACGTCATCAGTACAATAGCATCTCTTTGATTGTCCCCTGACGGTTATGTTTACCGGGTCTACAGGTACTGGCGAATAAAAGGATTTTCCGATTATGAAGCATTCACGAATTCTGTTGCTGGCAATCACCACAGGTCTCACTGCCACGGGCGCGCTCCGGGCGCAGCAGATCGAGGAGATTGTGGTGGCAGGCAATCCCATCGGTGAGCTGGGGCTGGACCAGATATCCAATGCCGGGTCCCGACTGGGCCTGTCGCTGATGGAAACCCCCGCCTCGGTAGAGGTCATCAGCAGCGAAGTGATGCGGGCCCGCGGCTACCAGAAACTGTCCGATGCCGTACAGAGCCTGCCGGGAGTGGTGTCCGGAGAATCCCCGGCAGCACCCTCCATGTTTTCCATGCGTGGTTTTACCCGCTCCCAGATCACCATCCTGCGGGACGGCCTCTGGGTTGGTCCCGCCAACATGGTTATGCGCCCACAGAATACCTTTAACCTGGATCGGGTGGAGGTCTTGCGAGGACCGTCTTCGGTATTGAACGGCCAGGGCGCGGTGGGCGGTGCCGTCAATGCCGTGAACAAGAGTGCCGACCATTCCCAGCCACAGGCCGTCGATGCCATGGCGTCTTACGGTCGCTTCGACACTTACCAGGCAGGCCTGGGGGCCGGAGGTGCCCTGAGCGATTCCCTGTGGTACCGGGCGGACATCAGCCAGTTCGGTTCAGAAGGTTACGTGGATCGAATGGACCCCAGGTCAACCAACCTGACCGGCAGCCTGCACTGGCAGGCCAGCGAGGAATTGGCCATCAGGGTGGCGGCCGACTTCCTTGACGATGACCTGGCCGATTACTGGGGAACGCCGCTGGTGCCGACTTCCTCGGCCCGCTCTCCCATGACCGATGTCATTTCCACCACCACCGGTGAAACCGTCGATGCCAGGATGCGATTCAACAACTATAACGTAAGCGACAGCCGGGCCGAGTCAGACCAGCTGTTTCTGCGAGCGGACCTGATCTGGAATCCCGCCAGCAACCTGGAGGTTCGCAACACACTGTATCAATTCGATGCCGACCGGGAGTGGCTGAATGCCGAAGGTTACGTGTATTGCACCCAGGTGGTGGATGTCTGTACGCGGACCGATGTCATCCAGCGCTATTACGGCTACTTCTTCGTCTTTCACGACCAGGATCTGATGGGCAATCGGTTTACCGCCCAATATGATCACCAGGTCGGCGGCATGGAAAACCGGGTCCTGGCCGGTTTCGAAATAACCGACCTGGATTTCGTTCGCAGCAGGGGATTCCGGCGCAGTGTGCCGCTGCAGCCCGGCGATGCTGTCGATCCCTTCAGTCCCGTTCCCGGGGTGTACGGGCCGGAAGAACTGCGCGGCATCAGTCCGACAGATATCGAGACCCGTGCCGTTTTCGCAGAAAACGCGCTCACCATCAGCGAACATATCTCCCTGGTTGGCGCACTGCGCTACGAGGAACTGGACCTGAACCGACTCAATTTCAACGCCGCCGGTGCCCTTGAGGCATCCAGTTTCGACCGGGAATTTAACTGGTGGAGCTGGCGCCTTGGCGGCGTGTACAGCTTCACCGACAACCTGGTTGCCTACGCCCAGTACAGCGACGCCAAGGATCCGGTCAATGCTAATATTTTCCTGGTAAGCGCCGGTGAGAACCTTGATCTGACCGACGCGGAACAGTGGGAAATCGGCCTGAAAACAGTATTCATGGATGGTCGCTCCGAAGCCACCCTGGCCTGGTTCGATATTGACCGGGATGACGTACTGGAGCAGGTCGGCGTCGACAGCGCCACCAACGTCGGCGGTCGCAGTGCCCGGGGACTGGAGATCGCCAGTACCCTGCGTGCCACCGATCAGTGGCGCCTGGGTGCCAATGCCGCCTGGACCGATGCACAATTCGATTCCTCGGTGAACTTCATCACCTTCGCCGGCAATACGCCACCCAACGTTGCGCAAGTGACTGCCAACCTGTGGACCAGTTACAGCCAGGTGGCAGGACTGCCCCTGGACCTGGGAGGCTCCATCCGTTACGTAGACGACCGGTTCGGCGACAACGCCAACACGGTAACCCTGCACGATTACCTGATCACGGACCTGTACGCCAGCTGGTCGCTGCAGAATTACCGCATCACGGCCCGGTTATATAACGCCACCGATGAAGACTATTCCCCCTGGTCGGACATATTCTACATGCAACAGAATGATCCGGGGTTCCTGTATGCCAACCAGGTTCTGCTGGGTGCTCCCCGTGCATGGGAAATCAGCCTGGACATGGCATTCTAGGGAAGTGGTTATAGAGTCAATGATCAGGACAGCAAGATGACGCGATTACTGGTAACCGTGCACCGGTGGCTGGGGATCGTGTTGTGCCTGTTTTTCGCCATGTGGTTTGCCAGTGGCATGGTGATGATGTATGTACCCTTCCCGTCTCTGCCCGATCAGGATCGTTTAGCCTACCTCGACACTATTGCTACCTCAGGGATCCGCATCGATCCGGGCACTGCGGTTTCCCGTTGTCCGGCAGGAAGATTATCGGGACTGCGACTGATCAGCATTGCCGGTCGCCCGGCCTATATCTGCCATGTCGAATCAATGGCCGTTTCGGCGGTTTTCGCGGACGACGGTTCAGCCGTGCCCGTTCCGTCGATTTCCGCTGGCAGGAACCGGGGGCCGTTCGATTATGATCAATGGGTGGTGCATCAGCGCTTCGATCCCTACCGGCCGTTTTTCCGCCAGGACCTGAATGACGCCGCAGGAACGCAGCTGTACCTTTCCAGCCGGACTGGCGAGATAGTGCAGCAGACCACAGCACGACAACGGGCCTGGAACTACTTCGGCGCGGTTGTTCACTGGATTTATCCTACCGTGCTGCGCAAGGACTGGGCACTCTGGGACAGAACCGTGTGGTGGCTGTCCCTGGCGGGCATTGCCGGCGTGCTGATCGGCCTGTACCTTGGCTGCTCGGCGTTTCTGCGCGTTCGCCGAGTCAGGCGTGCAGGGCTAAGTCCGTATCGGGGCTGGCTGCGCTGGCACCACGTCCTGGGACTGGTTACGGGACTGGTAGTGTTCACCTGGATTTTCAGCGGCTGGCTGTCCATGGACCACGGGCGACTGTTTTCCATGCCGGACCCGACAGCTGAACAGGTTGCCAACTTCAGAGGCAGGTCCCTCAGGGAAATCGCCGGGCAGACATCCAGGGCGGAACTGACAACCTTCACCCCCGTAAAGGAAATCAGTTTTCATGCCGTGGCCGGTAACACACTCATCCTCGGCAGAACCGGCTCCGGCGACCCGCTGACGAGGACAATCACCCGGTCAGAACTCGTTGCCGCCACCGAGCGGGCGTGGCCAGGCACTGCAATAACGGACATTTCCACTGTTCCTGAAGACGACACCTATACCAGTCTGCGCGAAGGCAGCCTGCCTTTGGGAACCTATCGCATCGAACTTGACGATAACAGTGACACCTGGGTCCATATCAATTCAGAAAATGGTGAAATCATTTCTGTCATGGACCGTAGCAGACGGACATACAGATGGCTGTACAACGGGCTGCACAGCCTGGATTTCCCTGCTCTGGTGGAAAACCGCCCACTCTGGATACTCACCATGACACTGTTGTTGTCGGGTGGCCTGGCTTTCTCTATTACCGGGATAGTACTCGCTTTCAATCACTTGCGACGATTACGGATAACCAGGCAGTACAAGGCAAGCTGACCAGTGTCATCGCCAAGGGGGTTTTGCGGTGATGTCACTCAGCCCCCGCACGGGGGGCACGCACCTGTACAACATCAAGCAGAAACTGAATGTTGGCGCTGTTCATGCAGGCAGTGATTCAGATTTTCCGCAATCAAGCCATCACCGTCCACGAACTGTTGAAACCACAATTCCACGCACAGGCAGCGAAACACCTGCCAGGATCGCTTTCCCGTCGCCTCGAATTCGGCGATCAGCTCAAGCAGGCCAGGTTCATTGAAAAGTTGCCTGTCCCGGAGCCTGGTTGACAGCAGCAGTGGCTTGATTTCCCGGTGAAAGTGACTTTGCAGCCACGTTTCCAGCGGGGTGGCAAAACCAACCTTTTTGCGGCGGGCCAGTATAGGTTCCGGCAGTTCATTGTTGAACACCTCACGCAGTACTACCTTGGATTTACTGCCACTGATCTTGTCCAGATAGCCAAGCCCGAACACGAATTCCACCAGGCGATGATCCAGGAACGGAAGCCGCGATTCGGAGCCATGGGCCATGCTGATGGCGTCACCGAAATGCAGCAGGTGAGGCAATACCAGTCGGGAATGGTCACTGTACAGCGCCTGGGTCAGCGAATCGTCAAACAAGGTATCGTCCACGGTGTCATCCCGAGAACCGTCGCTGGACAAGGCCAGTAAGTTCCCGGAAAGAAGTTCAATACCCGGTTTCTGCCCGGGTCGCATTCTATTCCGCAGCGTTTCCAGCACCACGCTTCGATTGTCCGATGTGACACTGGCGCTGACCACACGGAGAACCCTGCTCAACCAGTCGTTCCATCCTCCCTGCCTGATTTCACTGCGCAGGTAGGCAAAAAAATACCTGTCCGGGTAGCCACCGAGAAATTCATCGGCCCCCTGTCCTTCCAGCAGAATAGTGGCATGACGTGAGGCTTCCTCGATGAGAAACCACCTGGCCAGCATTTGCCCCTTGGTTACCGGGGAATCCATATGCCAGGTCACTTTTTGTAAATCCGTGAGGAACGATTCCGCCCTGTAATCGACAAAGTCGAGGCGAATGCCGGCATGCCTGGCGGCTATGCTGGCGAAATGGCTTTCATCATCCTGAAATCCGCTGAACCGGGCAGTGAATGCCCGCAGTTCTCCGGGTGCCCTGCGCGAACCCACCGCAGCCACCGTCGAGGAATCCAGTCCGCCGCTGAGCAACAGGGCGGCGGGCACATCACCACGCAGTCTCAAGTCCACTGCGCTGCTGAACAATTCCTGGAAGGTTGCTGCGGGATTGGCGTAATCATAGGTTTCGGACTGATCGTCATAACGCCAGTAGCGGTCAAGGGAGTCACCGTCCCGGGTCAGCACCAGGTTGTGGGCCGCCGGTAACTGCCCGATTCGGGCAAAGGGCGTGTGTCGTCCTTCCTGGGGTGTCCAGGTGTCAAGAAGGTGGCGAATACGACTGAAATTCGGCTCTCTCGCGCCGGTCTCGATGGCCGCGATGGCCTTGGCTTCCGACGCAAAATAAAACGTGTCGCCGATGCGGGCCGTGTACAGCGGTTTAATTCCAAAGCGATCGCGGGAACACACCAGGCGGCGACGCTGTCGGTCCCACAGAACGTAGGCCCACATGCCATTGAAATGCGTCGCGCAGGCTGGTCCCCATTCTTCGTATGCCCGTAACAGGACCTCGGTGTCGGTAAGCGTCTGGAAGTCGTGACCCCGCGCCTGCAACTGATCACGCAGTTCCACATAGTTGTGAATCGCACCATTGAAGACTACGGAGATACTTCCCGATGTATTGCACAGGGGCTGCCGGCCGGCACTGCTCAAATCGGTAATGGCCAGGCGTCGACTGGCCAGGAATAGGTCGGGAGCAAAATCGGGCTCTTCTGCCTGGGTGAGGCAGTGCCTGCCCGACATGGAGTTGGCAAACAAATACCCGTGGTCGTCCGGACCCCGATGCGCCAGCAGCCGGGACATTCGGATTAGACGATCACAGTCTCCGTCCCGCGGTCCGTTCAGTCGCCAGAATCCGGCTATCCCACACATGACAGCACTTCGGCCCCCCGGGGTAACATCCTGTTTGACTCCTGAAAGGCCGAATTTTAAACTGCTACCGCAATTGTGCGCCGTCCGGTCAGACACGACGGGACAATGGACTCGGTTGTCCCTGCATTACGGGACAGGCACATTTAACACCAGCCGATTGACTCCCGCCAGACCACGGCTTCGGGAATACCCCGTCTACCTACTGGTCACGAACCCGGACAGTAATAAACTGATCGGTATATAGACCGCCGTCATCAGCCCGCCCCCGGAGCACGTAGGTACCGGGTTCCTGAAAGGTCACCCGCGTCTGCCAGCGACCGTCTTCCGGTAATTCCGACGGCTTGCGCAGCTCCGGCGGTATCCAGAACGGTGCCCACGGGGAATTGGCAAACTGGCGGGTATCCTCCCAGGTCTTGATCTGCGGAGGATCGAACTTGACGTGATCGCCCGGTCCCCGGTAAACCGACCAGGAGAAATGTAATCCCACGGCCTTGGCCACGGTGCTGCCACGGGTCTGTGTCAGGGCCCGCTGCAGCAGTTCCTGCGGTGTCGCGTCAGGTTCCGGTGCCGTGGCATTGCGGAATCCTTCCGGCGGTGGCTGCCCGTCGTCCGTGACCATTGCCACCAGCGCCAACGGTTCGCCGGCGCGCACACTGCGCATGCGCTCCGGCCCTTCCAGTTCAACGGCCGGGGGTATGTTGGCCCGTATTTCCGGACTGCTGGTTCCGGCGCCCAGTGCACCGGTCTCCGACATGATGACCACGTTATCCACGTAGTAATCCTGCCGCAGCGTGGCATGGGCACTGAAGGTCTGGCCGTTGGCCTCCACACTCCAGATCAGTTCGTCGTCATCGGCGAAGCCTTCCGGTACCGGGACTTCGAAGACGAAGCGGTTGCGACGTGGCTGGAAATAAGTCGGCTGCCCCTGGTCCGGTGGACCCGGAGAAAAGAAATTGGCATTGCCGATGGGAATATGCAGCGACTGCTCCCAGTTGTCGTTCATGTAGCCGAAGAGAAAACTGCGGGAGCCGTCGTCGCGTTCCGTCCAGCCTTCATAGGCGGGAAACAGCGGCTGGCCTGTCGAATAGGCCAGTCGCTGTGCGCTGGCCGAAGTGGGCAAAACCAGGACTGCTACCAACATCAGGCCGGCAAAGACAGTGGTTGCCGACCACGGTAAATGCGTACTCCTGATCATTCCTGACCTCCCGACGCCAGGCTGTCGGCCGGTCCGGAAGTCGGAGCGCCATCTGCGGCCCCGGCGACGTCCCCCTCGTCCATGGCTTTGTCCGTGCTATCGAAGCGGGGAATATCCGCCAGGCACAGGGGACAGCCAATAACATGATCGTTGACGTCCAGGTTCAGGGCTTCCCGCCGCTGCGCCATTTCATCGACAAATTCCTCGTCGCTGAGCCGCAGCATGATGCCGAGATCGATGAACATGTTGGTAACCGAGCGATTACCCGACCCCTGCCAGTTACGCGGATCCGGAATATTGAAATTACTCTCGGTATTGTTCATGAAACCGGTGATGTGCACGATAGTGCCCTTGGGCAGCAACGGTTCGTAGTTTTCCGCAAACGTGTAGGTACGCACCCAGTTGTGGTCGTAGCCCACGCAGCTGAGGGTTTCAATCTGGCGGTCCCAGATAGCCTCCAGGCACATGCGGTCACCCGGCGCGTGCAGGTGCGGCTCGAACGCGATAATTTTCACGTGATCCTGCAATACCCGGTAGGCATGCAGTTCCTGGTCGTCGGCGTTGGGCTCGATGGAGATATTCAGGCCGTCGCCAAGACTGACCCCGGCCTCTTCGTATTTCGGTTCGTAATCCGGGGGAAAGAATTCAAAGGCGAATTCCAGGTGACCGGTGGTGTCTATCCCGGTGGAGTGCAGGTGAGCGGATTCTGACCGGATTTCCGAACCGGCCTTCAGCAGGCGACCCGATTCCGGGCTGAACAGATCAGGGTTCCGGCCCACTTCGTGTACCGGCCAGCCCACGGCCTCCTCGCGATCCTCACCCGGTACCTGGGTGCGGTAGATCAGGTGATGGACTATCCAGCGGCCACCGACGGTCTGCCGACCGGTGCCTTCCGTTGGCACATCGTTGACCTCGCGTATCTCCACTGACCTGACATAGCGGTCCTCTTCCAGCGGGATGGGAATGGGGTCGATTTCCCCCCACCAGTCCGGCGCCCCGCCGGCCATGAAAATATCCTCTGACCTGACCACCAGGTCAGGTTCGATGGTCCAGCCTTCCTGGGAGTAATCCTGGATTTCGGGCATCATGGACGGGTCCCCCTGGGGTGTCCCGTTGTTTACCCAGGCCTGGATCATGGCCAGTTCCTCATCACTGAGGGAGGGATCCTGCTTGTACTGCTGAATGCCGATGTCCTTTTCCACGTACCAGGGCGGCATAGCACCCATCCGGTCCCGGATGGCGGTTTTGTACATGATCAACGGCGCCCACTGCCGGGTTTCCTCGTACGTGGTCAGTGGCATGGGACCCGCGCCGCCCGGGCGGTGGCAACGGATACAGCTGCGCTGCAGAATCGGTGCGATATCTTCGGTAAAGGTCACCGCGCCGGGATCGATGCCGAAATCCTCGGCGGCAAACAGGTGCAGTTCCGGCCCGCCAGGGGCAGACGTGGATTGCGCCAGCAGCGGCGGTGCCGCCAACAGTATTCCCACAATGGCAAGCCCGTTGATCACCGCGGAACGGGACGGACTTTGTACCCTTCGGTCGCGTGTAAACATAACGTGGTCCTCTTCGTGGTCCTATTTATTTTAGTTCTATTTATTTTAGTTCTATTTAATTTAGTTCTATTCGTCGTGGTCCTGTTCGTCGTGTCGTCGTGGTCCTGTTCGTCGTGTCGTCGTGGTCCTGTTCGAAGTGGACCATTTCGAAGTGGACCATTTCGAAGTGGACCATTTCGAAGTGGACC
>Ga0070726_10000660_pt1 | contig 39932 bp, 36 predicted proteins | sample tdAd471_FD_67275 | JGI IMG/M metagenome (GOLD analysis project Ga0070726, IMG submission 67275) | Marine sediment microbial communities from the Atlantic coast under amendment with organic carbon and nitrate - tdAd47.1 | ecosystem: Environmental > Aquatic > Marine > Coastal > Sediment | place...
ACACGTTTCGGAATTTCTTACACAGGCGCCCGTCGTCTCGGAACCGTCCAAGCGCGGTTCTCGTCCAATAGAACAGGGAGAAAACTGCATGTTTGGCGGTCTGGCCGTCAACTTGCTTACACGATGACGAAAGTCTGCAACAGGAGGGCGCTCGATGAAGAAGTGGATTTGGTTTCTACCATTGGCTCTGGCGGCGGGCGCGGCCGCGCGGGAGCCGATTCGCTATGAGTTGTCCCCGTTGCCTGACGACCGCGAGCAAGTCGATTGTTCATTCGCCCCGGACCAGTTAGAGCTACTGGAAAAACTGAACCGCTGCGACCGAGAGAGGCTTTACGAGCAAGATCGAGTCGTGACCCCCAGCGAGTGGTTGGAGAATGAAAACCACTACGCCCCCCTGCCGGAACGCCTCGACTGGGCACGTGAGCTTCCGCAGGTGATCTTGGTCCATCAGCCCCTGCAAGCCTTCGCCGCCTATGAGAGCGGCCGATTGGTGCGCTGGGGGCCTGTCTCCACCGGCGCCGAGAAATCTCCGACGCCCGCTGGGTTGTTCAACCTGAATTGGAAGTCGAAAGGGCATCGAAGCTCGGTCAACAGGGCCTGGTATCTGCCCTGGTACTTCAACTTTTCCAACGAAACGGGACACTCCTTCCATCAGTACGCCTTGCCCGGCGGACCCGCCAGTCACGGTTGCGTACGCCTGCTCGAGCGGGACGCGGTTTGGCTCTATGAATGGGGCCGGACCTGGTCTCTGGATGAACGCGGGTGGCAGGTGAGAGAGCACGGAACGCCGGTGTTCATTGTGGGAGAGTATGCCCACGAGGAGACTCCGCCCTGGAAAGAGCCCTCGCTGGTGGAATCCGGGTTTGAACTCTCCCGCGAGGGCGCGTGGTTGGCACGCAAGGCTCTAGAGTTGGCTGACGGCCAATGGAGCGTGCTGACGCCGCCCGACGCCGCGGAAGAGAGCGGCGACCTAGAATGAGGGCATGATCGCCCGACAGATCGCTCTGTTGCTGCTGGGACTGATCGCGGCGACCGCGACTCTCAGCGCGCAGGCGGAATTCCGCGTCTACACCGAGCACCCGCGTCTGTTCCTCGAACCGGCTCGGCTGAAGCGGCTGGTACGCGGCGTGGAGCGGGAGACCCCTCGCTGGTTGCGTCTGGCGGACTTACTGGCGGCGGAGGCGCCGATGCCCGAGGCGGCCGTGGCGCAGGCCTTGGCTTTTCGCGTGGCGCAGGACGAGCAGCGCGGACGGCGAGCCGTGGAGCAGATGCTCTTGCGGGCGCAAGCCGGCACGCTGGGCGAACCGGGCGTCTTAAGACAGGCGGCTTTGGTCTTCGACTGGTGCTACGACCTGCTGAACGACGAGGAGCGCGCGACACTGGCCGCGGCGATGGGCGCGCAGGCGGAGTTGCAAGCGCAGCTGGCGGGGACGGAGTTGGGACGCGTGCGCGACGCGCTGCTGGCCTCCGTCGCGTTGGCTGGAGACTGGGAGGGGGCCGAGCCGGCGATCGGCTCGTTCCTTCAAAAGCAGTGGAAGGAAGATCTCGTGCCGCTGCTTGCCGCGGGCGAACTAACTGACCACGGCGAAGATCTGATCGCTCTGTTGGAGATCTCGCACGCGGTGCGCCGGAACCTGGAGCGAGACCTGTGGCAGGACGTGCCGCTGGTTTTCCGATCGTTGCCGGACGTGAGAATCCTCCAGTACACCGATCAAACCATGGAGACCGACGAGGGCCGCGTGCGGCTGCGCGTGCTCCCGGAGACGGACGCCCCGGAACGGGAAGCGATGCTCGGTCGGATCGCCGAGATGATGCTGGTCGCCTACGACTCGAACGCACGACCGTTCCAGTTCCTGCAGGGGTGGCTGCGGAACGACTCCTTGACGCTCACCGGGTTGACGGGCGCGCTGTACGAGTTCTTGTGGATCAATCCCTACCTGCCGGGACTGAGTCCGTCGTCGGGATTGCTCGTCGGGCACGACCCAGTGCGCGGGCGAATCTTTGCGCGTCAGGGTTGGGAAGAGGGCGACTTGTGGCTTGGCTACTGGGACGAGCGCCTGCGGCTCAATGCAGGCGGCGAACAAATGGAGGTCAGCGCGGCGGACAAGCAAGCGCCGCTGCTGTTTCCCGGCGTGACGGTCGTGCTCCCGCAGATGAACACGAAGATGGACGTGGAGATACGCGAGTCGGAGGCGGCGGTCTTTCCGACGGTCTACATGATCGGATTGAAGGAGGGACGCGGCTACAATTTGCGGGTTCAGAAGGGCGACTGGAAGTTGGTGACGGCGGAACGCGGCGGCATCTTGAGGATCCGCAACACCGCGGAGAAGGGCTCGACGCAAGTGGATTTTTCAAAGAAGGTGCGGGTCCAGATCCGGCCGACGCTGGAGCCGCCGCCGGGACGCGGGAAGCCGTCGCTGCTGTAGGCGCGAAGTCTAGCGGCGGTGCTTGAGGATCAGGTCCTCGGTGACTTCCGTGCCGAAGCCCGGCTTCTCGCTCGGGTAGTAATAGCCCTTCTCGAAGCGGGCGCTCATGGCGAGCATGAGGTCGCTGGCGGAGTCGCCGGTGCCGAAGCTCTCCGCCATCGGGCAGTTGGTGGACGAGAGCACGAGCGGCAGTCCGTAGAGGCTGCCGCCGCGGTGGGGGATGAAGGTCAGGCCGCGCGCTTGAGACATCGCGGCGACCTTCCTGCAGGACGTGACGCCGCCGCACCAAGTTACGTCGGGTTGGACCACCTCGACGGCGTTGTGGTGGAAGAGCATCCCGAACCCGTACTGCGTGTACTCGTGCTCACCGGAGGCGATCCGCGTTCCTTCCACTTCGCGAACGAGCTCCGCGTAGCCCAACACGTTGTCCGGAGAAAGCGGCTCCTCGATGAAATAGAGGTCCACGTCTTCAAGCCGACGGGCCATGCGCTTGGAATAGGGGACGTCGTTCCAGCGTAGGCCACAGTCGATCATTAGACGGCGGTTGGGGCCAATCGCCTTGCGTGCTTCGCGCAGGATCTTGTGGGTGCGCTCAGCACCGGCTTCGCCTTCATGGACGCCGTCGCGAATGGCGATCTTCAGATTCTGGACCTCGAGGTCCAGCGCAACCTGCGGGTCGGGGTTGGTCATGTAGACCTCGGCCTTCTCTTTCGTTCGCCCACCCAGCAGTCGATAGACGGGCTGCTCCATGAGTTTTCCGGCGGCGTCCCAGAGGGCGTTGTCGACGCCCGAAAGCGCCATGACGAAAACGCCCCGGCGGCCGTACATCTGGCCGGAGCTGTACATCTGATCCCACAGACGTTCTACATCGAGGGGGTTCATTCCGACGAGCAGGTTGCGCAGGTGACCTTCGACGATCTGCGCACCGGCGGCGCCGCCTCCACCCATGCCGTAGCCGACCACGCCCTGGTCTGTCTTGACGACCACCATCAGCGCCGAGGCGAGCTGCGCGTAAGGACCGGAGTAGCGCCAACGCTGCACGTCGTCCGGACCGTCGAACTTGGGCAGCTTGCCTTGCGTGGTGCGCCCCCAGATATCAACCGGGTAAGCGTCCACCGACGTGATGCGAGCCGTCGGGGCGCCGTGCGCAAGCGGGGCGAGCACAGGAGCGGCGGCGGCTTGGAGGAATCGGCGGCGGCTGGATTGCATAGCGGGATGAGGATAGCAATTCGGCTTTGACACGGAGGCCTAAGATTGGAGTTGAGATGAAGTCACGTTGCTTGCTCGGCGCTGCTCTCCTCGGATGCTCCCTACTGGCCTCGTGCTCGAACGGGTCAACAACGATTGACACCACCGTGGCAGAACCCCTGCTGCTCAAGAAGAACGGCGGCTGGTGCTGGTACCAAGACGAGCGAGCGATCGTCGTTGACGGGCAGCTCATCTTCGGTACCGTCGCCGGCACGACCCGGGATGGAACCGACCGGGGCGACGTGCAAGCGACGGCCTACGACCTCCACAGCGGTGCGCTAGAGACATTCACGCTTGCAGCGAGGTTCCAAAGCGACGACCACGACGTTCCGGCGCTGTTGGAACTAATCGACGGCCGCATCCTCGCCGTCTTCATGACCCACGGCGGCAACCAAACGGAAGCGGATCGGGAGGCGATGTACTGGCGCGTCACCGAGGGCCCCGGCGACGTCGCCGCCTGGAGCGAGACGCGAAAGGCCAACGTCGGCGGCTCCATCAGCTACGCGAATCTCTTCCGCCTGTCGGCTGAAGACGGGCGGATCTACAACTTCCATCGCAACGGGCGGGGGGACGAGGGCGGCAACAATCCGCACTATATGGTTTCGGACGATGCGGGCGAGACCTTCCAGTACGGCGGACGCATGCTCTACTGGCCGACGCCTTCAGGCGACCCGAAACATACCGGCATCGACGGCGGAAGGCCGTACGTGAAGTACGCATCGAACGACGAGGACACGATCCACTTCGTCACGACCGAAGACCATCCGCGCGCTTACGACAACAGCATCTATCACGGCTTCATCCGCGACGGCCGAATCCACGCGAGCGACGGTACGGAGATCGGGCCGCTGGTCGGCGAGGACGACGATGCGCCCTCGCCGGCAGACTTGACGCCGGTGTTCACCGGCGACGCGGAGCACGTCGCCTGGACGATCGACCTCCACCTGGACGACGAGGGGCGCCCCTACACCGTGTTCTCCGTCCAGCGCGACGGCGCGCCGGAACGCGGCAATCGAGGGGCGACGGACGGCGGCCAGGACCTGCGCTACTACTACGCGCGATGGAACGGCGAGCGCTGGAACGTCCACGAGGCGGCCCATGCCGGGACCCGGCTCTACCAGGGCGAGGACGACTACGCCGGGCTGGCCGCGCTCGACCCGCAAGACCCAGACGTGCTGTACATCTCGACCGACGCCGACCCAACGACCGGAGCGCCGCTGATCAGCGCGGCAGACGGCGAAAGACACTACGAGATCTTTCGAGGGACGACTGTCGACCGAGGCGCGACGTGGACCTGGGAACCCTTAACCGCCGACTCGACGGCCGACAACTTACGGCCAATCGTTCCTCGACGGGAGTCGAAGGAAACGCTACTGTTATGGCTCTGTGGGAAATACCACAGCTACACCGACTACGACCTCGACGTGGTTGGACTGCGCTTCTAGCGCCGTCGACAGTCCGAGAAACGCAGCAAGAGCGGTCTGCGTCTAGGACGGTCATGTCGCGCTGCGCCATCTCGATCTGGGTGTTGTGCTTTGGCGCCGTTCTGCTCGGCCAAGAGCCGGAGTTCGATTTCTATCCGGAGAATCGAGATGTCCTTATTCCCAATATTCGGGCTGCCAATCCATCGGCAACCAACGACCAGCTTCTGAAGGAGTACGCCGACGCACTCGCGGCCGACGGGATCGGGTCAAAGGAGATCGGTCGTCGTCTAGGGTTGATCCGCGACAATCGTGCGGGGCTTGAGGTCGACTACTGGAACCGCGTCTACACATCGGAGGAATCGCACTTCAACCGGGCTCCGAATGCGTTCCTGATGGAGGTAGTGCAGGACCTTGACACAGGCGTCGCTCTCGACTATTCGATGGGCGAGGGCCGCAACTCGATCTACCTGGCGCAACTCGGGTGGGAGGTCTGGGGCTTCGACCCTGCCGATGCGGCCGTAGCGCTGGCGGGAAAACGGGCGCGCGAGTTGGGCCTGACGCTCCATGTGTCCGCCGTACGTGACGACGAGTTCGAGTTCGGCCGCGAGCGGTTCGACCTGATCGTCTTTAGTTGGGCGATGCCTTTGTCGCCAGTCGAAACAGTGCTCGCGTCCCTGAAGCCGGGCGGCGCCGTGGTGATGGAAGCCGCTGCGGACTACGTCGGCCGGAACGGGATGCTGAAGAAGTTCGATGCGCTACGAATCGTCCGCTACGAGGTTGTGCGGGATCGAGCCGACTGGTATGGCCGCAGGGAGACCGAGATCGTCCGCCTGGTTGCGACGAAACCGTAGCCGATGATCCGCTCTTGGGCTGAGCGTGGAGCGTGCCTCAGCCACCGCTACGGGGAATCTGCACACGGGCAGCATGCAGTCGCTTCGACTCCACGTTTCGAGAATCGTACCGTCCCTGTAGTAGCCTGGACGATCACGAGGAGAACGGTTGTGGACCCTAGTTGCGCGAAGAATCGGTTGACCGCCGAGGAGCGGGATTTCTTCCAGAAGAACGGCTATTTGGTCATAGAGAACGCACTCGATCCCGAAACCAATCAGCGGTTGATCGAGGTTCTCGATCGGGTGGACGCGAGGGAGCGGACGCCGGAGTTGGCCGGGAAGTTGATGTCGAAGAACAACGTCATCCAAGAGGATCAGGCGTTGGCGGATCTAGTCGATTGGCCGACTACGTTCCCGAAGGTGTGGGGCATCTTGGGGTGGAACATCTACCTCTACCATTCGCACCTCGACGTGACGCCGCCGGAGAACGTGGCGGCGCAGAACTGGTCGGTCGCTTGGCACCAAGACAGTATGCGCGTGAACGACGAGATCGAGAGTGATCCGCGCCCCCGGCTGTCGCTGAAGATCGGTTTCTATCTGAGCGATGTGCGCTCCCCGGACTCCGGGAACACTCTGGTCGTTCCCGGTTCGCATCTGCAGAACCAGATCGACGTTCCACAGGACGGCCATTCAAACCCGGAAGGGGCCGAACCGTTGTGCGTCCCCCCGGGGTCAGCCGTCATCATCGACCGACGCATCTGGCACTCGCGCAGCGCCAACACCTCCGACCGGACCCGGAAAGTGATCTGGTACGGATACAGCTATCGTTGGCTCAAACCGAAAGACGCGATGACTGTCGAGCATCTCTACGCCGGGATGGATCCGGTCCGGCGGCAGGTCTTGGGCGACGGGCTTTCGGCCAACGGGGTCTATGACCCGAGGCCGGGCGACGTGCCGTTGCGCGCCTGGCTGGAAGAACATGATCCGGAAGCGGCGGGCGGCTCGCCGCACGGCAAATCGCAATCGCGCCCCCCGGGGATGGAGCGCGGGAAGAACACGGGGCGGTACTAGTATTGATCCCGATATTGATCCCGGTGTGGGTATTCCGAGCCTGGCTCGCGTTCGTGGTTTTTTCACAAACCGGGCTAGCCGGAAGGCTGGCGGACGGCGTCGCGCTGTGGCTGTTTGGGCCGCAGCCGGAAGGTCCCGAGGAGGTGTTGCGCTACCTGATGCAGAAGGGCTATCACGTCGGGCTCTTCTTCGTGCTGGGGTTCTTAGCAAGGTCGACGGCGGCCCGATCCATGCTGGAGATGGTGCTGTGGACTGTCGTATTCAGCGCCGCCAGCGAGGCGCTGCAATTCCTAGCTCCCTCGCGCAGCCCGCAGTGGAGCGATGCGTTGTTGAACGTCGCGGCGGCTCTGATTGGTTGGCGGCTGGCGGTACGGTTTCAGGCGCGGGCGTAGGCGGCGGCAACGGCCAAGCGCGGGAGGGGAGCAGCCTGACGAACAGGCGGCATGCGCCGCGCGAGGTCGAAGAACAGAGAGCGCTGCGGAGGCAGGTTGCTGGCGATCTCGTTGAGTTCCGGGTAATGGTCGAGCAGCGTCTCTGGAGTCTCCACCGGGCCTTCTTCGAGCGCCGCGATCGTCTGAAGAGCGTTCACCACCGCTTTCCCTTGGAAGTGGTTGTTATTGACGACGTAGACGACCTCCGCATCTTCGGCGATTTTTTGGATGCGCGGGCGCCACTGCTCGATCTGGCGTTTGCTGTAGAGATAGTCGTAGCGAGCCGCGACGGAGGGGCGGCCGGGGGACGCCTCGGACTGGAACCATTCCGCGGCGTTGCGTCCGTGGAAGCGCACGTACCCGATAGGAGAGGTGACGTGTGAGGTCGGCCCGAGGCACTGGTTGAGGCGAGGCTGGTCGATGTTGCAGAATCCGACTCCGTGATCGGCGAGAGCCTGCAGAGCGGTGCGGGCGTTCCAGCTCGCATGGCGGAACTCAGCGACGAGCGGAAACCGGCCGAACGTCTCCGCCAACCGAACCACGTAGCGCAGGTTCTCGTCGTTCATACGGAAGGACCATGGGAACTGCATCAGCACGCAGCCGAGGAGTCCGGCGTCGATGAGCGGCTCGAGCCCCTCCGAATACTCGCGAACCGACTGACGATCGAGGCATCCCTCGTGCGTAAAGCCACGGTAGAGCTTGGCGGTGAAGCGGAAGTTGGGCGATTGCGAGAGACGACGGGCCCAAACGCGGGCCAGCTCCGGACGGGTGGGCCGGTAGAAAGATGAGTTGATCTCTATGACAGAGAAGTACTTAGCCAGGAATTCGGCCTCGTGAAAGCCCGCCGGGCGGTGATTGGGGTAAACGACGCCGTTCCAATCGCGATAGGACCAGCCGGCAGGGCCGACGTGAATATTGCTGGTTGTTGCGGTGTTGGACATGGCTTCGATTCGCTCCCTGTTTCCCCTATATTCGCCTTCTGTTCGATTATCGGGGCGAGCCTGGCCGTTGTCAACGGTACTAGGGGTAATCTTTTTCTCTAAGGTGCGCCTAACTTTTCAGAGGGGATTTTCGTCTATCCAATACAGACAAACCCCACTCGGGCGGGCGCTCGACCCCAAACCCCAACCCCACACCCCAATGAGCGCCCGTCCACCCTTCTTTCGAAATCTCTTGTTCACCTAGTCAGCAAGGACTGCGCTAGATGCCAGACGCCTTCGAGGCGCCAGATGGATTCCCGGCGGTTCCATGAAATGGGCCATGCCGGGCGGCGCTGGTCATTGATCGCTTCGGCGCGACGAAGGTACTCGCGAAATGCGGGAGTCGCCAACCCGACCCCGGTTGCGTGTTGGGGAAGACGAAACGAGGCGCCGTAGTTCGCTTCAATGACCATGGGGCCGTCGGGACCGACGCCGACGTCCCATCCTTGGAGCCGCGCGCCGGGAAACAGCGCCGCTCCGCGCAGGACGGTATCGCGAACCTCATCGAACCGAGGCAACCGCCAGCCGGTCAATCGACGCCCCGTATAGGGATTCTCGTCGAACGCCTCAAGACTGGCGCCGGTGCCGCGGATGACGCGGCGAACCTCTCCAGTCTCATGGTCAACGTCGGCTAGCAGGTTGCCCGTGCGATAGAAGTTATCCGCAGCGACTCCGGGAGCGGGGATCTTCCACGGGGAGGCAAAGATGTGCGGACCGCGATCGTCGATACCGACACAGACTCGCAGGGTGGCGAACGTCGAGCCGCATCGTTCCGCGATCTCAGGGTGCTGCACGGCGGTGTCCTGGAAGAGATAGCCGGCGTCTGGACGGACGAGGTTGCGCTCCCCGTCCGTGCAATAGTCGACGACAAAGCGAGCAAACTCATCCACTGAAACGGGGTCGCCCTCCAGCATGACGAGTTGATCGGAGGCGGAGTCATAGGAAGAGGCCAGCCCGGCGCCGATGCTGACGTGAGCGGTGACGGGCTTGAAGAAGAACGGATAGTCGGCGTCCTTGCGAACGAAGCGGGCCACCTCATCGGCGTCACGCAAGACCCTCGTTCCTTCGAGTTCTCGCGTCGGATGATAGACCGCTTGCGTGCGTGGAGTGGGAATGCGGTTGTCGTCGAAGATCTTAGACACGCAGATCTTGTCTCTCATGAGGTCGCTTAGCGCAGGATCCGAGATCTTGTGCACGGTCCAGTCGAGAATGTTGTTGCCGATGAATTCGCGCTTCTGCGCCCAGGTCAGGCGGTCGTCCCAGAGGCGATAGGCGTGGTAATCCCAAGGCGAGAGATGCCCCGGGCCGAGCACCAATCGTGCGATCTCAAGGAGTTGAGCGATCTCGGACTTGCCGTAGAGTTCACGGGTCTGACGCAGATTGGCTGGAAGGTTGGGCGCTGCATCGGAAACGGAATACATACTCAGACTTTGATGAAGATGCGGCGCTTGTAGAGCCACCAGCAGAGATACCACATCACAGCAAACATCGAGAGCGACTGCGCGATGGGAGCGCCGTCGCCGAGGAACTCCCATCCGTCGGTGAAGACGTCGGTCGCGCGACGAATCCAGCCTCCGAGGAGGATGTTGAGGCAGTAGATGAAGATCGAGTTCATCCCGACGACCACGAGCGGGAAAACCAACTTCTTGCGGTCTTGAACTTCAACGATCCAATAGAAGCCAAGCAGCAGAAGCAGTACCCAGCCGCAAGCCGCAAGCGTGAAGGAGGCGGTGTGGATGCGCTTGATGATCGGGACAAAGGCGCCGAGCGCGTAGCCGGAGGCTAAGCAGACGACCGCTGAGACGGCCAGGATGCGCATTCGCTCGGCGTGGGGGCGCTGCTCGATCATGAGGCGTCCGGCCCAAACTCCGGCGAGCGTTACGACGACGCTGGGAATGAAGTTCACGGTGGCCCAATGGCCGGGATTGCTCTGGCCGAAGATGAACTGATCCATGCGTTCGCCCCAGTTATCGCCCATCGCGAAGGCCCCGGCTTCACCCGGGGAGACGACGAAGATCGCAGTGTAGCCGAGCAGGATAGCGGCCGCGACGACAGCTTGTGATCTAAAGCTGAGCTGCATCAGGCCGTAGCAGATGAAGTAGGTGAAGCCAATTTGCGCAAGGACGTTGATGAGCTGGAAGCGGAGCTCACCGGCGGAGATCGACATGATGACGTTACTAATGACGATCAGCATGAAGGCGCGGTAGGCCACGTGTTTCCATACGGTTTCGGGGCCGTGCTTGCGGGTCCGGGCGGCGACGGCAAACGGCATGGCCAGGCCGACCATGAACATGAATGCCGGCTGGATGAGATCCCAGAAGACGAGCCCTTCCCACTGGACGTGCTCGAACTGGAGGCCGAGCCAGGTCCAACCGGGCGTCTCGACCAGGGTGGCGAAACCGAAGCCGTGAGCGGCGAGCGTGGTCATGATGAAGCCGCGAAAGGCATCCAGGGAAATCAGCCGATCACTGCCGGAGTTGCGCGACGGCTGCGGGACCTCACGAAACTCGTCTCGGGATCCTTTGTGGGCGGCTTGGGGTGGGGGAGCTAGAGTGGCCACGATGACGGCTGCGAGTGTAGCTCGATGGCCAGTGGAATGCCAGCCGATGGAATGACGTCTCCTCGACCCCTTGATTCTCCAGTGGTGTAATGCGGATTGCGTGTTCTAGTGGTGACTACCTGTTCGCCGCACGATCGCAAACCGCTTGCAGCCGCGCGAGCGCTTGCGGCTGCCGGGAATGTTGTCGGAGTCGCGACAACCGGCTTCCGCGGTCAGGCTTGTTGGTCGCGTCGTATCGAACAAAGAATTCTCTGCCGGACCGGCGAGGACCAGTTCGCCGCGGATCTATTCGCTGGGGCAGCCGACTTCAAGGCTGACGTCCTGCTCCCGATGAACGACTACGCAACGCTGCTTCTGGGTCGGCGGCGCGCGCAGTTCGAAGACCAGTTCGGATTGGCGTTGCCCCCTCAGGACTCTCTCCTGCTTGCTCGCAACAAGCACGAGACGGTGCGTCTAGCCGAGAGGCTCGGAATCCCGACGCCGCCGAGTTGGCTTGCTGAGAACGCGGAAGAGTTGGCCGCAGTCGCAGCAAAGGTCCGCTATCCATGCGTCGCCAAACTGGTGCGTGGGGCCGGAGCTGTCGGTATGCGCGTGGCGCAATCGCCCGCCGAGCTGCTCGTAGGCAAGATCTCGGGCGAGCCCGGCGCGGACACGCTTTTTGATGCTTCGGCCTATGTAGTCCAGGAATGGCTCGAAGGTCAGATCTACGACGTCTGTTCTTTGTTCTGCGACGGCGAGCCGCGGGCGGCGCTTGTTCAGAAACGGAACCTGATGTACCCGGCTCGGGGCGGAGCCGGCGTCTGGAACGAGACCGTCGAGCGGCCTGAACTGTTGGAGCCGGCCTTCGCGCTGCTGCGAGAACTCCGGTGGCATGGGCCGTCCCAAGTCGAGTTCCTTGTGGATGCGGAGGGACGGGCGTTTCTGATCGAGGTGAACGGACGTTTCTGGGGCACGCTCGACTTGGCCATCGCCGCAGGCATCGACTTCCCCTCCCTCACGTGCCGCCTGGCTGCGGACGGCGACGTCTCGAGCGCTTTCGACTATTCCTCGGGTATGGGCTTTCGATGGCCCGTGCCGTTGGGTTGGCTCCAGGCGACATCGTCCGGTCATCTCGCCGCCAATCTGTGGCGGTTCCTCGTTCCCAGAACCCTCCTGGGGCGCGGAAGCGTAACGGACTTGCGCTCCGATCTGCGGATTTCGGATCCCGTGCCGCATCTAGCTGAGCTGCTCTATCTGGCGCAACTCGGCTGGGAGCGCAGATCGTTGCGAACGGGGCCGCGCCAACCGGAATAGCCCGATCCGCTACATATTGACGCGGAGGAAGTGGATCGACTTCAGGCTGGCCTTGTCGAGTTCGCCTTCGAGGCAGGAAACTCTGACGCGGTACTTGCCTGATTTGGGGAAGTTGATCCAGCCAATCGGAAACTCTTGGTAGTTGTGCGAGGAGTTCTGCTGGTTCTGGATGTGTTCGCCGCCCTCGACGTCCACGCCCCAGACGAGACGTCCTTCACCGGCGTAGGTCAGGGCGACGTTGTAGTCGCCCGGCTCGATCACGCTCACTTCCCACACGGCCTTCCCGCCTGGCTTCCAGTCATGCGCGTGTTCCACGCTCTTCCACTCGCCGAATTTTTCCATCCAGCGCTTCTGGACCAGCTCCGCCCCTTCGACCACGGCGAACTCCGCCAGAACCTCGGTTTCGATCGCCGGATCCAACGCCCAAGTGGAATCCGCCTCAGGAGCGCCGGCGAGTTCAACTTCAACCACAGATACAAACTTGTCCGGAGCCCTAGCCGGCAGCAGCAAGACCGTTGCGTCTCCCGCAATCTCGTGTTCGACCGGCTCGGAACGATCTCCGTCCAGCAGACTCGCCGAACGGATCCGTGTCTTCAAACCGGGAAGATAGAGCTTGCCCGACGCAGGCCAATCGAACACCGACAGGAACAACTTGTTCTCCTGGACAGTCACGTCGCCCCACGGCAGCGCATGCCCCCAGGGGGAAGAACCGGCGCCGTAGACGACCTGCGGGTAGCGGCGTATCCATTCGCCCGCGGCTCGTAGAGAACGCTTTGCGCGCTCGGGAACCGAGCCGTCGCCGCGCGGACCGATGTTGAGCATGTAGGTTCCGCCGCGCCCGACAGAGGCGATCAGACGGTGCAGAATCTCACTGGGAGTCTTCCAATATTCGTCGTACCAGGCGTAGGCCCAGGAGTCGTTGGTGGTGTCGACGCTCTCCCACATCCCCTCCACGTTGCTGTGAGGGACTTCCATGTCTCCCAGAGTTTGGTAATCGCCGAGGTCGTGCCCCGCACGTCCGGAGACCAGCGCGTCGGGCTGGTTCTTGCGCACAACGTCAACCAGCTGTTGCACGTACTCCTTGGGAATCGTGCCGGGCGTATCAAACCAAACCAGTTCGATCGGACCGTACTGCGTCGTGATCTCCTCAACCTGCGGCAAACACTTCTTGCGGAAGTAGTCTTCGAACTTGGCTGGATTTCCCTCGGCGTCCGTCGTGGGACCCCGGCCCCCTCCGGGGAAGGTCCAGTCCTGGTAGTGCGAATAGTAGAAACCGAAACCGATGCCCAGCTCTTTGGCCGCCGCCGCCAGTTCCTTCATAGGATCTCGATTCCACGGAGTGGCGTCCACGATGTTGAACTTGTCGGCCTTGGAGTGATACATCGCAAAACCGTCGTGGTGCTTGCTGGTGACGACGATGTACTTCATCCCGGCGTCTTTGGCGAGTTGGGCGATTTCGCGGGCGTTGAACTCTGTCGGGTTGAATGATTGGGCAAGAGTCCGGTAGGTCTTAGGCGGAATCCCGGCCATGCGCGGATTCATGATCCACTCGCCGATGCCGTAGTAGGTCTTGCCGTCCACCTTGTTCGCCAGGTTGGAGTAGAGCCCCCAATGGATAAACATGGCGTAGTTGCCCTCGTCAAAGAGCTGCCCGCGCTTGGCGTCCTCGGCTCGCAGCTTGACGACATTGGCCCCCCACAGGCGATCCATGTCTTGGGCTTGGAGCGTGGGGCCTGCTCCGATCAGCAGAAGCGCTGACAGAGCGACGAGGTTGTTACCGGCGGAGAACGTCTTCATCTTCAGACAGAAACCTAGCACGAACGCGGCGCCGGGCATCCGTCGGAGCCTCTCAACAGGACGCCTAGTCCGGCAGACCGAAGGCGAAGAAGCCGACGTTGCCCGCAATCGCGACGTACTGCTTGCCGCCGACCACGTAGCTCATCGGCGAAGCCGCCCAGGACTGATTGAGGTCCACGTGCCAAAGCTTCTCGCCCGTTGAGGCGTCGAGCGCCATGAAGCCTCCGCCTTCCTCTCCGGAGAACACGAGGCCGCCCGCAGTGGTGAGCGTACCGGAGGCGTTGCGCCCGGTCCCCTGGAGGTGGAAGTCCCAAACCTTCTCGCCGGTCTCAATGCTGAAGGCGCGAAGGTAGCGGACGCGCTCCCCAACCCCGCGGGCCGTGCCGCCGAAGAAGCGCCGACCTAGCTCATACTCCTGATCCATCGCCTTGTAGTTGGCGCACGTCTCGCTGATCATGGCGTAGAACAGCTTGGTGTGGGGGTTGTAGGCGCTCGACTGCCAGTTGGAGCCGCCTCCGGCGCCGGGGCAGACGATGGAGCCCTCCGGAGTCGCTTCCTGGCCTTCAGCGAAGATCGGACGCCCGGTCTCATCAAGTCCTTCGTTCCAGTTCACGCGGTCGTACGTCTTCGTCGCGCGCAGCACCTTTCCGTTGGTTCGATCGAGGACGTAGAGCATGCCGTTGCGGCTCGACTGGACCATCAGCTTGCGAGGACGCCCTTCGAATTCAGCATCCACGAGAACGGTAGGCTGCTGGGCGTCCCAGTCGTGCGTGTCATGCGGCGTGAACTGGTAGTACCAGACCATCTCGCCGGTTTTTGGGCGAAGGGCGAGCACGCTGTTGGTGTAGAGGTTGTCGCCGAGACGCTCAGCGCCGTTGAAGTCGGGGCAGGGATTGCCGACAGTCCAATAGAGCAGGTCCAGCTCTTTGTCATACGCTCCGGTGAGCCAGGTAGCGCCGCAGCCGTGCTCCAGCGCGCTGCCGATCCACGTAGAAGCCTCCGGGTCGTCGCGCGTCGGGATCGTCCAGAAGCGCCAAGCGCGCTCGCCGGTCTCAGCGTCATAGGCGTCCAGGAACCCACGGACCCCCTCTTCGCCGCCTGCAATGCCGGAGACGACCAAGTCCCCGACGACCAGAGGAGCGGCCGTCGCGGCGTACTGATCGCGATAGTCGGCCATCTCGGCATCCCAGATTTTCTCGCCGGTCCAACGGTCAAGCGCCAGCAAGTGGGCGTGGTCGGTGACCATGTAGACCCGTGAATCGTCGACCGAGACTCCGCGGTTGGCGCTGCCGCCGGCTTCGCTAATGAGCCCGCTGGTGCGCGCTTGGCCGTAGTGCCAGAGCCTCCGCCCCGTAGCCGCATCGAGAGCCCACGCCTCGTTCCACCCCGTGACGTACATCACTCCGTCCACGACAACCGGCGTGGCCTCCAGGCGGGGCGTATTGAGAACCGGGAACATCCATCTCAGCGTCAGCCCGTCCACGTTGTCGCGATGGATCTGGTCGGCGTCCAAATAACGATTGGCGGAATCGTTGTGGTAGCTCGGCCAATCCTTCTTCGGCAGGATGGGAGCTTCCGTGAACGTCTCGCCGTCACCCTCGCGGAGCAGACGGTGCACCTTTCCGTCCTCGGTTCGCAGGTGGAGATCAAAGCTGGAGGCCCCCAGGATCAGTCCTTCCAGCTTCGAGCCGTCGGTGAGCTCCACCGTGCCGGAGCGCGGTCGGCGGCCTCTCCTGACCGGGGGCTTCATCGTGCGCAGGAACTCGATCAGCGTCTTGAGTTCAGGCTCGGGCATGGGCTGCGCGGGCATGCCGCGCTCGGTGCCCTTGGTAATCACGGAGGCGAGGCGCTCGTCGGAGGCCGCGGCCATCGGCGCGAGAATATTGGGCCCTCGTTCCGTCCCCGATCCGTCGCCGGCATGACAGACCGAGCAACGGGTGGCGAACGACATCGTCCCGGTGACTTCGCTCGAGTCTGGAGGAGCGGACTGGGCGGCCCCGATGGCGGCCGCCAACAAAGTCGCCGCCGATAGGGAGAAGGTCATTCGTCGAAACATGGGGAGTGTAAGGAACCGGTTTTTCAGGTTACCGGATTCGAAACGCAGCGGATGCTCGCAGCGCCGAGGCCGCCAGCGAGCATCAACTAGAGTCCCGCGACGATCCAGCCGGAGGCGACGAGGGCCCAGTAGAGGGTGGGAAACGAGAACAAAGCGCCGTCCATACGATCGAGTAGGCCGCCGTGGCCGGGGAGAAGGCTACCGGAATCCTTCATGTCGACCCCGCGCTTGAGCGCTGACTCGGCCAGGTCGCCAAGCTGGCCCGCGACGTTGACCAGCACCGCCAACACAATCGCAAATACCGGCGAGACCAGGTCGGGGAGGAAGTAGAGCAGGTAGCCGGCTCCGGCGGCGGCGCCGAGGACCAGCGAGGCAATGGTTCCTTCCCAGGTCTTGTTGGGGCTAATCGTGGGCGCCAGTTTGCGGCGTCCGAAAGCTTTCCCGACGTACATCGCCGACGAATCGCCGACCCAGTTCACAAGCAACGGAAAAAAGAGCCAATGCGGGCTCAGCGTGTGTAGTTGGCGAGCGACGGCGAACGGTCCGCAGGCGTAAACCACCGCAAAGAGCATGGCCGAGGCCGAAGCAAAGGCGCCGCCGGATGTGTGGAGCCGGTTCAAGCTGAGCAACATCGCCAGAACCGCGAATCCTACCAGGAAGGCCGGGTACGGCAAGGCCGGAGCGAGGATCATGGCGGCCCCGGCGGCGTGGGACACAGGCGTCGAGACGGTGATCCCGGCGGCACGAGCAATCCCGAGGCACTCGTGGAGGCAGAGCAGCGCAACGACGGTCAGGGCCAACTGCACGGCCAGCGGCGTTCCCTGAAAGACGACCCACAGGACCGCTGGGATCAGGACGAGAGCCGTCAGCACTCGCTTCATGCGGGAACCTGCATCGATCTAGGCGCGTTCGGTGGAGAGGTCGACGTCCGTCTGCTCGGCTTCGGTCGGATCGGGCTCCGGAGACAAGCCGCCAAATCGGCGTTCGCGCTTCTGATAGTCGAGGATCGCTTCGAGCAGGTCCGCGGCGCGGAAGTCGGGCCAGTATTTCTCGGTAACGAAGATCTCGGTGTAAGCAATCTGCCAAAGCAGGAAGTTGCTGACGCGCAGTTCGCCGGAAGTACGGATGAGCAGGTCGGGATCGGGGAGCCCGCGGGTGGTCAGCACGTCCGAGAGCGCCTGTTCGTCCACCCTGAACTCACCCGACGTCTTCGAGCGCTCAAGCAGCGTATTGACGGCGTCGACGATCTCCGAACGACCGCCGTAGTTCAGCGCCAAGTTGAGCCGCATGCCGGTGGATGCAGAGGTTTCGAGGATGGCGTAGTCGAGCTCCGCCTGGACGTCGTCGGGGAGTTGATCGATGCGACCGATGGCGCCGAGGCGGATGTTGTGCTTTTTGAGTTCGGCCAGCTCTTGGCGCAGGTAGCGGCGCAGCAGATCCCAGAGAGTGCCGACTTCGGCTTTGGGACGCTTCCAGTTTTCGACGGAAAAGGCGTAGAGAGTGAGAACCTCGACGCCAAGGCGGGCGGAAGCTTCCACCACCGAGCGAACGGATTCGGCCCCAGCCCGGTGACCGGCCACGCGAGGAAGGAAGCGGTTGCGGGCCCAACGTCCGTTGCCGTCCATGATGACGGCGATATGGCGCGGGAGCCGCTCGGGATCGAGCCGCTGGGCGAGTTCAGTTTCGGGGCTGCCGGGGCGAGCCCAATCGAGAAACGCTTGCATGCCGGGGGGACCTGCTTCGTTTATGAGGTTACAACGGGACCGGGGGAGAGGGGAAGACGCCGGCTAGGCGACGATCTCTTCAATGACCTTGCCGTGGAGCTGCGTAAGGCGCTCTTGGCGGCCGAGATGGAGATAGCTGAGGCGGTCCTGGTCGAGCCCGAGGAAGTGCAGCATCGTGGTGTGGATGTCGCGGAAGTGGAAGGGCTTCTCGACAGCGCGCAGGCCGATGGCGTCAGTCGCCCCGACAGTCTGCCCGCCCTTGACGCCGCCGCCGGCCATCCACATGCTGAATCCGAGATTGTGGTGGTCGCGCCCGGCGATGCCGCCGTCATCCTTGACCTGAGCCTCGGGAGAACGTCCGAATTCCCCGCCCCAGACGACGAGGGTTTCATCGAGGAGGCCGCGACGCTTGAGGTCGGCCAGAAGGCCAGCCACCGGTTTGTCGGTCTCAGCGGCCATGCGGGTGTGATTCTCATCGATGTCTTTGTGGGCGTCCCACTGGAGTTCGCCGGGGCCGCCGCCGGAGACGACGCAGACGAAGCGGGTACCCTGCTCGACGAGTCGGCGGGCGAGCAAGCAGCGGCGGCCGTACTCGTCGGTGGGCTCAGCGCCGATGCCGTAGAGTTCCTTGGTCTCCTCGGGCTCGTTTGAGATATCGAGGATCTCGGGCGCCTCGGTCTGCATCTTGAAAGCAAGATCGTAGGCGCGGACGCGAGCGTCAAACTCGTAGTCGTCGGGCTCCATGGTCGCTTCATTGAGCGCCTTGATGAGGTCGACGGTCTTCTTGCGGTCGTCGAAGTCGACGTTCTCGGGCAGATCCAAGTTGAGGACGGGGCGGTCGCCGGGCCGGAAGGTGGTCGGCTGATAGACGGCCGGCAGGAAGCCGTTCATGTACATCGGCTGGCCGGCTTCGAGCGCTCCGTCGGGGTCCGGCATGACGACGTACGACGGGACATTCTGCGCTTCTGAGCCCAGCCCGAAGATCGACCAGGACCCCATCGACGGAAACCCGGGAACGATACGTCCGGAGAACAGCTGATACTGCGCGGCCGAGTGGACGACCATGTCGCCGTGACAGGAGCGAAGGACCGCGATGTCGTCGACGTGTTGCGCGGTGTGAGGCAGAAGGTCGGATACGTCGATTCCGGATTGTCCGTACTTCTTAAAGGTACGGTTGGAGCCGAGCAGCTTGGCGCCTTCGCCGACAAACTGATATTTCGCTTCGCCGAACTCTTTGGGGCGAGTTTGGCCGTGCAGCTGGTTGAGCAGCGGCTTCGGGTCAAACGTATCAATGTGCGAAGGGCCGCCCGCCATGAACAAGAAGATGACGGACTTGGCGGTAGCGGGTTTGTGCGGATCCTTGGGCGACAGCGGATCGTTGTTGGGAGCCGCCTGGAGGTCCTGAGCGAGCATGTCGGCGACCGCCAGGGAACCGAATCCTGCGAAGGCGTCCCGCACGAACTCACGGCGATTCAGCGTCCAACGGACATGTTCAGTGCGGTCGCTCATGGGTTATCGATAATCCGTGAGTGATTGTAACGCAGCAAGAGCGGCGGGCCTAGCCCCTACAATGAGAGGAGCAATGCGGATTCGATTCTTTTCGTTCACTTTGGTCTGCCTGTTGGCGGCCTGCGCGGCAACCGGACAGCGGCAACCAGAGGCTGCCGAGAGCGGCTCAGGCGTCGTGGCGATGGTCGACGGTTTTGCCGTGTCGGAAGAGTCTCTGGGGGTTGAGGGGCAGTTGATGCAACTCAAGCAGCAAGCCCACCAGATCCAAATGGAGGCCCTGAACGAGGCGATTGCCAAGCGGCTGATTGAAGTCGAGGCCGAGAAGCAGGGAATCTCCGAGGAAGAGTTGGTGGCGAAAGAGGTCGGATCGAAGGTGACCGAGCCGACCGATATGCAGATTGAAGGCTTTTACGAGGCGCAGAAAGCCCGCATTCGAGCGCCGTTGGAGCAGGTGCGAGGGCAGGTCCGGGAGTTGCTGCTAAACATGCAGGAGCAACAGGCGCGCGAAGCTTTCGTAGCGTCCCTGCGCGAGCAGAGCGAGATCTCAATTCTGCTGGAGCCGGTACGTTTTCCGGTGAACCTCGGAGACGCGCCGATGCAAGGGCCCGAAGATGCGCCGATTACGATCGTCGAGTTCTCCGACTTCCAGTGCCCCTTCTGTCGTCGCGTGCAGCCGACCCTGGCGAGGGTGCAACAGAAGTACGGCGACAAGATTCGTTGGTCGTTCAAAGACTTGCCGCTGCTGAGCATTCACCCGGAAGCGCAAAAGGCGGCGGAGGCGGCGCGCTGTGCGGGCGACCAGGGCAAATTCTGGGAATACCGCGCGGCGATGTTCGATTCCACCACGATCAATGCCGAGCTGCATACCAAAACGGCGGAGGCGCTCGGCCTGGACCAGGATGCGTTTGGAGCTTGCCTCGGGTCCGACAAACATGCGGCCGCCGTCACAGCCGACCTAGAAGAGGCCTCGGGCTTGGGGTTGAGCGGAACGCCGGCGTTCTTGATCAACGGCGTGCTGCTCTCAGGCGCGCAACCTTACGAAGAGTTTGAGAAGGTAATCGAGCAAGAGTTGGCGCAAGCCGAATAGGCTGCGGAGCGGCCAAGCGGGGCTCGACTGACGCCAATAGCATGATGCGGGCGCTGATTGAGGCCATGGTGAGGTCCATTGAGCCGGTTGATCGGGTGGAAGCGGAGCATCAGGCCCGTGTGTTGGACTGGATCGCTTCGGATGCGGGACTGTTTCGGGTGAGCAAGCCTGCTACGCCCAACCCGCATCTGGTCGCTTATTTCGTTGTTGTGGACGAAGAGGCTGAGAAGGTTCTTCTGGTCGACCACAAGAACGCCGGCCTGTGGTTGCCGACTGGAGGACATGTCGAGCCCGACGAGCATCCTCGAGCAACGGTAATTCGGGAGGCGGCCGAGGAGCTGGGCATCGCAGCCGAGTTTCTGCTGGATGACCCGTTGTTCGTCACCGTCGCCGAGACCGTGGGCCTAACGGCGGGACACACCGACGTCACCCTCTGGTTCGCGTTAGAGCGGGACTGTCGGGCCCCGCTCGATTGGGACGACGAGGAGTTTCACGCCGCGACGTGGTTCGGCCTCACGGAGATTCCGCCGGAGCGGTCAGAGCCGAACCTGGAGCGATTTCTGCGGAAACTCGCTGCCTACCGCGCAAGCTAGCGAGGGTTGGCGCGCATGTGCCGGTCGACGGAAGCCGCAAGTTTCTGGACCGCTGCGGCCGTCGCTTGGCTCATGGACTCGACGACCGTCTGCATGTCGGAAGAGGCCACAACCGCGTTCTCTGAGGCTTCGCCGTCCCAGACGACCCGGGTCGTATCGGCGTCGACCAGCTCAGCGGCCAGGGACACGTAGACCTTCACGCCGCCTTCGTAATCGACTTCCTCCAGCCGTTCAATGCGGCCGCGAAGGATGAAGTCGGCGCGAGTGCGGCCGTCCTGAGGCGCGATCGACTGGAAAGTGCCCTTAGCCTCCAGTGCGGAGACTATGCCTCGGGAGACGGCGGTGCGCGGATCTTCGGCCCAGCGATGGTACTCGTAGTAGCCGACTTCCTCAGGCGTCGGACGGTAGACGATGCGGTCCTGGGTCAGCATCTCCGAGGCGCGGAAGGGCTGGACCACGGCGGAAAATGCCAACGTCTCAGCCGGACGCGGCGCCGCAGGGATCTGCAACTGGTAGTAACGGGTCTGCGGAATCTTGCCGCCGCCGCAGGCAATCAACAAGAGGGCGGCTGCGACCGCGGGCAGAAAAGCCTTGTAGAGCTTCATCATGTAGCGCTAAGCTGCTCCCCATTATGTCGGATGTGGTTTTCCGGTGTCACAGCTGCGGTGGGGCGATCGAGTTGATCGCCGGGGAATCGGTGTCGCGGCGGGCTGAATGCGGCCAGTGTACGGCGGACGTACATTGCTGCTTGAACTGCAAGTATTTCGATACGAGCCGAAGCAATCAGTGCGCTGAATCGCAGGCCGATTGGGTGTCGGACAAGCAAACGGCGAACTTCTGCGATTGGTTCTCGCCACGCACGACGGTCGACCTCGTGGGCCGTAAGGACGACGCGCCGGACGCAAAGAGAGCGTTCGACGACCTGTTCGGGTGACCCTAAACGTCGAGGGCAAGCTCGGCGCGATCACCGATTTTGGCGCCTGCCTTATCGGCAGCCGAAGCCTTCCGGATGCAGAGCTCCAGATAGCCGGAGCTGCCCAGCAAGACAATCGGATCCGCGGAAACTTCGAACGTCTCGCGCAACTGAGTGGAGTCCAACGACCCGACGCGCAATCGAAAACTGGAGGCTCCGCGCAGGTCGTTGGGGCGGAAGCCGGTCACGATATTCCCGAAACGATCGATGTTGAGGACGGGCGCGTGAAAGAGCGACTCATTGACTTCACGCGGTTCAGCCGGCCACAGGCGCACCCACTCGTCGACGATGGGGCCCATCTCAGCGAAAGGCTTCCCTGAGGCGAGCCAAGCGCCCGCGGGAGCGAAGATGTCGCGACCGTGGAACGTGCTGCTGAGCGGCTTGAGCCCCCAACGGTCAGGATCGATCTCACGAACTTCCGGCTCATCGGCCCGGGAGAGGATGCGGGAGAGCAGGCCGTTGTCTGGCGCGATGAAGTAGTGGCCGTGAGCGCTGGCGACGAGCGGACGACGGGCGCCGCCGACCCCGGGATCGACGACGGAGACGTGGACCGTGCCTTCCGGATAGTAGGGGTAGCTATGGCGCAGATAGAAGGCCGCTTGCGCGACGTTGTAGGGCCTGACGCCGTGGGTAATATCGAAAATTCTCGCGCCGGGAAAGATGCGAGTCACCACGCCGCGCAGGACCCCGACATAGTGGTCCTCCAGGCCGAAATCGGTGAGCAGAGTGACGCAGCCGGAGGGTGCGGGAGGCAAATTGGCGGCGGAGGGCATCGCTATACTTGAGGATACCCGTGCCGAGCGCAAACCGCAGATACTTCGACTACAACGCGACGACTCCGGTCGATCCGCGCGTGGCCGAGGCGATGGTTCCGGCGCTGACGCAGGTCTACGGAAATGCGTCGTCGATTCACGGGCCCGGACAAGACGCGCGGCGCGTGATTGAGCAAGCGCGACGGCAGGTGGGCGACTTGCTCGGCTGCTCTTCCAAAGAAGTCGTTTTTACAAGCGGCGGTACCGAAGCCGACAACCTGGCGATCCTGGGAGCCGTGCGCGCCGATCCACGGCCAAAGAAGCACGTGATCACGTCGGCGCTCGAGCACCCGGCGGTGCTGGAGACGTGCCGCTGGCTAGAGCGCGAAGGCGTCGACGTGACGGTTGTCGAGTCCGGCCCGGACGGCGTGGTTTCACCCGAGAGCGTAGCTACGGCGCTGCGACCGGAGACGGTGCTGGTCTCAGTGATGACGGCGAACAATGAAACCGGCGTGGTCCAGCCGATCCGTGAGATCGCACGAGCGGCGCACGAGGCCGGAGCGCTGATGCACACGGACGCGGTGCAGGCGACGGGCAAGATCGAGATCAACGTGAACGACAGCGGCGTCGACCTGCTGGCGTTGAGCGGGCACAAGTTCTACGGCCCCAAAGGGGTGGGCGCGCTCTACGTGCGGCCGGGTACAAAAGTCGGCAAAGTCCAACTGGGCGGATCACACGAACGTGGGATGCGGGCCGGGACGTTGAATACAGCGTCGATCGTCGGGCTCGGTAAAGCCGCCGAGTTGGCGCGTGAGGAATTGGAGGCCGACAGTAAGCGCCTGACGGGTCTGCGCGACAGGCTGGAGGCGGGCGTGCGCGAGCAGGTCGGCGACGTGTGGGTGAACTGCGCCGACAGCGAGCGCGTTCCGAACACGGCGAATATCGGATTTGAGGGCGTCGAGGGAGAACCACTACTCATCGCGCTCGACCTGAAAGGTCTGGCGGTCTCGTCGGGTTCGGCGTGCTCCTCCGGCGCCGTCGAGCCGTCGCACGTATTGCTCGGGATCGGACTATCGAAGAACCGGGCGCGCTCGTGCCTACGGTTTTCAGTGGGGCGCATGACGACGGACGAGGACGTGGATGCGCTGTTGGCAGCCCTGCCGGAGGCGACGGCTCGCCTGCGGAAGTTGGCGCCGTCGCGCAAGCGCTGAGCGATCCCATGGACAAGAACCTGATTGCAGTGGCGATGAGCGGCGGCGTGGATTCGTCCGTCGTTGCGGCGTTACTGCATTCCGAGGACCAGCCGATTGTCGGTATGACGATGCAGTTGTGGAATCAGCAGCGGATGCCGGAGCTGATCCCGGAGGGCGGCGCGACGGGCCGTTGCTGTTCCTTAGACGACGTGTACGATGCGCGCTGGGTGGCGGAATCGATCGGCGTACCGTTTTACGTGGTGAATTTTGAAGACCGCTTCGAGGAGCAGGTCGTCAAGCCGTTCGTCGACGACTACGTGTCGGGGCGAACGCCGATCCCGTGCACGCTGTGCAACAACTTCATCAAGTTCGATCAGTTCCTCGACATGGCCGCACAAGCGGGAGCCGAGACGATTGCAACCGGCCACTATGCGCGGATTGATTTCGACGAACAGAGCGGCCGCTGGCGCTTGCTGACCGGCGTCGACCCGAGTCGCGACCAGTCCTATTTCCTGTTCGGACTCACCCAGGAACAGCTATCGCGAACGCTCTTCCCGCTGGGTCACCTGCAGAAGAGCGAAGTGCGAGAGCTGGCGCAGAAGCTGAAGGTGCCGGTTGCGGATAAGGGCGAGAGCCGAGAGATCTGCTTTGTACCGAACGGCGACTACGCAGCGTTTGTGGAGACGTATCTGGAGCAATCGGGTTCCGGAGCGCCGGAAGCTCAGGGCGAGCTGGTGACCACGGACGGCGAGACGCTGGCGCAGCATGAGGGCGTGCATCGATTCACCATCGGTCAGCGCAAGGGGCTGGGCGTGGCCACGGGCAGTCCGCTCTACGTAACCGAGATCCAGCCGGCGGAGAAGAAGGTGGTGGTCGGCGAGAAGAAGGATTTGCTGCGGCGGAAGTTTGAGATCGACGACATCAACTGGATCTCGATCGCCGAACCGAAAGAACCCATTGAGGCCGACGTGAAGATCCGGTACAAGTTCGCACCGGCGCGAGCGGTGGTGCGACCGATCGAAGGTTCATCACGGGCTGAAGTCGAATTCGAGCAACCTCAGCTGTCCGTCACGCCGGGACAAGCAGCCGTCTTTTACGACCGCGACGTGGTGGTCGGCGGCGGCTGGATCGTGTAGTCGATCGTCGGCCTGCGCTATGATGCGCGGAATGTTGAACGCCACACGCCGCCAGTTTCTTGCCGCAACCACCGGGGCCGTTTCAGCCGGAGCGGTGAGCGCGTCGGCCGCCCACCACGAGAAACCCAAATCGGTGTTCCACGGCGTGACGATCGGCGCTCAGAGTTACAGTTTTCGGGACCGAGACGTTTGGGCAGCGATCAAGAGCTATCACGAGATCGGCATCTCCATGTGCGAGCTCTGGAGCGGGCACCTGGAAATGGGTCCGGACGGCAAGCGGCGCGATCGCGAGGATTTGCGCAAGTGGCGCGAGACCGTAGATCTGGCTGAGGTCGAGAAGGTCGGTGAAGGCTTTCGCAAAGCCGGAGTCGACCTGTACGCGCTGAACTACAGCTTCCGCGACGACTTCTCGGACGCGGAGATTGAACGCGGGTTCGAGATGGCCAAGGCGATCGGAGCCAAGGTTCTAACGGCTTCCTCCAACGTGACGACGGCCCGCCGCGTAGATCCCATTGCGAAGAAGCACAACATTCGAGTGGGCATGCACAACCACTCGCGCATCCACCACAACGAGTTCGCGACCCCAGCCGATTTTGAAACCGCGATGAAGGGCACCAGCCACATCGCGATCAACCTGGACATCGGACATTTTACGGCGGCTGGATTCGACCCGGTGTCGTACCTCGACGAGCGTCACGACGACATTGTGACGCTGCACGTCAAGGACCGGCGACGAGACCAAGGAGCGAACGTGAAGTTCGGCGACGGAGATACGCCGATCCGCGAGGTGCTGCGCGTGCTGGCGAATCGGAAGTCAAAGATTCCCGCGAATATTGAGTACGAGTACCGGTTGCCGGATACGATGGCCGAAGTGCGGCGTTGCTTTGAGTATTGCCGGGCGGCGTTGTTGAGCCGCGGGGTCTAGGTTCGAGGTGATGAGACTGCACGGGCCTCGCCGGGGCCATGGGCCCCGGTGCACGCCGCGGGCGTGCGCCACGTCAGTAGTCGGCGCCGGTGAGGCTCTTGAGGACCGATTGCTGCCAGGCGTCGAGCTGGGTCTCTAGAGCCGCGACGATTTCCGGGTGGTCGGCGGCGATGTCGTTAGTTTCGGCCTGGTCGGCGCGCAGGTCGTAGAGTTGGCGCGTGCCTCGCGGGGCGTCGACGATCAGCTTGTATTGGTTGTCGACGATCGAACGGCGACCCGCGTAGTCAGCCGGGGCAATCTCAGGATGGCGAAGATTTTGGAAAGTACGGGTGTAGGCGCCGGCCATCTGTTTCACCAGCGGCGTCGTCCCGACTTGCAGAGCCGGGTCGATATAGGGCTCACGCTCGACCGACGTCTCCTGTCCGGCGGCGTAGCTCCAGAACGGAATCGGCGAGGGACGCTCGTCCATGTCCTCTTCAATCAACGGCGCCAAGCTGACGCCGTCCAGCGGACGAGCGGGCGCATCGACGCCGACGAGATCGCAGATCGTCGGCAGCATGTCGCTGGTGACGGAGTTCACTGCGGACGTGCGCGCTTCGGTGATGCGTGCGGGCCACTCGATCAGTCCCGGCACGCGCGTGCCGCCGTCATAGATATCGCCCTTCGCCCCGCGGAGGGGGGAGGCCACGACCACGCCGCCGGGGGTGCCGTTGTCTCCGCAGTACCAGAGCAGCGTATTGTCGCGGATGCCCGTACCGCCTAGATGGTCGCGCAGCGCGCCGATGGCGCGGTCCATGGAGGTGACTTCGGCATAGCGCTCGCGTAGGACGTCGCGTAGGGGGCGGTCGGTTGCGAGTCCTGTCTCCAGGCTGGTGAGGCGGGTCGTCTTGTCGGCGAACTCCTCGGGCAGATCGTCATACAGGGCGAGATCTTCGGGGAGACCGGCATAGGGCTCATGCGGAGAGCCGAACCAAATCACGGTGAAGGACGGGCGGCCCTGCTGGGCGGCTTGATCGATGAAGCGCAGCGCTTCGTCGACGACGATCTGGGAACTCTCTCCCTCAAATTTCTCCGGCGGCGCGCCGTTGCGCGAGAAAGTGGGATCGAGTTCAAAGAAGTTATCGTGCGAGAGCCACTCGTCGAAGCCCATGGCGCCGGGGTTGGTGGGAGAGTCGGCCTTGACGGGGCCGAGGTGCCACTTCCCGAAATGACCGGTGGCGTAGCCGGCATCCGAGAGGATCTGCGCGATAGTGATCTCTTCCGGCCGAATCGACCAGTTGGGCGTAAACGTCCCGTAGCGGTTGGGGTGACGGCCGGTGAGAACGCTGCCGCGCGTCGGCGAGCAGACGGGCGAGGCGGTGTAGAAGCGATCGAGACGCAGGCCGGAGGCGGCCATCTCGTCAAGCACCGGCGTCTTGACGTAGGGATGACCGTTGTAGCCGGTCTCTTCCCAGCCGTGGTCGTCGCCCATCAGCAGGATGATGTTGGGCCTGGCGTCTTCAGGGGCAGGCGGCGGATCGTCGGAGGCGCACCCGGCGGCGAAGGCGGCTGCAAATCCTAGGGTGGATTGCGTGAATTGGCGGCGAGTAACAGGGAAGCTCATTGGGGTGCTCAGCAAGGAGGGACTGTCAGTGACAAGCAGCGTCGATTCTAACGCGTCCATCGAGCATCTCTTGGGGAAAAGTCTCTCGGACGTCTATCCGCGCCTGTTCTCTTGGTGAGGGATCAGCGGACGCGGCGGCGATGGTAAAAAGCCTTCTCGCGGATGCCGAAGTGGGGAACGAGTCCCTGGCCGCGTTCACCGAATGCGAGATCGAGCCGGATCATCTGAATAAACGGAACCAGCACGCGGAGGCCGATTCCGCCGCCGCCGATGAAGTTGTTGCTGAACTGTTCGCTTTGGTTCCAAACGGTGCCGATGTCGCCAAACGCGGCCAGTTTCACGCCGCCGTACAGATTGGCCCCAAAGACTCGGAATGAGCGCGGCTTAACGAGGTCATAGCGGTACTCGAGCGTATTGATGAACTGGTTCTTGCCGTCCCGCGCACGCTGGTTCGACCAACCGCGCACGCTGTTGGCGCCGCCCAAGTGGATGTCGCGATAGATCGGAATATCTACGCCGACCTTGCCGGAATGAAACGTCGAGAACGTCGAAAAATTGATGGTGTGCTTGGGGGCTACCGGCTGGTAGCGCTGGATGTCGACCACCGTCTTGGTGAAGTCGCCCGCGCCGCCGAGGATGCCTCCGAAGCGCGTCACCGTGACCGCGTTGAGCCAGCCGCGATGCGGGTCCGACCATAAGTCGCGCGTGTCATAGGCGGCGATAAGTCCGACGCCGGGAGTCGACTCCGTGTTGCCGTCGGTGAGGGTCGCCGCTGCGAGATCCGCGTTGACGGTGAGGAATTCGAGTCGCGCGCCGATGCGAAAGTCGGGACCAAACTGCATGCCGCCGCGGATTTCCCCTTCGATGGCATCTTCCTCAAAGTGATCCAACTCGTTCGTACGTCGACGGGCGTGAACCTCGCCGCCGTACCAATATTTGTCGCGCAGCCCCCAAGGAGAGTCGAGCAGGAACTCGAGTTCCTGCTGGCCGCCCAGACGGACATCGAGCGAGGCGGAGATGGCGCGGCCCAGCAAGCTGGCCGCCTTCACGCCGGCCCCGAGCGAGACGCCGTTCTCCTCCACAAAGGAAAACGCCGGGAAGGGGATGAACCGCGCGGTCTCTACGACCTCAATCTTGAGGGTGACCTCCTCTCCGTCAACCTCCGGAAGCATGGAGATACTCGAAAAGACAGCCAGCCGATCGAGGTGTTCCTCGTCGTGCGCAATGACCTCCGGATCATACGGGTCACCGACCTGGGCGGTGAGTTGGTTACGGACAATGCCTTCGCGGGTGTGCTCTAGGCCGACGATTCGAATCTCTCGAATCGTCTTCCCTTCAAAGACCGCATCGACGGCGCTCTCGGCACCGAGCGCGCAACAGACGACAGACAAGCCCGCCAGGATGACTCGGCGCAGCATTTCTCAGTGTATCGTTTGATCCGCTGTGTCGAGGAAGAATGTTACGTCGAGCCTGGGATCTCAGACCGGTCGGCGATAGCGGGAGCCGCCGCAGAGGCGGCCGGCGCGGACTGGAGAAACGCGCGCCGTCTAAGAGTCATGGAGTGAACCATAGGCCGCGTTATTCTTGACGGATGCGACTTGAGGGAAAGACGGCCGTCGTCACCGGGGCGGGAAGCGGCATCGGGCGGGTCACGGCGCTGCGGTTCCTGGACGAGGGAGCGAACGTCGTGGCCGGCGTCTTTGCAGACGGGGAAGACGCCGCGCTCGAAGAAGCGGCAGGCGGTCGCTCTGACCGCCTCGTGATCGTGCAAGCCGACGTATCTACGGAGGCAGGCGCGCGGAATCTTGTGGAGGCGGCACGAGAACGCTTTGGCAAGCTGGACGTGCTGGTGAACGTGGCCGGAATCGTGGAATCGGCGAACGCGATGGAAACGACCGAGGCGGCGTGGCACAGGCAGTTGGACGTCAACCTGAAGGGCGTCTGGCTGTGTTCGAAGTTTGCCGTCGAGGGGATGATCGCGCAGGGGGCGGGATCGATCGTGAACGTAGCATCCATCAACGCGATCCGCGGGAACCACCGGTTGGTCGCGTACTCGGCCTCGAAAGGCGGCGTCGCGGCGGTGACGCGGGCGATGGCGCTCGATCACGCGGCCGAAGGAGTGCGGGTGAATTGCGTTTGTCCGGCCACCATCGAGCATACCGGCCAGGTCAATCAGATCTTTGACGAGTCTGAAGAACCGAGCAAGCTACGCGGGTATCTACTGGAGAAGCACCCGATGGGGCGTCTCGGACGCCCGGAAGAGGTCGCGGCGGCGATTCTATTCTTCGCGAGCGACGACGCGTCGTTCATTACCGGAGTCGAGTTGCCGATCGACGGCGGTCGCTCGATTCGGTGACTCCGAAGTTTCAGCGGTTCTCGTACCAGACGACGTTCTTTGAAGCCTGTCCGGCAATCAGCACGTCGGGGTCGCCGTCGTTGTCCATGTCGACGAGCCGAATGTCGTAGACGGCCTGGTCGGTCGCAATCACGTGCGCGGTGAAATTGCCCTTGCCATCGTTCTCGTACCACTTGGCGACCTTGGAATCTTTACCGCAGGTGGTTGCATCGATGTCGCCGTCGCCGTCAATGTCGCCGACTGCTAAATCGTGCGGGCCCACAAGGTCCGGATCGACTTCGTGTTTGACGAAATCCGGCCCTTCAAACCAGAGGACGCCCTGGCCGTGTCCGCGCGTCGCGAACAGATCCATATGCTCGTCGCCGTTGAGGCGGGCGGGCAGGATGTTGGTCGCGCCAAGTTCATTGACCGCAACGGTGCGCTTGAGCCAGGGCGTCGAGCCGTCCGCGGGCTGCTTCCACCAGGCGAACCAGTTGCCGCCGGGTACGTCCTTGCCGGCCGATGAGACGTCCATCTTGCCGTCGCCGTCCACATCGCCGATTCCCATGTAGTGGCTCAGGCCGGGCGCGTCTTGATCCGCAAAGACGTGGCGCGGCCAATGGGGCGCTTCCAGGTCCGCCGGCAACTCCCACCAGACGATAGAGTTCGGGAAATCGTCTTTGGGTTGGGCCGAATTGCCGACCAGATCGAGGCGGCCGTTGCCGTCGATGTCGCCCACGATCAAGCCGTGAGTTCCATTCACCTTGTCGTCGACAATGCGCTCGGGCCAGGGGTCGGTGAGAGGATTGTCGGGCTGCTCCAACCAAAATACAGGGCCGGGCGAGTAGACGGCGCCGATGTAGTCCGCATCGCCGTCGCCGTCCACGTCGAGAACTTCGCTGTGGATGGTGTCGTAGCCCTTCTGGAGCACGACTTCCTTCCAGTCCGGGGCGACGTAGAGACGCGTTTCACCCTGAGCGTCGGCAATCACGTCCCGCAGTCCGTCCCCGGTGAAGTCGTGAGCGATCGCCGTTTGAGAGGCAAAGCCCTCCGCAATGACGTGTTTGGGCCACTCTGCGGAGAGAGCGATCGGGAGCAGGAGAGCAAGAAGCGAAATGCGGCACATCGGGGACACGCTAGCACAGCAGGGGCGCGGGCCGAGAGTGGACCGAACTCTCGCTAGCCCGCGAAGCCGCCCGCTTGCTCAAAGGCATGTCCGAGCTGGAGCATACGGGTCTCGTCAAAGTGCTTGGCCAAGATCTGCATGCCGACCGGCAGCCCCTCGTCCGTCGTCCCGCATGGGACGCTGATGCCGCAATTGCCCGCCAGGCTCGCGGTGATCGTGTAGATGTCGCCGAGGTACATCTCCAGCGGGTCCGAAGTGCGCTCGCCCAGCTTGAATGCCGGGGTGGGCGAGACCGGAGTGACGATGGCGTCGACGCTCTGGAAGGCCTCGTGGAAGTCCTGCGCGATCAGCCTGCGGACGCGTTGGGCGCGCTTGTAATAAGCGTCGTAGTAGCCCGAGCTCAACACGTAGGTGCCGAGGATAATGCGTCGAGTGACTTCCTTCCCGAATCCCTCGTGGCGCGAGTTGCGGTACATCGCCGACAAATTCTGCGAATCCGCCGAACGCTTGGTGTAGCGCACGCCGTCATAGCGAGCAAGATTGGCGCTCGCCTCCGCCGTGCAGATCAAGTAGTAGACAGCGACGGCGTACTCGGTGTGCGGCAACGAAATCTCCGAGACCTCGCAACCGAGGCTCTTGAGCTTGGCGATGCCCGCTTCCACCTTCGCGCCGACCTGCGGGTCCAGGCCTTCAGCGAAGAACTCTTTGGGGATGCCGATCTTCAAACCGGATACGTCGCCGGTGAGCTGAGCCGCATAGTCGGGCACCTCTTCGGTGGCCGAAGTTGAATCGCGCTCGTCCCTGCCCGCAATCACGCCGAGGACCGTTGCGGAATCCTTAACGGTCCGCGAGAACGGGCCGATGTGATCCAGCGAACTCGCGAAGGCAGACAACCCAAATCGAGAGACGCGACCGTAGGTCGGCAACACGCCCACTACGCCGCAAAACGACGCCGGCTGACGGATGGAACCGCCGGTGTCGGAGCCTAGTGAAATCGGCGTGGAACCGGAGGCCACAACCGCGGCCGAGCCGCCCGAAGACCCGCCCGGCACCCTATCCGGCGCGATAGGATTCTTGACCGGATGGAACGCGGAGTTCTCATTGGAGGAGCCCATCGCAAACTCATCGCAGTTGGCTTTGCCGATGACGACGGCGCCGGCGGCCTCAATCTTCTCGACGGCGTGGGCCGAGTAGGGCGCTACAAAATCTTCGAGAATCTTCGACGCGCAGGTGTTGCGGACCCCTTCGGCCAAGATCACGTCCTTGACGGCCACGGGAACGCCGGCCAGCAGGCCGGGATCGTCGCCCGCGGCGAGCTTCGCGTCGACCGACTCGGCGGCGGAAGCGGCCCTCTCGGGGCAGAAATGCAAAAAGCCGCCGTACTCGATGTTGTCCTCGCGAGAGGTCGCCAAAGCCTGCTCAAGCAACTCGACGGCGGAGAATTCCTTGGCGGCGAGGCCGGAGCGAATCTGGTCAATGGTGAGCGTGCGATAGTCCATCGTGAATTCTCTAGCGCTCGATGACGAGAGGAACTTTGAAGTGCCCGGCGCCGGCGAGAGGGGCGTTTTGGAGCGCGCTCTCGCGCTCGAAGCTCGGCTTCAACTCGTCGGGCCGGACGGTCTCGTTCTCCGCCCGCGGTTGCAAAACGTGCGACATGGGCTCGACGCCGTCGACGTTCAACTCCTGCAGCTTGTCGACGTAGCTGAGAATCTCTTCCAAGTCGGCCTGGTAGCCGGCGACTTCTTCATCGCTGAGATTGAGATGGGCGAGTTCCGCGATGTAGCGGACTTCTTTCTCGGTGGTTTTCACTCTGATGATTCTTTCACATTCCGCGGGGCGGTTGAACCGGGAAGAGGACGCGCCGGGCTACTCGCCGGAGGCTTTCTTCGACTCGTTGTAGAGCCGCCGGCGGATCGGGTTCCGCACTTCGCCAGGGTTACGCCCCGTAGACTCAGCCGCCCGGCCCGGGCCAAAACGACGGGCGGCAGCGGCTCCGGCCGTGCGGAACAGGAGAAAATCCACCAGATCGACCCCGATCTCCTGGTTGAGCTTCTTGCGCAACAACGGAGCCATCGATTCCAACTGCGCGAGCCAGTCTCCCGTATCGACCTCGATCGTCGCCCGCCGACGGGAATAGTGGACGGGACGTGCGTGGTCGGCGATTCGGCGACCGACGGCTGCAGTCCAATAGGAGACGACCAGATCGAAGTCGCGATCGGGTTGGCCGGGTTCGCGGTAGACCGACGGAAGAATGTTGCGAGCGCTGTCCACGAGAAATACGGAGACCGAGTTTAGCAGGTGTTACGCTGACGCGATGTATTCGGATCGACGAGCGTTTCTCAGCACGCTGATGGCTGCGCCGGGAGTCCTCGGCGCGGCGGAAACCAAGATCACGCCCCAGTGGGAACGGCCGGTCTTCGACCTGCCGAGAGCCGTCAAGACGCCCGTCAAGATCTCCTCCATCGAGCTGCTGAGAAACGAATCGAACTGGTTCGTCCGAACGCGCTCAACAGACGGAGCCGAAGGGGTCGTGCGAACCAAGCAGGTCGAGGACTATGTGGACATCCTGCTCAAGCGGGTGGCTCCGATCTATCTGGGACAAGACGCGCGCGATCTAGAGGCGTTGGTCGACGAGGCCTACATCAAGAACTACAAGATGGCCGGACAGGCTCTGTTCTGCCCGATCGCCTATATCGAAGAGAGCCTCTTCGATCTGCTGGGCAAGACGGCCAAGAAGACCGCGGGCGAACTGATGGGCGGCGTCCTACGAACCGAAATCCCCGTCTATCTTTCAGGGTCGGGGCGAGATACGACAGCTGAGGAGGAAGTCGACGTTTACGTCCGAGGGGTAGAGGAGACGGGCGCAAAGGGCGTGAAATTCAAGATCGGCGGACGGATGAGCCGGAACCTCGACGCTTATCCGGGGCGGACGCCGAAGCTGATTCAGTTGGCTCGTAAACGGCTTGGGGACGAAATCGTCCTCTACGCGGACGCCAACGGGTCCTATGAAGCGAAGATGGCGATCGATGTGGGCCGGAGGCTGGAGGAGCTCGACTACCGCTTCTTTGAAGAGCCTTGTCCCTGGCAGGAGTACGACCAGACCCAGACCGTGACGCGGGCGCTGCGTATCCCGGTGGCTGCGGGCGAGATGGATTCTAGCCTCTGGCAGTTTGACTGGATGTTGCGCAACGAGGTGATGCGCATCGTGCAGCCGGACCTCAACTACAACGGCGGATTTGTGCGGGCCGCCCGAGTGGCGCGGATGGCCAAGGAGTACGGCCTCAAAATCACGCCGCACAATACGCAGACGGGCGCCGCAGCCGCCAACATGCTGCACTTCTGTTCCGCGACCGAGAACATTGGCGAGCTGATGGAGTTCGCATGGCGCAAGCCGCGCCAACCGTCGTCTTGGTACGGACCGTTCCTCGACGTCGTCGACGGCGTGGTGCAAGTACCCGACGGCCACGGACTGGGCGTCGAGATCGATCCGGACTATCTGGCAAAGGCGGAGCGCATCGGAATGATCCAGGTCTAGTCGAAGCGCAAGAGGGCGAGGTCCCTGAGCAGAGCATCGGCCCCCGGGTAGCGATCGGCGGGGCTCTTTTGGAGTAGCCTGTCGAGGACGGTCTGGAGATGCTTGGGCGCGTCGACAAAGTCCGCCAGCGGGGACGGAGCCTCATTGAGAATCTCGTAGATCACGGTCATCTCATTCTTCCCGGAAAACGGGCGCTTGCCGGCCAGCATCTGGAACAGCACCACGCCGAGAGACCACAGATCGCTGGCGGGAGTTACCGGCTCGCCCAGGATCTGTTCGGGGGCCATGTAGACGGGCGTACCCAGGCGGACCCCTGAGTCGGTGGCCGTGGCCCCGGCGAGTTTGGCGACGCCGAAGTCCAGGATGCGTACGACGCCGTCGGCTTCCACCAGCAGATTCGAGGGCTTGACGTCCCGATGAATGACGCCTTGGCGATGAGCCTGTTCGAGTCCGGCGGCCGTTTGTCGGGCGATCTCGACCGCATCGGCGATCGGCAGCGGCCCGTCGGACAGCTTCTCGTCGACGGTCGGCCCCTCGTAGAACGCCATGGCGACGTAAGGGCGCCCGTCTTCGGCCTCGCCGACGTCGTAGACGGTGCAGATGTTGGGGTGGTCGAGGCGCGAAGCGGCGCGAGCCTCCCTCAGCAGCCGCTTGCGGGCGGAGGGGTCGCTGCTGAGCCGGGAGCTCAGGAACTTGAGGGCGACGCGTCGATCGAGCCGGCGGTCTTCGGCCAGATAGACGACGCCCATGCCGCCGCGCCCGATTTCCCGGAGGATCGAGTAGGATTCGACCTGCGGAGCGGTTTGGCGAGTCGGCGCCGCGGTCGGAAGGTTGGGCACGAGCGTCTTCTCAAGAACGCCGTTGTCGCGAACGTGCGCGACCAGGAGCTCCTCGACTTCGGCAAGCAAGACGGGATCCTGGCAGGCGTTTTGGAGCCAGACGCCGCGGTCCGCCGCCGGGACGTCGAGCGCCCCCTCGAAGAGCTCCCATACGCGGTCCCACTGAGTATCGGAGCTCATGCGAGTCAGACGCCGCCGTCGGCCGGAGGCTGCTTCTGATACAGCTCGCGGTAGAGCCAGGCCCGAGCCTTGGCCCAGTCGCGCTGCACGGTTCGTGTGGTGACGCCGAGCAAGTCCGCCATCTCCGTTTCGGTGAGTCCGCCGAAGAAGCGACACTCCACGATTTGCCGCAGACGAGGGTCTTGCTCTTCAAGACGCTCCAGCGCTTGGTCCAGCGCCATCAACTCTTCCGGCCGCGCGTCTAGGCCAATGGGCTTGTCGTCGGCGACGGTGTGGACGACGTCGCCGCCGCGCTTGTCTGCAAGTTTCCTACGGGCGTGGTCCACCAACACCTGACGCATGGCGCGAGCAGCGATGCGGATGAAGTGCAGTCGATTCTCGGCCCCTCCCGCATGGGCGAGCTTGAGATACGCCTCATTGACGAGAGCCGTGGCCTGCAACGTGTGCCCCGCACGCTCGCCCGAGAGCACGCGTTGGGCTACCCGCCGCAGCTCTCCGTAGACGAGGGGATAAAGCTCGTCGTGCGCGGCTTGATCGCCACCGCGTAGGTTGCCGAGCAGGCGGGTGACTTCTCCAGAATCGGGCATCGTTGCAGCAAGGTCGCGTGGTGGAGATTTCTCTCAGGGTCGTGTCGTGGACAAGCGTTCGGACACGCACCAAAGAAAGAGAAGTCAATTGCGACTTCGCCATTATCGCAAGCTCACCGGAAAAGAGGACTACGTTTCATGACTACGATGCCGAAGAGGCCCTACACGCGCGCAACGTTCGACGAGGCCAAGCGCGACCGTTTCGTCGAGAGCATGATGACCACCGTCAGCGAGGGCCTCAAAGCCTACACCGTGTACATCGGCGACCAGCTGGGCTACTACGAAGCCCTGCGCGAAGGTCAGTGGTCGACGCCTGCCGAACTCGCCGAGTGTACGGGGACGCACGAACGTTACGCCCGCGAGTGGCTGGAACAGCAGACGGTCAACGGATTGCTCGAGGTGGAAGACGCCTCTGTGCCGGGCAAGCAGCGTCGCTTCCGGCTTTGCGCGGAATACGCCGAGGCCCTGGCCGAGCCCGACAGCCTGAACTACATCGCCCCGCTGGCCCAGATCATGGCGGGAGCGGCGTCTCCGATCGAAGAAGTCGTCGAGGCTTTCCGCACCGGAGGCGGCGTCGGCTTCGATCGCTACGGACGAGACATGCGGATCGGCCAAGCACGGATGAATCGTTCCGCCTTTTTGGGAGAACTGGGCCAGCGCTGGCTGCCGGCGATGGCCGACGTCGACGAACGATTGCGCACCGACCCTCCGGCTCGCATCGCCGACGTCGGCTGCGGATCCGGCTGGTCGTCAATCGGCATGGCTCGAGCCTATCGGAAGGTGCGCGTGGACGGATTCGATCTGGACGCCGCCTCCATCCAGGACGGACTCAAGAACGTAGCGGCGAGTCCGGTCGCCGATCGCGTCCAGCTCCACCAGCGCGACTGCGCCGACAGCGAACTCGCAGGAGCCTACGATCTAGTGACGGCGTTCGAGTGCATTCACGACATGTCCGACCCGGTGGGCGTTCTGTCGGCGATGCGCGCGTTAACGGCTCCGGACGGGTCGGTCCTGGTGGTCGACGAGAGAGCGGGCGAGACGTTCACGGCGGAGGGCGACGAATTGGAGCGCATGCTGTACGGCTGGAGCGTCCTGCATTGTCTCCCGAGCGGGATGGCGGATTCGCCCTCGTGCGGCACCGGCACCGTGATGCGGCCCGACATGCTGAGGGGCTACTCCGAAGAAGCCGGATTTGCGCGGATGGAGATCGTACCGATCGAGAATCCCTTCTTCCGGTTCTACAGGCTGTACGTCTAGCCCGCCAATGCGATTAGGATGAGAGACTCGCCTGTTTCAGCGGGCGAGTCTCTCCATGACCACGGATTTCTTGGTGATCGGCGGCGGGGTAGCCGGGCTGCGGGCCGCCATCGAGGCCGCCGAAGCGGGCGAGGTGTTGGTCCTGACCAAGGACCGACTCAGCGAATCTTCGTCCGAGTACGCCCAGGGCGGCATCGCGGTCGCGCTGAGCGATGAGGACGAGGTGTCTCTGCACGAGCAGGACACTTTGGTCGCCGGGGCCGGCCTCTGTGACGGAGAGGCCGTACGCATACTTGCTGAAGAAGGCCCGGAGCAGATCCAGCGGCTCATTGACTGGGGCGTGGAGTTTGACCGCGAAGGCGGCAAGCTCGAGTTCACTCGCGAGGGCGCCCATAGTCGCAATCGCGTGCTGCACGCCCACGGTGATTCCACCGGTCGCGAGATCGCGCGCACCTTGTTCCAGAAGGCGAAGAGCCTGCCGAACATCCGCTTTCGCAGCTTCTCGGCCGTAGTCGACTTGCTGCGCGAAGGCGACGAAGTGGTTGGAGCCGTCGCTTGGAATGAGCAGGAGCGGAGCCTCGAGCCGATCCATGCGCGAGCCGTCTTGCTCGCGACCGGCGGCTTGGGCTGCGTCTACTGGGAGACCACGAACCCGGACGTAGCGACCGGCGACGGAGTCGCGATGGCCTACCGCGCGGGCGCGGAGATCGCCGACATCGAGTTCGTGCAGTTCCATCCGACGGCGTTGTTCTTGGAGGGAGCACCGCGCTTCCTGCTCTCCGAGGCCTTGCGGGGCGAAGGCGGCTATCTGCGGAACTCGAAGATGGAGCGCTTCATGGAGCGCTACGACGCGCGCAAGGAGTTGGCGCCGCGAGACGTCGTCTCGAGAGCGATCGTCTCGGAGTTGCACAGGATGCAGGGCGGCCCCGTGTACTTGGACTTGACGCACTGGCCCGTCGGATTCGCGGCCAAGCGTTTTCCGCGGATCTACGAGACCTGCATGCACTACGGCGTGGATCTGGAAAAGGCGCCGGCGCCGGTCCATCCGGCCGCTCACTACGCGATGGGCGGCGTGCGCACGGACTTGGACGGTCGTTCCAGCATGCAGGGGCTGTACGCGGCCGGGGAAACGGCGTCCAACGGAGTCCATGGGGCCAATCGACTGGCCAGCAACTCCCTGCTGGAAGGCCTGGTCTACGGCGCCCGAGCGGGCGTCACGATGCGAGAACGGGCTGGAGTAGGATTCCGCGAGGCCCCGGCGCCGGATCGCGGCCCGGCGGTGCCGCTGCCCGGCAACGCGGTCTTCGAGCTGAGACGCCTGGCCTGGCGACGGGCAGGCATCGAGCGCTCGGGACAGAGCCTCGCGCAGGGCATGGCGGAGTTGGACAAGGTGGCGCCCGGCTTCGGCGAAGGCGTCGGCCGCAATAGCCGCCACGGATTCGAGGCCGACAATCTGTTCGCGGTAATTTCGCTGATTACGCAATGCGCGTTGGCGCGGGAAGAGAGCCGCGGGGCGCATTTCCGATCGGATTATCCGGAAGCGGTAGGAGAGTTCGGGCGGCACTCGATCGTCTCCAAGGGAACCGCCGTTCGGTTCACGTCCAGCGGAAACTGAAACAGGTATAAGGATTTCGGCGAGCGCGTCGATTGAACCTCCGGAGGCGAAAAGCCCTGGAGGATTCAAAGAACATGATCTCGGTATGCCTTTGTGACCCGCAGCCCGTGGTGCACCGGGGATTGGAAGCGATGCTGGCGGATTCGGAACAGTTTGAACTGCGAGGCGCTTGCAGGACTCTTGAAGAAGCTCGCAATCTGGCGAATCTTGAAAGCCCGGACATCCTCATCCTCGACCGGAGCTTCGGGATGCATGCCGTCCTGGGAACCGTAACGCGCCTGCGGGCCGAAGCCAAGCGCGTACGGATCATCGTCTGGGCCGCATCCGTCTCCGACGTCGAGTGCTTTCGCGCCCTGCAAGCGGGAGCGCGAGGGATCCTCCGAAAGACGGTGGAGCGGGAGACTCTGGAAGAATGCCTGGCGGCCGTCACCGACAACGAACTCTGGACCGAAACGCTGCACAACCTCCGCGAGGCCACCCTGGAGCACCCGCGCAGCCGCCCTCTGACGCCGCGCGAACAACAGGTCGCGGGACTCGTCTCCAAAGGGATGAAGAATCGCGAAATCGCAGAGGCGTTGGGCATCGCTACGGGGACGGTCAAGATCCACCTGATGCACATCTTTGAGAAAACCGGGATTCGAGACCGCTTCGAGCTGGCGCTGCAAGGACTGCGGCTGGCGACCGAGCGCGAGCAGGAGCAGGTCGCGGAGGGGACGGCCAAGCAGACTGAGCGACCGGACGGATAGGTAACACTCTAAACCGGACGGATGGGTAACAGTATAGGCTGGCGGTCAGGAGCCCCCGCGGGGGCTCCTGGCTGCCGAGCCGAGCGGCCACAGTTCGCGGT